>Ga0265295_1000486_pt1 | contig 80138 bp, 79 predicted proteins | sample Munlansysbiofilm_FD_192503 | JGI IMG/M metagenome (GOLD analysis project Ga0265295, IMG submission 192503) | Leachate microbial communities from a municipal landfill in Southern Ontario, Canada - Methane capture system biofilm | ecosystem: Engineered > Solid waste > Landfill > Unclassified ... | reverse complement strand
CATTTGAGAGAGGGACAAACGAAAGGCACAATGGGCTGATACGTCGCTTCATCCCAAAAGGGAAAAGCATAAATGACTATGCTGATGAAGACATTTCCTTCATAGAGGAATGGATGAACTCATTACCAAGAAAGATCCTTGGATACAATACACCAGAGGAGCTCTTTGAGGACGAACTGGATGCAATCTATGCATCATAGCAGAAGCCATCGAGTTTTCATGTAGGCCTTTACGGCATCGAGTGCCGAAAGGCCAACTTAGAGTATACGACGCTACAGGTTGTCAAGGTCGGGTAGTATTTTCGATGAAAATCTCCACCCTTCCCGTGACAAATCAATCATAATACGGTACAAGATCTGTTAGGCATGAAAATTAGTTCAATTTGATATTGCAATTTATCAAAAGAATTTACACTCTTATCTTACTGATACTGCTTATAGGACTATTGTCAACAGGATGCAGCTCACCTGAATCTCCTGCTCCTGACGTTCCTCAGGAATTACCTGCAGCTGAAGCTCCTCCTGTTGAAACACCTTCGGAGCCGTTTGCTCCACCAGAGCCTGAAGAGAGGCTCTCAGAAACATATGCTGAGATAATGAAGGGTAAAAGTTATACTATGAAGTACAGGACAATCTCAAACATTGAAGGACAAGAGATTGAAGGCAGAATGACCATGGCTGTTGACGGTGATGACTTTGCCATGGTATTTGAATCTGATGATATATCCTCTACATCGATAATGAAGGATGAAATGCTGTACCTCATTATGCATGAACAAAAGATGATCATGGTATTTCCAGCTGATACCGACCAGGCAACTGAGGCTGCTCCGGAAGGCCCAGCTAACATTGATATGGATGGAATGACATACATCGAAAAGGGCGAAGCTGAATTTATGGGAAATATGAGAACTTATGAGGAGTACGCGGTAGAAGATGGAAGTATAAGGTATTACTTTGATGGCAATATGCTTGATGGGATCGAAATGATTTTTGATGGGAACAGCAATGTCCTCGACATAGAGGAGTTAACTGACCAGGTAGATGAGACCCTTTTCGCCATTCCTGAAGGATACCAGATGTTCCAGCCCTAATTATCAATTATTATGATCAGTTTAACTAAAATCCCTGGATATCTTATCCAGGGATTTTACGTGAATTAAATTTCTGATGCTCCAATGTCCTATATTTCTATTCCTTTTTGTCTTGCATCTGAATCAAGCTTACTTCCAATCGCAATACCAATAATTGCTCCGAAGAAGCTCCCAACGAGGGCGTATTCCATAGCTATAACGCCGAAAACCAAGCCTGCGATGATTCCAATTACAGTGGATCTCGATAAATATTGTCCTCTGGGTATAAGATCGTGGTGGTCCTTCAAATGCTTCGTAAGATTCTTTCTAATGTCCTTTAGGAGCTTTATCTGGCTTCTTTTTACTCTTCCTCGTGATTGCTTAATGTCATCAAGTACAATCTTCAAATTGTCGAGGTAATCTGAGCATTCATGGACCTCACCAGAAAGATGCTGCATTCTGATTATGATGTTCTCATATAAATCTATTCTTATTTTCCTCATGGATTCAATATCAAGCTGCCTTTTCAATAATTTTAAGTCTCTCAATATCTCTTCATGCGGGCTCATGGTATACCTCCCTTCCCTTATTGTATTTGAAATGTATATACCCAATCATATTCATGTTTATCTATTTATTTTGCCCATTCAATTAGTTCCGGTTTCCTAAGCTGTTGATGCTTGAAAACTGGTACCCCATAATCCTTACCAAGCTCTCTCAGTTTCTCTTTATATGCTCCTTTTAGCCCATCATGCATTGCTATACCATGGATACCACCATCTATGGAATCGACGCAGCCCTTTAGTTTTTCCAGTCCCCTGTCTCCATCGTATCCTCCTGTAACAAGCCACTGGTTTGGTATGATATGTGATATTCCATATGCTTTATCTTCCCATATCCTAAAGATCTCCCCTGAGAAAGCTCTGTCGAAATGTGTACCGCCAGCACAAAGAATATTTTTAAGCGTCAGTCCATCATCATCAAAAATCCTAAGAAGTGAAGCAGAAAGAACCTTTGCTGCATTTTCATCTCCCCAGCTTTCTTCTGTGCTGCCAATCTCAATATCCATTATGGGCACTTTATAGACAGGAATAAGTTCAGGCGCTGCATCTCCGTACATAATTCCAGACCAGTGGGTCGCCTCAGTAGTAACCGAGAAAGCCTCCAGACCCTCTCTCAGCCTGTTTTTTTCCAGCCATACCAACAGGTTATGCATGTATCTGGGGGATGCAGGGCCGAAGTTCCCTGTGTCAACATCTCCGGTGGTATGTACTGAGAATACTTTATCAGGGGCATTTTCTCCCTCATGCCATGTTATAAGGCCTGCAACGTCAAAGTCGGAAAAATGCTCGAGCATCGCTGGCAGATACCTGTTATAATCGTGACAAACAACCTTCCCGGTTCTTACGAACCAAAAAAGATCCCCTTTATCATCTATGTATTCCAGGACCGGGTATCCATCCACTTCAATACTTTTTTCAGTAAAACTCAATAAAGAATTCAGTGCTGAATAAACCGGTGCTGCCACATGGTCTATTCCTTCCTTTACCGCCATATAATAAACTGCTCTTCTTGCCATGTCATCATCTCCATTTTATGTAAAGCCACCGGGTTCCCCCGGCGGCTCTTTTTCGTCATTCTACTATGAAGGATATCTTAGCGTCTACTCTATACCTGGTGATCAGTCCATCGCTTACAACTGCCTGAAAATCCTTTACATACACACTTTGAATATTCTTAACTGTCTTCGATGCTTCAGTAACTGCTATCTGTGTAGCGTCTTCCCAGCTTTTTGTCGATTCTGCAAGTATTTCTATTACCTTTACCACAGACATAGGGACTCTCCTTTCAAATCAACTGCATCACCACTTCGCCACATTCAAGTGATACCCCTATGACAACCAGATAAACATTCCTCGGCACTCTTGCAACTGAAAGACTTATTCAAAGGTACTCTTATGCTTTTTCTTCTTATTCTGGTACATCCTTGAGTCTGCTATTCCCAACAGTTCACTAATGTTTTTGGCATCTTCAGGATAATTTGCATAGCCTGTGCTTAAACCAAGAAATTTTATGCCTGTTGGGTCGTTCAAGAATGTTAAGTCCTCAAACTCAGAACATGTTTTTTTACAAAAGCTCCCATCCTTTAACACGACAAACTCGTCTCCTGATATTCTGTAAAACCTATCCTTTGAATCCAGCAGCCTTCTGGCAGAGTTTGAAAAGGCTATAAGGTAGTCGTCCCCAATACTATGACCATGATTATCATTTATGGTTTTAAAATTATCAAGATCTATGAAAATCAAACAGAATGGATGACCAGTACGAATCCTTTCTGTAGCATCCTCAATCATCGCTTCCCTGTTTTTCAATCTGGTCAGTGGGTCTGTCTTTGTTTTTACCCCCAGCATTTCAACTGACTTGCTTGCCTCCACGAAGGAGTGTGCAAGCTGGAAGGTTATTGCGAAGCATGCTCCCAGCAATAAGAAAATACTGATTTCAACTAAATAAGATACACTATTTCCCAATGCGTATTTTATGGTATAGATAACCAGGATCACTGAAACCGACAGGGATAAGATCGAATTTAATGTCTCTTCCTTCATGTTTTGGAAAGTATATGTCATTTTTTTCTTCATAAACTTCAATAATACAAGGAAAGTAATTATGTAAGCTGCTGTCTGGATCACCAATGAATCTAAGGATCTGCTGGCAATACTGGTAATGCCTGCGATCCTGTATGATACTGCAAAAATTATCAGGGAATATACCCAGAACGTATTGAATATGACCATAGTATGCTTGTAGGGCTGTTTGGTAAGTAAAATCAGTGGAATAAGGTATACTACACCTGTAAAGGACAACAGCCTGTAGCTGTCATCCAATGCATACAAAGCTATCTCCGGAATCAAATAACCGATCAATGCGAATAATGCAGCTGAGAACAAAACAAGATATGACCAAGTGATCAGAGCTGATTTTTTCTTTCCTGAGCATGAAAGAGTTGCATAAACATTTACGAGGAACATTTCCATAATCATTGCAACATTCGATATAATCAATATGTTCAGCCCCATTCTCAGAATAATGAAACAGGTTTAACATAATGATACAATAATCAGAGATAATTTACAATATTTTGTAGCTGTTTTGTCAACCTTTATTCCAGGTCGTTCCTGGAAGTAAATATTTCTTCGTGCATTTCTCTAAAAAGCTTTCTGTCCTGATAATTAAGACTTTTCAAAAATTCCGATTTGATTTCAAGCAATCTGTAAAGATCAGTTAAATACTCAAATAGAGCCGCCTTGTTTCGGAATTCTTCCCTGGTTTTTGCATTTCCTCTATAAGAGTAGGCATCCAGGTATTCTCTCAGCATATCAACCGCTTCCTTTTCGATGCTCTGTCTCTTAAGCTGTTCCAAAATTTTTAATGTAAATTCAGATGCAATTCCACATTCCTCATCACTTTCTGATAAAATTGCAACTTGTCGTTCCATGTACTCCAATGTGTCCAGATGATCAGTTTCCATTTTCAAATACCTAAAATAATAATCCATGCTTCTATTGAAATTTTCCCCATGCTCACTGGTTACCCTTTGGTTTGCCAGCTTTATCCTTTCACTTAGCTCTGATAGAAGAGAACGAATATCCCCAGTTTCTTCATTTTTACAAAGTATATTTCCCATTTTCCCAAGTATGCCGAATTTCAGCTGCTTGATCCTCACTAGGTCAGAGAGAATGTGACTTTCAATACCAGGTATATAAAGATTCAGAACAAGAGCTATTGAAGCGCCAATTACCATTTGTGCAAATTCGTTGATCAGGCTTGCCATGGCAACTGAATTAGATGCCAGAAGATGACTTACTAGAACCGAGCTTGGAACCAGGCCTTCATTTAACCTGAATCTTACGACTATTGGTATAAATAACAGGAGGTAAAAGCCAAAGGCGGCAGGATTAAAGCCAATTACTGAAAAAACAGCCCAGGCTATGGATAAGGCAATAACTGATGAAGCTATTCTTACACCAGCAAGGTTAAGAGACTTTCTTTTAGTGTTTTGAAGGCTCAGGATGACGACTATGGCTGTATTTACACCATAGTCCAGACCAAGCAGCTGGGCGATGAAAATTGCCAGCGCTGCACCTATAGCAGTTTTTAAAGTTCTCATTCCTATGTATTTAGTAATTTTTTTCAACAAAAGCATCTCCTTAAATCAATAAGACTCCCAAATCTGGGAGCCTCAATAATGTAATCAACAGTCTGATTCTATCAGTTGCAATTACCATATTCAATATAATTGTTCATTGATTCGCATATTAATTTTTGGACCGTTTTATTAAGCTCACAACAATCCAGTCTGCCAGTTCCAATTGCTTCCTTGCTTCCATCGCCGTTATACCTCCTCTGCTTCCCCATTGTTATAAGTGACAGGCAAGCTCAGAACAAACTCTGTTCCATCACCTACTGCTGAGCTTACAGTTACATCCCCTCCAAGTAATGTCATATTTCCTTTGACAATATAAAGGCCAATTCCGTCACCTGATCCAGCTTGATCCTTGCCTCGATAATAGGCATCGAAGATATGCTTAAGATCGTCATTGTCTATTCCAGATCCGTTATCTGCTATATTTATGTTGATAAAATCACCGGACCTATTGTATGAAATTGTTACATGACCTCCAGCGTCAGTATATTTCCAGGCATTATTGAGTAAATTGTAAAATACCTGACTAAGCTTAAATTTATCTGTTCTCATGATAACCTTATCTTCAGAATCAAGTATGATTTTTAATCCTTTATTTGAAAACTGTGTGCTTAATCCACTTAATATCTGCTTCAGAAGCTTATTCAGCTCAAATTCCTCTATGCTCATTTCATTCTGCAGCGCATCAGCTTCTATCATTCCGCTCAAGCCTTTTATAAGAGAGGTTATAATCTCAACCTGGTTTTTCAAAAGTTCGATTTCAACCTGATCGGCTGCAATAACGCCATCCTCTATACCTTCAAGGTGGGTTTTTATGATCGTCAAGGGTGTTCTGGTCTCATGTATAAGCTTATCAGTGAGTTCTTTTCTCCCTTTCTGCTTCAATCTCAGTTTTGTGCTAAGATCATGGAGGCTGCTCCTAATGCTTGTGATCTCTGAAACTATAGACCTTTCGAACTTTACCTGCTTTCCTGACTGAATGTCAGAAGCCAGTATGGCAGTTTCCTTCAGATCTTTGCTCATAAGCCTGCTAATGAGAAGTGCAATAGACGCTGAGATTGCCATTGCAATCATTACAGCCCTTAAGCTGTTGGAGAGCAAAGACATCTTAAATAATCTTGCCACAAGAGAATTGTCTGCTGCACTATATCTTGTAATGTATATGGAACCCCAGGTTCCGCCGTCATCCTCCAGGATAAACTGGTCTGTAACTTCGTCCCCGTTTGATCTCATTCTTGCCAATCTTCCGTCCATCATCATCCCACGCATATGCATGTCAGAAGAGACATCCTCCAAAAGTTTACCCTCCGAGTCAAATAGTCTTATCCTGAATATCGGGTCGACCAAGTGAGTCTCCATATCTGCCTTAAGCTGTTCTTTTGTAATTGTCTTCTCCTTAAGCACCTTGAGAGCATAGTCCATTATTTGTTCAATGTGACTATCATAGACCTCGTTTAAATAGTTTGAGAAGAATCTATCTGTCAAAGAGCCCAAAATAACAGCGTTGATGCCTACTGATATCAGCGCAACCAAAAGGAGTATGATCAGCAGCATTCTCTTTATGCTCATTGCTGATCACCTCCAAAAACATAGCCTGCACCATATTTGGTCACTAAATACTTAGGCTTTCCAGGGTCATCCTCCAGTTTTGCCCTGAGTCTTCTTATATAACTGTCGATGTTTCTATCTATGCCTTCGTAATCAATACCAAAGGCTAAGTTGATTATTTGCTCCCTGCTTAGCACTATCCCTCTGTTCTCCACTAATACCTTTAAAAGCCTGAATTCAACTGAGGTAAGCTCCACTGTCTGTCCTCGTTTTTCCAGAGTCATACTCCCCATGTTTAATTTCAAGTCCCCTAACTCAATTATCTGACTACTGTTTTCATTGTATACTCTCTTGAACAAGGACTTGATCCGCCTCATCAGTTCTTTAGGGCTAAAGGGCTTAATAACATAATCATCTGCACCGAGATCAAAGCCCTTTATACGATCCGGCTCCAGTTCTCTGGCAGTAAGCATGATCACAGGTACATTAGAAACTTTCCTTATCTCGCTGAGAACCTGGAAGCCATCTATGCCAGGGATCATAACGTCCAATAAAACAAGGTGAAAGAAGTCATCAGAAAAAGTATCGAGAGCGGACAAACCATCCTCAGCCAACTGATAATCATAGCCCTCGTTTTCAAGATACTTGATTATTATACTACTGATCTCTCTTTGGTCCTCTACTACCAATACTTTTCGATTCATTCCCTCACCTCTTGCTTATCTACTGCCAGTTCCTTCTCCCATTAAATCTACCCATATTCCCATGGCAATACTCCGGAAATACCAGGCCAGTGTCAATATCTGCTATCAGCTTGAGTTCTAATTCTCCAGAATCTTTATCCACAAGATTTATTTCGAAATAACCATCCTCATCCTCAGATATATCACCTACCACAAAATCCAGATTATGAAACTCAATAAAATCTTCAGCTCTTTTCTTAGCAGAGTCCTTATCGAGCTTTTCCCCTACTTCAAGCGGTTCCTGCCAGCTTCCTCGTCCCATCATGCCTCTGTAAATTCCATCATCAGCATATTTCTCGTTATATCTCCAGCCCATCATTCCTCTTGGTCTGCCATATGCTCCTGAGTCATCCTGATAACTTCTCAATCCGGGCATCACTGAATCTTCATATGCCGGAACATTCTCGTCCCTGATTTCAAAATAATTTGTATCCATCATCGCATTAGCTGTTTTTATTCCGCCAAGTATCCCTACAGTTAACAACAAACCTGAAACTACAAGCATTGCAATCGCAGTTTTTTTCATCTAAATTACCTCCTGGTCAAAGTGTTTCTCTTGTTTATATACTCTTCCTCGCTGATCTCGCCTCTAACGTACCTCTCCTTAAGCATAGCCAACAGATCATCATCGTTTCCGGTCGCTTTATTTTTTCTTACCAGCAGTATGATAACAGCTGCAATAGCGATTAAAAGCCCTAACCCGATCATCATATGCCAAGGACCGAAGAAACCTCCGCTCAGGCACCTTCCAATCCCATAAGCCCCTCTTGCAAACATCATAATAATACCCTCCTTTTACATCCCCTTATTTCTTGATCACAGACCGCATTTTTCTGAAGGTCTCTTCATCTATCTCACCGTTTACGTAACGCTCCTTCAATATGCTTTCTGCATTATCCTCACTCTTAATGTAGATATTCTTCCTGCCATCAGAGAACAACAAATACACAAGCACTATTAGCAGTATAGGAACAAGCATCATTTTAACCCGCCTCCTTTTCTTTTTCTTGATTACATTATCTCTATGAATTATTGCACAAATATGACAAAACCAATAATTTTTATCTAATTTTTAAAAAAGAAAAATGGCTGGATAATCAGCCGATCATATTCGAAGTAATATATTTCTTTCTACTACTTTGTCTCAGGCATTTTTCTAAAATTGTCAGCCTGTGAAATAAGCATCCCGGCCAGCATAAGGCCTGCACCTATATATCCTTTCAAAGGCAGCCTTTCATGGAGAATTATTGCTCCGCCAATAGCTGCAAACACGGCCTCCATACTTAAGGCTATAGCAGCATGTGATGTTTTAGCATCCTTCTGAGCGATCGCCTGAATAGTATAAGCAATTCCTGCAGAGAATATGCCTCCATAGAGAAGTGGGATCGACGCATCCATGATCCCTCCCAATTGAATATCCTCAAATATAAAAGCTGCGATAATTGCCCATGTGCCAGTCACGGTAAACTGAACTGCTGAGAATTTTAACGGGTCAAGTTTCTTGGCAACGATGCCAAGGATGATAATATGTGCTGCCCAGAAAAATGCTCCTATCAACTGCAGCAGGTCTCCAAATTGAATGGTAAGATCTTCGTTGATGCTTAACAGATACAGTCCAAAGGCTGCAACTATGGCCCCTATCCAAATAAAGGCATTGCTCCTTTGCTTCATAAATAGGCCCATAATTGGTACAATGACTATATAAAGACTTGTTATAAAGCCTGCCTTACCCGCTGTAGTGTATTGGAGACCCACCTGCTGGAAGGTGGCTGCAATAAACAAAACGGTCCCTGCAATAATACCTGCCTTAACAATATCCTTCGACGTATCGCCTTTATTACCCGATTCCTTTCTTCCACCAAAAAGCTTTATCACCGGCAGCAATGACAGACTTCCCAATAAAAACCTGATACCTGTATACGTGAATGGTCCTATGTAGTCCATTCCCTTTCTTTGAGCTACAAATGCGAATCCCCATATGGCAGCTGTCAACAGCAGAAGTAAACTAGCCTTCAACTCTTTGTTTTTCATGTCTCCTCCAAAATTAGTCATATATTTGTCAATATAGTAACATTATGATGCCAGATTGCATTAAAAGTCAAGTGGGAGGCAATTTTACGCATCTATAAATTCCTTTTTCACATATGATATTAAAAATAATTAACATTTATATATGTCTATATATTCTATGTATTGGTCTAATCTCAACGCATACGATTACATTCTTAGCGGTGTTTGATTTACATACGGTGGCGATGACCGAAGTGTGTATTTAGAAGCTTTTCACCTTGGTAGCGGGTAGCTTAGCCGATCTATAAGGTCGGTTTTTTTATTTATCAAAAGGAGTATTTGATGAAGAGGATAACCCATTAGAAAAATATGGATTCTGGATGAAGGACGGTAATTACTGGCTACAAGTAGGCCCTGAAGAGGACTGCATCTATGTTGATTTATCAGAGGGTGCTTCAGATTGTGAAGATCCAAATATGCAACTCGATTTCTACAACCTGTGCCACAGTGATGAAACAGCATGGATGTTTGGTAACAAGCGATTCATTACAGATCTTGGGCTAACATCAAATAACTGGGGCTGGAGCATGTACCTTGGAGATTTAGTTGAAGGTGTAGGATCTGTAGTAGATCCAATTTATACTAAACCAATATACGCTGGAGCAGCACAGGGCGTTATAACCAAGGGATATCTTGTAGGCTATGTTGATATCTTCTGGGATGGTGAGGAAGTAACTTGAGAATTTGACTTTGAAGATGATGTTGTAGTTGTTGATCCAAAGGTATAGGTTGGCAACGATCCACTTCCAATATTCAGATAAATGACGTAATTAGAGAGTCCGGATTTCCGGACTCTCTTCTATTTTCCTCTCAAAACCTTCTCTATAAAAATCTCAACCAGCTCCGGATCGAATTGTATCCCTGAATTATTCTTTAGCTCCTCTACAGCCTCTTCATCGCTCATTTTTCCTCTATATGGTCTGTCTGCCGTCATTGCCTCGTAGGCGTCAGCTATAGCAAGTATCCTGGATAATATGGGGATCCTGTCTCCCTTGGCTCCCATAGGGTAACCTGTACCATCCCACCTCTCATGGTGATAAAGTATAACCCTCGCATGGAAGGAATAGCCTTCCACTCCCTTGAGGATCCTGTAGCCAATAGCAGGGTGATGCTTGATTTCATCCCACTCTGCCAGTGTCAGCTTGTTCGGTTTATTTAAAATATTTTCAGAAATAGAAATCTTTCCGATATCGTGCATATATGCCACATCCTTGAAGCCCACCAGCCTGTCCTCACTTAAGCCGGTTTCTTTTGCCAGGGCGAAGCTTAGTTCAGAAACTCTTTCAGCATGCAGCTTTTCATATGGGGTCTTAGTAAATATGATTTCAAGGAATTTTTCCAGAGCTGCCTGTTTCCTCGCCCTTGCGAATTGTACCTTGTCGTAGTACATGGAATTGTCGGCTTCTTTAAGGATGTCTCCAATCTGTTGTGAATTATCCTTCTTAACTGCTATGCCTACCGACAGCGAAAGGAACATGGGCTCTACCCTGGTCTCAGAAGTTTCTTTGAGGATTCTCTCCTTGACCTTTTCAGCGGCCTCTTTGCTGGTCCTGGGCAGGTAAATAACAAACTCATCCCCTCCTGCCCTTCCGAGAATATCTTCATCCCTGCAGCTTCTCCTGAGGACGTCGCCTACTTCTCTAAGAAGTTCATCGCCACCCTGATGACCAAAGGCATCATTGGTTAGCTTGAGGTCGTTTACGTCGATCGCCAATACAGCCAAAGGAAGAGAAGATGGATTATCCAGTCTTCTTAGCTCCTTTTCAAGATATCTCCTGTTGAACAAACCTGTCAAATGATCTATATAGCTTAGGGACTCCTTTTCCTTCATCTCAAGCTTTCTATCAGTTATGTCTCTGGTAAAGCACACCATCAGCCTCTTGTCTCTGTCAAGAAGTGTAACGGATACCTCAACGTTATGGATACTTCCATCCTTTCTTCTATGGATAGTGTCTAGCATGGTGGAGCCGTCCTCAATTATCTGACGAATATTATCTGAAATACCTTCGCTTCCAAATTTGTCATCTATGCTTCTTATATTCATACCTATGAGCTCTTCTCTGTCGTACCCAGTCATTTCACAGAAGGCATTATTCACTTCAACTATTTTCCCATTCATCTCAAGAATGCTGAAGCCTTCCTTTGTAGTTTCCAATATAGTCGACAGGTAACTCTCTCTTTCAGCTAATTTTTGCTCCATAAGCTTTTGCTCTGTAATGTCCCTTCCAATGCCGAGTATTCCAACCAGATTTCCCTTATTGTCATATTGCGCAGTTTTTATGGAATGCACATAAATCTGTCTGCCATCGGGATACTGGACCCATTCGCCAAATTCAATGGGCATTCCCGTCTCGGCAATTCTTCTATCCATTTCCATATAGAAATCTGCCTCTTCAGGGTAAAGCTGACAATCTGATTTTCCTAACACTTCTTCCTTTGTTTTTCCCCTAAGCTCCAGATATTTTTTATTGCATTTCAAATATACTCCCTCAGGACTTTTAAAGAAAACTATGTCCGGCAAGGAATCCAGAATGGAATCCAATGAGTTTAGGATATGCTTATACCTTAGGATCTTGGGTGCCACAAAATCATCTCCAAGTGTTATTATAAATACTATGCCCAGATTGTCGGATAACCGAAACGGACATATGCGACATTATTATACATTATCAAGATTGATTTGGCAATAAACCAATCGTCACTAAATGAGTTATTTCCAATATGTTCTTTATGTCAGTATATTTGATGAAATTGATTAAATGATTTCTCTTTCCTGCAATTGCATGCATTTTAAGTCATCAAAAAAGCCCTGAATCAGGGCTTTTGAGTTATGTCTATTTGAAATAATCGACTCCGGCTTCGAACAGCCGTTGATCCTTATTTCCAGGTATGTTTTTGTAGATCCCCTCCGACCATCTTTCAGAATGGCCCATCTTCCCTAAAATTCGTCCGTCAGGACTAGACAGTGACTCGACTGCATACAATGATCCATTTGCATTAAAGGTCCCGTCATTGGTTGCTTTCCCATCCAGATCCACGTATTGGGAAGCTATTTGGCCGTTCTTGATCAAATCAGCAAGAGTCAATTCATCTGCAACAAATCTTCCCTCTCCATGCGACAACGGCAGTGAGAAAACTTCTCCAACCGATGCATATGCAAGCCATGGAGACAGCTTAGATGATACCCTTACGCTCTGCAACTGGGAAATATGTCTTCCCACTCTATTAAATGTCAATGTGGGAGCATTTTCATCAAGCTCCTTGATCTCTCCATATGGAAGTAATCCCAATTTAATCAGAGCCTGGAAGCCGTTGCAGACTCCCAGTACCAGTCCGTCTCTGTTTTTAATGAGGTCCATTACCGCCTCTGAAAGATATGGATTTCTGAAGACTGCAGCTATGAACTTTCCTGAGCCATCAGGCTCGTCTCCGGCACTGAAGCCCCCTGGTATCATCATGATCTGACTATTTTTTATTTCTTCGGTCCATTCCTTGATCGTCTCTTTGATATCATCAGCATTTCTGTTTCTGAACACTCCTATAGTGCCAATAGCTCCGGCTCGTTGAAATGCTCTCAGGGAATCATATTCGCTGTTAGTGCCTGGAAATGCAGGTATAAATACCCTTGGTCTTGCAATGCTTTGACCTTTATAGGGTACTGCCTTGGCTTCACTGGTAAGAGTGATTATTTCTCCTTCTGAATCCAGCTTTAACGGGAACACGCCTTTAAGTGTATTCTGCCATTCTTCAGCCAGCTCCGAAATACTAACTGTCTGACCGCACCAGCTTAAGCCATCCTCCCTTAGTGTTACTCCCAAAGGCCTTAGGATCTTTGGTATATCCTCATCTTCACCTATATCCAGCTCAAGGATGATGCTTGCAGTTTTCTTTTGGAACATTTCGTCCAGGCCGTATCCGTCCTCAAAGGAGAAGCCAATCTTATTGCCGAAGCTCATCTTTGCTACTGAAGCGGCTATTCCTCCGTGAGAAACGGTCTTTGCTGCCAAGACTTTACCTTCAAGTACAAGTTCACGAACATAAGCATAGATTTCCTTAAGCCTTTCAAAATCAGGAAGGTCGTTCTTATCCAATTGTGCATCGGCAAGGAAGACATTCGAGCCTTGCTTTTTGAACTCGGGCGAGATTATGTTCTTTGTTGAGTCCGTTGTAACAGCAAAGGCTATTAACGTAGGAGGTACCGACATCTCCCCGAAGGATCCTGACATACTGTCCTTACCCCCTATTGCAGCTATTCCAAGCTCAGTCTGAGCGGTGTAAGCTCCTAAAAGAGCACTGAAGGGCTTGCCCCACTTGACCGGATCCTTCCCCGGCTTTTCAAAATATTCCTGCATGCTCAGTCTTATTTTCCTATAGTCACCGCCCATAGCTACGATTTTTGATACTGCCTCGACAACTGAAAAAGCTCCGCCATGGAAGGTGCTCCATTGACTGATATATGGATCAAAACCGAAGGTCATGAGGCTGCAGGTATCAGTCTCTCCTTCAAGGACCGGGATCTTTGCGCACATGCCCTCTATGGGCGTCATCCTATACTTGCCTCCAAATGGCATCAGTACTGTAGCTGCTCCTACAGTATTATCGAATATATGGTTCATGCCCTGCTGGGAGCAGACATTAAGATCCTGCATTGACTCAAGCAATCCATCTCTGAAGGTATGGGATTTTTCTGTAGTATTGTTCTTATCTGCTGATATGACATTAACCTTGGTTTTTTGACCGGCTCCGTTCATGTCGAGAAAGCTCCTCTTGATATCAAGTATATGCTTGCCTCTCCACTCCATCACAAGTCTTCCAGTATCTGTAACCTCTGCAACAACAGTTGCCTCCAGGTTTTCCATGTCGCAATGTGACTTGAAGCTTAGCAAATCATCCGGAGAAATCACCACAGCCATTCTTTCCTGAGATTCAGAGATCGCTAGTTCTGTGCCATCCAACCCTTCGTATTTCTTAGGTATCACATCGAGCCTTATGTGAAGACTGTCAGCAAGCTCCCCGATCGCTACGGATACGCCGCCTGCTCCAAAGTCATTGCATTTCTTTATCAATCTTGAAAGCTGAGGATTTCTGAATAGTCTCTGAAGCTTTCTTTCCTCCGGGGCATTTCCCTTCTGGACCTCAGCGCCTGACTTAGCCAGGGATTCCTCTGTATGTGCCTTGGATGAGCCTGTAGCACCTCCAATACCGTCTCTTCCCGTTCGTCCGCCTACCAGAAGTATAAGGTCGCCCTTTACTGGCTTGAGCCTTACTACATTGTCCTTGGGAGCTGCTCCGATTACAGCACCCACCTCCATCCTCTTGGCAATATATCCCTGGTGGTAGATTTCTGTCACCTGCCCTGTTGCCAGGCCGACTTGATTGCCATAGGAGCTGTAGCCTCTGGCTGCCTCTCTGGTGATCTTTCTTTGAGGGAGCTTGCCGGGCAGTGTCTCCTCCATTGGCTGCCTTGGATCTCCGCTTCCTGTTACCCTCATAGCCTGGTATACATAGCTTCTTCCGGACAGCGGATCTCTTATCGCTCCGCCAAGGCATGTCGCAGCTCCTCCGAAGGGCTCAACCTCTGTCGGATGGTTGTGTGTCTCATTTTTAAACATGAGAAGCCACTTCTCGGGCTTTCCGTCGACATTTACCTCGATCTCAATACTGCAGGCATTTATTTCATCTGAAAGCTCAAGATCTTCGAGGTTCCCTTTTAGTCTCTCCTCCCTGGCATTGATAGTGGCAAGATCCATCAAGGTTATCGAATTGGTTCTTCCAGTATTTTCTCTTGATTTAAGATATCTCTCAAATGAAGCTTCTATAGCTTCCTTATAAGGTCCCTCCTCGAATCTGATCTCTTCAAGCTCGGTAAGAAAGGTTGTATGTCTGCAATGATCAGACCAATATGTATCTATTACCTTAATTTCTGTAACTGATGGATCTCTTTTCTCTTCATCCTTAAAATAGCTCCGAACCATCAGAATATCATCATGGCTCATGGCAAGCCCATTGTCTATCCTGAAGGCTTCCAGAGTGTCGTCGCAAAAATTAATAAAACCCTCAAGGATCTCCACTTCATCAGGTTCACTTATCTCTTCTTCGAGTGAGACAGGCTTACCCATGGATGCTTCTCTGGAGTCGATGGGGTTGATACAATAGTTCCTTATTCTGTTGTAGTCTTCTTTGGTCAAGCTTCCATCAAGCAAGAGTACCTTGGCTGTCTTGACCTTTGCTTCCATATCGCCTATAAGGATTTGGATACACTGGACCGCTGAGTCGGCGCGCTGGTCATACTGCCCCGGCAGGTATTCGATCGCTAAAACGCTTTCCTTTTTCTCCACCGGAAGATCTTCATGGATAATGTCCACGTTAGGCTCTGATAATATCAGCCTGGTTATTTTCCCATACTCTTCATCGCTTCTGCAGGTGAAATCATACCTATTCAGTATTCTGACCCCGTTCAGATCTTTAAGTCCCAAGGCATCCTTGAGCTCGTGACACAGATGCTTGGCTTCAATGTCAAACCCATCTCTTTTTTCGATATAAACTCTCTTAATGCTGGAAATTTGAACCATCTCCTTTCATCTTCACACAACAATATTAGTTTATTAGAATAAAAATATCAAGATTTTTTTATGCTATTTCTCTTTCCTTCTGAGCCTTATCTTAATAAGCTCTTTATCCATTTCAGAGCTTATGGCATCTTTTGAAATATCAAGCTTCATCGACAGTTGCTCAACAAGAAGCTTTACAAAATTTTTCTTCCAATCAGTCATCATAGGATCATACGTCAATGAGTATGCAGCTAATTTCCCAAGATCCTCTTCTATCTTACCTTCCCTGCACTGTTCGAAGTCTATGCCGTAGATCTCTCCATCCTTAATCAGGAAATTCCTAAAATTTACATCACCCATAATATAATTGCCGTACTTACTGGAACTTAATGTGTCATAGAATGCTTCAAGCCAATCCGACAGCTTAAGTATCATTGGCAATATACTATCCGCATTTGTCTTTTCAATGCTTTCATACCAATCCAGCAGCGTTTCGTCACCAAGGTCCTCAAGATAAATAGAATCTGAGGTGACCTTAAGCACCTCAGGCACTCTACAGTTCCTACCATGAAGCAATCTAAGTATGCTGAGCTCCCTTTTCATGTCTTCTTTGTCAATGAAAATCTTTAATATGCTGTTTCCCTCATCTTCAAGCAACCTATATACCTTGTTTCTTTTACTTGTAAGCTTCACCTTCTTACACATATCTCTATATCCCCATTGTCTGAATAGCCATTAAGCTCACTGGAAAGTCCAATTATCGTATTCTTTATTATCCTTTGAACAAAGGGCACCATTGGTATTTCTGTGCCATCTATACGAAGAACAACTTCCTGCCTATCAAGAACACAATCACCTCTATGGGAAAGTCCCTGTGCTATTCTTGCTCCCAGTTCGCAGCAGGTAAATCCGCATGCTCTGCAGCATTCATCACTTACATCCGGCAAAGGTCTGAAGCTTCTCTTTTCTATCAGGTCAACAAGAGCTTCTATGTCAGTCATGGAATTTATTACAGGTATTCCCTTATACTCCCTGATCTTTGAAGCTATTCTTCCGGAAATCGCTATAACAGTTCCGTCAAGCCTTGATTCTATACCTTCTATGTCATGAGCTGTCACTATCTTAGCAGTGGAGCTGTCTCTTACTCCTTCCATGATCACATAATCCTGATTATAAAACCTCAATATTTCATTGACAGGTAGTTTCTCCTGAAAAAGAATATCAGTTTCATTGTCACCACGGGCGGTGACCAATGTTGCACCTGCTTGCTTGTGCCTGTCAGTATTGGTACCATCCATATCCATCTTGAACTCATGAAAATGTATCTCCTTGATGGTCCCTACAGACCTTCCTCTTCTAGTCAGTTCTCTGATTATGTTTTCAATTGTCGTAGTTTTCCCAGATTTGCTGATCCCTACAACTGATAATACCTTTATTTTACTCACGTATAATCCACCTCTCACGTATAATCCACCTCTCATAATATGTGATCTATCAGCCCAACAAAGCTATCAACATAACAAATACCAATGCCATAGATAAAACTATATAATCAATTATACCAAACCTAAGGACGACCCAACTGGTTCTAGTAGGATATGCCCTGAATGACCTTGCCTCCATGGCAACTGATAGCTCCTTTGCTTTGATAAGTGAGTTGACTGTAATAGGCATAAGCAAATATGTATATGCCCTTAGTTTTTTCCCTATCCCGATTTTCTTAAAATCAAGTCCTCTAAGCTGTATCGCATTTGTCATATCAATAAACTCCTCCCGAAATACCGGAAAAAACCTTACTCCTACAGACACCATAAAAGCGATCTCATAGGGGATCCTTAGCTTGATCATTCCCTGAATCATCTCTCTGCTGCTTGATGATACCAAAATCAGCGAAGAAGAAGCAATAATCCCCATACGCAGCAAAAATTCAATTCCCCTTGATGCTCCAAAGTCAGTCAAAATAACTATCTCGCCAATCTTGAGCAAAGGGATCCCGGAGTTGGTGAATAAACTTTGTATAACTGCTATCCCTGCTACAAGTATCAATAATCCTTTGAGTCTCGACAGAAGGTATGAAATCTCTTTATTCGTCGATATTGCCGTAATGAACGATATTAAAAGGATTATTGCCAATATCCTTAGATCAGAGTGGACGATTGCAAGAGTGGAAAAAATTGCTGCCGTAATAAGCTTGGTTCTGGGGTCCAGTCTAATGCCTGTGATCATCTACTATTCCACCGTCCTCTATTCTTATTATCCTATCTGCATGTCTGGCAACAAAGTCTTCATCGTGACTTATAATTAGCATTCCCACCCCATTCGCCTTTAAAGAATCAAGTGTTGATGACAAGCTCTCTATCCTATCGGGATCAAGAAATGAAGTAGGTTCATCAAGTATTAGAAAACTAATATCAGACATTAGTGCTGCTGCTATCGCAAGGCGTCTTTTTTCTCCGTAGCTCAAGGTAGAGGGATGTCTATCTCTGAGATCTGTCAGTTCAAAAGCTTCCAGCAATTTATTTGCCTTAGCATAGGTCTCTGACTCTTCAATCCCCTTCAACCTGTTAACAAAGGTCAGCTCATCCAGTACCGTCATACCGAACAGCTGCCTCTCGACAGCCTGAAAAACGTATCCAAGCTTAGTGCCCAGTTTCCCCAGGGACATTTCTTTAATATCTTCTCCGTCAACGACTACCCTGCCCTTCTGAGGGTGCAGCATCCCGGCAGCAAGCTTTGACAGGGTCGTTTTCCCAGAACCGTTGTTTCCTGTGATAGCTGTTGTTTCTTCACTGTTGATAGCAAGAACCAGACTCTGGAAGATATTATTACTCCTTCTATACTTAAAATCAACATTTTCAAATACAATAAATGGTTTCATGACCTCAGCCCTTACAATCTTACTATTTTGTCGGCAATATCTATCTTTTCATCTCTATGATCTGCTAATAAAATTGTTGTTCCGTGTTTTTTTAGCTCAATCAGCAAATCTCTTACCGCTTTTCTTCCTTCCAGATCGAGCCAGGACAATATCTCATCGCACAACAATATTCGAGGCCTCATCGTCAGAACGGATCCGATCGCAACGAGCTGCTGCTGACCTCCCGAAAGATTAGCTGGATTAAGATTCCTGTGTTTCTCTAATCCAATGATCCTTAAAACATCGTTCATTCTATTGCCAATTTCTTCTCTCGGTATGCACAGGTTCTCGGGGCCAAATGCTAACTCGTCCTCAATAGTTGGTGAAAATAGCTGAGTGGCAGGGTTTTGAAATACAATGCCAACTATCGTAGATAGGCTTACATGTGATATACTTGATATTTTCTCACCGAATATTGAGATAGTGCCAACCATTTCCCCCTGATATACTCTCGGACACAATCCGGCAATGCAACGTAGAAGCGTACTTTTTCCACACCCGCTCTTGCCAACGACCGCGGTTATACTACCTTCCTCCACATCAAGGTCGATGCCTGTAAATGCTTTCTTCTCTGAGCCTTTGTATGTAAAGGAAAGCCCGGTTATCTCTATTGCCTTCATTTGACCACCTCGATCCCTGTGACCCACTTGCATCTCCTGTTACTAAAGGAATCGTTGATAACTATTATTTCAAAAGGTCCTCTTCCTCCATCCTCGATTCCACCCAGATAATTTCCTTCCTCCATAACAGCTATGTAGATGTTGCCATAATCTAACACTTCCTCACCGGAATATGCAACGGAAAAACCGTCAGCTCCTGTAGCGATAATAATATCCTTTTCATTTATTTCGTAGCCCAGGCTCGCTAATAGCTTGATCAATTGAACTCCTGAATAATCAAGTAAAGAAGCTTCTGTAGTCGAAGTATCAAGTACTGCCTCGAAGTCCTCAAGTCCTATAGACTGTAAAGTCTCAAGATCTACTTTATCGCTCAAATCTTTCGATTTTACCTCTATTGCTGAGCTCTCCAAAAGTTCCCTTCGGGACTCGATCTCTGTTTTATTAAGTAACAATGCAGCAAAAAAAATGACAATTAAAATGATTATTATAAAAATTGCTGCTTTAGTTGTTTTATTCATTCTATTTCTCCCTTGTGAAATACGGAACTATCATATCCTCATATCTACATACTCCATGGTCACCACCCTCATTGGTGGAATGCATTCCATGGTCGGCGGTCGCATAAATGTTTCCTTCCCAGGAACTTGAGATGTTCGTGATCCACTCATCTACGGTCTTTACATAATCCAGGGTTTCACTGGATTGAGGACCATATTGATGTCCTCTGTCATCGACCCCGTGAAAATGAATGAAGATCAAATCATAGTCTTCGTTCACAGCACCAAGTGCAGTAATAACCATCTCATCATCAGTATCTCCATCCTTATCGACATCCACATGAAGTACAGGCTCTATCTCGGTATTGAGGATCTTTATTTCACCCTCCAGCAATAGGGATCTCTTCCCTATTGAATCTGCATAACCAAATATGCTTTCTGCTTTCAGGTCTCTGTAGCTTCTGTCATGGACCCCATTTTCATCAGGTGTCTTTCCTGTTATCATTGCTGCAAATCCAGCATTTGTAACTGGTGTAAATACACTGATGATTTTGTCTTCATAGTACTCCCCCAAAAAATGCAATTCGCCTGTTTCCGCCACATTACTGTATTGATCAAATGATAAACCGTCAATAAAAAAAACAAGAACAGGGACACCATCATCAAGTGATTTTATGACATCGTCATATAACTTGGTAATGGATTCCACTTTTTCCCCCAAATATATACCAGCAAGCGGTCCATCGACATATCCATTTTCCACGTATACCATATTATTCTTGCTTTCCAGGTTTGGAAGCTCACTAAAGCTCTCTCTCTTTCCCGATTGAAATAGCAGGGATCCCTCGGTGATTTTTTTAGAAACAATAGAGTCCTCTATCTCAATGCCATTTGGATACCAGTTGAAAAGTATATTTTCTTCGAGAGTGAACACACCTATGCCCATCTCCTTCTGATACGCAGGCTCCGCGCTTCCACACCCTGAAAGAATTATTGTTAATAGTAATAGTATCATTCCAAAAAAATTTATTTTCATTTTAATTCCTCACAGATTCAGACCTAATTTATCTAATGCCTTCAGAAGGTTCCATGCTATGACACCGCCTAAAGCTCCAGAAAGTGCAGCTCCTGAAATCAGCAATAATAACATCTCAGCTGGCAGTCTAAAGAATAATAAGTTTGATATTATAGTTCCTGTAATATTTGCTGCCATGCACCCTAACATGAAATGTATCAGATTATAGCTCTTATTCCTTGAAAACATAAATACCAGATCAGCTACAACTCCTGGAAGTGTGTACGAAAAAATGCTCAATACTCCGTGACTCCCTATCACACCAGTTGCTACTACTATCAAGCCCTGAACCAAACCTATCAATGTCCCTGTCCAGGTTTTTTTGACAAAGCCGATTCCCAGAATGATCCACAGCATATAAAAGCCACCTGCTATCGCTCCACCTGGTATAAATAATGGTCCTGTAATTATATGCACAAGAGGCACTACTATTGGTTTAGTAGCTACACCAAGTGCTGCGACCACCGCTATTGCTACCAATTCAAATATCGTATATCTGTCGAAAAACCGTTTGTTGGAGCTCAAATCAATCATCAGCTCCTTCTGAAGGTACTATAACTATTTCATCAATATGTTTGATCCAACGTTGGCTGAAGGGATCCCGTCTTATTACTAATTGATAAGGACCATTTCCTCCTTTTTTCCTGGATAGCATGTACTCTCCATCTCTCGCAAAGGCCAGATAAACATTATGGTGTTCCTCCAGTTCTTCTTTTAAGATCACTATCCTGTAACCGTCCTCTGCATTTAAGGTTATCTTTTCACTAGGCTTAACACCCAAGCCTTCAAATAATTTTGATAACTCTATCCCGGTATACTCAGTTTCAACTGGCTTCTGTCCGCTGCTTCTGACAACTGATGGGAATGTTTCCGCATCAGAGTGATTATATATGTATTCCGGGTCAACACTTATTATTTCCTCACCTATTACTATATTCAGGACGGGTGCTCCTTCCCTTGTTAAAAGGAAAAACCCTGAAGCTATAATTACAGTTAGAAAAATTACAATGAAATATTTTTTCTTCATAAAATTCTCCCCTTAATCAAGAGCTGATGCCTGGCTTATTCCGCTTCTTACTGCACCCAGGAATCCCCTGGTGGTTGCAGTCGCTCCGCTTAAGGCATCGATGCTTATGCTCTGAGTAGCCACGATCTCTGATCCAACAAATCTGAATACTTCTTCGTAGTAGCCTTCTGTTTCTCTATGGCTAACTATACTTATATTGCTGACTCTTCCTCCCTCGACATATATCTCAGCCATCAACGGCCCGCCAAAGCCGGTGCCAAGGCCTATATAGCTTCCATCCCTGAGCTCTCCTACTGGTAGCCTGGATGTGGTATTTTGAGTTGCCCCAATAACAGGTAATACTATATAGGAGAAGACAAGAATTGTCATGGAAATAATCACGATTCTTATTCCCTTGACAGGTCGGTTGAAAAGTCTTATAGAATAGCCCTTATTTCCCTTAATGCAATTTGATTCTACACATCGCATACAGCCAATGCATTCAGGACTTGCTGAACCATAATCGAAGGACTCAATTCCTACCGGGCAGTCCCTAAGACAATATGAACAGCTGCTGCAATTCTCTGAATCTTTTATACTTGTAAATCCTACAGCAGAAAGCAGAGCCTGGTAAGCTCCAAGTGGACACAGAAATCTGCAAAATGGTCTCTTGATCTTAAGGGATATAACCAAAAATAAAATCAACAATATTAAGCCTGTATGAAACTTCAAACCAGCAAATATATTGAGATATCCAAGCCATGGAGACATCGGGGTCAGCAGATTTCCAAGTCCAAATATCCCAAGGATCACGACTGACAAAAATACAACATATTTTGTCTTTTCAAGGTCTTTAGTCAGCTTGGAAGACTTGATGCTCTTCAGTCCTAATTTTCTGCCAATAAGGTTTGATATATCCTGAAGCATTCCTATTGGACAAACATATCCGCAAAAAACTCTGCCGGATACTATGGCTGCTAAGGTTATCCCTATTGTAAGAGCCATCCCTCTTGTTATGCCTCTCCATCTGTATGATACATCTGTTAAGCCTGCCTTCAGATGGCTAAAGCCTGCATATGGATTCAGATCAGCGATCGAAAAAGATCTTATCTCAGTGATCCCATTTAAGTATAGATAGTACATTATGCAGTTGACAGCTACAATGGCTGCAGCAATAAGCTGCAGCCTTATTCTAATATCTCGCCTCATTTTATCTCGATCCTCAAAAGGTCATTTGTGAGTATCTTTTCACCATTATGAAGTGATACCTCATCTCCATTATCTATTATACTGCATTGAAGCATCGTTGCGTAGTCCAGCGGAAATATGCTCCCATCTGATGCTATGGCTGAAAATGACGCTCCTTCCTCCCATCTCATGCCTGCTGTCAATAGAACATCCTCCAGAAGCATCCCTTCCTCATCTCCTGCAAACTTAGTCCTGACAACATCTATCATTTTCTCCGGGAAAACTACGGCATCTTTTGTCGTTGAGAAATGGGTCATATGCTTTACGTTCATGCCCAGTTTAAATCCAGGAGCAATATTCATTGGTGCATTCTCTCCCTCGATTTTTATAAAGTACCGTTGGATCACCAGGGATATAGTCTCGTTTTTTTCCAAACCATCGTTGGCAGCCATAGTAAAGAAGCCCTTCTTATCGATCTCGTCAAACTTTGACAGTATTTTCCCTACTTCTATGGATTTGTCCTTACTGCCATAATATTCATAGTAATAGGGCTCTATACCTCTTGTAAGAGCATCGAACATATGGACTTTGGTAATATTCTTTGGTGATATCTTTTCGTAAAGGTCAATGTTCGACACCATTTTTACCCAATAAGGTCCCAGCTCGTTGGGGATCGCAACCCTAACAGGCTTTTCTTCATCCTTTACATGCTTTCCGTCTACCTCCCAAGCCAAGATAACTTCATTCACATCTAATTTTTCTTTACCCACTAAGGTATAGTATCCATCTCTGCCTGTTATGCCTATCCCTTCAAAGCTGGACAGATCTATTCCTTCAGCATCAAGCAATGCTTTAAGAGTGGGGCCTTTCACCTTCATATTGGTATGTGTCCCAGTGGTATTTATAAGAACTACTTCTCTTTCTACCTGTTCATATGTTTTTATCTCATCGGTATCGATCCTTATTGAGCTTTCACCCCAATTGATAGCAAAGCTGTTTACATCCTTCTGCCACATCTCCTGAGGAACAACATCTTCTACGGAAGCCATTTCGACGCCATTATTAAGGTACTGATATGCACCAATGGCTGCGTTTACTGCGTTTACTACAGCCTGAGAGCTGACAGTTGCTCCGGTTACCTGGACAATATCCTCAGGGGATTCCTTATCCAAAGCCACAAGGTTCAGGTATTTATCTGCCCCAAGCTCTCTAAATCTCTCAAGGAACCATTCCTTCTCAATATGCTCAGCGTAATCAGGTGATTCAGTGTGCTCAATGACCTCAATTCCACTTAGAGCTTGTCCATCAAATGCAGCAAGGATCTCTACCGGCCCGTTATATCCAACGCAGCTTGAAACAATAGCCTTGATTTCACCGTCAACCTCATAGCCTCTCCTAACTGCAGGCATATTCAATGCTATGAATCCTTCATCAGAAAGATCTCTTATCAGCCTTACCTTTTTTGCTTCCGGGTAGTAGCTCCTTACCTTCGACTCCTCTTCAGAAACAGTATCTGTAAAATAAAGCATAGTAGCTGCAATAATCAATGTTACGACGAGAAAAATAATGTATTGTTTCTTACCTTTAGTCATTTAATAACCTACTCTACAATTATTTTTTCTATATTAGAAACCCATTGAGGCTTATTAATGTCTCCGGGCTCCTTCTGTCCTACCACCAGCTTGAAAGGCGCACCCTCTGATGGATCATAAGCTTCTCCATTCTCCTCCCAGGCTATAATTATTGGAAGCTTAACATCCTGATTCGTTTCATCAATATAATCCATTCTCTTTATTTGGGATATATCAAAATCCATACTGTAGCCGTCAGAAGCGATGACCTTGACTCTCGATGAGGATGGATCTACTATTTCCATTGCTTCCAATAACGTCCACAATTTAACTCCCTTAAAATCAGTATGGCCTGTGCTTCCAAAGCTGTTTAGCCAATAAAAGCTCCCCGAAAAATGCAGCTCTGATCTGTCTTTCATATCATCAAGGCTCATGTAAAAAATTTCTCCATTAGTCTTGATAAGCTGGATTGAAGGTCCACTTGCCTTTTCAGGTTCAGCTGATTGTGATTCAACTGGTAACTCTGTTATCTGGACAGGTGCTTCCTGTGGAACTGGTTGATCTCCCGATGATGTTGAATGTTCCTCAGGTGCTTTTGATCCCTCTGAAGCTGGCTCCTCTTCCTCAATCTCGTCAACTTCTGGCTCTGCCAAGGGTTCCTCCAATGGTGCCCCGGTGGTTATCTCTACTGGTTCCTCAGCTATGTCCGGGTTCTTTGCAGTCTCCTCAACTACCTGCTGTTCAGCCGGTACTTCAGCATCAGTGCTGTCCTTCTTACTGCAGCCTGAGGCTACGACAGAGAGCAGCAAGAAGGCTACAACTACCAATATTATATTTTTTTTAGTCATTTTACTTCCTCCTTGGGGATGTCAGCTCTCAAATCTATTGGTGTCCCAATAATCTCATGAGCATTACTGCTGTCTGTGCTCTGGTAGCACTCTGAGCCCCACCGAAGCTGCCATCTGGGAAGCCATCGATTATCCCTGCTCTGACTGCAGCTGCAGCTGGTGCCTTAGCCCATTCTGGGACTGTGTCCTTAAATTCTGAAAGAGCATCGTTTATTTGCGACTCTGAAAGCTCTGTATCCACGACCCTGCCCAGGATAGCTGCAATCTCTGTTCTGGTTATTCTCCCAGAGGGTTTAAAGCTTCCATCTGAATAACCATTTACCAGACCATTTTCGACTGCCGCTGTTATGGATTTACCATACCATGACCCTATAGTTACATCCTTAAAGGAAGAGACTTTTGTCTCAGTATCCAGACCAAGGACCCTTGAAAGCAATACCACAAACTCTGCTCTGGTTATGCTGTCATTTGGCCTGAATCCTCTGGAATCTCCTTTAACGTATGACATTTCTGCCATTCTGGAAATTGAAGCCTCAGCCCAATGACCTTCGGTGTCAGCAAACTGCATCAGTTTCTTATAGACCGCTGCACCTCCGTTTGTTCCGATCATAAGACCATCCTCCGAAAAGTCCAGGAAGTAAACATTGTTCCACTGCTTAGTTGGGAATGGCTTACCATAAAGATACGCTTCTGCTTTTTCTAATTTTATATCAATCCTCGCAACTCCGCCTGCTGTTGTTGCTATATAAATTACACCAGCTTCATCAGAGCTTGCCTTGACAAGTCTTATGTCATTGTCTTCTCCTATTCCCGGATAAAGATCTGATGCTTTGTAGGTCTTCTTCTCATTGCCAATTATATAATCAACCTCTCCCTGACCAAAGCCTGGAGCGTTCCCTGAACGAACTATCCAGACTCCTCCATCAGGGTCAACTGATATGCTCCTCACCCAATTATGGTTAAAATTGTCTGGGTCAAAGCCCTGATAAGTCGTCAGCTTGCCACTTGGATCAAGATATTGGTACCCTCCAAAATACTTAGGCTCAGCCTCTGTACCCTTAGTGTCCGGATAATATCCTATCCATACTCCTCCTTTACCATCAGGCTCAACTGCATCCACTGAGTATGGCAATAAACCTTCAGCTTGAGTATAAATACTCCACTCCCCGGATTTATCGATGTGAACCAGACCGTTTTGAGTGCCTATATATATCCCACCATCTCCATCAAGCTCAAGCTCCTGTACAAAGCAAGCCGGAAGATTTGAATTCTCTTTATTTATACTCCTCCAGCCGTTTGGATCCTTGACAAGTATTCCTCTTGGATCGTTAGGCCCTCCCAGAGTAAGCCATAGTTCTCCATTTTCCCTCTGAACTATCGCATACACCGTATCTATCTTTAGTGTACCTGCATTTATGGTCTCTATTTCCGTAATGTGGGACCATTTCCCATCGATTGACCTGACTGAAAGCCCGCCGCCATTAGTTCCTATCCAAAGGTTCCCTTCATTATCATACTCCATAGCTCTTACACTAGCTTCTGACATTTCAAATCCAGTATCATTTCTATGGATTATCCAATCTACGATCGCTTCCCTATTGGTAATTGGTTCAGGAAGCTCTGGTAAATCAAGCTCTTTGATATCCTCTGTCTTCGGTTGTTCATAATCCCCAGTGCCTATGACTATGCAATCTACCCATTTGACCCACATGGATTTACTTTCTTCTATTATAAGCCTTATAGGTCCATATGCATTATTATTTTCGTATCCAATGGAAGCTTCGTTTGGAACCAGAGGATATCCTTCCACAGCATATGCGAGCATTATTTTTTTTAGTTGTCCAGATGAATTAAGTACTCCATTCATGACCTGATCATTACTGCGTAATATTTGATTGTAGTTTGCGCCACTAAATACTCTTATGGATGGTTGATCTACTCCATCCTTAAGCTGTACAAAATCAGATATCAGTTTCCAAAGCTCTATACCCTCGAATTCTCTTATGCCATCACCGGTATACACATCTCGCAAGATATAATCCAGCATTGACTCAAGCTGTCTTAGCGTAAAGGTCATTGGCTCCTTTACCTGAGAGCCTGTCACTCTCAAAACAGGTTGATCTAAATACTCTTTATATGCTCCCTGATTGTGGTTCCAGGTCGATGTAGAGTCTACAGATGAAGCAGTCTCCACACCTGTTCCTTGTTGGTTGATCGTACCTATTCCAATAGCTTCTCCCTCTCCAACTATGATCTCCTTTATAAATTGTACCTGATTAGAACCATTGGTATCATTATATCCTGTCTTACCAAATATTATCCTCAATGGCCCGCCGTCATTTCCTAAACCAGGGTTGAATCCTTCATCAGTCGGCCTTATAACGTATGGATATCCATTGAAACCATAGGCTACGAGTGGTGGCATGCCTGATTTAACCGGCTTAACATTTGAACCGTCGAACTTGCCATCTCCCAAATCTTGGGAGTCCTTCTCGTAATAACCATAAAGCTGGTAGTTCTTTATCTCTCCTATGGTCATTGGTGCAAAATTATAATTATCTGCCGCAACGAATCTAATCTTGGTATCATTGGGAGTCTTAGGATCAAGACCAGCTTTTAGAAGGAGATCCCACAGCTCGACTCCCTTATAGTTGTTATAATACCAGAAATACTCGCTATTTGAGAGACTGTACTCACCTGTATACTTGATATCGTCCATTGCCTCAATTTCCGATACCTTATATCTAATCTCCTTGCCAAGCGCATCTCCATGTATTATTATTTCATAATCAGTGTATTCAGTAGAGTTAAATGGAGCATAGGAATGTTCAAATATATTTTTTGCGTCCTTTTCCTCAACGTAGATATATGCAACATTTGAAAATTCCCTGGCAGAGGCTTTATCTTGCTCATATACCAGCTTGAAGCATCCATTGTCGTTGAATTTATCCTGCTTAAAACCTACGTCCGAGTCGAGGTACACATATGGCACCTCATTTACTCCATAGGCAATAGTGTATTTGTCCGCATCCTCTAAAGGTACTGTAAGTATAGTCTGTCTGGATTTACTCTTGAATGTAATATTTCCTGCATTTGGTCGCAGCTTTACATAGTTCTCCAAAAGGCTCTTGGCATCTACTCCCTCGTAGCTGTTCAGGAATACTCCTTGGTCAGTTTTTTCGTAGTATTCAACTACTGCCTGTTCCTTGGTGTTTTCCTCTATTTGCCTTAAGGAAATGGCTCTGTAGCCTTCTACAGCAGGTCCCTCAATAGTAAAGGTAGCTCCTGAAATGGCATCAATATTATATGGCGCTCCCGGATAGCTGATGTGTTTGTAAGGAGAAGCTGAACCCACATCAGCAAATCTTTCCTCGCCAACTATTATTTTTACAACTTGCTTTCCCCATTTGGATAAATTCATGTCATCTATACCTGCCTGTCCAAATACAAGCTTGGGAAAATCCTTATCAAGGTCACTTTCGGTGAGAGCTCTGTCGCTCCAACTGACGGGAGGTGCAAAGCTGTCCTTAGGATAGTCTGCAAGTACTGCTGAATATCTGGCTATCATTGCTGGTGCTGATTTTTTGCTCTCCACGGTAAAATCGGGATAAGTGTATGTACCCTTAAGCTCGCTTATCGTCTTCTTGAAGGTAAAACCATCTGAACAGATAAAGGTCATCTCCCAATCTGTTCCTGATATAAGGTTTTCTGTTCCAATAAGCTCGAATAGATCATAGCCCTTCACCTTTGTTATCTTGTGAAAATTCAAGCTATTGTTCCCAGAAAAAACTGCTTCCTTTATAGTATATCGGTCCCAGTCATCAGGACCTATGGATATCTGGTTATTTATACCTGTGCCGGTTATCGTAAGATCCACTGCTTCTGCTCTCGCTATTGGGATACCTGGAAGAAATAGTGTCAGTGAAAGGATAATCGATAACCAAGCTTTGGCCAGCTTCCTATTTTTCATAATTGCACCTCCTGTGCTATGAAAAGAGCGAAGACTTTTGCCCTCGCTCTATCCGTCCTATTCTTTACTATAAATCCTGCTCGGCGAACAGGGTGTTATATACTATTACAGCTGCTTCAGCTCTGTTGACTACCTTTGTTGGTTGGAATTGGCCCTCTGCAACGCCAGCAAATACTCCCTGAGCTTCTAGCCAAGCTACTTCGTTTGCAGCCCACTCAGGTACTAAGAGCTTGTCTTCGTAATTGGATTTTTCCATCACAAATTTATTCAACTTCTCCTGTGCAACTACCTCTGCCATAACTGCAGCTCTACCAGCAACTGCTGCAATTTCTTGTCTATTTATTACTTTAATCGGCATAAAGGTTCCATCTGGGTAGCCCGTGAATATACCATTATCTACTGCTGTCTGAACATATGGTGCAAACCAATCACTTGCTTTGACATCGCTGAACCCGCCCTTATACTCTACAAGCTCATAGCCAAGAGAAACTACAGCTATCTTGCAGAACTCTGCTCTTGTGAAGCTACCTGCAGGGTCAAACAAATCGTTGCCCTTTCCATTTACTATTCCCTTTTGTGCCAAGCCTTCAATAGCAGATTTTGCGAAGGCGAATTCATCCGTTAAATCTGTAAATACAACTGCCGCAGGCTCTTCAGCTACAGGATCCTCGACAACAGGTTCTTCAACAATCGGCTCTATTGCTTCTCCTACTGTAATTTCAGCCACTAGCTTAAATACTGTTCCAAATTCACCTGATTCTTTAACCTTTCTATATACGACTATTTCATCTGTTTCAGGATTCTCGTCATTGTCTATAGCTAAACCATTTACTTCATATGCTATTACATACTTTAGACTTTCTGCCATAATATCTGTAAGCATTTGAGGGTCGATCGGATAACCATCTGAAGCAACCATAGCAACCTCAGCCTCTTCTACTTTAAGCCCCGCAAGCTCTCTAAGTACATATGCAAGACTTACGCCTTTAACTGTAACAGTCTTTTCACCTGTTTTGCTGTTATATATGTATTCCTCGTCGATTTGTGCTTCCTCTGGCATTGCCTTAAGCTCATCCAAAGTCAGTGAAAGCTCTTTTTCTACCCCTGCACCATTAATAACTACAACTGCTTCGCCTTCTGCAAATACAACCTGTGAGAAAAGCATAGCAATAACTAATAATAAAGCAGATACCTTTTTAAACTTTGTCATAATCCATCCACCTTTCATGTTTTGTTTGTACTCCGCAGGAAAGGAATGACTGCAAAACAAAAAGCAGCATTCCCAATGGAAATACTGCATAACTCTCCTTTCCATCAGGAGGCCCCGCCGTTTCCAGCTGAACCCTATCGGTTTATAAACCATAAATAATCGAAGGTCAATAAACTCGGAGATTTATTTATTCAACGATATTTTAACATAATGTATAATCTATGTAAAGCGATACGACAATAGTGTACTTTGTTCCCTCAAAAAAGGGAGTCCCCCTGCTTCTGGAAGAACCGTCCGCAAGGGGATGTATTGAGAGGTATTAGATGTTAGCTGTTTAATATTTACATCTATATTATACTATTGTTTTTAAGAAATGTAAGTACCATTTTTGCATGATTTTCAGATATTAGAACATTTTTTCAAAACCAATTTCGGATTTTCACCCCCGATTGGAAATTGCCTTCCATGAAATGAGATGTTTGCTGAATCTCATATGAGCACCTAAATAATCACAGGCGTACCAGGACTTAAGTCCTTTTAAGCGATAAAACCCTGTTCCGTACAAGTTTTAATCATAACTCCAGTACTGTACCCGCAGAAACGTAATCGATTTTGTGACCCAGTTTCCCCTTAAGCCATTTGAACTGGTCATAGCCTGTGCAATGTGCTGTGTAGAGTATGGCGCCTGATTTATCCAGCTCATCGGCTACCTTGGTGAGAAATTCCAAATCGCTCTGATCATCCAGCTTCAAATCGTATAGATGGAATCCTCCTATCACATGAGTTATGGGGAGGTCAGAGTTTTCTGCAGCTTGTCTTAAAATATTTGCGATGCCTCTATGTGAGCATCCGGTAAATAGTACCCTCTTTTTCCCATCTTTAATGATCAGATTCTGTTCATGGTGGAAGTCATCGACCTGCCATTCCTCTCCCTTCTTCATAAGAAGGTGCGAATTTCCCTCAGGCACGAGATAGTCCCCATTGATCCTTGAAAACAATATCAAATCATCATCAAAGAAAATATCCTCGTCTACCAGTGTAATCCTGTCCTGGTTCTCTAATGATGGCTCAACACCAGCATCCTCAATATCTCCATCCTTATCGGAAGCATGGGGTATAAATGCCTCACGTTGCATGTATATCCTCGCTTTATCGTTTTTCTCAAGAAATGACGCTATACCCCCGGCATGATCATAATGCCCATGGGAAATTATAACTATATCCACATCTGCAAGATCTACGTCGAGTTTCTCTGCATTGGAAAGAAACTTATCAGTTTCTCCGGTGTCAAAAAGGAGCTTCCTTGTATCGGTTTCAATATATAGGCTCAATCCATGCTCTGTCAAATACTCATCAGATTTTCCCCTGTTCTCCATAAGTGCTTTTATTATCATTATGACTCCTCCTAAATATGGGTTTCATTATGTGCATATATACCCTTTAATACTGTACTATAGCAATTGGTTGACTTTTATGCAAAAAAAAGGTACATTGTTTGATAAGAAAGGTGGGGATCAAATGAAAAACAACTTAAAGGAAAAGCTTGTCTCAGGCAGTAAAGCCATCGGCACCTTTTTTGAGGTAGGAGGAGAGACAGCTGTTGAAGGGCTTGGGTACACAGGCCTCGATTACATAATCATAGATACGGAACATGGCCCCTTTGAGGTAGAGAGCACAATGGGCCTTATAAGGGCCGCTGAGCTCAAGGAGCTTGTACCCCTTGTCAGAATCAAGGACGTATCAAGACCTTCAGTTCTCAAGAATCTTGATATTGGTGCCATGGGACTGGTCGTACCGTGTGTGGAAACAGTCGAAGAAGCCAAATCTCTCGTTGAGTGGGCTAAATACTACCCGGTTGGTAAAAGAGGATTTTTCACAGCGAGAAAAGCAGGGTTTGGTTACGAGGATTTTTCAAGAAACGTTATGGAATATTTCAAAACCTGCAACATAGAGACTTTGCTGATACCGCAATGTGAAACAAAGGGATGTCTGGATAACATCGAGGCTATAGCTGCTCTTGAAGGAGTAGACGGTATATTTATTGGTCCATATGACCTGTCGGTGGGTCTTGGTATACCTGCCCAATTCAATGAACCGGTTTTCAAGGAAGCTATTGCAAGGATATTAAAGGCATGCAAGGATAGCAACAAATTAAGCTTTATATTCACAGCTGATCCTGCAATGGCTATAGGTTATCTTGAGCAAGGCTTTGACAGTGTTACCATATCTACGGATATTGCATTTTATATTGCAGGGATCAAGTCTATGGTAGATGGAATAAAGAATCAGGAGGGATGGAAATGGTGAAGTTAGCGAATAGAATGACAAAATTTTCGGGTGATGATCTGGCTGATATACTGAGATATTCTCTCGACCCTTCAGTTATTTCCTTTAGTATGGGAAGTCCTGCAAGGGAGCTTTATCCGGTTGATGCAATCAGAGAGATAGTCGACGAGGTACTTGCCAATGACTCACAGAGATCATTGTCATATGGCTCGACAGATGGGTGGCAGCCTCTCAAAAAAGCTTATTTGGAGCATGTTGCCAAACCTAAGGGTGTTATTGCTTCAGAAGATGAAGTAGTCGTTACTACCGGATCTACTCAAGGGGTTGACCTTTTGACGCAAATCCTCATTGATCCAGGTGATTGTATTCTTGTAGAGTCACCAACTTATTTAAATACTATCTCGGTTTTCAAGAAATATGAAGCTAAGCTTGTTTCAGTCGAAATGGACGACGAAGGTATAATTATTTCTGACCTTGAGGAAAAAATCAAGCTGCACAAACCAAAAATGCTATATACCATACCAACCTTCCAGAACCCATCCGGGAAAACCCTTTTGGTTGAAAGAAGAAAGATGATTGCGGACCTTGCCTCTAAATACGATATGATCGTACTTGAGGATGATCCATATTGTGATCTAAGGTACAGGGGGAATTCAGTCCCACCTATCAAGACCTTCGATAAAACAGGTCATGTAGTTCTTGCAAATAGCTTTTCCAAGACTATTGCACCCGGATTAAGGGTCGGAACGATGGTTGGAAGCAAGGAGATCATCGACGCCATAATTCTTGCCAAGGGCATATCTGATACAAACACGCCGATACTGGTACAAGCTATATGCTCCGGTTTTCTTGAAAGAGGACTTCTGCCGGATCATCTTGAAAGCATGGTCCCATTATATCTTGAAAGATTGGATGCAATGCTTGAAGGTATTAGAAAGTATTTCCCCGCTGAAATCAAGTACACTGTTCCCGAGGGCGGCCTATTTGTCTGGGTCGACCTTCCTGATACTGTCAACACCAGGACTCTTTTGAAAAAGGCAGCTGAGGAATATAAGGTGTCCTATGTTCCCGGTTCAGCATTTTGTGTTGATGAGGAAGATGGGATACATTCCATCAGACTCAATTTTTCAGCCAACAATGCCGAAAAAATAGATGAGGGGCTTAAACGCCTTGGCGAGCTCCTGACCAAGGAACTCAATGGCTGATCTTTGATATTATCCAGTTGCTTAAGCTCTGAAGAAAGCTTACAAGTAATATCAGGACAATTACCGTTGCCAGGGTCACGTCAGTCTGGTTTCTCTGATGACCGTATCTGATTGCAAAGTCGCCTAAGCCTCCTCCGCCAACTGCTCCTGCCATGGCAGTAAGTCCTATCAGGCTTATTGCAGTTATGGTTACTGCTCGGATGAGTCCGGGAAGACTTTCCTTCAGGTACACACGTCTAATGATTTCGATTGGACTGCTCCCCATTGACAAGGCTGCCTCGATAAGACCTTTATCAAGCTCTGCAAGGGCAGTTTCAACCTGTCTTGCAAAGAACGGGACTGTCCCAAATATCAAAGGTACTATCGCACCCTTTGTGCCTATGGCAGTACCAGCGATCATCCTTGTCAAGGGTATCAGAAGCGCCAGCAGGATTATGAATGGTATGGTTCTGAATATGTTTACTGTTTTATCTAAAACCGAGGAAAGGACGGCATTTTCAAGAATGCCTCCTTTTTTAGTTACTGTAAGGGTGATCCCTATAAATAGTCCTAAAACAAGTGATATGATTCCTGAGAACCCTGTCATAAATAGAGTCTGCACGAAGCTGTCATAGAACTCAGGAAGCTTATCCACGAGATTTGGAAATAAGGATTGAAATAGCTGCATATCAGTTACCTCCCCTAATAAGCTCACTTACCAGGTCAATGTGTCTTTTTATTACTTCACAGGAGTGGTGGAACTCCTTCAGTTCCTTTTCGCTGAGTTTCAGCTGGACTATCTCCTCTACTCCCCTCTTTCCAATGACTGCAGGTACACTGGCGTGTACTCCGGATACCCCATACTCTCCCTCCAATAAAGGAGATACAGGAAGTATCCTCTTCTCGTCATGCAGGATAGCTCTCACAATATCAGTTGCAGCATTGCTTATGCCAAATTCAGTCGATCCCTTTCCAGTCAATACACTATAACCGGCAAATCTCGTTTCCTCAAGAATGGCCTCGGTGTCAAAAGCCCGCAGTGAGTCAATCCTTTCCTTAAAAAACTCATTTATTGGCTTATTCCCGATCGACACCTGAGACCAGGGAATCATCTGGGAACCTCCGTGCTCGCCCATTGAAAACGCATATATCGACTTAACATCTATTCCGGTATCTCTTGAAAGGATCCTTTTTAATCTTGCACTATCCAGCGACGTGCCGGTACTGAAAACCCTGTTCTTTGGAAAACCTGAGGCTTTTCTCACATAGTCAGCTATTACATCCGCCGGATTTGATATGCATAAAAAGATCCCATCAAAGCCTGCTCTTACAATTGAAGGAATCGTATCTCCAAAGGCCTCCAGAGTTTCACCAAGAGTATCAAGTCTGTCCTGGTCCGGTCTTGGAAGTGGACCTGCTGCAACTATTACAATATCGCTGTCCTTAAAGTCATCGACACTTCCAGCCCATACCCTAACTCTATGTGGAAGGAATGGAAGAGCATCTCTTAAATCCAATGCTTCCCCCTCAGCCTTTTCCTTCTTAATGTCTACGAATACTATTTCATCTGCTTCCCCCTGCAAAGCCAGTGAAAACCCGCAATGCGAGCCTACATTCCCGGCTCCGAGTATGCCTATCCTTCTCAACTTGCCCATCATTATCTCCTCCTAATTCTCAAACCAGGCCGGTACGTATAAACCGTCATAAGTCTCATTGATAACATCTGCAACGTTTGGTTGGTTGTATGCATCCACTACCTTCAAGTATACCTCATTCTCAGCGTCTTCCGCTCTTGCAGCGATAATATTTATATATGGATTGTCGCTTTCAATGGAGTCGATGCTTTGTGAGTAAATTGCGTCCTCTGCAGGCTTCAATCCATGATCGTGGGCATGGTTCCCATTTATAACCGCAGCTGATACATCCGGCAGAAGCGATGGAAGATTTGAGGCCTCCACTTCGATTATTTCAAGCTGCAACGGATTCCTTGTGATATCTCCAACTGATGGATTATATCCTGCTTGAGGATCAACCTCTATAAGACCTGCACTTTCAAGCACCTTCAGGGCTCTTCCCCCATTTGTGACATCATTGGGAATAGCTATTTTATCTCCTTCCTTGATTTGATCTATGGATTCCAGCTTTAATGAATAGACATTTAATGGTGCTATTATGGTATTCCCAATCGGAACCAGATCAAGTCCTTTTGCCTCTACTTCATTATACAGGAACGCATAATGCTGAAATGCATTCAGATCGATTTCTCCATCAGCCAGTGCCTGGTTTGGAAGCGTATAATCCGCAAACTTAACAAGCTCTATCTGAATTCCGTCATCTTCGAGGTTTTCCTGGATCGGTACCCACATTTCAGCCATTTCTCCTACTAGGCCAACCTTAACTATTGTCTTGCCTTCCTCAGAGGTTACCTCTGAGGCATTTCCTGTACATCCAGCCGCTGCTATTGCCAATAGAAACGTTAAAAGTAGTAGTGATCCTTTTCTTTTCATTTAATTTCTCTCCTTTTGATTTATAATTTCTATTTTAAGACCCTTGGTCCTGAAATATTCCATTCCATTATTTACCGAATTATCGGCTCCGCTGAATAAGACTATCAGCTCACCAACAGGTGTTTTCGCTATAATATCGAAGCTTCCATAAAGCACTGAAATGTCTATGTTGTATTTCCTCGAAGCCTGCGATAGTATTGCATCCTTTGCAGTCTCACCAAAATACTGAACCTTTGCAAGTACACGCTTTCTATTGTTTAGGAATCCCTCGTCGTCTGTCAGCAGGCCCTCCAGCCGTGGTAGATTAGAGGTGGTTTCCAGAAAATCCCTTGTTATCCTGGCCTTTGGGTTTGAAAATATCCCTACTACATCATTCTCTTCAACTATGCGGTCATCCTCCATAACTGATACCTTATCGCATATCTCTTTTATTACCTCCATCTCATGAGTTATAAGTATTATCGTTAACCCAAGTTTTTCCTTTAGCTCCCTTAATAGCCTAAGTATCGACTTTGTAGTCTTTGGATCCAGCGCAGAGGTTGCTTCATCACAGAGAAGTATATCAGGATCATTGGCCAAGGCTCTTGCAATAGCCACTCTCTGCTTTTGCCCACCGCTAAGCTGCGAAGGATAGGCATTTTCTTTATCCATAAGACCAACCAACTCCAGGAGACTCATTATCTTTTCTCTTTTTTGTTTATTGCTTAGATCTGAACCCTTTAAGGGATACTCAATATTTTTATAAACAGTTCTTGATGGCATAAGGTTGAAATGCTGGAATATCATTCCAATCCTCTTTCTCCTTTCCCTTAGTTCCTTTTCAGGCAATAGAGTAAGATCCTCTCCCTTAAAAAGGATCTGTCCCTCTGTCGGCTTTTCAAGAAGGTTGATACATCTGATCAGTGTACTTTTCCCTGCTCCTGAATAACCGATTATTCCTCTGATCTCACCCTCTTCAACATTTAGGTCGACATTTCTCAAGGCCAGAACATCACCCGACCCTCCCTGGAATGTTTTGCTGACATCCTTTAGCTGGATCATTTTGCTTCCCCCTCTTCAAAACAATAAAAAAAGCTCTCGTCACTTTGCAAAATGCAAAGGGACGAAAGCATCGTGGTACCACCCTAATTCACCTGTTTCTCGCGAAACAAGCCTTGTAAAGTACGCAGGAAAAATCCTTTAATACTCCGGCACTGTAACGTGTGCATCACGTGCCTGCCTAAATACCATAGGGTGTTTCGACAAGCATGCTCAGGGACCATATTCGGCTTGCTATCCTCTGCTCTCTTTCACCAAATGAGAGCTCTCTGTGAGAGTGTTCACACGCTTACTCTTCCCGTCTAAGCTGTTTTTCAACTTGAATAAGACTATAACATCGTAATTTTTGATTGTCAACACTCTTCTTTTAGTGTCTTTTGATTAAACAAGTATGAAAACGATTATCTCAATGTCTTCAAATGCGAAAAATTATTTTTCAAGATACCTTTTTATTGACTCCTGATCCTTCAGTATCAGCCCTCTCTCGCCTGCAAGGGTCTCAAGATGGTGAGTAAACTCATGTAACAGGGTTTCCTCAAGCTTCTCCTTGATTTTTTGGCGTTCCATCCCTTCCATGGTCCTTTTGAATGAACCGTAGTAGATCCTTATATGGCTCCCGGTGATGCTTTTTCTATACTCACCGAGTATATAGAGAGGCCTTCCCTCCCTGCTCCTGGGATGGTACCTGTGCTGAGGGAGCAGTACTACTCCTTCGTTCAGCTTCTTGAAAAATTCTGCAGGAATACTCTCTGAAATCTCCTCCAGCATTTGCTGTACCTGGTCTATATCCGGAAAGATCTCCATGGCTTACCCTCCTTAAAAAGGAGGAGGGTTATCCCTCCTCCTGCACCTTCCTATAGACTTGATCCACTGGATCCCAGTACGTTCTTTATCTTATGCTTTACCATGCCCTTGATCGCTGTTCTTGCAGGTCCAAGATACTTCCTCGGATCAAACTCCGAAGGATTCTCTGCAAGAAATTGTCTTATTGCTGCTGTCATTGCAAGTCTGAGATCTGTGTCGATATTTATCTTTGCAACCCTCATGCTGGCAGCTCTTCTTAGCATTTCCTCAGGGACTCCCTGGGCTCCTGGTATATTCCCGCCGTATTTGTTGCACAGTGCTACAAATTCAGGAAGCACTGTCGATGCTCCATGAAGGACAAGCGGAGTGTTTGGAAGTTTATTCCCAATGATTTCAAGCCTCTCAAAATCAAGCTTTGGTTCTCCCTTGAATTTATATGCGCCGTGGCTTGTTCCTATAGCTATTGCAAGTGAATCGATGCCTGTTCTTTCGACAAACTCAACAGCCTGGTCAGGGTCTGTATAAGTAGCATCCTCTTTACTTACGCTTATGGCATCCTCAACACCTGCAAGCCTTCCCAGTTCAGCCTCCACGACTACGCCCCTTGCATGGGCATAATCTACAACCTCACGTGTAAGTCTCACATTCTCCTCGAATGGATGATGAGAAGCGTCTATCATGACTGAGGTAAATCCGTCATCTATACATTTTTTTACTATATCAAAATCCTCACCATGATCCAAGTGGAGTACTATATCGAGACCGCTATCTTCAACGGCAGCTTCAACTAATTTTTTAAGGTAAACAGAGTTGGCGTATTTCCTCGCACCTGCAGATACCTGCAAAATAAGAGCTGAATTCTCCTCCTTCGCTGCCTCGATTATCCCCTGGATGATCTCCATGTTGTTAACGTTGAAGGCACCGATTGCATACCCTCCTGCCTGAGCTTTTCTGAACATTTCAGTTGACGTTACTAAAGCCATATATATTCCTCCTTTGACTTAATTGCTATCCTAATCTGTCTTATACCCTGTTAAGCCTTGGTTTAAGAAACTATTTGACATACCTTCTTATTTCCGACCCCATATCCTTTACGGTATACTCAAGTGCCAGTACCGGATATATGCCGTTCCTCGATAAAGAAGCCATAAGCTCATCTATATCCTCATCCGTAGGTGCTTGATGCACATCAAATTTGCCATCATTCCCGTGGACATGTATGTATGATATCCATTCAGCAAGAGTGCTTATCCATTCGTCTAAGCTTGACTTTCCCAGTCTGAGGTGACCAATGTCAAGGTTGACCCTTATTCTTTCATCGCTTATTTCCTCAAGGAGCTCTGCAAGCATTTCAGGCGTCTCCTCAAAAATATTTTCAAGCAGAATTGTTCCTTTATACTTTGTAAGCCTCAGAGCTTCATGCCAGTACTCGGCAGCCTGCTTCGCATTAAGTTTTCTAAGCCTTGGAAGATTCAAATAAGGATTGATCTGACTATGGAATATGACATAGTCGACATTCAGAAATGAAGCTATATCCAATGTCTCAGAATACCTCATCCTGCTGGCTTCCCTTATGAGCAGGTCCGGACTTGAAGGCTTAAGATCCAGAAATGGACCATGTATAGCCTTAGGTCCTTTAAGCATTGACAGATCTCTGCTATAGACAGATATGAGTCTCTTTTTCTCTTCAACGGCGAGGTTTGGCTCGACGAAATCCTGAAGCTCGATCCCGTAGTTTAGTCTGTTTGCTTCCTCAATATTTAAGCTTTCATGAGTGCTGATACAGTTTAAGATCCTGTAGCCCATTCTCTCTCTCCTCGTATAATTTGTTTAGAGCTATCTATGGTTCATCTGCCTTATATACTTATATCCATCTACGACAGATATCACTGTGATGCTGCCATTCTCAGCCCTGAATCTGAAAAATGTCTCAGGATCGTCGATGACCCAGGAACACGCAAGTCTGATTATTCCTTCATGGGTAACCGATAAAATGTTCTCAGTGGTTTTAGAAAATCCATCCAGAAAATCCTTGACCCTTTCATAGGTCTTGTATATGCTCTCTCCTCCCGGAATAGTGTATTTAAAGGGATCTTTGTTCCATTGAGCTGTTTCAATGGGGTATTTACTACTGTATTCCTCATAGGTATGCCCCGTGAATATCCCCCAATTCATCTCCCTTATCCTATCGTCCAGCATACCTTCAAGTCCGAGTACCTCCATCGTTTGGACAGTTCTCTTGAGCGGGCTGCAGTAAACGGTATCAAAGGTGTAGTCCTTTAGCATTACTCTGGTTTGTTTGATTTGCTCTATACCTCTTGGTGTTAGCTCTGTAAAGTCTCTGCTCATTCTTTTATCCAGATTGTCCTCTGACTGTCCGTGTCTTATAAATATTAGATCCATAGGTTCACTCCCCCAAAAATTGCTAATGCTACGAGCTCTGAGAGCTCGATGCCTGCTCCATAAACGTCTCCGGTCAGACCATTTATCTTTTTCATAGACCACCTGCCGACCAATTGGCCTGAAATGACTGCTGCTGTCAAAGCAATCATACCCAGAAGTCCCAAGAATCCAATCAAAATAATAAATAATAGAGACGTTACTAATATACTCTTATCTGGTTGGGAACCCTTGAACAGCGAACCCAGACCCTCCTTGCGTGCAGGTGGAAACCTCCATATCATCCATGCAGCTGAAAGCCTGCCCCCTGCCATTGCTACAGGTATTCCGATCCATCCATCAATACCCAATACGCTCAGAAAAACAAACTTCAAAAGAATAACCAAAATAAGTCCCAAAGCGCCAAAGGTTCCAAGTCTGCTGTCCTTCATAATCTCCATTGTCCTCTCTTTTCCCCGTCCGGACAGGAATCCATCCAGGGTATCTGAGAGTCCATCAAGGTGCAGGCCTCCAGATAAGATGACCATAGCGAGGATACACACTCCGGCAGCGACTTGATCATCATACACCACAAGGATCCTGAACAAAAGTCCGGATATCAAGCCAATAATCATTCCAATCAAGGGAAAAGCTGAGATTGCTATCCTTAGGTTTTTGTTATTGTATTCTATCACTTTTTTTACTGGGATCCTGGTTAAAAACTGGACGGCTAAAAGTATTCCTTCTGTCACTTTATCCTCACTGGTATGCCTGCACATACCAAATAAACCTCATCAGCCCTCATTGCAAGCCTTTGGTTTATCCTCCCCTGGATATCTCTGAATACCCTGGAAATATGATGCTCTGGCACTAATGACATGCCAACCTCATTTGTAACCATTACAAGGTCAAGATCTCTCTCGATGATCATTTCCAGAAGCTCGTCTATAACGGCTGCAACGCGTTCCTCCACCTGCCTTGAGAGCGCATCGTCTATGTATTCTGATTCTCCGGTCAAATCAAACATAATATTTGAAGTCAGAATAGTGATGCAATCCAGGAGATAGTGTTTTTCATCACCCATGGCTCCGTGCAGGCTGTCGGTTCCCTCATAAGTTCTCCAGTCAGATGGTCTTGACGACCTATGGTGCTTTATTCTATCCTCCATCTCCTGATCATCAGCTTTTGCAGTTGCAATATAAACAACATCCCTAACTCCATTGTACAGGCTTTCGGCAAAGGTACTCTTGCCGCTTCTGGCTCCTCCAATAACAAGTTTTATCATATAAACACATCCTTAAGGCTATTGGTTGAATTATTGTCAATCATAATATTATCACAGAAAGATGACCTGGAAAAGACAAGCATCTATATTTTAAGCTTTTTAGGGATACACAGGCCTTTTTTTGGGTAAAATAGTGTTAAGTCTATTTATAGGAGGTTTTAATATGCACAAGAAGCTTTTTATCCCGGGACCGGTTGATGTTCGGGAAGATGTACTTCAAAAGATGGCAACACCCCAAATTGGACACAGAACTAAGGACGCATCCAAGCTTCAAAGAGACATTTCCGAAAAAATGCAGAAGGTTTTCCGCACAGAAAACCAGATAGTATTGTCAACTACATCAGGCAGCGGTCTTATGGAAGGTGCGATAAGATCCTTCACAAGGAAAAGAGCAGCTGTATTCTCCGTAGGAGCATTTGGAGACAGATGGTATAAGATGGCAAAAACCAACAATGTTCCGGCTGACATATTCAAATCAGAGCCAGGTTACCCTACAACACCCGAGATGGTCGACGAGGCGCTGGCTACCGGCAAATACGATGTAATAACTGTTACGCACAACGAGACCTCCGCCGGTATAATGAACCCGGTCGATGAGATCGGCAAGCTCCTTAAGGAGAAGTATCCGGACGTATTATTCCTTGTTGATACTGTAAGCTCCATGGCCGGAGTTCTTATAGATACTGATGCATGGGGAATAGATGTCTGTATAACCTCCACACAGAAAGCACTGGGCCTTCCAGCCGGGATGAGCATATGCTCTGTTTCCGAAAGAGCTATTGAGGCTGGCAGACAGGTTGAATTCAGGGGCTTGTATCTGGATATAGTAGATCTTTATGACACCATCAAGAAAAAGGATTATCAATATCCGTCCACTCCATCCCTGTCACATATGTTTGCAATGGACTACCAGCTGGACAGGATACTTGAAGAAGGTCTTGAGAATCGCTATTCAAGGCACCATGAAATGGCAGAGCTTGTAAGAGATTGGGCAAGGAAGCATTTTGCGCTGTTTGTCAAGGACGAGAAATATCTGTCACAGACTCTTACTACCATAACGAACACAAAGGGAATAAGCGTCAGTGATCTAAATAAGAAGCTGGGAGAAAGAGGCTTTATGATCTCCAATGGCTATGGCGATTTGAAGGATGTTACCTTCAGGATCGCACATATGGCTGACTACTCTGTTGAAGTTGTCAGGGAGCTTTTAGATAATATAAACGATATACTTGGATTGGAGTGATAAGAAATATGCTAAGGATACTTGCAACTGATGGAATAGACAAGTCCGCACGGGATGAGCTTGAATCAATGGGTCATGAAGTCACAGAGCAGTATTTTGAACCTGAGGAGCTTAAAAAAGCTCTCGCTGATTATGATGTTGTAGTTGTAAGATCTGCCACAAAGGTCAAAGCTCCTATCATAGATGCAGCAGCTGATGCTGGGAGGCTCAAGATGATCATCCGAGCTGGAGTTGGAGTTGACAATATCGATGTCGACTACGCCGAGGCTAAGGGCATAAAGGTAAGAAACACCCCTAATTCCAGCAGTGCATCAGTGGCAGAGCTTGCCCTGGCACATATGTTCTCTCTCGCAAGATTTGTTGGCATATCCAATGTTACTATGAGAGAGGGAAAATGGAATAAAAAGAATTATACGGGGGTCGAGCTTTCAGGAAAAACACTTGGACTTGTAGGCTTTGGCAGGATCTCTATTGAATTAGCCAAGAAAGCAACCGCATTAGGTATGAAGGTGCTGTATACAAACAGGCGGGGCCCCAGGGAGGATTTCCCTGAATACGGTTACTCAACACTTGAGGAGCTGCTTAGGCTTTCAGATTTCGTATCGATCCATACTCCTTCACTTGAGGGAGGTAAAGCCTTGATCGGCATGAATGAGCTTAAGTTGATGAAAAATACAGCTTACATCATAAATTGTGCCAGAGGCGGTATTGTTGACGAGGAGGCTCTGCTACAGGCCTTGGAGTCCGGGGATCTTGCAGGTGCCGGGATAGATGTCTTTGTCGAGGAGCCAACTAAAAATCTGGCTTTAATAAATCATCCAAGGGTGTCTTCAACACCTCATATCGGAGGCTCAACAGCAGAGGCACAGGAAAGGATAGGCGGGGAGATAGTAGAGATAATAAAGACCAGTTTCTAAGGAGGTATGTAAATGGCTGTATTGAAACCCTTTAAGGCATACAGGCCGGCTCCTGAGCTGGCCAGCAAGGTAGCTGCTCTGCCATATGACGTAATGAACAGCAATGAGGCTAGACAAATGGTTGCAGGAAACCCCTACTCCTTTCTCCATGTCGACAAGGCTGAGATCGATCTTGATCCTTCAGTGGACATCCATGATGTACAGGTTTATGAAAAAGCCAGAGATAACCTTTATGGCATGATCAATGATAAGATCTTCATTAATGATCAGCAGGACAGCCTGTATATCTACAAGCAGATCATGAATGGCAGGACTCAGGTAGGGTTGGTTGGAACTACATCAATTGACGATTATCTAAACAATATAATCAAAAAGCATGAATTCACAAGGGCTGACAAGGAGCTGGACAGAATAAATCATGTAGATTATACAAATGCTAATACCGGTCCGATTTTTTTGACCTATAGAAAGCGGGAAGATATATCCCAACTGATCAATAGCTGGATGGAAAATAAGGACCCAATTTATGACTTTGTTTCCGATGATGGGATCACTCACACAGTGTGGCATATAGACGACAGAGGTATTGTGGATGAGCTTGTGGCAAAATTCAGCGGAGTTGACTACCTCTATATAGCTGATGGTCATCACAGGGCAGCATCTGCCGTCAAGGTGGGACTAAAAAGGAGGGAGCAGTTTCCCGATTATGATGGTACTGAGGAATTCAATTACTTCCTGGCAGTCCTGTTTCCGGATGAGGATCTCTATATAATGGACTATAATAGAGTTGTAAGGGATCTTAATGAGTACTCTACGGCTGAATTCATCGAGCTTTTGAAGCAAAGCTTCGAGGTAAAGGAGTTTGAAGGAGAGGGTCAGTTCAAGCCTGCAGAAAAACATACCTTTGGCATGTATCTTGACGACAAATGGTATATACTCAAGGCCAAGGATGGAACCTTCGACGAAGCTTCACCTGTCGACAGACTGGATGTTTCCATACTTCAAAAAAATGTCCTTACTCCCCTTTTGGGTATACAGGACCCACGAGTGGACGACAGAATAGATTTTGTAGGCGGGATCAGAGGTTTGGCTGAGCTTGAGGACAGGGTCGATGAAGGCGGTATGAGAGTGGCATTTTCCATGTACCCGACGAGCATATCAGATCTTATGGCAATAGCTGATGCGGGGGAGGTCATGCCTCCTAAATCAACCTGGTTTGAGCCAAAGCTTAGAAGCGGACTTTTCATACACACACTTGAGTAAAGTTTATGCCCGGGTCTTCCCGGGCATTTCTAAACCTTGCAATATTGACACCGGCACCATTCAAAGGGTATAAACATACTATGAGGTGATGCAAATGAAGCAATATAGTTTGCTTTTATATTTTATAGTAGGTGTGCTCATTCTTTCACTATCATTCACGGGCTTTGCATCCACTCTCTCCCTGACCTCTGATGCTAAAGACGACCTTAGAAGACTTCAGGGTGAGGAGAAGGAAATTCTCGATGCCTTGTTCTTGATGTCCCAGGAGGTAAATGAGCTTCTGCGACAGGAGCTTAGGCTCGCGGAAGAGATCCAGGATCTGGATGCCGCCATACAAAGCCTTAATGAGAACATAAGGATCAAGCAAGAGGATTATGATAATGGATTGTCCGTTATGGAAGTTATCCTCAAAAATTACCAGAAAAGAGGACCAGTTTCTTATCTTCAACTGATATTAAGCTCAGACAGTGTTGCAACACTGATAGACAGGATAAATGGAATCAGAGATATCTCGAGAGGTACGGGGAGGCTTTTGGACAGACTGCAAGGTGAGAAGGAAGCCCTTGAGTCAGAAAAAATAAAGCTTGATGAGTCCCTTGTGCAGCTAAATAACAAACGAAGTGAGCTTCAGAGATCAATTCAGGCTAAGGAAAAAGCCTCTTTAGAGCTCGAGAATAGACTCTCAGCTCTTCAGGATGAAAGGGAGAAATACGAGGATTGGCTCGCCCAGCTTGAGAGCTCACTTGTTGACATTAAGCCAGTTTTTTCTGATACTATTGCTCAATTGTCCAAGGATATTGAGTCAGGGAACCTGTCACAGGATCTTGTCGCCATTAAGCTTGGGCTTGACGGTGTCAGTGGAACGATTTCTGATGAGTCACTAAATCGGGACCTCTCATTGAAGAATTACCCTGCAAAAGTCCGGATACTTTTTGCAAAGGATGAAATGATTCTTGAAATGCCTGAGCTTCAACTTATAATGAAGGGTCGCTTAGAGCAGCTTGACGATAGAACGCTGGGGTATTCTCTGAACGTTGGAGAATTCATGGGTCTGACTTTGGAAAGGTCTGCTATGGAGGAGTTATTTTCAGCTGGACTGTTTGAGCTGAGATTTGAGACTCTACTGGGAAATAATACAATAAGATCGATCCGTGTAGAGGACGGGTACCTTTATATGAATATTGACATGTCGTTGTTTTAGGGGGAAGCTATGATAGAAGCCAATCAATTAAGTCTTCAATACAAGGATGGAACCTTCGGTTTGAAAGAGGCATCGCTTGTTATAGCCGGCGGAAAGCTGGTATACATAACCGGTGCAAGTGGTTCTGGAAAGACGAGCTTTATAAAGATGCTGTTAGGTATCGAGAGACCGACCAGTGGAGATCTTAAAGTTATGAATATGGATATGAAATCTATCGGTCATGGTGAGCTGCGAAGCTTAAGGCAGAAGATAGGACCTGTATTTCAGGACTTCAAGCTCCTGGACGGGAGAACAGCTTGTGAGAATGTTATGACAGGCCTTAGGTTTCTTGAGCTTAGCAAAGAAGAATTGTACCAGAGAACTTTAGAATCATTAGAAAAGGTCGGTCTTTCCCATAAGGTGCACAATATCGTTGACAAGCTCTCCTATGGTGAAAGACAAAGAGTCGCCATTGCAAGAGCGGTTGCGCGCAAACCGGTGTTGATAATTGCCGATGAGCCTACTGGAAACCTTGATAGATCCAATTCAATAATAGTACTCGACCTTCTTAAAACCTTTGTTTCCCCTGAAACTACAGTAATCATAACTACACACGCCACACATCTTTTGGAACGTGAGAAGGACTATGTACACATAACGGTAGAAGACGGAAGGATGTCTCTTAAGGAGGTGCATCATGAGCTTTAAGCTTTTCAATTTTCCTTACTTCCTGAAGGAAGCAGGCACCCTTGCGAGGAAGGATCTGTCGTCCTATATCCTGTCTGTCTTGAGTCTTTCTATGATCTTCTTCATTTTGTCAATGACTGCCGGCCTTGGATATTCAATGAGCTATATGGCTGAGTCCCTCCAGTCTGAGGCTGAAATCAGCGTTTATTATGATCCGGGTTCTGATCCTGACAGAATTTCAGAAGACCTGCAGGAGATAAATGGAGTCGAAGAAATTATACTTATACAAGCTGATGAAGCGAAGGACAGGATGGTTAAGCTTCTTGGAGATGATTCCAAAATACTCGCTCTATTTGATTATAATCCCTTCAGCGAGTATCTTGAGGTACACATACAACTGGATAAGGCCGAGGAGATTTCCGTATCTGCAGCGAATGTTGAGGGAGTAAATTACGTACGGGATAACAAGGAGGTCTTGACCAAACTTGAGGACATATCAGCTGTGTTCAATCTTGCAGGACTACTTGTTATAGCTGCAGTTGGTGCCGCCACTGTCGTACTGACCTCTCATATAATAAGACAGGGAATTTATCTTAACAGAGATGCTATTGGTACGTTAAAGTTACTTGGTGCACCTGATGGATTCATATACCTGCCCTTCATCATCAATGGAGTATTCCTAAGCATTTTATCAGGAATATTAAGTCTCGGGGTAACTATCATGTCAGCTTCACAGATATTTAATGGTCTGACTGGTTCTCTCCCTTTTCTGGTTTTACCAGATTATGATTTGCTGCTGACAGGATTGTCAATATTTACCCTTTCAACGGCACTGTTATTGGGCTTGGCTGGATCATTGGTGGGAATAGGTTCAACAAAACCAAAAAAGTGAGGCTGTTGTCCCTCACTTTTTACGTCAATAAAAGTATAGCTACACCTGAAACAGAAATCAATGCACCAAGAATTTCTCTGGGTTTGACCTTTTCCTTGAATAAGGCAATGGAAAAAGGTATTATTGTGACTGGAGTCATTGAGGTTATAGTCGAAACTATTCCTGTGCTTGTGTACTTAAGAGCAACAAGCGATAAATTGACTCCGATGAATGGCCCGAATATGGACCCCAGAAAAGTATATTTCAAGGCTTTTCTGTCCATGATTGCAGAACGAAGGTTTTTCCACTCATTTCTTACTGTAACAAAAATTACAAAGCACAGAAATCCAGCAATAATTCTAATTTGAGTAGCTGCCATAGTATTGTAGTCTCCGAGGCCAATCTTGCTGAAGACCATTCCTGATGCACTGCCAAAGGCTCCAATAAAGGCATAGGTAAGGCCTTTGATCGAGTACCTTACTCTCATTCTGCCCTTATCCTTGCTTAAAATAACTAAAACGATGCCAGAAATAGTGATAAGCATACCTAATAGAGCAGAGGGAGATAGCCTTTCAGACAGGAAGAAAAATCCCAATAAGGCTGCCATAGGCGGGCTTGACGCCATCATAAGCATAGACACTCTGACTCCCACCTCTATGTAAGCCTTGAGCATAAAATAATCTCCAAGGAAAAACCCAACTATGCCTGACAAGGCCAGCCAGGTCCAGTTCTTGAGCGTTGCATCGACAGGTAAGGCTATGCCCCTTGTAAAGTATGCAGTTATACTTAACATAGTAAATCCAAAAATCAACTTATAAAAATTTACTGATAAACTACCTATCCTTTTACTGGCCTGGCTGAAAAACAAGCCTACCAGAGTCCAGCTTATTGCAGTCGCTACTGCTGCAAGCTCACCTATATTGCCCTGTGGCATAATATCCAACTCCTTAATCGTCCGACCCAGTTTGGCCTGCTGACAGCAGGTCTATAAGTGCGATCCTATTTAAATTGCTCATAAGCTCTTAAGGTAAGTAAAGCTGCTTGCTCCCTTGTAGTATGGTCGAGTGGGTTCAGCGCCCCTTTTGCATCTCCCTTCATTATCCCATTGTGGACAAGAAACATAACTGCATCGTATGCATAAGGCTGGATCTGTTCGCCTGTGTCCCGAGGTTGATAATAACTGTTGATCTCAGGAATAATAAGCTTAAGGGTTCTGAAGATTATCAAAGCAATATCCTGTCTTGAGATCGGATTGGCTGGCCTGAAGGTGCCATCATCATATCCGGTTATTATGCCAAGGCTGGCTGCCTTTGAAATTTGGGGGTCGTCTGTATCCGTAAAAGTGGCTTCACTGTATTCTGCCTCAATGCCAGTTGCCGATTCATAGAGGCTTACCATCATTTCACTGAATTCCTCACGGCTTATAATATCTCTCATGTTAGTGCTGATCCTCGGTGTGATAAAGCCATACTCCATCGCCTTATCCAGCTCCTCAATAGCCCAGCTGCTGGCATAATTATATGGGTATATGAGACCAAGACTTGCACTTGCACTGAAGCTGTCCGCCAGATAGTATGAGCCCAATATGTCATTCATAGCCTGGATATACCTTACTCTTGCACTATAGGATGTGCTCATGAAATCAATTTTTGTCTCATCTGATCCAAGCTCATCAAGTGTTACCGTTACAGAAATCCTTGAATCTGATCCCTTCTGAAGTTGATCATAGCTGTAATAGAGATCCTTGATATGGATCTTTGTTCCCTTTCTTATGTAGATATTGACGTGATAACTCAGTCCGCTTCCCTGGTAACTGTTGTTAATGTATTCTTCCAACAATGGATCATTTATCCAGGATAGATTTAATCCCTGTGTATCACCGGCAGGCAACCCTATACTGACTGCCCGGGGAGTGCCTGGCTCGAAACCAACCGCCTCAACATGAAATGGCTGTAAGATTAAAATCATAATTATAAGCAATATTAATGTCTTTCTCATCGATTCCCTCCTACCTGTTGACATCCTTCCAATGCTTGTACTTGTCCAATTCATCCCTCATTCTGGTCAGGATATATCCAAGTACTGCCGCATCGTCCAAAAATCCCGTCATAAGAAAGTCAGGAATTATGTCTACAGGATTTACCAAGTAAATTATCCCTGCCACTATAGAAGCTATACTTCCTTTGGAAATGTCTCTGTATGTTTTCCTTGAAAAGTCTCTTGTTAAGCTCAAAGCCAACCCGATATCTTCTATCATGCCGGAAAGCTGGTCGTTATCCTTTACCTTAATGCTGGCTGAAGACAAGAGATCCTTCATTCTTTCTGAGTCTCCCATATACTCCTTTGCCTTACCCATCAGACCCTGAGTGATCCTTGCAGGATCAAATTTCTTTTTTTTCATAACTACTCCTCCAATGGATTAGCCCTTGTGTACTTGATCAGAATATCGTTTATGTATTCATAACCTTTATAGCTGTGTGGAATGAAACATCTGCTGCAATCCTTTATGCCATTTATTACTGAGTATTTTCCTCCGCAGTCTTTTATGAGATAAAGTGGGCAATAGCAAAACATGCAGTTGAACTCCTCATTTCTTATTTCATGACAAGGATAATACTGACAATCGTTGTTTTTATAATACCTGAATGAATTCTCCATTTTATCACTCTTTCTCAATTATGTTCATAGTATTATACCATAGTTGCCGCATATTTGTAAAAATCAGCGTCTAAAATCGAGCCGAAAAAAAGAAGGTCCGGTTTCCCGGACCCACTTCTTCAACCTATTGATTTATTTCATATTCTCTTCAGCTTTATCCCAATCAACAACGTTAAACCATGCATCGATATAGTCTGCCCTTAGATTTTGGTATTTCAGATAATAAGCATGCTCCCAAACATCGATCCCCATTATAGGCTTCAAACCTTCGGAAATGGGATTATCCTGATTGGGGGTTGATACGACCTTAAGCTTTTCTCCGTCCAGAACAAGCCATGCCCAGCCGCTTCCAAACCTGCCCATTGCAGCCTTTTTAAACTCAACCTTGAAGGCATCCAGACTCCCAAAGTCTCTGACTATAAGCTTGCCCAGTTCTCCCTTTGGTTCTCCTCCACCTTCTGGAGACATAAGCTCCCAGAACATTGAGTGATTCAGGTGCCCTCCGCCGTTGTTCCTAACAGCTGTTCTAATGTCTTCAGGAACGGATCCAAGATCGGAAATTATCTCTTCTATACTCTTACTCTTTAAATCATCGTGTCCCTCAAGTGCAGCATTCAGGTTATTGATATATGCCTGATGATGCTTTGTGTGATGGATCTCCATTGTCCTTGCGTCAATATGTGGTTCAAGCTGATCGTAGTTGTAGTTTAATTCCGGTAGTTTGAATGTCATTGTATCTCTCCTTTATCTATATTAATTATTAGTTATCCGTTATGCATATACCCCAAAGATGTAATTGATAAACATTATCATTTATCCTCGAAAAAAAAGTCCGCACCTGGCAGACTTAATTGTTATTAATAAAGTTTATTATCTTATCCATCAACTGGGGGTGTAGAGGAAGCTTTGGATCCTGATACGTCTTCAAATTTCCTTCACTATCTGTTGGAGCCTCTTTAAGGATGTGGTTCATACCTTCAATTATCACAGGCTCCAAGCCGGCACCCTCGCCCAACATTCTGGCATCCTCAACTGTTACCTGCAGATCATTGTCTCCCTGAATTACCATTACTGGTGCATTTATCTCCCCATAAACCTTCACAGGATCATATTTGAACCACGAAATTAAATACGGCTGGACACTGTCCCTGAAGAGAGATTGAAGCATTTCAGGAACATCCTCAACTGTCCTTCCCTCCTTAAGCTCCATTATTATCGGAGTAGTAAGATCGGTTATTTCCTTAGGTTGTGTGGACAGCTGCCTGATTAAAGTATCATAGGCGGGTTCTCCTACACCAGCAAGTGAAATAAAGCCTGAAACCTGGGTCTTTGTGGCAGCTGCAGCCGATATAAGCGCACCCTCGCTATGTCCAATTAGGTAAACACTGCTGAATCGCTCGTCTGATCCAGCTTTTTCAATCCAGAGAACCAGGTCATTTATATAGTCCTCAAACACAAGCTCACTTTCGCTTTTTATAAGCCCCATAGACTCGGCTATACCTCTCTTGTCATACCTTATGGATGCGATCCCGTTATTTGCAAGCTCCTGAGCAATCATTTTCAGTCCATTGTTCGATCCCGCTATTGCACTGTTCCCGTCTCTGTCAGTAGGTCCTGAACCAGGGTGAATAATTGCTACCTTAAACGGGCCTTCACCCTGAGGAACTGTTAGAGTCCCATATATGACCCCGCCTTCAACAGTCAAGTCATATTCTTCCTCTTTAACTCCTCCAGTTGAACTACAACCGTTTAGAACCAATAGTAGTCCTAATATTATAATAAAAACTCTTAATTTCATATCCGTTCCTCCAATAAAAGAAGGCCTGATGCTAAATCAGGCCAGTTGATTACTTAAGCGGCTCAAGCTTTGCTGTGAAGTGTCTAAGCACCTTCGGTTCCCAGGTTATCCTGTAGCCCTTGAGAGTATCCTTTCTTTCCTTTATCGCTTTAAGTGCTTCAACGATAACGTCAAGATGGGATTGAGTGTAAACTCTCCTTGGAACTGCCAGTCTAGTAAACTCAAATTCTGACTCTATTTGCTCGCCTGTGTCGGGATCATTGCCCATCATATATGACCCTATATCACAGCTTCTGATCCCTGCTTCGATATAAAGCTCAATAGCCAGTGCCTGAGCTGGGAACTCGTAATAAGGTATGTGTGGAAGAAGCTTCTTGGCATCCAGAAATACAGCATGTCCTCCAACCGGAGATTGGTATGCTATGCCTGCCTCGTCAAGCTTCTCTGCAAGGTATTCCATCTGACCTATTCTGTATTTCAGATAGTCAAAGTCAGTTCCTTCCTGAAGACCTATCGCCATAGCCTCGATGTCTCTTCCTGATAGTCCACCGTAGGAAACGAAGCCCTCATAAGGAATAGTCCTTGCCTTAACAACTTCAAAAAGCTCAGGATCGTTCTTGACGCCCACCAGTCCGCCCATGTTGATTATGGCATCCTTCTTCGCACTCATGGTGAATAAATCGGCATAGCTGAACATTTCCCTTGCGATGTCCTTAATTGACTTATCTGAATACCCATCTTCTCTATTTTTAATAAAGTAAGCGTTTTCCGCATACCTGGCAGCATCTATGCACACCGGGATGTTGTAGGATTTTGCTATTTCACTGGTCTTTTTTATGTTATCCATGGAAACTGGCTGACCGCCTGCACTATTGTTTGTCACTGTTATGATTATCATGCCTACGTTCTCAGGACCATACTCTTCAATAAGCTTTTTAAGTCTTTCTATGTCCATATTTCCCTTGAATGGATGATAATTGACTGTATCCAAAGCCTCAGGAATAACGCAGTCTATTGCTCTTGCACCTGCCAGCTCTACGTGAGCACGTGTGGTGTCAAAATGCATATTAGATATAGCTACCTTGCCTTCGTGAAGGAATATTGGCATTACAACCTTTTCGGCTGCTCTTCCCTGGTGTACAGGTTGGAAATACTCATAGCCGAATATATCCTTTGCTGACACCATAAGGTTCTTGTAGCTTCTTGAGCCCGAATAAGCCTCATCCCCAACCATTACTCCAGCCCATTGATTGGCACTCATAGCTCCGGTACCACTGTCTGTCAAAAGATCGATATATACATCGTCTGAATCAAGAGAGAAAACATTGTAATTAGCATTCTTGATCTTTTCGATCCTTTCCTCACGAGTCAACATCTTAATGGGCTCAACCATCTTGATCTTAAAAGGTTCAGCATAGTATTTGGTCATGAAATCCCCTCCATTTTATTTTATCGAAATGACTAGAGGTCTCCCTTAAGCCCTATCTCCTCTGCAACCTTCCTCATACCGAGGATAGTCTGATTTATAACTTCCATCAACTCCATTCCCATCATAGCAACGCCCTCCTCAATTACCTCACGGTTGACACCTGCTGCGAAGGATTTTTGACCCCACTTCTTCTTCACTGATTTCGCTTCCATATCCATTATAGATTTGCTGGGTCTCATAAGAGCTGTTGCAGCAACCAAGCCTGTGAGCTCATCTACAGCGTAAATAGTCTTTTCCATTATCTCTTTTGGTTCAACGTCTGTACAAAGCTTCCATCCATGGCTAAGTACCCCCCTGATGTAATCCTCAGGCCAACCCTCTTCACGCAATATTTGTTCAGTGATCTTACAGTGTTCATCAGGGTATTTATCGTAGTCGAGGTCATGGATAAGTCCAATCACACTCCACTTGTCCACATCTTCGCCAAATAGCTCTGCAAAATGCTTCATAGTTGCTTCGACTGCAAGCGCATGCTTTATTTGGCTGTCGTTCTCAACATATTTCGTCAAAAGCCTGTAGGCTTCTTCTCTTGTAGGTCTTGTCAACAGTATCCCTTCTTTCTACCTTTTAGTTAGATTTTACCGAAAATTTGCATCAATTACAATAGCTGCTGATTTCTATTTTCTAAGCCTAAAGTAAAATGTACTCCCTTCGCCTTCCTCGCTCATTACTCCATATTCTCCGTTATGAGCCATAATTATTGATTTCACCAATGAAAGTCCTATTCCTGAACCTGTTTTTCTTCTGGAATGGCTCTTCCCACCTCTGTAGTACCTGTCCCAGATATGATCGATTTCATCAGCAGCAATTCCAGGACCATGATCCTCTATTGAGAACCTGACTGAATCTTCTTCTCCTTCCACTTTTATCCCTATCCGCCTGTCGTCATCCGTGTAGTTGACTGCGTTGCCAATTAGGTTATAGACAGCCTGTGATAGCTTTCTTTTATCCCCAAAGACAATTGTGTCCCCATTTGAAGTAAGCTGGAAAGTATATCCTTCATTTTCCTGGAAGTATTTGAACCTATCCAGAACCTCCCTTGAAAGCTCTGTAAGATCAAGCGCTTCCATCTCCATATCTCTAAGTCCTGACTGGACCCGTGAGAGCTCCAGCATATCATCCACAAGGGATGACAACTTTTCGCTCTCCTGGATTATGGTTGCCAGATGTGCTTCTCTCTTTTCCTTTGACTCGCCGGAAATATCTCTTATCATTTCACTATATGATCTTATGACAGTCAATGGAGTCTTAAGATCGTGGGTAACATTCGCCATCAGGTCCTTTCTCAGCTCCTCTGTCTTGGAGAGCTCCCTGGTCATGGAATTCAGAGTATCTGCGAGATTATCGATCTCCGTATAAGCCCCCTTTTCAAAGCTTACTGTATAATCCCCTTTGGAAAGTGCTCTTGCTGATCTGGTTATGTTTGTTATAGGCCTTGAAATCCATTTTGCAAGTATCAAGGATATGCCAAGAGACAGTAAAAATGATATCCCGGTTATCCGAATAAGTTGGCTCTTCAGTACGTTTACAGTAGAGTCTATCGGCTCAAGCATAGAGTTTATGAAGAGGAAATAGTTTGGTGAATCACCATTCCTTAAAATAGCTCCATATACCAATATTGGATTTCTTACTCTATCATCGGTTCTCGTGTATACTACATAGTCAGTCTCTGATCCATATAACCTGGCAAGAAAATCTGAGAAGGTTTCGCTGTTTAGTCTGGGCTGCCGTAATATGTCGAATAAATCCAATGGATATACAAGTTTGCCTGTCTGGTCAAGTATATTAATGGAAATCCCTTCATTAAAGGAGGTCTCCACCAAGGCATTCTCAAAATCCAGGGATCCATACTTTGCAGCAAGCTCATTTCCTATCCTGCTTATTTCCTTTATTTTCATGGATTCATAATAGCTGTTTAAAAATACGATCTGCAAAAGCCAGAGCAATGCCATGATCGCAGCAGCAAAAGAAATGAAATAAAGCCACAATTTGAAATTTAAGGATTTCTTGTCAAGCTTGGATATCATACTGATTCATTTCCTTTCCTCAAATTTATAGCCTACCCCTCTAAGCGTTACAATATTATCTCTATAAGGCCCAATATTATTTCTCAGCATCTTTATATGTGTATCGATAGTCCTGTCATCCCCGAAAAAATCATATCCCCAAATTTCTTTAAGAAGCTGTTCCCTGGACAATGCCCTGTTTTTATTTGATGCAAGATACACCAGTAATTCAAACTCCTTTGGAGTAAGGTCAACCTTGTCACCATCGACGAATACATCCCTCGCTTCTACATCAATGACCAATCCATTAAATCTCAAGGGTGATTTATTATTTCTTCCCCGATCTCTTCCGATAATTGCATTTATTCTTGCCATCACCTCTTTTGGAGAAAAGGGCTTTACCACGTAGTCATCTACTCCAAGCTCAAATCCAAACAGCTTGTCATATTCCTCTCCTCTTGCTGAAAGCATCAAGACGGGTACATTTTTTGTCTTTCGTATTTCCTTGACGGCTGAATATCCATCCAGCTTAGGCATCATTATGTCCATTAATACCAGGTCAAAATCATTTTCTCTGCAAAGCCTGACAGCCTCCATTCCATCTGAAGCCTCTGTGACATAATGTCCTTCAAATTCTGCATATTCCCTCAGGACCTCTCTTATTTTGCTCTCATCATCCACAATTAAAAGTCTGTACATCATATCACCCCGTTTATATTTTATACTCGCTGTGTGAAAGCTGTGTGAAAATGTATAAGCTTTTGTTTTTTGTTGTAGTAATCTTTAATTTGATGATATCAGAATATGAATATCGCAACAATATTACTACGAGAATCAACCCACAACAAAAGCAAACCGCATTGACTGAATAAGTCAATACGGTTCAGACTGAAGACAAAGCTCAGCAATCAATAAAGATTATTGAGCTTTGTCTTCAGTCTGAGGCAGATTTTAACTGCCTTCTTAGTATAACTATTAGCCTAATATAGTTCTTATTAATTTATCCACCATCTTTGGAGTTCTGTCATAAAGATCCTGCATGAATACCCTCTCCATATACTTGTGATAATCCTTGCCCCATGGTCCAAGGTTTATAACAGGCATGGAAAGCTCCTTCATAGTCTCCAGAGGTATATAGTAGGTATCCTTCCATAGCATCATATTATCCTCTATATAGCCAATGTTCTCCTTATCTGCCTCAAACATTGCGTAGGATAGGTCTGATATCCCTGTGAAATAATTTTGAGTGTAGCATTCCTGTCCCCAGGTATTTTTCGCTAATTCCTCAACAGACTCCATCGCCTTGTCTATTCTGGGTTTCTTATCTGGGATCATTAGATTGTTGACGTTTGGATAATAAGGAGGTGCCAAAGCTATAACAACCATAGGTGACATGTCGCTGACGTACTCAAGTGTCTTCTCAATTATTCTATATGCTGCGTTAATCGTTGTCAGCTTTTGATCCTGGATCTCTTGCTTGATTCCCTTCATCATTTCTTCCATTGCCTTTACAAATTCGTCACCTGAGTCTGCCACAGCTTGCTTATAAAGCTCACCATAAAGCATGACATTTGTTTTCCATGGCAACCTGACTATCTCTTCTCCTTTTAGCTCAAGGTATTTTGCGTAGCTTGAGTTTAGATCTTCTATTACTTTGTCGAAGGAATCCTCGGAGATCTTCCTGATTGCCTCAAAAATATCTTTAGGTGGCTTTGCCAAGGTCAATATACTCATATACCCTGCTGCAGCCATGGGAAGACTTACATCATATACTTCCTTTCTGTCCTTTGAATAAAGCCATGTTGGAGGAGGCGTGACTGTGTTGCCCACCCTCTCAAGAAATTCGGGATTTACCTCTGTTCTTCTAACTATTTCCGCTAAAAGATTTATCGGATTAAAGCCCTGGAATATATGTCCCACGTGGGTTAGCTTACCTCTGACATATACAACAGGCATTAGCTTGCCTACTGAGCCGTCGTAGAATGTCTGAACTTCCGGATCGACTCTGTCGTGAGGCTCAACGTTTAGCATCAGTACATAATCCAAGCCGTATTTTCCCTTAAGCTCCTTCAAGAGCGGTATTGCTCCTCTCATACCAGCTGAAAGGTTTTCCTCATCAGGCACAGCTATAAAAACAAGGTTTCCTTTGAAGCCTTCTTCATCCATATATTCCTCAAGGAGAGAAAGATGGATGGCCGCTCCTCCCTTCATGTCGGCGACGCCTCTACCAAAAAGCCATTCGCCGCTGTCAAGGTCCTTTTTCGCATCCGCCGTCAGCTCAAGTTTTCCTTCTCTTAGCTTTTCCATCAGCTTCTCCGGGAAGTATGCCAAATCCTTCAGAGGTCCATAAACATCTGTATCGACTATGTCCGAGTGATGTATCAATACTATAGTGTCATTTCCTTCTCCCTTAAGTAAGCACCACGGAACTGTTCTATCCAAATGATCGTTCGCAATTTTGTAGAATCCTGAGTGATCAGGGTTATTCCTTAGATATTCCTGCTCACCAAACCATTGCTTATAGAACACCTGGTTGTTGTTCTCAAGCCTTGTTCCGGTATGAGTAACAGTACTAACATAATTCATTACATTTCTTTCGATCCTCTTTTGCCTATTCAAGCCTCTCAACTCCTTTATATTTTAACTCCCCACACTATTCTATCAGTATTGCTTTAACACTTCAATTACGAAAAAAACCCCGAGATTATCGGGGGACGAAAAATACATGTTGCCAGGTATCAGCACCCTCAGACTACTTAACGATAAGCACTGATATCTTAATATGGTGGATAACTTTATCAGAAACGCTTCCCAGAAGAGTTCTTGAAAAAGCTCCCAAGCCTCTGCTACCCATGACCAGCAAGTCGAAATCTCCTTCTTCAGCATACTTTACGATTTCATCAACAATATCACCAGTCTTGTAAACTGTGGAGAATTTGCCGGGGAAGCCCTCGAATATCTCTTCAGCCTCCTTAAGGACTTTCTGAGCATGGGAAATTGCAGTTTTGCCGAGTTCTGTCTTTAATTCCCTGTTCTGAACATACACATTATCCCATATATTCGCCACGGTTATCACCACCACCTCACTGTTTAGTGAGGTTGCCAGCTGTTTTGCCTTGAATATCGCTTTCTTAGAATACTTCGATCCATCTGCTGCGACCAAAATTCTATTCATTCGACTCCCTCCCCTACTACACATTTTGCAGGACCGCCTTATGAATAATATAACTGTCACAATATAAATACCCTCATTGAGAAAATAATCTCAAAACTAACTTTATATCCTGATAATTGGACTTATTTGCTTCTAAATGCTCAGGTCCTTACTGCTCTTCCCAGGTCATACCTTAATATTTCACCATTATTCAGCGCAATTTCACCGTTGATTATTACATACCGGATGCCTACCGGTGGCTTTAAGGGATCTTCAAAATCAGCTGTATCAACCACTGAATTCGGATCGAATACCGTTATATCCGCTTCGCTTCCTACCGAGAGTTTCCCCTTATCTATTCCAAGTCTTGTAGCTGGTAATTCGGTCATTTTCTGAATTGCATTATAAAGACTCAATACACCCTGTTCCCTTACATACCTGCCAAGGACTCTTGGAAAGGTTCCGGCAGCTCTGGGGTGACCATGTCCCTCATTCAACATACCATCGCTGGCGATTATGACTCTTGGATGCTTCATAGCGAGATCAACTTCTTCTTTTTTCATAACGTGTGCGACGATAAGGTGCTCCGGATGTTTATTCCTTATTTCCAAAAAGCTTTTTTCATCAAGTATCTTGCCACGATATATCCCTTGAGTTGCCCGCAAAGCATCATAACCACAATTATATCTCTCCAAAAACCCCTCATCAAAGGTAGTCGAGCCAGCAAGAGTAGCAAAAGCGCTATAAGGATAGCAGTCTGAGCCAACGTCCAATCCAGAAGCAAAGAGCCCGTCTATAAGTGTAAGGGCTTCCTCCATCTGTCCATAGGCAGCCATGCTCCCGATATGGGATATCTGAAGCTTTGCTCCCATTTTCCCCGATATGGAAGTAAGCTCCAAAATTGATGGTATTACCTCTTTCGCATCATCTCTTACATGAGCTGCCAAAAGTTTATTCTTATGAGAAACAACTGATGCAAGCATTTCAAGTTCAATATTATCTAATCCTGGTATATATCTTACTCCAAAGGAAAGACCAAGAGTTCCTCCATCAAGCTCCTTCCTGAGCTTATCAGACATTTTCTCAATAACAGCCTTACTCACATCCCTATATCTGTCAAATTCCCCAAAAGCTGCCCTTAGATTACTATGTGATGATAACAGCCCTATATTTACCGGGTAACCTTCTAAGTCAGCCAAAGAGAGATACTCCACCGGATCCGACGGACCTAAGCCACAATTACCGCCTATAGCGGTCGTAACACCCATTCTCATCATGCTCAGTGAAATGCAATGCTTGAATCCGTTTCCGGAGTTATCGATCGGATCCTCGTGCATATGCATATCAATAAATCCAGGGGTTACAATATACCCTGAGCAATCTATGACACTTTTACCTTCAAGAACATTCGATGTTACAGCTGCAATTTTACCCTCATTTACCCCTACATTCAGCTTGCTCATGACCCTGTTTGCAGGATCAATCACAAGACCATTTATTAGCACCAGATCTAACACGAGTAACACCTACCTTTTCAGCGATAGATCGTAGAAAAGCTTTGCAGCCTTTCTATAAAAATCCTCAGTCATCTGCACGTTGGTCCCGTATGCTGCAAAGCAGATAATAAATGGCCTTTCAGAAAATACCAGGGCAACATCGTTCGTTATACCGTCGTCCTCACCTGTTTTATGAGCGATTTTTACTCCCTTTGGTATGTAGTATGGGATCTTATGATTCAACTGCTGTGTTTTCATTATGTCAAGCATAGCCATACTGGCTTTCTTCGATATAAGCTCCCCATTATAGAGTTTTTCAAGGAATGTACCCATCTCAAGTGGTGATATGTAGTTTTCCTTGCCTTTTTTCTGTTCCTCAGAATCAAAAAGTAATCTATTAAGTTTTGTTTTCTCGAATCCCAGTTCCCTAATAGTTGAATTTATGGAGTCCATTCCCAACAGCTTAATCATAATATTTGTTGCCGTATTATCACTTTGAATTATCATAAGTACGCAAAGGTCCATAATGGTAACCTTCAAACCATCATGCATATAGGTCAGGGACCCGCAGCTTGGCAGCTTATCCTTCTCTTTAATTTCTATAAACTGGTCAAAGCTGATCTTTCCCTGACTCTCTTGCTTGAAGGCCTCAAGTAGGACCATAAGCTTAATAACGCTTGCGGCCAGGTATTTTTCATCTGCTCTTATGCCAAAGCTTTCTCCGGTTGTAAGGTCCTTGTAGTAAACGCCTATATTCCCCTTAAGCTCCTTCATCATTTCCATAACAATCTCTTTCATCCCTCAATACCTCCTACTATACATTATCAAAACTCTATCGTCCGGTTATCCTTATCCACGACAAATGTCTTGAATCTGCCTCCAAACCGATTTTGGACAAGCTCCTCAATAGATTTCAAAGCTCTGTAGAGTGACTGATCCCCATTGTCACCAAATCCAACCAGTTGAAAAATCAAGTGATTACTTTCCAGGTCCGTCTTCCCAAGCTCGCTTTGCCTCCATAGCCACTTTCTCGTTTGTACGACATTACCACTTGTAAAGACCATTTCTCCAGGGTCTACATCCTCATATTCAGTTTCTCCGAATGGAAGGAATACATCACCGTTTCTGCTGAATCTTACCTCCAGATCTTCTTTGATATCGTCGAGATCGTGTGCCCCTAAGGATATCATCTCCTCTATCGCAACCGCATTGCAAAGGTCCACCAAAGCATTTATAAGGGGAAGCTGACCTCCCTTTACTATCCTCTTATACATAGCCTCAACTGAAGCCATATATTTGTTTGGATTGATGCCTGCCTTGGTCATTATATCCCTGTATAATGACACATTCCTTAGGCCCCTGATTTCTTCAGCCTTTATGTTCGCCCTCATCTTTTCCTCTGCGTTTCTTAACCTGGCTTCGTCCTCGGGAGATGTCTCTGAATTCTTGATGTCTTCTCCAATAATGATCCCAAACCTTAGATTTGGATTGATTTCGAAAACTGCCTCATCAACCGTGTACTTCATTCAATCACTTCCTCATGTAGTTTTCCTATGATTATAGCACAGCTTTAAATAAATATCACATTGAAGCGTGCAAAAAACAAACCTGCGAATATTAGAGTCCTTTCTAACATTCGCAGGTGCGCTGAATTCATTAACATTTTCAGCGTTGTGACTTATCGTATGGTATCCCTTCGGCCTTTGGTGCTCTCGATCTCTTTGAAGTGAAGGCTAAAACTACCATCGTCGCCAGATATGGCAGCATTTTGTAATAGGTTTGATTTATTCCTAAATCAGCAAGGAATGGAATAAGAGATACTGAGTAAGCTAGTGTTCTAAGAAAAGCAAAGAACATTGCAGCCAAGAAAATCCTAACAGGCTTCCATTGGCCAAATATCATGACAGCAAGTGCGAGGAATCCAAAACCCGCTACCCCTGAGTGACCGCTTACATTACCGTCCATTACACCTACTGAGTAAAAAAATCCTCCAATACCACCTAATATACCTGATATGCTTACTCCGGCATACCTCATCTTGTGAACATTTATACCTACTGAATCAGCTGCATGAGGATGCTCTCCACAGGCCATAAGCCTTAGTCCAAACCTTGTTTTGTAAAGAAGGATGATAGCGATGGCGAGAAAGACAAAGCCTATCATTACCGTCAAATAGGTTCTTTGGAAAAACATTGGACCAATAACTGGAAGCTTTCCTAAAACTGGTATCTCCCTTATATAAAAGTTCATATTCGTCGTAATGCCATCGCTGTTAAAGAACATCTTTGAAAAAAGCAGTATGACCGCCGGTATCAGCATATTAAGTGATGTACCTGTTATAACCTGATTAGCCTTCATAGTCACTGACGCAAACGACAGTAAAAGTGAATAGATCAGTCCAGCTATTGCTGCGACAAGCATGCCAAGAAGCAGTATAGTCTGTGGCCCCATTCCTGATTTTTGAACGAAATAAACGAAAAGGGCACCGAAAAATGCTCCGAAAAGCATTATTCCTTCCAGTGCAATGTTTACAACTCCGCTTCTTTCACTGAACATCCCGCCAAGAGCTACGAGGAGCAGGGGGATTCCAACAGGGAGCATATTCTGTATCAAATAATATACGGTATCCATTATTCTGCCCCCTTCTCTGAATTATTTGGATCATCTTCCTGCAAAGCGAAGGTATCTGCTGCTTTATCGACTTTTCCAAGTCGTTTTTTGACAAAGGACGCTGCCGCATGGTTCATTATCATTGCAAATGCTGAGAAATAGATTATTACTGCGATAACAATGTCAATTATCTCAGGCTTATAGCCTACAAGGCTCGCCAAGGTACCTCCCCTTTGGATGTATGATATGAACAATGCAGAGAAAATTGTACCAATTGGATGAGCACTTCCCAGTAAAGCGACCGCTATTCCATTAAAGCCATTTGCAGCAATAATATTAACCGGTTCGTAAGTCATGCTGCTGCCTGCTATGGCTGATGGTGCCAATATGGCAAATGCTCCGCCTAAGCCTGCAAGACCACCCGCAATTGCCATCGTTATGATTATATTGGTTTTCCCCTTCATTCCAGCATATTCAGCAGCATATTTATTGAAGCCTGTTGCCTTTAGCTCATATCCAAAGGTTGTTTTCTGAAGTACGATGTAAAGGATCACCCCGAAAATAATTGCAAATATTATCCCAAGATTGACGTTCGACCCGGGTATTCCCAGTGATGGTATCTGTACTGTCGAAGGCAGGTAATTCGTTCTGGTCTTTGTCGAAATATACATTACTGAATTCCCCTGGATAAGCATATCTACAAGGTACATCCCTATATAGTTAAACATTATGGAGGTTATGACCTCATTGACGTTCATAAGTGCTTTGAAGATGCCGGGGATCAGCCCCCAAAGCATACCCCCTACCATGCCTGCAATGATCGCTGCTATCCATTGCATAGCACCAGGTAGATCCCACATGAATCCGACATACAGAGCAAAGAACATCCCCATTGTATACTGTCCTGAGGCGCCAATATTGAATAAACCCATTTTAAAAGCAAATCCCACTGCCAGACCAGTCATGAGAATAGGGGTTGCAAAATAGAAAACGTCTCCTATTCTTCCAAGTCCCCCCATCAGAACGTATCTGAATCCAGCGACAGCATTTGCAGGCGCTGCGGCCAGCATTACAAAAAAGCCGAAGATGAGCCCCAGGACAATGGCCATCAAAGCTGATGTAAAGGAGCTAAAGCCTGGCAGGTTCGTTATTTTCTTTATATTGATTTTTTGGTTTATGGGTGAGTTGTTGTTATCCCGCATTCTTGATCTCCTTAGGTGTGTCTCGTTTCGCCCCCGACATATAGAGCCCCAGCTCCTGAACAGTGGTAGACTTCGGATCCAGCTCTCCAACTATTTCACCTTCATACATCACCAGGATCCTGTCGCTTACGTTCATAACCTCTTCCAACTCCAGAGATACAAGGAGAACTGCCTTCCCCGCATCTCTCCTTTCAATCAGCTGCTTGTGGATATACTCTATTGCACCCACATCAAGACCTCTCGTAGGTTGAACAGCAACGAGAAGCTCATGATCCTTGTCGATTTCACGAGCAATAATTGCCTTTTGCTGATTTCCGCCTGACATACTTCTTGCAGGTGTAACAGGCCCCTGTCCGCTTCTTATATCAAATTTTTCGATTAGCTTTTCAGCATATTTTCTCATCTCATCAAATTTAATGAAGCCTTTATTCTGGAATTGCGGTTGCCAATATCTTTGGAGGACAAGGTTTTCTTCAAGACTGTAATCCAGCACCAAGCCATGCTTGTGCCTGTCCTCCGGGATGTGGCTCATCCCTGATGTCGATCGTTCTCTTATTGAAGCTTTAGTTATATCCTTACCGCAAAGTGAAATAGAACCTGAGACAAGCTTCTCCAAGCCTGTAAGCGCATGTACAAACTCGGTCTGGCCGTTCCCGTCGATACCAGCAAGACATACGATCTCGCCAGCTCGAACGTCGAAGGATACTCCCTTTACAGAATTATTCTTATGCGTCTTGGAGGCAACAGTAACGTCTCTGACCGAAAGCACGACATCGCCAGGATTTCTATCTTCCTTATCCACAGAAAAGCTTATGTCCCTTCCAACCATCATCCTGGAGAGCTCTTCCTTGGTAGTTTCCTGGACCTCAACTGTCCCGATATACTTGCCCTTTCTAAGGACTGAACACCTGTCAGCTACCTCCATTATCTCATTGAGCTTATGAGTAATAAACAATATCGATTTGCCCTCGGCAGCAAAGCCCTTCATTATCTGCAGAAGCTCTTTTATTTCCTGGGGAGTCAATACTGCAGTAGGTTCGTCAAAAATTAGTATCTCGTTATCTCTGTAGAGCATTTTAAGTATTTCAACTCTCTGCTGCATCCCAACGGTAATATCCTCGATAAGTGAATCGGGATCAACCTTTAGGCCGTACTTCTCGCTTAAGGCTACGACCTTGTCTCTGGCTTCCTGCTTTTGAAGAAAGCCCATTTTATTTGGTTCTACCCCAAGTATAATGTTTTCCAGGACAGTGAATATTTCCACCAGCTTGAAGTGTTGGTGGACCATCCCAATACCAAGGGCATTTGCATCGTTGGGATTGTTTATCTTTACTGGCTGGCCGTTCATTCTGATTTCACCCTTTTCGGGTTGGTAAAGTCCAAAAAGAACGCTCATGAGGGTGGATTTTCCCGCACCATTTTCACCGAGCAAAGCGTGAATTTCACCTTTCTTCAGTCGTAAGGTGATGTCGTCGTTGGCCACAATACCTGGAAATTCTTTTGTGATGTTAAGCATTTCAATAATATAATTTTCCACGTTGACCTCTTCTTATCCAATATATTTTTTGTAGTCTTACCTGTGCCAATATGCAGCATAACACTTATAATTATAAATTATGATACCCAAAATCTTAGGTTTTGTAAACTACTCACGAAACAATATCCCACTAAGGTATGTAAAAAGGGGGAAACTCTCGCCTCCCCCTAATTCCCTTCTTCCATAAGGCTCTGGCCAATATGGATATTTACTTATATTTATTTATCTGGTTGTTACAGCTACCTTGGCAAGTCCAAGTCCAGATGTAAGCTCTTCTGCGGTTGCGTATCCGGTTGCGTCAGCAACGTCAATAGTACGGATAACTTCTACTTCGCCTGCTGCAAGCTTGCCAAACAACTCATCATAGGCTGCTTTATCAAAGCTTGAGAATCTGTCGAATGCGTCAGCTCCTTCTTCGCCTATAACTTCAGTTGGAAGTCCAACTCCGTTATTAGCAGCATTGAAATAGGTTGTCTTGCCACCAAAGTCTGCCCAGCTGTTAGTTTTGTAGATCGACTCCAGTACGCTGATTACTGAAGGTGCCAGACCCTTTGTTGCTGAAGTTATAACAGTTTCGCTGTCGTATCTTTGGTCAACGTCAACACCTATTACCTTAGCTCCAGCTTCTGATGCCGCTGACATAACGCTCTTACCAACAGCTCCACCAGCTGCAAATATAACCTCTACACCCTCCTGATACATGGTTCTCGCTGTAGCCTTGTTAGTATCGTTCTCTTCAAAGTTCCCTGTGTAGTGGTAAATCGCTTTGATCGATCCATCTGCCATTCCCATTTCAGCAGCCGCATCCTCAGCTCCCTGGAGGAAGCCATATCCAAATGCCTGTACTGCTGGAACTGCCATACCACCCATGAATCCAAGATTCTTCATGCCATCCATAACTGCAGCATAGCCTGCAAGATAACCTGATTGCTCCTCAGCATACATAATGCTAGCTACGTTTTCCTTAGTTTCAAAGGTTGCATAGTCAGCAGTGTGTGGTGCTCCGTCAAGAAGTATGAACTTAATGTCCGGATACTTGGTTTGTGCTTCATAAATTGGAACTTCGAAGAGGAATCCAGGAGTAACTACTACCTTTGCACCGCCTGTAACTGCCAGGTCAATAGCTGCCAGGTAACCTGCATCAGATGCTTCCTCAGGTTTGATGTAGGTGTGTGAGATGCCTTCTGCTTCCGCAAATGCTACTACGCCTTCCCAAGCACCTTGGTTGAATGACTTGTCGTCGATGTTACCCTTGTCGGTGATTAGTGCAATCTCTGCTCCAGTGTCTGCGGCTGGTTGGCTGCATCCTGCCAGACTCATAACCACCAACATGATTGCCATAGCAATCGCCAGTACTCTTTTCATTATTTTACCCCCCTAATCTGGTTCTTTGTATTGTGTCTCTTAGTAAATTATATCCCTAACAGGCTGATATTACAATACCTTCAATAGGCTTGCATCAACAATTTGAGATAACAGAGCCACTTCGACATGTTAATGATACCCAATAAATCATTTTTCAAAAATCCTATTATCCGATTATTTTAAAACATTATATTAAACTATCAAATGAAAATTCAGAACGGAATACTCAATTCAACTATTTTTTGTTATATTCTGCAAAATTTGCTGAGATTCCTGATATAATTATATACATGATATAAATGGAACATATGAACCATTACTGGAGGTGCAAAGCTTGGAGAAGATTAAGGAGTATTTGGCTTTTTTAAGGGATTTTTTTGGTGCAGCAACTGATTTCAACAGACGATCCAGGGAAATAATGGTGAAGGAAGCACATGATGTAATGGACGAATTCGTACTTCTTTGCTATGGGGATCTATTGGGTATACCCATCCCTACCACATATTATTCCCTTGAGATCCTGCCTTTGATTGCGGATGATCTTGAGGGTTGGCAATTCAGGATGATCAGCAAGATGTATATATGGCAGCAGAAATGGGCTGACTACGGATTTGATGCATAAGGAGGAACGGTATGAATAAAATTGTATTTTTTGGAGGAAAAGGTGGAGTGGGAAAGACTACCTGCAGTGCATCCTATGCTCTGCATTCGGCAAAGAAAGGGTTAAAGACACTTCTGGTATCAACCGATCCGGCTCATTCCACTTCTGATATCTTTGGCAAGCAGATAACTGAGGAGATCCGTCAGCTATTACCCAATCTTGACGCGATTGAAATAAGCGGAGAAAAAGAGAGTAATCTCTACATGGACCGGGTAAGGGAGAGCTTGAAAAATGTAGTAAGCCCTGTCATAGTTTCAGAGATCAACAAACAGATAGACGCTGCCGCGATCTCTCCAGGTACTGAGGAGGCCGCTCTATTCGACAAGATGATAGAGATAATAGTGCTTGAAAGCGATCATTACGACAGGATAATTTTTGATACAGCACCTACCGGTCACACAGTAAGGCTTCTTACGTTACCCGAGCTTTTGGGAGGTTGGCTTGAGTCGCTTATCGAGAAAAGAAAGAAATCTATATCCATTATGTCTATGGCTATGAATCAGGCAAAGAAAACTGAAGAAAATATAGGTAAAGATGAAGTGATAAAGATCCTTCAGGCAAGATATGACAGGATCAGTCAGGCTAAGAAAATCATGATGGATGATAAGCTTCTATCCTTTATGTTTGTCATAAATGCAGAGAAGCTTCCCATAGACGAAACCAGAAAGGCTATTGATATTCTGGAGAAATATAATATTCTGGTCGATGGCGTAGTTATAAATAAGATCCTTCCCGAGGATATGACTGATGAGTTCTGGATCAGCAAAAAGAGGGACGAGCAAATGTACCTTGAGATGATAAGAGAAACCTTCAAGGGCAAGAAGATATATACCCTCCCTATGCTAAAGAGTGATGTGAAGGCTGATAACATAGAGATCATGGCAGAGAAATTCAGTGAGCTTGAGAAATAATATTTCTCAAGGCCCTTGCTTTATTCCTATTTCTGTGATATGCTAAACAAGAACTTAATCGGTACAAGGTAAACAGTAACTTTTTCAATACTTGCTATTCATAATAGTAACGAGTATCGGGAATTTGAAACTGAATTACTGAAGTCGTTTTAAGAAATAAAATTTATGGAGGTACTCATTATGAATGGTACAGTAAAATGGTTTAACGCAGAAAAAGGATTTGGATTTATCACAGGAGAAGACGGAAAAGACGTTTTCGCACACTTCTCACAAATTAAAAAAGACGGCTTCAAGACTCTTGAAGAAGGTCAAGCAGTTTCATTCGACGTTGTAGAAGGCCAAAAAGGTCTTCAAGCTGAGAATATAGTTACTCTTTAATCCAGAGATAAACTACCCCCGGAGATATATCCGGGGGTTTCTGTTTTTTGTAGTCCTCACATCCTGCTGGATGCGTCCTGAGCCAAGGTTGATCTAAGACATTCATCAGGAAGCATAGTCAACTGAAAGCATAGTTCACTGCCCTTCATCTTCTCTGAGGCATAGCTCAGTCCATTGGTTTTTTCATCCAGAAGTGGATGATCTATCTGCTGTGGATCACCTAATAGTACTACCTTCGTACCTTTCCCTACTCTTGTTATTATCCCCTTGACCTGCTTTGGAGTAAGGTTCTGTGCTTCATCGATTATCAAATATGTATTTGTTATTGATCGGCCTCTTATGAAGTTCATAGCCTCAGCTACAATGATCCCTCTGTAGAAAAGTTCATCTATTTTATCCCTAAGTTGTTTTTCATTCTTGTATCTTTCGTTTTCATTCCTGTCGACAAGTATTTCAAGATTATCAATTATCGGTCTTAGGTATGGTGCTATCTTCTCCTCCTCAGTGCCTGGGAGAAAGCCGATATCCTCATCAAATTGCACGTTTGGCCTTGTAATCAGTATCTTCCTGTAGCGCTTTGATGAAGGCTCATAGGTATGCTGTAGTCCGACTGCCAGTGAGTAGAAGGTTTTTGCTGTTCCTGCAGTCCCCTTGATAATTACCAATGGTGCAACATCTGCATCCTGCATGAGAGCTTCCTGGAGGAATCTCTGTCCAACGTTCTTTGGCTTGACTCCAAAGGGCTCCTCGTTTATACTCCTTAAGGGCACAATCTTCACTCCGTCATATCTTCCAAGGAGAGTTTTTTTATCATTGGTTTCAGAGTGCAATATAAAAAATTGATTGGGCACCGGCTCAATAGGGATCCTGTCAAATCCCTGGAAGGTGAATATATTTTCAGGATTTATGCCTCTTTTCTTAAACTCTGACATTGCTTTATCGCTTGTATATGCATCCATTCTACCTGTATACTGCTTCTCAAATACAGGTGACTGCTCTGTGGTGAAATCCTCCGCTACAACACCCATCATCTGAGCCTTAAGTCTTACGATAATGTCCTTAGTTACCAGGATGACATTTTCGCTGTCATCCATAAGGCCTTTACAAACCTTTAATATTCTGTTGTCGTTAGAATCGTGGTGAAAGCCTGAGGGAATATCGACATTAGAATAATTTGTTTCAATTTTTATGAGTCCTCCGCTTTCCAGCGGTACTCCTTCGTACAAGTTGCCCATTAATCGCAGATTCTCCAGGAAGCGGATTGCCTGGCGTGCGTTTGATCCTCGTTCAGCATCGTCATTTTTTAGCTTATCAAGCTCTTCAAGAACGGCGACTGGTAAAACAACCTTGTTGTCCTCAAACGAGGACAGAGCTAATGGAGACTGAATGATAACATTTGTGTCAAGAACGTAGGTTTTCTTCATCTTGCACCTCCATATTGGATTTACCTCTATCCTATTATGTATATTATACATTAAAGCGGTCAATAAATAAAACGACCGGATGTAAATTTTACTTAAGCCATTCCTTGATCACGTGACAGTGATTGTAGTCCAAATTCTTTGCAGATGTCAGAAGAGTAACGTTTGAGTTTATGAGTTTCCCCTTGATAATCTCTTTGATCCCTTCCGCAGATGGATTGCTACGGAGCTCTTCAAGGTATCTGTCCCTGAAGCTTGATGCATCCCATGAGTTATGATACTCCTTCCTAAGTTCATTGCTCGGGGCAATTTCCTTTGCCCATATATCAAGCATTGCTTTCTCTTTCGTTATTCCTCTTGCCCAAAGTCTGTCGACAAGCACTCTAAGACCGTCATCTGCCTCAGGCTCATCATAGATCCGTTTGACTTTTATATCGTACATAATGACCTCCTCTGATCCAGAAGTTAATCCCTTTGTTGCTCAAAAATGTCATAAATTACTTCACCATCTGCATCGGGCATATCCAATCCAAGGATTGCGGCCAGTGTTGGTGCAACATCAACCATATCCATTTCCCCGATGTCAAAATTCTTCCTGATGCCTGGTCCGGAAGCTACAAAACAGCAGCTGTATCCAGGTTTATTTGGTGAGTAACCATGTGTTGCATGTCTAGTACCTGATTTACTTAAGTCCTCGACTATTTCAGAGCCTATAGAATCCACGAACTTATAGCCCTCTTTTGCCTCTACTACACAATTAACTCCCTCCCAGGCCCTCATAGAGTCTAACGTATTTCTGTCAAATATCTCTTCGATACCATATCTCTCGCTGACGAGAGCAGACCTGAGTACCTGCAACGCTTTCTCCTCTGCCCATTCCTCCCCTGGTTTTACATGCAGATATGCGCAACCATCCGCAGATTGAAGATATGCTTTCCATTCATAGCCTTCTCCACTCTTATCTATCAGGCCGTTATCAAGCAACAGATTATTAAGGTGTACCTTATATCTTACGTCAAGCTGACCATGGTCTCCCAAAATTATGATTGCAGTGTGATCTGAAAATCCAGCAGCTTCTACTGAATTAACGATTGATCCTATTCTTTCGTCCATCCTGAGGATGGCATACCTGGCCTCATCAGACTTTGCTCCAAATCTGTGCTTGGTGTCATCCAGATCGATGAGATGAAGAAGCAGCAATCCAGGTTTTTTTGTTTTTATTGTATGACATGCACACATTGTAGAGAAGTCGTCGAGCTCCGGTTGGTTTATACCGTTCCTGTACTTGCCAAACCTCAACTCCATTTCCAGGCTGTAGAATGGGTTCCCATTTTTCAATATCTTAAGTATCTGGTTTTCTCCTCTTACAGCGGCAAGTTCTGGAAGATTGTATTTTATATCAGCTCTTCCCGTAACAGGCCATAGGATACCGGCAGCTACAAATCCATTCTGCTTAGCTAGTTCATAGAGAGTGGGGACCTTAATGTCTTTTCTATACCAGTGCCAGAATTGGTCTTTCTCTTCAATAAACGGCTGCAGAGGATTATTGTGGAATACCCCATGCCTGTCAGGCCAGCAGCCGGTAACTATTGTTGAATGGACCACATAGGTCAGGGTAGGGTATACACTTCTAACGCTGGTTGAATATGAGCCAGTTTCAATCAGTCGCTTAAGATTTGGCAGACTTTTTGCAAGTTCCCAGTCAGATATTGAGAAAGAGTCATAGGATATAACAATCAGATGTTCTATTTTTCTTTCAGGTTTCTCCATTTTTAACACCTCAGTATTTTAGTGCTCTATTCTTACCTCATCCTTGGGTAGTCGGAGGAACACCAATAATCCACCGACGAAAAGGGGTATTATCGAGAAGATACTGTACTGTGCATTTCCCGTTATGTCTGTCGTTAAAGCCATAAGGGCTGGTCCGATTATTGCGGCGAACTTGCCAAATATGTTGTAGAAACCAAAGAATTCATTGGAGTTCTGCTTAGGTATTATCTTTGCAAAATAAGACCTGCTCAATGCCTGTATCCCACCCTGAGCTGAGCCTATAAGTGCGCCAAGGATAAATATATGCCATACTGACGAAATAAAATAAGCCGCTATACAAGCTATTATATAAGTCACTATTCCAACTATTATCATTATCCTGGCTGAGTATTTCTTTGCCAGATTTCCATAAAGTATCGCAAAGGGAAAGGCGATTATCTGAATTACCAAAAGAATGCCGAGAAGAGTGAATGTGTCCAATGCGTTGCTTCCAAGTACACTGGTCGCGTAAGGAACTACCATCTTAATTATGGTGTCCACTCCGTCAATATATAGAAAGTATGCTATCAGGAAGAGGAATACTGTTCTATGCTGTCTTATATTCCCGAAGGTAGTCATAAGCCTTTTGAAGCTGTTTTTTACAGGATCCGGCTCGGGCTCAACGTAATATACCTGCTTGACATTTTTCAGTATCGGGATAGTTAGGACACCCCACCATAGTGCAGTAATTACAAAGCCGATCTGATAACCAATTGGATTATCCATTCCCATCAGCAGTACCACCAGAAGGCTTATCCCAAATGGGATAACGCTAAAAATGTATCCGAATGCGTAACCTCTTGTAGATACCTTATCCATCCTTTCATCAGTTGAAACATCAACAAGAAATGAATCATAAAATATATTGGATCCGGCAAAGCCTATTGACGTCATTATGTAAAAAAGCGCCAACAGCTGCCACAAACCGCTGGCTGGAGGTATAAGTGCCAATGCTGCAGTGAAAAGTATACCTATGGCAGCAAAAAACGCGAAGAATTTCTTTTTCATTCCCTTATAATCAGCAATAGTACCCAAGACGGGACTTATCACAGCTACGATAATGCTGGCAATTGTATTGAAATACCCCAGATCCATGCTGCTTTGAACATTCTTGAACATCCCAAACACAACGGGTAAAAGCGCTGTAGTAATGGCTATTGAATATGCTGAATTACCACAGTCATATAGTATCCATGATTTTTCTTCCTTGGTGAGCTTCATTCTAAACTCCTCCCAAAATATTGTCGTTATAAATAGTGTAGCAGAAAAGCTTAAATTATTCGACTATTCTGGAGGGCACTTTGGATTAAATTTGTGTAAAATGTTGGGTATCATATCGATGAGGTGATATGGATGCAATTAGGTGACATCATTAAAGGACTTGGATATGCAGCTGATTCAAGTGCAAGACTTGAGCTGATGGAGGAGCTTTATTGGACTGAATATGAGAATTTCTCAGATGAAAAAGTCCTGCATGCTCTGGCTGAAATACTCCTGAGATCAGAATCCATTGAGGAGCATGCAGCTGTTCAAATGCTTTATTCTAATCCGGAGGGAGCTTTGCTCGACTTTTACCAGGATGTCATTATGAAGCTGTATAATAAGGATCCCTTGACGTTTATCAAGGCTTCCACTGAATATCCGGACGAAGGGCTAAATGTTTTATATATCTTCAGAAACAAGGGTTTTTTTGATGACTACAAAACGGAGGAGAATAGACTTCTTGACCTTGTCGACTCGAATGATGAAATAGGTATGATACGACAGTTTTTCAGGATGTATGACAGTCTTTGTCACACCTGAGTGTAGTTATTTAAGACGTGCTCTTAAAAAGAGTCGTGAGGTTGCAGTGGCAACCTCACGACTATATTTTATTCAATCTGAAATTATCCATCATTTCTCCTGTCAGGCTTATCCTAAGCTCATTGGGAGGTATATCCTCTCTCTCCATCCATACTGCAGTTTCAAGCTCATTCTCATCCAGGATTATCGTGTCATCGCCATCCAGTTCAGCGTAAAAGCCTGCAAGCAATGTGTCGGTGAATGGCCATGGCTGGCTTTTGTAAAAGCTAAGGTTCTTGACCTTAAGACCAACCTCCTCCATTACCTCCCTGTGAACTGTCTGTTCAAGGGATTCACCGATTTCTGCAAAGCCTGCAATCAGGGCATATCTTGTATAGGCCCTTCCGGCATATTTTGTCAACAGCAGCTTACTGCCATTGTAAACTGCTACGATTACGCAGGGAGATATTGTCGGATAAACGGAAAATCCACAGTTATTGCAATGGAGCATCCTTTCTCTGTCAGATGGCTCCAAATTGCTGCCGCATTTGCTGCAAAACCTGTGGTTGTCATACCATCTGTTTAACTGCCACCCGATTGCCCCTGCGAAGGACCGCCAATACTTTGGCTCTGTCCTGAACCTTCCGGTATTAGCGTAGACCCAGCCTGAATTTTCATCAAGCCCCTTATCCACAACGAGAAAGTAGTTGATGTCGTCTATGGAGAATAAATACTTTGCTCTTTCCATCAATGAAGGATCGAAGGACATGAAGTCATCAAAGGAAGGATACCAGAGCTTTTCCTTGTCTTCCTTAACTAACACAGAGTCACTATCATAAGCCAAAAAAAGATCGTATAAGCCGGGCTTCTTTGGATCATACTTATTACTAAATATTCTTGGTTCAATATCGTGTATCATCTAAGCCTCCTAAATACTATGACTTGATCACTGGTCTTGACTTAGCAAAGGCCAGGATCAGGCCAAGTGCCAAAGACAGGGATGCTGCAAAAAGAACCTTATACTCCGGTGGAAGCAAGAAGGTTATCGTATGAGCCGGGATCCAGAATAGCGGCAGTGTCTTCATAATTACGAAGGATAGGAATCCTTTCCAGTCTATGGTTTCTGCTATAACAGCCAAAGTAGGCCTTTCACCTGGATTTTTATAGACAAGGTCTATATATGTGTCGGTAATTTTATGAGTACCCATTAGCATAGGTGCAAAGGTTGTATTCAGGAGAGCACTGACCAGGAAAGCATAAACAATTTTCCCGCCCTGGGGCAACAAACCTTTCTCCTGAGCCGAGATTACTCCGCTTCCATATATCTCAAAGGCAAGAACTATAAGCATCCCCAACATACCCCATACAAGTGCTCTATATGGAATACCTTTTGGCAAGCTGCTCCAGTCCTTCCTCATTATTCTTACAGCCAAAAGCTCACCCATTGTCGCTAAGATAGAGAATTTAATAAACCCTGATACATAAGGATGTTCTCCTGTAAACTCCATAAATATCTTATTTGTTGCAGGGGCTGCTATGAATCCGATCATGGCTATCATGATCAAAGTCCATATGAAATCTCCCTTTTTCATCAACATTCCTCCAGTCTGTTAAGTTTTGAATGCTACGTCTCATATTATGATATCCTCCAGGCATTTTAATGTCAACGCACCAAGGTATTACAAAAATAAAAGAAAAGGCACAGGAGCTTTTGCTCCCGCACCTGAATGATTATGCCTAGCATTTAACAATGCTTGATTTGTGTACAGCTCCCATGGCTAGTGATGCAATAAGCTTGGTGTTATAGCCAATGTATCGTGGTCATGGAGTGTGTGGTCAGTTCCTCTGTGGATGCCGTTCACCAGGAGTATACCTACATCATACTCGGATATGGATAGGTCATTTAGCACTCTTGCCGGGATTTCCTCCATTTATTCAAGCTCTTTGACTCTTCCCATATCTTCCCTGAAGGTGGCGAACAGCTTGACTTGTACCTTCATAGCTTTCATCACCCTTTTTATTATCTGATTATAGTACACTCCTTTGGATATAAATTAACAATCTAAATCTATACTTTACTCTCCGATTAATTATATAGTTCCTTCAGACTTAAGTTTTTCCAAATCTTCCTCACTATACCCCAGGAGCTTAGAATAGATATCCTCATTATGCTCTCCTACCAGAGGAATCCTCTGTTTCCTGTCACCAGGAGTCCTGGACATCTTGAACACTGAACCTCCAAGCTTTACTTTACCCGAAAGAGGCTGCTCGACCTCGACAATCATTTCACGATGAAGTATTTGTGGATCATTAGCTACTTGGTCAAAGGTGGGAACATTTGAGCATGGAACCTTGAATTTTTTTAATTCTGTTACAGCCTCATCAACTGTTCTTTCCATTAGCCAGTCGTTTAGAATACCTTCAACCTCCTCCATGTGCTTGACTCTTAAGACTCGAGTCATAAATCTTTCATCGTTGCTGAGGTCCTCTCTGCCTAATGCTTTAAGAACATTTTGCCACTGGTCGTCTGTGATTGTACAGATAACAACGTAGCCATCCTTTGCCTTGTATGAGCCAAAAGGAGTTGAGCTGCTAAGCTTATTCCCAACTCTTTTAGGTGTTACCATAGTGTCAAAGTAGTTTGCCCGATCCGGGAAAACCATCGCCCAGATACCATCCTGCATAGAAATATCTATCTGCTGACCTTCACCAGTCATCGTCCTGTAATGGAGCGCAGCCAGTATGGCTATAGATGCGTTGTAGCCTCCCATATAGTCGGCTAATGATACCCCTACCTTCAGGGGCTCTCCATCCTCGTAGCCTGTGACACTCATCAATCCCCCCATAGCTTGACCCACCATATCGTAGGTAACCTCGTCCCGGCGTGGACCTGTCTGTCCAAAGCCTGAAATGGAAGCATAAATGATCCCAGGATTTATTGAACTGGCCACTTCATAACCAAGTCCAAGCTTCTGCAATACTCCAGGAGCAAAATTCTCAACCAAGATATCGCACTCAGCCACTAATTTTTTTGCTATTTCAAGTCCCTCAGGGTTCTTCATGTTCAATGTTATGCTTTTCTTGCCACGATTGTAGGCAAAAAACTGGTAGGATTCTCCCTTAGGGGTCATAGGAGCTGCTTTTCTTTCAGGCTCACCAGATCCAGGTCTCTCTACCTTTAGAATCTCAGCTCCCAACTCGCAAAGAACAGACGTACAGTGGGGTCCTGAAAGATATTGTGTAAAATCCAATACCTTAACACCCTCCAATGCCTTTTTCATAATGCATCTCTCCCTATTCAGGTTTTCTGGCCAGCACAAAAAAACGGCGTGACCGTTATCAGGCGGAATGGGAAGGAACTCTCCCCAAATCGAAAATATGATAAGAAATCCTTGGAATCAAGGCATTCAATAGTTGGCGGCCAAGTCAACCATTGATGCTAACACTGAACGTGTTCTTTCATCTATATATTATCACTGATTTTCATGGATAACAATCTTTATTATGCAAATATTTGAAAAATTGTGTTTGTGAGATACTAAGCCCTATTAACAACAATTGAACTTATCACATATATACCTGTAATGGTCGACATGATTGTCCAAACTCCGGAAAAGCCAATCCATCGGGCAGTCAGGCTGGAAAAAGGTCAAAAAGAATAGTTTTCTCTCTGACCTTTAAGTTATTTATATTGCTATTTTTTTATTCTTTCAGCTATGTCTATAGTTCTTTTCGCCTGGTGCTTCACCGCTGCTTCGACATCCTCTACCATCTTTCCATCCTGTCCAATGGATACTGAGGTTCCATAGGGATTGCCTCCTGAACCAAATAACACTGGATCAGTGTACCCAGGAGCAACTACAATCGCACCCCAGTGATACATCATTGTGTATAGTGACAATATTGTTGCCTCTTGACCTCCATGTGGATTTTGTGCAGATGTCATTGCACTTACTACCTTGTTTACTGTTTTGCCCTGTGCCCAAAGTCCTCCCTGAGTGTCCAGGAATTGCTTCATTTGTGATGCCATGACACCAAATCTTGTCGGAACGCTGAATATAATTGCATCTGCCCATTCAATATCATCAGATGTTGCAGTTGGAACATCCTTAGTCGCTTCCTGTGTCGCTTTCCATGCAGGATTATTGTCTATTACCGATTGTGGCGCAAGCTCAGGAACCTTTAATACTCTTACCTCTGCTCCAGCTTCCTTCGCGCCTTCCTCTGCCCATTTAGCCAATTGGTAATTAGATCCACCCATACTATAATAAATCACTGCTAATTTAACGTTACTCATTTTACACTCTCCTCTTAATATTATTTTTATACTACTTAGTTTATTACTAATTTGTTTAATATTTGTAAAAATAATGGTGGTGCTAAAGTTCAACTCCACCTAATTTTTTCAGTAATTTTACCAGGGTCTTCTTTTCCTCTTCTTCAAGGATTTGAAAAATGCTGCTTATATTCTCAACATGTCTTGGAAATATATCTTCCATAATTTTGACACCTTTTTCAGTCAGGCTGATCAGACTTGCTCTTCTGTCCTCAGGATCGGGGTACCTTCTAACCAAACCATCCTTGGCAAGATTATCGATTACTACGGTCATATTGCCACCAGTTGATAAGGTCCCTTCGATTATGTCGCAAATTCTCAGGTCTCCTTTATGGTACAGAATCTCCAACACAGCGAACTGTGGCAGCGTCAAACCTCCTTCCCGAATTGTAGTCGTTTCTCTTTTCCTTACTGAATGAAAGCATTTTGTCAATGCTATCAAAGTTTTTAAGTTGAGGTCGTTTTTTTCTCCGTAGGATTTTTTTGTTTTCATGTTTACAGCATATTACTAATTAGTACTAATGTCAATAGATAATTGAGATTCTTGCATAATTACATTTTCGCTCCAAATAAACAAAAACACATCAATAAGCATCTATGATGCCTAAATTCTGAAATGAAGTTTATGGGTTTCTACGGCATTTTAAGCTATTTGAGTAATGATTGACGACTTCTTGTTTATGGCTAAGGTTCCAGCTACAAGTGCAATACAATTTAAGAGACAATGCATAAGCGCTTTCTTAATCCCTTTTGACCTGATTCCATCTACATTCAGATTTCCTTTAAGGCGT
>Ga0265295_1000485_pt1 | contig 80205 bp, 79 predicted proteins | sample Munlansysbiofilm_FD_192503 | JGI IMG/M metagenome (GOLD analysis project Ga0265295, IMG submission 192503) | Leachate microbial communities from a municipal landfill in Southern Ontario, Canada - Methane capture system biofilm | ecosystem: Engineered > Solid waste > Landfill > Unclassified ... | reverse complement strand
CAAGGTAGAAGATGATTAAAGAAAAAGCTTATAAGTTATTGGCTATTCAAGAGGGGATAACAAACTCTAAGGCGAAAGAACTTATTGATAAAGGTTTGGTTACTGCAGCTGGTAAAAAAGTGATGATTGCTCGTGGAGAGATATCACCGACTACTATGTTCAAAGTAAAAGAGATGCCAAATATTAGAAAAATTTTTGAGGATAATGATATATTAGCTGTTGATAAACCAGCTCATATGAACACAAGTGAAGCTGAATCTATATATAAAGATTATATTTTATTAAATAGACTTGACCGTGATACTAGTGGAGTTATGCTTTTTGCTAAAAATAAAGAGTTTCAAGCTCGTGCAATTCAAGAATTTAAAGAACACAAAGTTTATAAAGAATATGTTGCTGTGGTGGAAGGAAAAATCATAGATGAAGCTGTGTGTGATTTGCCAATAAGTACAATCAAAGGAAAAACTGCAAAAAGTAGAATTGACCTTAGAACTGGTAAAAGTGCTAAAACTACAGTTTCTCCTCTTATGATAGAAGGAAATAAAAGTAAGGTTAAGATTGTTATTGAAACAGGAAGAACACATCAAATAAGAGTTCACTTAGCATATTTGAATATGCCAATTATTGGGGATACTCAATATGGTGTAAATTCTACGAAAGTTCATAGAATGTTACTTCATTCAAGAGTTACAAAAATATTTAACTACACTTTTGAATCTCCAGAACCAAAAGAATTTAGAACTTACGGTTTTTAACCTATATTAAAATTAAGATTTAATTAAGATGAAAAGCCCTAAAAATTGGGCTTTTCATTTTTTTATTACTTAAAATCTACTTAATTAATCTATTTTAAAGTTTTCATTTGATATTATTACGAAAAATTTATAATATATTAGGATGATGTAGTGTTTGAATTTATAACCGACTCCATAAAAACTACTGTTAACAAAATCAGATTCCAAGATGATGATAAAGCACTCAAAAATGCTATAGCAGAGCTAAGAAAAGCTTTATTAAAAGCTGATGTTCATCACAAAACAACAAAACAACTATTAACCAATGTAGAAATAGAGACAAAAAAAGCTGGTATTGGGCAAAACTCATTTTTAAAAGCATTGAAAGATGAATTGACATCTGTACTAACTGCTAATGGAAATCAAGGTTTTGTATATGCTAGTTCATCACCTACAATTATACTTATGACTGGTCTTCAAGGAAGTGGAAAAACAACTACTACTGGAAAACTCGCAAATTATCTAAAAACTAGAAACAAAAAAGTTTTAGTTGCAGCTTGTGACTTACAAAGACTAGCAGCGGTTGAACAACTAAAACAAATTGCAGCTCAAATTGATGTGGATATATATTATGATGATAATGAAAAAGATCCAATCAAAATAGCACTATCGGCAAAAGAAAAAGCAAAAAAAGAGCTTTATGATGTACTTCTTATAGATACAGCTGGGCGACTTGCAATTGATGCTGAACTTATGGATGAGCTCAAAAATGTAAGAGATGCTATTAAACCTAGTGAAATATTTTATGTGGCAGATACACTAACAGGTCATGATGCTACTAGAACTGCTACTACATTTAAAGAGCTTATTGGAATTGATGGTGTTATATTATCAAAATATGATGGTGATACTAAAGGTGGTGTTGCACTATCTATTTCAAATCAAGTTGAAGTTCCACTAAGATTTATTGGTACTGGTGAAAAAATGCCTGATATTGAGGTATTTATCCCTGATAGAATAGTCAGTAGACTTCTTGGAGCTGGAGATATTGAAGGTCTTGCGGAAAAAACTGCAGCTGTAATGGATGAGAAAAAAGCAAAAATTGTTGCTAAAAAAATCCAAAAAGGTGAGTTTAACTTCAATGACTTTGTAGAGCAACTTGATATGATGAAAAAACTTGGAAGTTTGAAATCTTTGGTATCTATGATTCCAGGACTTTCACAAATGAGTGGAGCTTTGAAAGATATGGATTTGGAAAACTCTAAAGAAGTAGTTCAAATCAAAGCACTTATTAGCTCAATGACACCAAAAGAGAGAGAAAACCCTGATTTACTAAATGGAAGCAGAAAAAAGAGAATCTCAAGTGGTGCAGGACTAAATGAAATGCAAGTTAACAAAATTCTAAAACAATTCAAAAATGCTTCAAAAATGGCTAAAAAGCTATCAAGTAAAGGCGGAATGAAAGGCTTTACAAATATGTTGGCTCAAGCACAAAAGGGAATACCTAGATAGCTTGTATAAGTAGTGGCTTTTTACGACTCACTACTTACAACTTACAAAAATACTTATTAAAATTTTCATCAGAAAACTTTAATAAGTATTTTGACAATACTAAAATTTAAGGAGAACAAAAACATGACAGTAATTAGACTTACAAGAATGGGTAGAAACAAAAAACCATTTTACAGAATAGTTGTAACAGATAGCAGAAAAAGAAGAGATAGTGGTTGGATAGAATCAATCGGATATTTCAATCCTGTAACTGAGCCAAAAGTTCTTAAACTTGATGAAGAAAGACTTAACTATTGGTTGGGCGTTGGTGCACAAATGAGTGAAAAAGTTAGAAAACTTTCTGGAAAATAATCTAGATGGTTGCCAACTTTATAGAAACCTATGCAAAACTAATTGCAGTTCATCCAGAACAAATATCAGTAAGTGTTAGTGAGATTAATGATGAATTTTATGAAGTCCTTATTCGTGCTCATCAGATAGATGTGGGTAAATTAATAGGTAAAAATGGCAATATGATAAATTCTTTAAAAACAATTATCAACGGCTGTAAAGCAAAAGATAATATATCTTATAAGATACAAGTAGTTGCTATAGATGAATAAAGTATATCTTGGTAAACTTGGTAAAACTGTCGGTCTAAATGGTTTAATAAAAATCTATTTAGACACAGATTTTGCGAACCACATAAAAAAAGGGACTGTTCTTTTAACTAATAAAAAAATCAGTTTAACTGTAGAAAAAATAGATTTAGACAAAGGAACTGCTCTTTTTGCAACATACAATGACTGCGATAGTGCCAAAAGACTTACAAATCTTGAGCTTTATACTACAATTGAAGCAACAAAAGAGTATTGCCAACTAAAAAAAGATGAATTTTTTTGGTTTGATATACAAAACTGTAGTGTATTTGAAAATGAAATATTGCTTGGTAGTGTAACTGAAATTCATAGATTTCCACTAAATGATTATCTTGAAATCAATGTAAGTGAAGAACTACAAAAAAAAGATTTACCAAAAGTTTTTTTGATTCCATATATCAAAGATGAATATATTTTAGATGTTGATATAGCCTCAAAAACTATAAAAGTACAAAACTCATATCAAATATTGGAAAATAGCTAATAACTACTTCCCAATAAATTATCAATTGATAAAGATTAAACTTTCTTCAAAAAGCAAGTTTTTAGATAAATCTTAGTGCCGTTTACTTTGCCTTCAATATGACCAGCCACATTTCCAAGACCTATTCCTTTGACTACTGTGCCTCTTTTTGCAGTAAATCCAGCACCTTTTACCTCTAAATCTTTGATAATAGTAACACTATCACCCTCAACTAAGATATTGCCATTTGCATCTTTTTTTATATCACCTGCATCTTCATCAGATACAAGTCCAGAATTTGCAATAGCTATTGCATCATCATCAAGATACATCATATCAAGAAGCTCATTTGCCCAAGACTCATTTAGCTGTTTTAAGACTCTGTAGCTTAGAATTTGAACTATTTGGTTTTCATTCCACATGGCATCATTTAAACATCTCCAATGGTTCTCATCTATTTCTTTTGGGCTATCTACATTTGAGTTACAAACACCACAAAGTAGTACACTACCATCTAATCCCTCATCATTTAGATTTACTTGATATACTTTTAAATCTTCATTGCTTCCGCACAATTCACACACACCATTACTTCTTTTTTCTAAATTTTTTTCTATACTCATTTTTTTACCTATAAGTTCTTAATTTTTCTAAAAAAACATTAGCAGTCATTCCACCGACCAATGCTCTACCTATTCTCTCACCATCACTTTTTAGTACATAAAAAGTTGGTGTACCAAATGGAGTCAATCCTTGAGGGAAAGTCTCTTTTTTATTATAATCTACTTCATATACTACAAAATATGTATTTAAATACCCTGCTACATCTTTATTATCAAATACTACATCTTTCATATATTCACAAGCTGGACAATTTTCCATTGAAAACATTACTAAGATTTGTTTGTTTTCACTTTGAGCTTTTGTTTTTGCAGTTTCTATATCATATACATAATCAACATTTGAAAAAGACAATGTCACAAATATACTAAGCAATAAGAATATCTTTTTAAACATTTTTACCCTCCCTTTGATCAATAGTATCTCTAATAATACCTATTTGTATTTTTACAGATTTGAGATTCCGTATCATGCACGGAATAACTGCTTATACAGATATTTCTAATCTATCTAATGATTTGCAAAAACTCTTGCGGAGATTTGTACCCAACAATTCTTTTTGATTTTAGCTCTTTGCCACCTTCAAAAAATAGTAATGCTGGAGGTCCAAAAAGTCCAAAATATTCAAGCAATTCTTTGTCTTGTTTTGTATTGTCTGAAATATCTATTTTATATACATCATAACTACTTAAAAACCCTATCACTTCAGTATCTTTCAAAGTAATACTATCAAGTTCTTTACAACTCACACACCAAGAGGCTGTGAATTTTATCATTATCGGTTTTGAGCTATTTTGTACAATATTTTCAAGCTCATTTACTGTTTTAATTTGACCAAAATTCAATCCTGACACAGCTACACCACTTGGCGTAGTAAATCTTTCATAAGGGTCTAGTGGTGAAGTTGCTCCGCTGAGAGATCCTACAAAAAATGAAATACCGAACAATAATAATACTATTTCAAATACTTTTTTTAACTTTTTCATCCCTTTACAAGACTCTTTTATAGGGTCAAATAACCCTAAATAAACAGCACTTCCAATAAGCAATAAAGCCCAAAGCATAAGTGTAAATGAAGGGTCTATCACACGATCTAGCATCCAAATAGCAAGTGCTAACATAATAACACCAAAAACTTTTGTGACACTTTCCATCCATCCACCAGGACGAGGCATAAATTTACCAGCTCCAGCACCTAAAATCAATAATGGCATACCCATACCTATACTCATCACAAATAAAGCCGTCCCACCAAGGAGTGCATCACCTGTTTGACTAATATATACCAATGCTCCAGCAAGAGGTGGTGCTACACAAGGTCCTACAATAAGAGCAGATAAAAAGCCCATTATTGCTACACCTATTAGACCATTCTTTTCTTGACCATCTGTGGATTTATTGATTTTATTTTGGATAAAAGCAGGAACTCTCAACTCAAAAAATCCAAACATTGAAAAAGCTAATGCAACAAAAATTGCAGCAAAGATTGATAATACATAAGGGTTTTGTAACGCACTTTGTAAATTAGCACCAAAAACTCCAGCTATCATACCAGCAATTGCATATGCCAATGACATAGCCACCACATAAACAACTGAGATTAAAAATCCTTTTTTACCACTAATCCCACCCATAGTAGTATTTGACTGTGATACAAGGATACTTGATAGTATCGGTATCATAGGAAATACACATGGTGTCAAAGATAGCAACAATCCAAAACCAAAAAATGTAAGCAACATCAACCAAGCATTGGAACTTGAAAACATACTTGCAATTTGGTCTGTTTCGCTTAATACCTCATCAGATGATTTCACATCTTCTAAAGAAGCAGTAGCTGGTACAGTTGTCTCTTCATTATAGAAAACACTCATAGGAGAGTAGCATAATCCAGCACTTGAACACCCTTGAAACACGAGCTCAAGAGAGTAGTTATCATCTTTGATTAAAGTTGTCACAACTTCAATCGGTATACTAATATTGGCTACATTAAATATAGCTTTTGAGTCTTGATAATCTACATATGCAGGAAGTTCTATCTTATCAGTAATTTCTATTTTTTGTGGAGATGTAATAAAAACTTTGAGTTGGTCTTGATATAAATATATATCTTGACCCAAAACAATCTCAAACTCTATGAAAGGACCTTCTTTAATCACACTTGTTTTAAAAGCTTCTTCTGGCTCTAAAAAACCACCAGCATTTCCAAAAGGCAATGCAAATAACGAGCTAATTAAAAGACAAAATGTGACTAAAAACTTACCCATGACTATTTTTTGCTCTCTTTTGCAGCTTTTAGTGCATCAATTAAAGCATCAATATTCTCATAAGGAATATGAGTTTTCCACTCTACATCTTCACCATTTAGAGCAATACCAATACTTACGACATCTGGAGTTCCACTACCATAAGGCTCTGTTACATTTGCCAATATGATAGCACCTTTTTTTGTTCCATTTAATTCTATTCTTGTCAATTCTGTTGTTGCCATTTGTTTTCCTTTTTTTCTAAGTTACTGAGATACTTTAGCTACTGAGGTACTGAGTTAAAATAGCTCAGCACCTCAGCATCTCATTAGCTCAGCACTTCTGCTACAATTGTGCCAAAACTTACTTTAGTATTTAATAAATTATTCAAATTTACAAAATCTTTTTCCCATACCATAAGTACAGTTGAACCCATTTTGAAATATCCTAGGCACTCACCTTTGCTGATATGTAAATCTTCGTATTCATATACTTTAATATTTTTATCATCACGGTTTGTTTCTACTCTTGGCTCAAAGGTAAATACCATCTCACCCACATTTAAAGCTCCAACAAATATCATATAAAATACTTTGTCTTCAGCAGTTATACACTCTAGAATAACTCTTTCATTTTTGATAAACAAATCTATCTCTTTTTTGAGATATGGCTTATTTACAGGATATAGTTTGGCTGGTACATGGATAAGCTTTGTCACTTTTGCATAATATGAACTGTGGTATCTATGATAATCTTTTGGTGAAAGGTAAAAATTCATAAACTCACCATCAATTACTTTTGACAAATTATCAGTGCTTACATGCTCTGTCAAAAGCTCTTTTACACAATAACACATCCCTTTGATTTGAAGAAGTTTATTACTATCAAGTTTCCCTAATTCTGTAATAAAACTATCTGCTGGTGCAATAAAGTTGTCCAAACTTGTATCTATATGTCTTGGAGATTTTAACTCTCTTGTAAAAAGCTCATTTAAACTTTTGTAGCTACTAGGGCTATAAAATTCACTCATATTAAGCCCCAAAAGCTTAACATACGAATAGTTTATAATATTTTGTATAGGTTTTGGGAAATAAAAGCTTGCAAACTTGCCAAAAGCTCTTGATATTTTATTTGTAATATGCACGAAAACAATCCTTGATTTTTATTTATTCTACTACAATACTTGTAAAAGTGGGCTGAGTAAATATTGATTAATATAATATATAAAGTTTATATTTAATCTGCCGTTGCTTCGTTTATAACCTTTTTAGTAGATTTATAAGCTTTCACTGATGTTTCTTTAGTAACATCCCAAGCATCTTCACTATCTTGTTTCACACCTTTCCATGTAGCACATCCACTAAAAAATACAACACAAAATAAGGTAAATGTTAAATATTTCATTTGTAAACTCCTAAAAATTTATCTCAAATTATACCATCTTTTACTTATATCATTAAGTCTATTTTTTAGATGAAAGTTTTTCCCCTATACAGCCAGTCAAAAGTAATACATCATCGTTTACAAATATATTTCTAAATATTTTAGTAAGTTCGTTCCATGTATTCCACTAAGCCTTGCACTTAGCAAGGCTTGGCTGTGTAAATAATAGTTATTTAAATTGCAAAATACTTTGCTTCATCGTGTGGTACAACTATGGCACATGTACTTTGTTCTGGTACTATTTGGAATGTTTCGCTAAGAGTTATACCAAATTCTTCTGGGCGAAGTAAATCAAATATTTCACGATTTAGTTCAAGCTCTGGACATGCTGGATACCCTGGAGAATATCTACATCCTGTATATTGTTTCATTCTTACATCATTTAGGCTCGTACCTTCATTTCTTGCGATTCCCAAGTCAAGTCTTATTTGTTTGTGTACTATTTCAGCTAGAGCTTCGGCTAGTTCTACACCTAAGCCATGAACTAGGTAATATTCACTAAATTCACCTTTATCATAAAGCTCTTTTTCAAATTCACTCAAAATCTTCCCAGCACTTACACAACTAAATGCTATCACATCCATTTTGTCGCTTTCAAAATAGTCTACGATATTTCTATGCGGTATATACTCACTTCTTGGTAAATCAATAGTTTTGATAGCTTTACTTCTTATCTCATCTAGTGGCATAGCATTTAAATCTGAGCCATTATGATAGATAAACTCTTCATCAAAAATAAGCAAACTGTTCTCATCTCTTCTGCAAGGATAATACCCATAAAGTGCTATAGGGTCAAATAACCCTTTGTCAAAAAATAGATTTTTAAGTCTATCATAAAGTGGTTTTACTACTTTTTCTTCTTGCTCCAAAAACTCATCAGTAGTTTTCCCTTTTTTTCTATATCCCCATCTTTGGCGGAAAAGTATCCTATGATTTATCCATTTGTATGCAAGCTCTTGCAAATGTGCTATTTTAAGCACTCTTCTACCCCAAAAAGGTGGCACTAAAATTTTCTCTTTTTTAGAGGGCATAGTTATATCATCATAGTGAGGGATTGGTGCTTTTTTGACTTTTGCGACAAACTCTTTTTTGTTTTCGTCTATTATAACTTTATCCAAACTAGTATCAAGTTCTCCACCTTTTTCTATTCTTTGCATAGAGATAACACCATCAAAGGCATCACGACAATAAAATATATCACCATCATATACAGGGCGACAAAAATCATCAATAAACCCTTTTGTAAGAGCAGCACCGCCTAAAAGTACAGGTACTTTGATACCTAATTTTTGGAGTTCTTCTAGGTTGTCTTTCATCACCGCTGTACTTTTTACCAATAATCCACTCATCCCTATAGCATCGGCATTATGTTCTTTAAGTGCTTTTACAAACTCACTCAAATCTGCTTTTATACCGATATTTACTACTTTAAAGCCGTTGTTTGATAGGATAATATCTACTAGATTCTTACCCACATCATGAACATCACCTTTTACAGTACCAAGGACTAATGTAGTATTTGTATCTTTTTCTTTTTTTGGTAAATATGGTTTTAGGAAATCAACAGTAGCTTTCATTGTCTCTGCACTTTGCAAAACAAAAGGTAGTTGCATAGCACCACTTCCAAAAAGCTCACCTATTACTTTCATACCTTCAATCAACCAAACATTTACTATTATTTCAGGGGATACTTCATCTTTTATGGTATCCACTAAAGGTAATAGCCTTTGTTTGTCGCCATCTATTAAAAGCTTTTTGACTTTTTCTTCATTACTCAAAAGCTCAAATCCATCATCTTTTGTGGTATCCACTTTTGATATTGAAGAAAAATGGTCTATAAATTTAAATAGTGGGTCACACTCAGTTCTATTATCAAATAATAAATCTTCACAAATTTTTAAATCAGCTTCGCTTATCTTTGCAATAGGCAATAAATGGGCAACATTTACTATGGCACTTGTAAGTCCTGCTTTTACGCAGTGGTGTAAAAATACGCTATTTAGATAAATCCTAGCATTTGCACTTAGTCCAAAGCTGATATTAGACAACCCCAAAGTAGTCCCAATTTCTGGGTGCATTGTGCTAAATTCTCTTATTGCATCTATGGTTTGAATAGCTGCATCTCTATATTCATCATCACCACTTCCTACAGTAAACACAAGCATATCAAATACCAAATCTCTTGGGTCAATGCCATGTTTTTGGGTAGCAAGCTGATAAATACGCTCTGCTACTTCTACTTTTCTTTTTGCAGTTTTTGCCATACCCTCTTCATCTATAACAAGACAAACCAAACTTGCCCCAAATTTCTTAGCCAAGCTACACACTTCATCAAATTTGTCTATACCATCTTCTAAGTTTACGGAATTGATGATAGGTTTTCCGCCTATTTGTTTGAGTGCTATTTCTAGTGATTTGGTTTGCGTACTATCAGGCATAAGTGGCAAAGGTATCTTTTGAGAATAAATAGAAATTACCTTGTCCATATCTTTTGACTCATCACGCCCAGCAAAACCTACACTAACATCTAGAATATGAGCTCCACTTCGCACCTGTGCTTGAGCCACACTAAGTGTTCCTTCATAATCACTATTTAAGAGTAAATCCCTAAAAGCCTTACTTCCTGTAGCATTACTTCGCTCACCTATCAAAAGTGGAGCTGGCTCTTGTTTGAGAGTAACCACATTGAAAAGTGATGCAAGAGATTTTTCGTGGTTACCTGTTGGCTTCCTTGGTGGTATATCTTGTACAGCGTCACTTAGGGCTTTGATATGTTGAGGAGTAGTACCACAACATCCTCCCAAAAAGCTAACACCATCAAGCTCTAAAAACTCTTTTTGTAAAGCACTAAATTCATTTGGACCCATAGGATAATATGTATATCCACCTTTATTTTGAGGAAGTCCTGCATTTGAGTGGATTGAGATGAGTCCGTGATAGTTTTGGCTTAATACCTTTAGATGTTTTGCCACTTGTTCTGGTCCAGTTCCGCAATTAAACCCAAGAGATAATATATCAAAAGGCTCTAATATAGTAGTAATAGTCTGAGCATCAGTACCTATTAGCATAGAGCCACTTAGTTCTATGGTTACACTTACCATTATAGGAAGTAGTTGATGGCTGATGGTTGATGGTTGATAGGAAGGATACTCTTTTTGGGCATCGTTGATTGCGTGGATTGCTGCTTTTATTTGTAATGGGTCTTGGCAAGTCTCTAACAAAAACACATCCACTCCACCATCTATCAAACCACGAGCTACTATTTTGTAACCCTCATACATTTCATCATATGTAATATGTCCTAGACTTGGAAGCTTAGTACCAGGTCCTATAGAGCCCAAAACAAATCTAGGTTTAGATGGTGTTGAGTATTTATCACATATATCTTTTACAAGCTTTGCACCAAGTTTTGATAGCTCATAAGCTTTGTCACCCAATCCATACTCATCAAGTACCCACGGCTGTGTACCAAATGTGTTTGTCTTAATCATATCTGCATCTGCATAGGCATAGGCATTGTGGATTTTAGAGATAATTTCAGATGCTGTGATATTTAAAAGCTCGTTACAACCCTCAAGATTTTGCCCTTCATATTCCCAAGCACTATCAGGCACTTTATATGTTTGTATTTGTGTCCCCATCGCACCATCTATGATAAGTGGTCTATGGTTTAAAATTTCTAATATTTGTTCTTTTATATTTTTACTCATATATCTATAATTACCTTATACAAAATATCTTATCGAAGCAAACCCATCAGCTTTTGTGGAATGTATGCTTTTTATGTGTTCATCAGTGACTATTCCACCAAGAGCAAATATCAAAATACCACTCACTTCTTCTTTGGCTTTGTTTAGCTCTTCAAGCCCTATAGGCTTACCTTTGTCTGGTGTTTCAAAAACTGGTGAATATGTCACACCATCAGCTCCTAAGCTTTTGGCTTTTTTAATCTCATCTATACTATGACAACTAATCATTACAAAAAGTCCAGCATCTTTTGCTTTTGATATCTCATCAAACTGAGAAGATGTGAGATGAACACCATCTGCTTTGTATTGGATAGCCAACTCTATGTAAGAGTTTATCAAAATATTGTTTATATCCAACTTTTTACATATATTTACAAAGGTTTTTATTAGTTCATCTAAGTTTGAAGAGCTTTTGTCTCTAAAACAAGCATAATCTATCTTATGTTTTTGCAATACATTAGACAATGTATTGGCAAAAGTTTGTGGATTATTAGTATAATATTTTGGGTCTGTAATCAAATAGTTTTGCATAGCAAGTCCTCCAAACTAATCACCAATAAAAAAAGGAGAACACCAATTTGTCCTCCTTTTTTAGTTTTTCTTATAATATAAGACTGTCCTGCCGTATGCCAGTACTCACTTCGTTCGCACATGGGCATCGTCTTGCGCACCACGAAAACAACAAGCAGTTGTTGTTTTCTTAGTGGTGCTCATCTTCAATCATTATAGATCCTGCAATATATACATAAGTAAGAATCATGAAAATAAAACCTTGCAAAAATGCCATAGCAAATAATAAGAAAAATGCTGGCAATGGTAAAATCCAAGGAGTAAGCATAAGTAATACTAATAAGAACAAGTCATCACCTTTGATGTTTCCAAAAAGTCTGAAAGATAGTGAAATAATTCTTGAAATATGAGAAACAATTTCGATTGGGAACATTAAAGGTGCAAGTGCTGGAACTGGACCCATAAAGTGTTTGAAATAGTTGATTAGACCATTTTTCTTGATACCAAGATAATTATAGTAAATAAATACTATCAAAGCCAATGCTAATGTAAAGTTAATATCACTCGTAGGAGCTTCAAAAAGTGGTAAAATACCAATAAGATTTGATACTACAATAACTAAACCCAAACTTCCAATAAGTGGTAAATATCTTCTTGAGTTTTCTTCACCCATTGTATCTTTACCCATAGCTATAACACCAGCTGTATAAGCTTCTAAAATATTTTGAGAACCTGTTGGAACTAATTGCATTTTTTTTGTAGCAAATCTTGCCATCATAAAAATAATTGCAATTACTAAAAGTGCGTGAGCTATGATTATAAAAACATGATCATGGCTTATTTGACCCAGTAATAAATATACTCTATCTTGCATCGTTATCCTTTAATTTTGACCTAAACCTCTAAGGACTGTTAAGGTTTTTAGTCTTTTTTTATTTTTGTTCGAGATTTTACTAAAACTTAACTTTAAAGTTCTTTAAATCTATAACCATTCGATTTTAACATCATTCTAATTTCTTCTTGATGTGCTTCACCTTTTGTTTCCAAGGCTATTGTGATATTTGCATCACCAAAGTCAAGCTGAACTGAATTTCTATCATAATCTATTTGAACTATATTAGCATAACACTCTCTAAATATCTCAGTTAATCTAGTAAGAGAGCCTGGTTTGTCTACTAAAGTAACCATTAAGTTCATTTTTCGACTTGATTTAAGAAGTCCTTTTTCTATAATAATAGAAAGCATTGTAACATCTATATTACCACCGCTTAGTGGCAATGCAATTTTCATACCATTTGTATCAATTTTGCCATGCATCACAGCAGCAACTCCAGCAGCCCCTGCACCTTCAACTACAAGTTTTTGTTTTTCTAATAAAAATAATATTGCATTTGCAATCTCTTTATCTTCAACTTCAACCACTTCATCTACATATTCTAGTACAAAGTCCAACATTTTTGGTGTAATATCACGAACGGCTATACCATCAGCAATAGTCTTTACATCTACTGAATCAATAGGAGTTTTGGCATCATAAGATTGTTTCATGGCTCTAGCTCCACTTGCTACTACACCTATGATTTTGATTTTGGGATTTAGTGCTTTTGCTGCTATTGCTATACCACTTATCAATCCTCCACCACCAATAGGCACTACAAACACATCTATATCAGGAACACACTCTAATATTTCTAGTGCAATAGTCCCTTGCCCTGCTATTACTTCATCATCTGCATAAGGGTGAACGAAAGTTTTATTATTTAGTGTTGCATACTCTTTTGCATACATATAAGCTTCATCATATTTACTACCTTTTAAAACTACCTCAGCCCCCAAGTCCATAACGCCACTAACTTTTGTAAGCGGTGTAGTCTCTGGCATAAAAATAACTGCTTTAATCCCAAAATGTTTTGCAGCAAATGCAACACCTTGAGCATGGTTACCAGCACTTGAAGCTACAACTCCAGCATCTTTTTGTTCTTGACTTAAAAGTGCTATTTTATTGAAAGCTCCTCGAAGTTTGAAACTTCCAGTTAGTTGAAGGTTCTCTTTTTTGATATAAATTTGTCCACCATGATTTTTACTCAAAGTTGGTGCAAATGCAAGGGGAGTTTTGTGTATTATTCCATCTAATCTATTCTTAGCATCTTTAATATCTTGTATCGTTACCATTTTTTTCTACTTTATATAATTTGGTGTTTATTTTATCTAAAGTAAGATTACAATATAATAAAAGTGTTAAGTGTTAAGTGTTAAGTGTTAAGTGTTAAGTGTTAAGTGTTAAGAATGAAGAATGAAGGTAAAAGGGATGAAATTTACATTTGTGACGCTATTTTCAAATTTAATAGAGTTTTATTTCAAAGATTCTATATTGAAAAAAGCTATTGAAAAAGATTTAATAAACTATGAATTTTACAATCCAAGAGAATTTTCTACAAACAAACACAAAAAAGTAGATGATTATTTGTGTAGTGGTGGGGCTGGGCTTTTAATGACTCCACAACCTCTTTTTGATACTTTGGATGAGATAAAATCAAAAAATCCAGATGCTTATATAGTATTTCCACTTGCATCTGCAAAACAATTTCGTCAAAATGATGCAAAAAGACTCGCAAAGAAAAAAAATATTGTTTTTGTTTGTGGTAGATATGAGGGAATTGATGAAAGAGTAATAGAAGAGTATGCTGATGAAGTATTTAGTATAGGGGAATATATACTAACTGGTGGAGAATTGGCATCTTTGGTGATGTGTGATGCAATTGCTAGAAATGTTGATGGAGTTCTTGGAAATCAAGAATCTTTGGATATGGAAAGCTATGAAAATGACCTTTTAGAAGCTCCATCTTTTACAAAACCTGAAAATTTTCAAAATTTAAGTGTTCCTTCAGCTTTCTTAAAGGGAAATCATAGTAAAATTGCCAACTTAAAATTTCAGATGTCGCTTTGTAAAACACAATACTACAGACCTGATAAAGGAAAAAACAATGAAAAATAGAATTATCGAGAGCTTTGAAGCAGCACAACTTGCTTCTAAAACCGTTCCTTTCTTTAAAGCTGGTGATACACTAAGACTTGGTGTTGAAATCAAAGAGGGTAACAAAACTAGGATTCAAGCATTTGAAGGTGTAGTAATTGGCAGACACGGAAATGGTGTTGATGCTACTTTTACTATTAGAAAAATAGGCGCAAATAGTGTTGGAGTTGAAAGAATCTTCCCATTATATAGCGATTCTTTAAAAGAAGTTACACTACTAAGAAGTGGTAGAGTAAGAAGAGCTAAACTAAACTACTTAAGAGAAAGAACAGGTAAAGCTGCTAAAATCAAAGAGCTTAGAAAATAGTTTTTATAAACTACTTATAAAAAAGGTTCGTGGTCAAAAGCCACGAACCTTTTTTTATGCTTGTTGATTTGCATAAAACTCAGCTCTAAATTCAAGCCAACGACTTCCAAGTATAGCATTTCTTGCATCTTTCATAAGAGTTAAGTAATAGTGCAAGTTATGTAGTGTTGCTAATCTAAAATATGTAATCTCACGAGAACGAAATAAATGGTTTAGATAACCACGAGAATAGTTTTGACATGTGTAACAACTACATTTCTCATCTATTGGAGTCATATCATCTTTATATTTTGCTGATTTGATATTTACTTTTCCAAAAGTTGTAAAAAGTGTACCGTTTCTTGCATTTCGTGTAGGCATAACACAGTCAAACATATCTACACCTCTGTGGATATTTTCTATCAAGTCTGTTGGAGTCCCTACTCCCATAAGATATCTTGGTTTGTGTGTAGGCATAAATGAAGTTGTCCACTCTACTGTATCGTACATTTCATTATTTAGCTCACCAACACTAAGTCCACCTATTGCAAATCCGTCGTAATCTTCCATCTCACAAAGAGCTTCAGCTGACATTTTTCTAAATTCTCTATCAATTCCACCTTGGATAATAGCAAAAATATTTTGATTAACCCCTATCCCTTTATTTTGTTGAGATTTATGATACTCTATTGCTTCTTTTGCCCACGCAGTCGTTCTATCAATACTTAGTTTGATTCTTTCTCTTGTGTTTGGTAATGCTACCAAGTCATCTAAAATCATCATAATATCGCTGTTGAGATTGTATTGGATATCAAGAACTTTTTGTGGAGTAAAGTAATGTTTGCTTCCATCAATATGGCTTTTGAACATTATTCCGTTTTTGTCTGCTTTGCTTATATCACTTAGACTAAATGCTTGAAATCCTCCACTATCAGTAAGGAAACTTTTGGGAAATTTACTAAATCCGTGAAGTCCACCAAATTTTTTGACTAGCTCATCACCTGGACGAAGGTATAGATGATAAGTGTTGCCAAGGATTATTTGGGCTCCAAGACTAAGCATATCATTTGCATCTAGTGCTTTTACACATCCAACAGTTCCAACTGGCATAAATACAGGTGTTTGAATAGTAGAATGGGCTGTTTTGATGGTACATGCTCTTGCATTTTTATCAATTTTGTCTATTTTAAATTCCATTTGGGTATAATATCCTTTTTAAAATTGAGGTGAATATTTGAAACAAATTTTAGTAATACTTGATGGTATTGTAGCGAAAAAACTATTAGAAAGAATGGTGCAAGCTAATACCCTTGATAACTTATATGATATAGTATATACTGATAAATCTCTTCTTGATGATGATTACCCTGTGAATTTTAGATTTTATGAATTTGATTCAACATCACTTTTTAAGCTAGAAACACTTTTACAAAAAATATTTCCGAGCGAAGTTTTAATAGTACTTGATAGTAAAGATGATACTATATATACAATTAAAAATATCAGACATATAAAATATAATCTTGAAATTATAGTGTATGACCCTTGGGGTCTTGACTGCCAAGATGATGGACATATTTATAAATATGATAGTACTCAAATTTCTGCTAATGGATTGGTTGAGCGATTGCCAAATATTCCTATAGTTGCGCAAAATATTGGTTTAAGAGCTGGTGAGATTATGGAAATAAAAATCCCATTTGGAAGTAGTTTTGCTTATAGATATATTGGTAGTATTGAGCAAATTGAGTGGAAAATATTTGGACTTTATAGAAATCAAAAAATGATTCCTATCCGACCATCACTTATTTTAAAGCCAGAAGATATTATTTTAGTTATTGGAAAACCTCAAGTTTTAATGCAAGTTTATAGTGCTATTTCAAAAAATGATGGTATGTTTCCTATGCCTTTTGGTCAAAATATATTCTTATTTGTTGATATGTACATACAAGAAAAAGATGAGATAATTGATGCAGTACATGAGTCTTTGATACTTCATAAAAGATTAAACAATAAGAAATTTATTATCAAAATAGCACGCCCTACAACACTAGAACTTATCAATCAAATCAAAAATATGGCTTTAGAGTTTGATAATGTTATTGTTGAAGTCGATTATTATAATTTAGGATTTAAAAATATTATCAAAAATGACATCAAAAAATACAATATTGGAATGATGATACTTACTTCTACACTAATGAAATTTAAAGAAGCGATTGTAGATATTTTTGCCCTTAGAATACCTATTTTGAAACTTGCCACTTCAAATCTAAGTCTTGCTAAAAAGAGTGTAATATTTTTGAATGATGTAAAAAGTTATGAACAAATTTCACCTGTGATTATGGATATATCTAATCAACTTAAACTTGATATTAAAGTATTTGATTATGACCCTATGGGTGGTAATGTCAATGTAAGTACTAGAAGTGATTTACTCAAACATTTTGAAAATCTATCAAAAATATTTTCTAAGGAAGTTACTATTGTCTCAAATGGTAAAAACCCAATTAGAGAGCTTAAATCATATAATGATGCTTTACAAATCTTACCTTTGAAAAAGAATATGTTAAAGAATCGTTGGCTAAAAATATTTTCTACTGATAGTGATATTATTGCTTATGAATTGACTAATATAAATCAGTTGTTGATACCGATAATAGAGGAATAGTTATTAGTGGGTAGTTTGTAGTTGGTAGTAAAGAATAAGAAAGAGAGAAAGATGAAGTTTGTCCTCACTTCGTTGCTAGATATTTGTTGCTTTGCAAAATGTATGAGAAATTAAGGAATAAAAATGAAATTTGAGAAGTATCCATTTGAAAAATTGACAGAGTTATTGGAAGGGATTGTTCCAAATAGTGATTATAGTCCTAGTAGTTTGACTATTGGGGAGCCTCAGTTTGATACACCTTTTTTTATACAAGAAGCTTTGAAAAATAGTACTAGTTTATTAAATAAATATCCAAAAAGTGCTGGTGAGGATTATTTAAAAGGTGCTATGATTGAATTTAATCAAAAAAGATTTGGTGTTGAGCTTAAGAAATCACAACTTATTCCTACATTTGGGACTAGAGAAGTACTTTTTAATATGCCTCAATACCTCCTTTTTGATAAATCAGAGCCTGTGATGGCATATACTAATCCGTTTTATCAGATATATGAAGGGGCTGCAATTGCAAGTAGAGCAAAGGTTTATCATCTTGATTTGACTGCGCAAAATGATTTCAAACCACAAATTAATGATGAAATGCTAAAAAAGTGTGATTTGGTAATATTAAACTTTCCAAACAACCCAACTTCCGCAACTCTTGAACTTGATGAGCTAGTAATTTGGGTCAAAAAAGCATTGGAATTTGATTTTGTTTTGATAAATGATGAGTGTTATAGTGAGCTTTATTTTGATGAAGAAAACAAACCTGTTAGTATATTAAACGCTTCTATAAAAGCTGGTAATCCATCTTTTAAAAATATCATAGCACTAAATTCTATATCCAAAAGAAGCTCAGCTCCAGGGCTTAGAAGTGGGTTTGTGTGTGGGGATGAAGAGATACTAAAAGGGTATATGCAATATCGTACATATATAGGATGTGCTGTACCTCTTCCTATACAAGAAGCTTCAAGTGTGGCTTGGAATGATATGGAACATGTAAAATATTTTCAAGATACATATAAAGAAAACTTTTTGATAGCTCGTGAGATTTTGGGAGTTGATATGCCAAAGGCAACTTTTTATATTTGGCTTGAAGTTGGCGATGAGTTGGAATTCACGAAAGAGCTTTATAGACAAAAAAATGTCAAGGTTTTACCAGGGAGTTTTCTTGGGAGAAATGGGATAGGAAAAGGGTATGTAAGAATCGCTCTTGTGGAAGATGCGAAGAAGACTAGAGAAGTGTTGCAAAGAATAGCGGATTTTAGATTAGATTTTAGTTTGTAGATGGTAGGTTGTAGGTGGTAGAGATTAGATTCATCACCACAACTCACGACTCACTATTTACTACTCACAAAAAAGGAACAAAGATGGAAGCAAATGAATTACACGAAGCAAGGACCAATCCAGAATTCTTAAAATTTCTGGCTGAAAAAGAAGAAAATGCTTTAAAGAATAAGAATTTAAAAGAATTATATGAAGTTCTTGATTCTACATTTATATTGGATTTAGATAGTAAAAAAATAGATTCTTTATATGAAGAAATTTTGCAAATAGCTTTTGCTAAAATAGAACAAAATCTTTTTAATGGAATACCTTTGGATTTAAATAGTGAAGATTTTTATTCTGCAAGAGCGTTGTATGAGTATGCCATAGAGCAATGGAGCAACCAAAACACAAAAGGTGCAAAAGAGTTACTTTTTATTTTACTAAGTCTTCTACAAGATGAAATTCTACACAATTCATTAATGGTTCATATAATTCATGCTCATAAGAACACATCATTAGATGATTTTTATACAAAACTTGCAAATGATAAGCAAAATGAAGATGAAAAATATGGTTATTTTATAACTAATTTTAATTTTGATATAACAAAATATTTAGCTACAAATCAGCAAATAATAGATGAAATCAACAGTGAACTAGCTAACTTAGTGGAGAAGTAATTGAAAGTACATTTTATTGGAATTGGTGGTATAGGACTAAGTGCGATTGCTAGATTTTTGAATTTTAGTGGTCATAGTATCAGTGGTAGTGATATAAAAGAATCTCTTCTTACAAACAAACTACAAGCTGAAGGAATCAAGGTAATTACCCCTCATCATCAAGATTGTATAGAAAATCAAGATTTGGTGATATATAGTGCAGCGGTAAAACAAAACAACTGTGAGCTTCAAATGGCTAGAGAAAAAGATCTAAAAATTGTATCTCGTAAAGATGCTTTACCCCTTATTCTTAGTGAAAGTAAAAACTATTGTGTTGCAGGAGCTCATGGGAAAAGTACAACTACTGCTATTCTTACGGCTATATTACAAAATACAGCTTTGATAGGTGCAGAATCAAAAGAGTTTGATTCAAATTTTCGTTTTGTAGATGAAAAAATAGTTAGCTTTGAAGCTGATGAGAGTGATGGAAGTTTCTTAAACTCAAATCCTTATTGTGCAATAGTAACAAATGCAGAACCTGAACATATGGAACATTATGGATATGATTTAGATAAGTTTTATGGAGCATATGAAAGTTTTTTGAAACTTAGTAAAATAAGAGTAATCAATGCTGAAGATGAATTTATGGCTACATTAGAAGAACTTGATGCAATAAGACTTTATCCATCAAAAGATATTAAGAATATTACATTTGGTCTCAAAAAAGACGAGCCTTATACAAGATTTGAACTCAAAGATTTGGGTGAATTTGAAGTTTATGGATTTGGCTTTCACATAGCACTTGATGCTTCTTTAGCGATATTAGCAGCACTTAATGAAATAAGCCTACCAAAGATAAAAGAAAATATCAAAAAATATAAAGGTATCAAAAAAAGATTTGATGTACTTCAAAAGTGTGACCATTTTATACTAATAGATGATTATGCCCACCATCCAACAGAAGTAGAAGCTACTATCAAATCTGTAAACTTATATCAAGAACTTAGTGGAATAAAAGAATCTATTGCTATATGGCAACCACATAAATATAGTAGAACTATAAATAATTTAGAACATTTTAAAAGATGTTTTAGTGGTATAGATACACTTATTATTTTACCAGTTTATAGTGCTGGTGAAGAAATTCAAGAAATTGATTTTGCAAAAGAATTTGCTTTTTATAATCCATTATTTGCAACTCATATAAAATCTGATAATTGCAAAGTAGAAATTTACAATAATAATACACTTATAGCATCTCTTACAAATGGTATTATTTGTGGTTTTGGAGCTGGTGATATAACTTATCAGTTAAGGGGTAAATAAAAAAGTTAATATTGAATAACTATTGAGTACCTTTGGCACTTTTTATTATTGACTGATTTTCTCCACATTATATTTGAAAATTTGTGGTTTATTGTTTAAGCAATTACCACTAAGTCCTGCTTTTTGACATAATGCTTGAAAAAAATCTTCAAAATTTGGGAGGCTTTCCCAAACTTGAGGTAAAAATGTAGCTTGGTTGTAGCCACTTTTCAGGATGATTCCATCTATCCCTTTTGCAACTTTTGACTTCAAATCAGCGATATTAGTATATTCTATAGGTTGAGGTGTAGTCAATAATGAAATCTCAATTTTAGTATTTTTAAATTCTTCTTTTGTAAGTGGTCTAAATCTTGGGTCACCAAAGGCTGCTGATTTGGCATTGTGTATAATGTCATCTATTAGGGTTCTGTGAGCTATTAGTGAGCCTATACAACCTCTTAAATTACCATTGATTGTAAGTGTTACAAATGTAGCAGTTGGGTTTTGAAGATGAGGATAATTAACTAGCAATTTATTTATATCGATACTATCTCTTCCATCAAAATAGTCATTTATTGCCTGATTGGCAATATTTAATAAAATCTTATTCAACATAACCTTTTACTAGCTCCTCTATAACTTCACAAAATCTATTTGTATCATTTGGACAATGGCAAACCTTATATTCCTCTATACCTATTTTATGTGCAATCTCTTTGTATTCAATCCCTAATTCAAAGATTGTTTCACTATTATCTATAGTAAAACTGATAGGGTAAATCAATACTTTTTGCCCTTTGAACTCTTTTAATTTCTTTCCTAATGATGGCGTAAGCCATTTCATAAAACCTACCTTTGATTGATAAGCTAAAGATATGGATTTGAATCTAATATCATTATATGCGAACATTGCAGTTAACAATCTTACATGTTTTTTCATTTGCTTCTCATAAGGGTCACCATTATCTACTATTTTTTGTGGTAGCCCATGAGCTGAAAAGATTAGATTATATTCTTCACTTTTATCTAGTAAAAGTGTATCTCTAATGCTATATACAACGCAAACATTGAAAATCTCTTTATCATAAAAAGGTTCTATTACTTTAATATCAAATTTATCACCACTTGCTTCTATAAAATCTTCTACACTTGATTTTGTCGTAGTTGTAGAATATTGTGGATACAAAGGAAGTAAAACAACCTCTTTTATCCCTTTTTCTTCAAGTTCTTTTACAACCTGAGATGCAAAAGGTGGTGTATATCTCATAGCCCATGTAATATGAAATACTTCCAGTCTATGAGTTAATTTTTCTATTAATTTTTCTGTTAAGTGATTGATTGGTGAGCTTCCACCTATTGCTAGATAATTCTCCCATGCGGAGTTTTTTCTACTAAGAACTATCAATGCAGCTAGTAATGATCTTAAAAAACTGTTTTTAATAGTTAGTATATTTGGGTCATTGAACATATTTCGTAAAAACATTTCAAATTCTTCTTTATTTCTAGGTCCACCCATATTTAATAAAACTAAAGCTTTTTCCATATCCTACCCTTTTATCTCTATAATCTTATCGCTACACCACGAGGCTAAATCTTTGTCATGTGTTATTAGTAATATACCAAATTTATCCAAAAATGAAACTAAAAGTTTCATCACCTCTAATGATGTGATATTATCCAATGCACTTGTTGGCTCATCTGCCAATAAAAGATCAGGTTTCATTAATAAAGCTCTCAAAATTGAGCATCTTTGAAGTTGCCCACCTGATAGTTCTTTTGGTTTTTTGTATAAAAGAGACTTATCAATGACAAGCTTTTCTATAAAGAAATCTATATCCTTGTCTAATCCATCACTTTTTACAACATCTTTTATTTGTTCTATTATACTATAAGTTGGATGGAAGCTTGTATAGGGGTCTTGATAGATGGTAGCAATTTTTTGTGTTTTAATACTTCCGCCAAAAGGTTTTAAATTTTTAGTAATCAACTCAAAAAGTGTACTTTTACCACTTCCACTCACTCCAACGATTGATACTACCTCACTTTTATTTAAAGTTAATGAAAAATCTTTATATATAAGCTTAGATTTATTATAACCAAAAGAGAGGTTTTGTATGTCAAGAACTGGCATCATAATTAGTTATTTTTGTTCCGCCATTTTTTTATCTACATCACTTAGTATATCTTCACCTTTTGCCCAATTTTCACGGCTTACCTCATCAAAAACTATATAACAACTAGGTTTTGGTTTGCCACAAACTCTAAGCATTGTATCAGATATATCATTGGCAATTTCTCTTTTTTGTTCTATAGTCAAACTTCCTGCGACTTTTACATTTATGTAAGGCATTATATTCCCTTTAGAAATTTTTGACAAATTGTAACATATTTTATTAAAAACTTAAGCTTATTAAAAAACACAACATTATTTAAACTTAGATTTGATAGAATTGTCATTGAATAAATTTTCAAGGAGATAAAATGAAGAAAGTAATTTTGAGTGTTGTTGCAGCTTCTGTAGTAGCTATTAGTGCGAGTGCAACAGATCTTTATAAACCATGCGTTGCTTGTCATGGTGCAAATGCAGAAAAAGCTGCATTAAATAAATCACAAATTGTAAAAGGTTGGGATGTACAAAAACTTGTAGATGCAATGAAAGGCTATAAAGATGGAAGTTATGGTGGACCTATGAAAGGTGTTATGAAAGGTCAAGTTGCTAAACTTAGCGATGCTCAAATTTTAGAACTTGCTAATTACATAAACAAACTGTAATTTTTCTAATTCACTCACCACTTAGGTGAGTGAATTTTTCTACAAAATCTTTTAAAAATCTTTTTTTAATTCCCAAATTTGGTATTATCCTCAATATTGGTTGATTTACTGTTGGTTGACGAATAGCACCTACTAAAAACCCTTTATTTTTAAGCTCTTGTTGTAATTGTAAAACTTTTTTATTTGTTTTTACAGGTATTGTAAATATTAATGAATTGTTTTGTTGATTAAATAGTTTATTGAATTCCTTTATATTTGTATCAATTCTTTTTCTTAATTTAGTAGATTTTTTTTGGATATACTCTAAAGTATGATACCCCAAGGCTGTATCAAATATTGATGGAGCAGTACTATAGATAATAGGTTTTGCACGATTTACCAAAAATTCTATAATCTCATTTGAAGCTAAAATATAAGCTCCATAGCTTCCATAAGCTTTGCCAAGTGTTCCCATTTTGATATGATTTGGTTTTGGTTTTATTTGATAATAATCAAAAATACCTAATAATTTCTCCCCCAAAACTCCACTACTATGAGCTTCATCTACTATCAAGATTGCATTATATTCATCAGCTATATCAAAAATCTCTTTTTTTGGTAATCCTCCACTCATCGAGTAAACACCTTCTATTGCTATAATTATCCTCTTATATCCTTGCTTTGTAGATATTAGTTCTTTTAGATGGGATATATCATTGTGTCTAAAAAATTGCACTTTTGCTGTGCTTAGTTTTGATGCTAGTAAACCGCTTGCATGATATTCTTCATCAATCAAAAACAAATCTTTTTTTCTAGCCAAACTTTCGAAAAGTGAAATATTTGCCAAAAACCCACTCCCTACTACAATAGCATCTTCAAATCCATGTAATTGTTTTAATTTATCTTCAAAAAGTTTGTGTATTTTGCTATAACCATTGACTAGCATTGATGCTCTTGGGCTTTGGTATAGTTCTTTTTTGGTAGTTTGATATGCTTTTTTCAAAAGTTTCTTATTTTTAGAAAGTCCTAGATAATCATTGGATGCAAAATCTATTAATTTATCATCGAATATTACCCTTTTTCTTAATCTATTGGCTTTTTTGATAGCTTGGAGTTCATCATCGTAAAACATTTATTTCCTATAAAGTGATATTTTCTATTAAATCTATTTTATTGTCATACACTATTATAGCATCTATACAAAACTTTACATCAAGGTTTTTGACTTTTAGATAGTAATAAATACTTTTTATAAGTTTATGGAGTTTGGCTGGAGTTATATTATAGATAGCATCATAGCTTGTGCCACTTTTGACCTCTACGAAATGATAAACATCTCCTTTTGTGGCAATAATATCAATCTCACCCATTTTTTTGGCATAATAGTTTTGTTCTATTATGGTAAATCCTTTTTGTTTGAGAAATTCTACAGCTTTATTTTCTGCTATGTTGCCTTTTAATCGACTCATGAAAAAACTCCGTTTTTAATAATTTTGAATTTTGAATTTTAAATGTTGAATTAAAATATCCACCATTCAAAATTCATCATTCAAAATTCAACATTCATCACTACTCACTTCCACTTTCAACGACTTAAATCTAGCCGTCTTGGTCAATTCATCTGCTTCATCACCAAATATATAGTTGATTTTACTTTTTGCATGATGAAAAGATGTAAACATAGTTCCAGTTTTGATACTTTTTGAAAATTTTATCTCTAAAGGTGCGGATTGTCCATATTGGGTTTTAAGAACCACTTTTGATGATGTAAACTTATCTTGGTCATCTATACTAACTAACAAAATATCATTAGGATGTTTTTCATTTAATCTTGGTGATTCTTTTGTTTGAGCTGAGTTGTTATAATGGACTAAAACTCTACCAGATGTTAGATAAAAATGATTTTTAAGACTTTCACAATTATCTAAAATTTCTTTTATTTGACCTCTTAAAATATATGAATTATAAGTAAGATTACCTAAACCATCATCAGTTCGAAAATCATCAAGGTGAAGTATCGGTGTATCATCTTTATCTATTGGCCATTGCATACCTTTACTTCTATGTTTGCTTAGCTTCATATAACTAGCTCCCTTGTACCTTGAGACATCAGCCCTTACGGCATCCCAAACTTGCTCGCTTGATTCATATAAAAAATCACCTTTTAGTTTGTTTTCTATATCTCTTAAAACTTCCCAATCATCTGGTAAATCACATTCAACAAGAGGTTGAGATAAATGAAGTCTTCTCATAGCATTTACATAAACACCTGTTTTCTCATAAGCACTTTTTACACCAAAAACAATATCACTTTTATTCGCAATTTCATTCATAAAAAGCTCTTGGGTTACTATAAACTCAAGATTATCTAATGCTTTATTTATTTTATTTTGATTTGGATGGATATGTGCAATATCTTCACCCATGATATACATTGATTTTATTTCCCCATCAAGCATTGCATTTATCAAATCTGGTGTCATAAGACCTATTTCTTGAGGTGTTTGATAATCTGGTGCATAATAAGGAAGACAACCTACATCACAGGTACCTTGAACATTGTTTTGTCCACGAAGAGGCATAAGCCCAGCTCCAGTTTGTCCAATATTTCCTGTCATTAGGGCTAGATTTGCTATAGCCATCACAGCTTTACTACCATCAATATGTTCACTTATTCCAAGACCCCAAAAAATCATAGATCTTTTTGTAGCATATTCTCTAGCAATTACTGGTATCAGCTGGGCTAAATCTTCATATCCTTTCAATTTCTCAAAAAACTTTGGATTTGCAAACTCATCATTTAAAATAGAGTTTTTATACTCTTCAAACCCTTTACATCTTGTGTTTATAAATCTTGTATTATAAAGATTTTCACTAAGTATAACATATGCCATCATATTCAAAACTAATAAATTTGCCTCATAAGGGATGACCGCATTGTATTTTGCAAATTTTCCAAGATGAATTTCTCTTACATCAATTACGGCAATATCTACAATTTTATCTCTTGATGCTTCTATCATTCTATTTGCTACTATTGGATGGGCATCTGTTGTGTTTGAACCAATTACAAGTAAAAATTCACTTTTAAATATATCATCATAAGGATTGGTAGCAGCTCCTTCTCCAATGGTAGTTTTGAGCCCTTTTAGACTTGGGCTATGACAGACTCTTGCACAGTTATCTATATGAGGTGACTCCATAGTCTCTCTTGTGAACTTTTGAAGCATCCAACCACTTTCACAGCTTGTTCTTGCTCCTCCTGTGGCACAAAAACTATATCTTCCATATTGTTGCTTTAGAACATCAAGCTTCCAAGCTACAAGAGATGTTGCAAATTCATAGTTTGACTCATACCAAATATCATCTAATGGAATAAGTCTTTTTGATCTAGCTTTTAGCTCTGTTGGCAAAGCATCAAAGTTTTTTTCTATAAAACTTTTTTTGATTCTTGGTGTTCTGATTCTATTAGGAGAATCTACAAAATCAAAGCCATATTTACCTTTAATACAAAGTTTACCTCTACTTACATACCCATCGCTTTGAGCGTAAATTTTTGTTATTTTATTATTATGTACAACTGCTGTTATATCACAGCCCACTCCACAATAAGTACAAACCGAGTTAATATCAGTTGTCATTAAAACCTCTCATTAAAATTAATTTTAGGCAAATCATCCTCCGCCAACAAATTGTAAAAGTTCTATTTTATCACCATCTTTTGGTATAAAAGTATTCCATTCATCTTTTTTTACTATATTCATATTAACCGCAACTGCCATCACTTTATCAATAATTTGTAAATCATTCATTACATCATATACAGTTTTATTATCATTAACTGTTCTTATTTCACCATTGATTATCAAATCCATTGTTACCCTTTGATAAAATTTTATCGTAAGATAACAAAGTTTTGCTTGAATTTTCATGTAAAAAATGAATTAACCAAAAAATAAATCATAATTTCTTACAAATTCTATACTTTCTTAATCTAAATATAAAAATCATTCTATTATAATTAGATTTTATATTTATTTAAGGTAATAACAAATGAACAGCTTTGCAAATAAACTCAGAATATCAACAAAAATACTTCTTCCTGCAATAATAATGATTTTTGCATCCAATATTATAACTACATATATTTCAACAAATAAAATGGAACAATTGGCATATACGAATACTAAAGAATCCTTATCTATGCTTACAGATTCTATTTTCTTGACTCTAAGAAATGCTATGAATAGTGGTGACCCTGAAGTTATCAAAAAAGCTGAGTTTGATAGTAGAGAAGGTATTAAAGGTTTACAAAGATTGTATGTAGCAAAAAGTCAAGAAACCATAGATTTTTATAGTCCTGGAGAAAACTTTACAAATGATAAAGATGTATTAGATGTATTTAATACCAAAAAAGAGTTAGTTTTGGAAGTTCTAGACAATGGTCACTCTGGGCTTAGAATTCTTCGTCCTATGATAGCTACTAATGAATGTTTGATGTGTCATGCCAATCAAAAAGAAGGTGATGTTATTGGGGTAATGGATTTAACTTTTTCATTAGATAGTGCTAAACAACTTATAAATGATACTATTTTTAGTCTATCTTCTATTGCATTGGTTATCATTATTTTAATAAGTTCAATGATACTATTTATTACAAAAAAAGCAACACAACCTATAGAAGACTTTAAAATGGGACTAATAAACTTTTTTGACTATATATCTAAAAAGAAAAACTCAATTGAACCTTTGCAAGTACATACTATGGATGAAATAGGTGAAATGGTAGTAGTTGTAAATGAAAATATAAATAAAACGATACAAGGTTTGCACCAAGATGAAATTGCAATAAAAGAAAGTTCAGAAATTTGTCAACAAGCTTCACTTGGTCAAATAAATGTAAAAATAAATGCCAAAGCTTCAAATCCTGAAATCAATAATCTTATAAATATAGTTAATAAAATGTTAGATGCTATGAATTATAATGTAATTAGAGTTTTAAAAGTTCTTGAAGGTTATAGTAACGATAACTATGAATTAAGAATCAATTCAAAAGGCTCAACCAAAGGTGAATTTAAAGAGTTATTTGACAAAGTAGATATGCTAGGGAGTACTTTGGTCAAACTAAGTGGACAAAATCTCAAAAATGGTCTTGCTCTTCAACAAGATTCTAAAATACTAGCCCAAAATGTAGAACAACTAACTTTATCTTCAAAAGAACAAGCTAACTCTTTGAAAGATACCACAGTACTAATAGCAGATATTGCAAAATCAATCCATTCAGCTACGGTAAATGCGTCAAAAATGGCTTCTTTGGCACAAGAGGTAACACAATCTTCAAATAGTGGTCTTAAACTTGCTAATGATACTACAACCTCTATGGATGATATTAATACTAAAATCAAATCAATTAGTGATGCAATAACCGTAATAGAACAAATTGCATTTCAAACAAATATCCTATCTTTAAATGCTGCCGTTGAAGCAGCAACAGCTGGAGAAGCTGGGAAAGGGTTTGCAGTAGTTGCTGCCGAAGTTAGAAATCTTGCATCAAGAAGTGCTGAAGCTGCTAGAGAAATCAATACTTTAGTGACAAGTGCTACGCTTACCGCAAACAATGGTAAAGAGATGGCTAATAATATGATTAGTGGTTACCATAAATTAAATCAGAATATAACATCAACTATTGCGATTATTGATGAAGTTACAAGAGATAGTAAAGAACAACAAACAAAAATTGAAGTTATCAATAATGCTATAAACGACATTGATACAAAAACACAAAAAAATGCCCAAATAGCTATAGAAACAAATATTGTTGCACAACAAACAAATGATATTGCTGGACTAATAGTCGAAGATGCAAAAGGAAAAAAGTTTGATGGTAAAGGTGATATAAAGGTGCGAAAAGAAATTATTGACCCAAGCTATAATGGTGTTGAAAAAAGAAGAATTGAAGGACTTATTAAAAATGGTACTTTAGATAGACCATAGTCAATGGAATAGTTTTTGTATGTACTGGTATTACTAGGAGCATACACATGATACAAGAAAAAGATAGATATATCACCTTTGAGAATATTGACTGCTATAAAAATGCAATAGATGTACTTGATGCTATGAATGAACTTTTTGAGATGATACCAGAATCCAAAAATGACTTTTGGGTTAGATTTATGGGATTTATCCCTGAGAATTATAAAGATATTTTTTCAAAAGAAGGTGACAATAAAGATATATTATATCATGTATGTGGAAATATTTTTTATATATGGGATTTATTTGACGAGTATGACTTTGAAAAAGGGCAAGAAATACTGAACTGTGCTGAAATGGAGTGCTGTTAAATACAGACTCTATTTCTACCATTTTCTTTTGCTATATAGAGCTGTTCATCAGCTTTTGCATAAATTTTAATTTCATTGGTTATATCTTGACCTTTTTGAACTACCAATCCAAATGAAGCTGTAATATATTTACTTGCACTATTTTGACTATGTGGAATTCTTAGATTTTCAATATTTTGCCTTATTTTATTTACAAATTCAAAAGATTTATTTTCATCTATACCTTTAAAAAGAATACCAAATTCCTCACCACCTATCCTAAACACATAATCATTCCCCCTAGCGATACTTCCTTGCAAACATGAAGCAACTTGAATCAATACATTATCACCTTCTTGATGTCCATATGTATCATTATATTGTTTGAAAAAATCAATATCAAGGATTACAAATGATACATAGTCATTTTCTCTTTTACAAATATTTAAAAACTTTGGCAATACTTCATTGAAATATCTTCTATTATAAATCCCTGTTAATCCATCACTAATAAGAAGTTCTTGAACTTTTTTCTCATTTGTTATATCTTGAAAAACAGCAGTATATCCTGTTTTAATCCATTTTTTATCAATAATTGGCGAGATTGAGCCTCTTATCCAATAAATACCACCATCTTTCTTAATATTTTTTAGCTCACCTTCCCATATTTGATTTTGGGATAACTTATCCCACAAATTAGCATATATGCCTTTATTAATATCTGGGCTTTTCATTTCTTTATGGGTTTTACCAATGAGCTCTTTCTTGGAATATCCACTGATATTTGCAAATGCTTGCGAAGCATATTTTATTTCACCTTCTAAATTGCACTCAGAAGTGATGATATTTGTATCAATAATTGTAGTGAATTTTTTTAGCTTCTCATATGAGTCTTCTAGTTTTGAAATTATATTATTAAAGCCAAAATTAATAATCAAAAATACACTCACACCAGATAAAATAAAAATTGTCAAGAATGTTTTTTTACTTTCCATATAAAATAAATATTCTTGTGTTAAATCATTTAAAAATACAAATTCACCTAATTTATGTCCTTTTAAATCAAAAATATGAAATGAATATGCACAATAAAGGTCACCATTTTTCATTATATCTGTATGTTTTTGATGCCCAAAGTGATTTGGTAAGTTCGCTATAAGCTTAGGGTCATGAATTGTACTAAATTGGATAGATTTTCTATTTTCTTTAAGCCCTTGTTGGTCTATATATAATAACCCTTGTATATCATTGAAATATGTTACTAAATCCAAAGCTTTTTTTGGAGATATACCAAATTCTAATGCACCAACATAAATATCATTATGAAATATAGGAGTTACTACCCTATAAGAAAGTGCGTGTAATCCCATTTCAAAACCTGCTAAAAGTTTTTTTTCTCTATGAACAGTATCTATCATTGGACGCAAGGTAGCTATCTCATCACCATAAATATTTGGTTTATGCACCCTTAAAAAAGATGTCCCATCACTAAGATGAAAATGCATTTGCTCAAAATAAGGGTCTTGAATGCGTAAATTTTTGTAAATATCTTGCACTAAAGAATACACAAGCTCTCTATCTTTTGCAATAAATGCTTCTATAATTTGATCAGTTAAAACAATTTTAGCATTGCTAGAATAAATATCTTCAAAATTCTTAGCAAGACTTTTGTAGTATGATGTTTCAACTTTTAGGAAATGACCATGTTTAATCTTTTCTAGTCTCTCATCTTGAAAAGTATCCATAATATATAAAAATGTCCCTAATGTACATATAAAGACTAAAAAAATAAACACTAATGTTTTATTTTTGACACTAATTGTTTCCATTCTCTACCCATTCTGAAATTATTTTTTATACAATCTCAATAATAACTACTTAAACCTTTGAAAAAAATAAAAGTTTTATACTTTTTAAACAACTATTATTTATCTAATATTACTCAATAATAAAATTGTCACAATGGTCTATTTGAGGGAATTCAATCACAAATGAAGCTCCAAAAGATTCTTCATTCTCAATATTTTGCTCAAAAATCTTCCCATGGAAATGGTTGTGAATGATTTGAGAACTCATATAAAGCCCCAAACCAGTACCTTGAGATTGGTGTTTTGTGGTAAAATATGGGTCAAAAATCTTATCTTTTATATCTTCACTTATACCACCTGCATTATCTGTGATAGTGATTTTAATATTGTTATTTTCTTCTATAAGAAAAATTGATACTCTTTTATTTTCAATATTATTTTGTATAAAAGCATCTTTTGAATTAGCTAATATATTTAAAATCACTTGTGACAATAAATTGTCACTACCATAATAATAAATACTAGCATCTAACTTTGTATCAATTTTTATGAAATGACTATCATATGAAGCTTTGATAATACTTATAGTATCATTAATAGCATCTATAACAAAAAACTTCCTTTTTGGCTGATCTTTTCTAAAGAAGTTTCTAAAGTTATCTATAGTATGTGATAAAAATTCAGCATTGTGCATAACACAATCATTTGCTTCAATAATATCTTGAGGTTCCAATATACCATATTCATGTTTTAGTTTCAATCCACTCACACTTGAAGTAATAGCACTAAGAGGTTGCCGCCACTGATGAGCAATATTTCCCATCATTTCACCAATTGCTGCTAATCTAGATTGATGTTGCAGTAATACATCTTTTTGACGATTTTTTTCTACTTCTTGTACAACTTTCTCTTCAAGATTTATGTTTAAAGTGTGTAGTTCTTTAGTTTTATTTTCTACTTCAAGTTCTAAGTTGAGTTCATATTCTTTTATAAAACTAATATCTCTAAAAACAGCTACAGCATCTCCATCACTTGTAGGTGCAACAGTAAGACTTACAGGGAAAAATGTACCATCTTTTTTGATAAATACTTCTTCACATTTTCTAATCTTTCTATCATTTACCGTATTGTAAATTGGACACTCACTCACATCATAATGTTCACCTGATGGTTTATGATGATGGAATAACTCATGTTGGTTTTTGAGTAATACCTCATCTGCACTAAAGCCCAACATCTCAAGTGCTGTTTGATTGATAAACATACAATTTCCATCTTTATCAACCCCATATACACCATCAGCTATACTATCAAGTAACACTGCTCTATCTTGAATTTTTTTTGTATACTCTAATAACTCTTTGTAAATTTGTATAAAATATTTTATGTTAAATGATACAATCAAGATTAAAAACAATGATGATACAAAAATCAAAATATTGATTTTATCAATAATATCTTCTTGTGAACTATCAAGCTCTAAGATAATTTGTTGTAAAAAAAATGATATGTCTTCATAATCAGTTCTAACCATATCTAATACTTTTAAAGCTTCTAATTCATTATTCTCTATAAATAAAGATGAAGCTTGAACACTTAGTTTAAATAAATCCAAATATGAATGATATATCTTACTTGTGTCGTATCCAATTGAGTCTAAGATATCTAAAGAAGATTTAATAGATTGGGAGTTTTTAGCACTTAATACTAAATAGCTCATTTGTTTTGATATATAACTTTGATATAAGTTTGTATTCATCATAGATAAATCATACTCAATTTGCTTTACATATTGCTTCGCTTCAATCATCTCTTTTGATTGATAATTTAGGAATTGATATATAGAGTAAAAAACACTAAAAACAAATATTACAATCAAAATATTTGGAATAATAATCTTAAGTAGTGGGCTATTATTCACTTCTAACTCCAATAAAGTAATGATTTGCTAACTCTTTTTGAGCAATCTCTTCTATCATCCAGTTGGCAAAATCGATAGCTTTTTGATTGTTTTTTTGATATATAAGATTTAATTCTCTAGTTAATGGATAAATTCTGTTGATTATATTTTCTTTAGAAAACTCCATACCCTCTATAGGAATTATTTTGATTGGCATACCTTGGTTGATTGCTTCAATTGCATTGCCATATGAAATAAAACCTATACTATTTTCTAAGCCTCCAACCCATACTAATACATCATTATTGGCTTGACCTATCCAAGCTTCTTTGGTGATTTGTTTTGAGATATCACTGTTTGTTGGATTTTGATGACTGTAGAGTCCTAAAAAATCTTCAAAAATAGAAAGACTCCCTCTACCGTAACCTTTTGTTGTTGCTATAATATTCTGATTTTGACCATTTAGCTCTAGCCAATTATTAACTGTTCCAGAATATATATTGACAAGTTGTTCTTTTGTGATAAACTTGATAGGATTAGTTTCATTTACAATAATTACTAATACATCAAATCCTATAGTCATACAAGAAAACTCTTCTTTTTCTTTTGTACTCAAAGATCTCGCAATCATACCAATATCAGCAGTATTAGAAGCTATAGACTGTACACCAGCACTACTACCACCACCTGATATAATAAGATTAATATCTGCTATCTTTTTGTAATCATCCTGTAATCCATGAATTATAGGCTGAATAGTAGTAGCACCAACAACTTTTAAACTTTCTCCATATACAAAACCAAAGGACAACATAAACACTATAATTAAACTTTTCAATCTTATTACCTTATTTGATTTAACCATTATTATACATAAAATCATCTTATTATTAACAAAAATATTACAAAAATAGAGTCATATTTATATGTAATTTATATAATTACAAAGAATATTGACATATCTATATAACCATTTTCTATAAATTAATTAAAATTTGATATAATTAGCAAAAAGGCGATATTATAAAATTCTCGAAAGTATATATAGAACTTACAAATATTTGTGGTTTAAATTGTTTTTTTTGTCCTCCAAGTGAAAGAAAATCTGAGATTATGTCACTAGAGCTTTTTGATAAGATTTGCTCGGAAGTAAAAGATTTTACAAATGAGATCTATTACCATATTATCGGTGACCCTTGTGTTTTATCTAATTTAAATGAGTATTTGAATATTTCATATAAACACAATCTAAAAGTCAATATTACTACAAGTGGGTTTTATATAGACCCTACCAAATTCGAGCTTCTTACCCACAAAGCAATAAAACAAATCAATTTCTCACTAAATAGTTTTAATGCAAATGATACAAAAAAATCTTTTGATGAATATATAGATACGATATTAGATTTTTGTAAGTACAAAATAAATTGTCCAAATAATATATTTATCAATCTGAGACTCTGGAATCTAGATAGTAGCCAAAGTGCAAATGAGTACAATACAAAAGTTTTTTCTAAAATACAAAATTTCTTTGGGATAGAATATATTGATATTTCAAAAGATAATATACGAGTGGACAACAAAGTATTGGTTTGTTTTGATGAGTATTTTGAATGGCCAAGTCTTAATAATACTTATGTAGAAGAAAATGGATATTGCTTAGGTTTGAAATCTCACATAGGTATTACAAATAATGGAATAGTTGTACCTTGTTGTCTAGATAAAGATGTGATAATTAATCTTGGAGATTTAAAAACACAAAGCCTAAAAGATATTTTAAAGTCACAAAAAGCAACAAATATAATAAATGGTTTTAAAGATCACATTGCCGTAGAAGCTCTTTGCAAAAAGTGTACTTACAAAAAAAGATTTAACGATTTTGGGAGTTGATTAGCATAATCATACCATTATTTCCAGCTTCTATAGCAAAATCAATCGGCTTCATTGCAAAATTATTTTCTACATCTACTTTTACACCATAAGAGGTAAATAACTCAAACATTTCTGTTCTATTCTTATGTGCCATTTGATGAAGGGGAGTATTTCCTATGTTGTTTTTTGTATTTGGATTTGCACCTTGGCTCAAAAGTAATGTAGCAATTGGTATATGATTCATCACAACAGCATAATATAAAGGTGAAAATCCTTTATCATCTTGAGCTTCTATATCAGCACCTTGGTCTAATAAATACTTTATCAAATCAATATCTCGCTTTTTGATAGCAATATGCAATGGTGTCAAACCAACTTTTGTAGTAGAGTCAATATCATAAGTTTTTAATAAAAGTTCTACTTTTGATTTATCTCCTTGATAGATGGCAAGATGCAAATCATTCCAACCATTATTGGAGTCTACATTAGAAGAAAATGCCAAATTTAATAATACGATTATTAGAAAAATAATTTTTATCATAGTAAAACCTTAACTTTATAGTATAGTTGTAAAGTTACCATAAATAAAGTAAGATAAACTAAAAGTATAATTTTTAAAGTATTAATATAAGGTAATATTATAATTTTTAAACTCAATAATAATTAGTATCAAACTATAAAGTCACTTTAAGTATTTCGGAGTAGAATTCCGAGCTGATTTTGACTCATATAAGTCAAAACATTATTAAATGAGGTGTATAAATGAAAAACTTAGTTATGATTGCTTTAAGCGCAATGTTGGTTTTAGGATTCGCTGGATGCGATAAAAAAGAAGAAGTAAAAACTGAAGTTGAAACTCCAACTCAAGAAGTTACAACAACTACTTCAGAGGTTGTAGAAGTTAAAACTCCAACTGAAGAAACAGCTGTAATAGATGAAGAAGATCCAGTTGTAAAAGCTACTGAAGATGAAGATGCTGTATTAGAAGAAGTAACTCCAGAAGCTACTACTACAACTACGACAACTGAGCAAAACTAATATTTAAATATATTAGCAAGTTTAAGTCCTAGATTTTCTAGGACTTATTCGCTATCTCCGCTTTAGGCTCGGATATATAATAACCTTGTGTATAATCAACCCCAAGTTCTACCATAATATCTTGTATCTCTTTACTTGATACAAACTCAGCTATAGTTTTCATACCTTGAGAAGTTGCAAATTGTGTAATAATTTTTACGACTTCATAAGCATCTTTATCGTTATTAATATTTTTTATCAAAGAACCATCTATTTTTACATAGTCAGCTTTGAGTTTTAGTAAGTATTCAAAGTTTGAATACCCTGTGCCAAAGTCATCAATTGCTATTTTACACCCTTGTATTTTAGCATTTTTTATAAAAGAAATAATATCATCAAAATTTTTAAATCCTTCAGATTCAACTATCTCAAATACTACTTTATCTTTAATATTTGGATATTTTTCAAATTGAGCCATAATAAATTCTTTAATCTCATTGCTTTCTATATCTTCAGCGGATAAATTAATAGAAAACTCATAATCTTTGTCATTAAAATATGCAAAACTTTTTTCTACTATTATTTTTGTAAGCTTTTTATACAGTTTAGTTTTTTTTGCAATATCTAAGAAAAACCAAGGACTAATAGCTTTATCATCATCAAGGAGTCTCATCAGTACTTCATATTTCTCAATTTTTAGAGTTTTGTTATTGTAAATTGGTTGATAATATGGCACTATTTTATCATCTTTAATAGCAGCTTTTACTTTATGAGCCCATAAAATATTGTTTTTATATTTTTCAGCTTCTACTGTACTAGAATCATCACATTCACTCATAAAGACACCATGTCTCTTCGCTGTTTTTAAGGCTATATCAGCATCTTTTAAAGTATTATCATGATAGCTATGTAAAGAAATACCAGCAGTTAAATTTACACTAATTTCAATATTATCAATACTAAAATATGTATCACTTATCTCATCTATAAAGTGTCTAACTTCTTGTTTGATATCATCATCTGATATTTTAGAAGGATTAAATAATAAAGCATATTCATCAGATGGCATTTTATATACTTTTGCTTGAATATCAAAATATGATTTGATTTTTTGTGATACAAGAAGCAATATTTCATCTCCTGTATAATGTCCATAAAAATCATTTATTTCTTTGAAAGAATCTATATTTAAAAGTACCAACTTATTAGATTCTCCATTTTCTAAATCTGCTAATAATTGATTTCTATTTGGTAGCTTAGTCAAAGAATCATAATAATATGACTCTTCCAAGTCTTTTTTGGCTTGCATAATATCTGTAATATCATTTCTTACAGCAATATACTCTTTGATTTTTTTATTCATATCAAATATTGGTACTATTGTAGTCTTTACATAATAACCTTTACCATCTTTTGTCCTATTTTTTATAACACCTTTATAAATTTCCCCTCTAATAATAGTATTCCAAAGGTTAGCAAATACATTCTTTTGAGTATCAGGATGTTTAAATATAGAATGGGCTTTACCAATAATTTCTTCTTTAGTATAACCAGTTCTTTCACAAAGTTTATTATTTACATATGTTATTAAACCATTTAAATCTGATTTAGAAACCAAAGAAGTTTCATCAAGGGCTATTTGATAAGCTTTTAGCTGAGATATCATATTTTCTAGTTCTTTATTAGCAAGTTTTTGTTCTTGACTTTTTAGATAAAGTTCAGTTTCTTTATCTAATATAATATTTGTCATATCATAAAAAGCTTTTTGGAACACTGCAAATTCATCATTTAATTGTATATTTTTATTAGATATTTGATTTGTTTGTCTAAAATCTTTGATATCTTCCAAAAGTTTTTCTATTGGGTTGTTGATATATTTTTTTATAAATAAGTATCCAAAAGAAAACATTAAAAATATTATAATTATTAAAGATATAAAGATAGCATTTTTCAATGTCTCGATAGTAGATTCTAGATTATTATAATAACTCAAATAAATGATATCTAATTCATCAAATAACCCTTTTTCTTCAATCCATATTTTCTTATTTGCTATTTTGAAATTTTCAGATTTTTGTAATAAAGTTTTTTCAATATCTACCTTATATTTTTCTAATTCATCTGGTAATGCATAAAATAAGTTTTGATATCTTACTATCAATGTCAAATCTTGCATATTTTTAAAAGAGCTTAAAAATCTTTCATCAATTAATTTAAATGATACAATAGAACCAATTTTGGTATTTTTGTTACTATAAATATCATTAAAAACGACAAAAAACAAATCATTCTCATAATTGATTATATTCTTTTTATTATCATTCTCAAATAAATATCTTGTAAAAAAATCTAACTTAGTTGCTTGAGTTGTTTTAGTTTCAAACTTATTACCATTTAAGGGTTTAGATAGAATAATTCTTTGATTGTCTTCATACAATGTATATCCAACACAAGATTCACCAGTTGAACTCACATATTCAGAATTATAAAAAGTCACTGGTCTATTATTTGCATCAAAAATAACTAAGAAATCTGAATCTAAAATTTGTGAAGATATTACCAAATCTGATGCAATAGAATGTCTAAGTTCCTCAAAAGTTGAATACCCATCATACTCTTTCAAAATAGATAAGTTAGCAATTAGCTCTTCATTATCCCCTATAACATCAATTGCTGAATACATTTTTTTGATATATATTTCAAATGTATGTGTGAGGTTTTGATGTATTATATTGAGTTCATTTTGAGTATTATTTTTATGAAAAGTCATTAAATTAATTATAAATATAAAAGAAACACATGACATAGTAATAATAACTGTAACTATACCAGTGAATAAAATTCTTTTCCTTAGTCCAAATAACATTAAGACCTCTTATTGTAAATTATTTGACGAGATTATCGAAAAAATAATAAAAAGCTACTTAATACAGCAAATATATTTTTATAACCATAGCTTTATAAAACTGTTGATATAATATAAAATAATTACTAAATATTACAAGGTTTCACTAATATGTCACAAATTCGGAAATTTACCCATCTTCACTTACATACAGAATATTCTTTACTTGATGGGGCAAATAAAATCAAAGAATTAGCAAAAAAAGTCAAAGAATATGGCATGGATAGTGTTGCTATGACAGACCACGGCAATATGTTTGGGGCTATTGATTTTTATAAGACTATGAAAGGTGCTGGTATTAAGCCAATCATTGGCATGGAAGCATACTTACACAATAGTGAACAACTTGATGATAAAAGCACAAAACAAAGATTTCACTTATGTTTATATGCAAAGGACTTTGAAGGGTACCAAAACTTAATGTATTTGAGTTCTCAAGCATATCTAAACGGCTTTTATTACTACCCAAGAATCAATAAAAAACTACTAAAGAGTCACAGCAAAGGGCTTATTTGTAGTGCTGCGTGTTTGCAAGGGGAAATTAACTGGCATCTAAATCTTGCAAATGAAAGAAATGTAAAATTTGGTGCAAAAGGATATGATAGAGCAAAAGAGATTGCATATGAGTATAAAGAGATTTTTGGTGATGACTTTTATCTTGAAATTATGCGTCACGGTATTGGAGATCAACACTACATAGATGAACAAATACTAAGATTATCTCGTGAAACTGGTATCAAAATAATAGCAACAAATGATACCCACTACTTAAGCCAAAAAGATGCTCAACCACATGAGGCATTTATGTGTATAGCTATGAATAAATCTTTTGATGACCCAAATCGTCTAAAACACTCTGTTCATGAATTTTATCTCAAAACTCCAGAACAAATAGCAAAACTTTATGCAGATATTCCATCTGTTATCTCAAATACTCAAGAAGTAGCAGATAAATGTAATCTGGAGCTAAAGCTAGGAGACCCAACACCACCAAACTTCAAATTTACAAGAGATTTTGCACAAAAAAATGGGCTTACACTACCTGATGGTGATATAGAATACTCACTAGAAAATGACAAAATTTTGTTTACTTATGAGTGTGAAAAAGGGCTTGTGGATAGACTTAAACTTGTACCTTTAGAAAAACACGAAGAATATAAACAAAGACTTCAAGTAGAAATTGATATCATCAATAATATGAAATTCCCTGGATATATGCTTATAGTTTGGGATTTCGTGCGTGAAGCCAAAGAGTTAGGGATTCCAGTAGGACCTGGGCGTGGAAGTGCGGCTGGTAGCTTGGTAGCATTTGCACTAAAGATAACAGATATTGACCCTATGAAATATGATTTGCTTTTTGAGCGATTTCTAAATCCAGAGCGTGTTTCGATGCCCGATATTGATATGGACTTTTGTCAAGCACGCCGTCAAGAAGTAATTGACTATGTGGTAGATAAGTATGGTCGTGTGAATGTGGCTCAGATTATAACTTTTGGTAAACTTCTTGCAAAAGGGGTGATTAGAGATGTTGCAAGGGTACTTGATGTACCTTATGCAAAAGCTGATGCTATGGCAAAACTAATCCCTGATGAGCTTGGAATTGATTTGAAGAAATCATATGAAAAAGAGCCAAATATTAAAGAACTGTGTGATAATGATGCCACAGCTCAAAGGGTATGGGATTTTGCACTAGCCCTTGAAGGACTCAATCGTAATGCAGGAACACATGCAGCTGGAGTTGTAATAAGCAATGAGCCTTTATGGAAAAAAACACCACTTTTCAAACCAAGTGGGATGGATACCATAGCGACACAATACAGTGGTAAATATGTAGAAGATGTGGATTTGATCAAATTCGACTTTCTTGGGCTTAAAACTCTTACAGTTATCGAAGAAGCAAATAAGCTAGTAGAATCTCGCCATGGCAATAGGGTAGATTTTGCCACATGTGATGTGGATGATAAAAAAGTATATGACCTTATCCAAACTGGTAATACTATAGGGTTATTTCAAATAGAATCTAGCGGTATGCAACAACTTAACTCAAAGCTAAAGCCCAACAACTTTGAAGATATTATAGCCGTTCTTGCCCTTTATAGACCAGGTCCTATGGAAAGTGGTATGCTTGATGACTTTATCGAAAGAAAGCATGGAAGAGCTGAGATTGAGTATATGTTCCCTGAACTTGAGCCAATTCTAAAGCCAACTTATGGGGTAATCGTATATCAAGAGCAAGTTATGCAGATAGTTCAAACTATTGGTGGATTTTCTCTTGGTGGAGCGGATTTGGTTCGTCGTGCTATGGGTAAAAAAATCAAAGAAGAGATGGACAAACTAAAAAGCCAATTTGCTGATGGTGCATCACAAAAAGGTTTTGACAAAGCGAAAGCAGAAGAGCTATTTGACTTGATTGTGAAATTTGCTGGATATGGTTTCAACAAATCCCATTCAGCTGCATATGCAATGGTTACCTTTTATACTAGCTACCTCAAAGCATACTATCCAACAGAATTTATGGCAGCACTTCTTACAAGTGAAAAAGACAAAACAGAAAAAGTTGTAAAATATGTAGATGAAGTCAAACGCTTAGGAATTGACCTTTTGCCTCCTGATATAAATAAATCTGAACTAGTCTTTAGTGCTAGTAATGTAAATGATAAAAGTGCTATTTTATTTGGACTAGGGGCAATAAAAGGTTCTGGAGAGGTTGCAATAGAGTCTATTATCAAATGCCGTGGGGATAAACCTTTTGAGAATCTCAGTGATTTTATTGGAAGAATTGATGGTTCTAAGGTAAATAAGAAGGTTATAGAATCTCTTATCAAATCTGGTGCTATGGATTGTTTTGGATATTCTAGAAAAGCAATGCTGTCTCAAATGGATACTATTTTGGAAGTTTCTTCAAAAGTAGCAAGTGCAAAAAAAATGGCTACTGGTTCACTCTTTGGTGATGCTCAAGAGATGGTTACTGTAGAATTAGAGATAAGCCAAATGGAAGAATACGAAGCAAAAGAGATATTAGAACTTGAAAAAGAGACTTTAGGTTTTTATGTCTCAGGTCATCCTCTTGATAAATATAGAGAAATTTTAGACAAAATGAACTACACACTAAGCTCTCAAATAGATGAACTTGAAGATAATTCCCAAGCACTTTTTATAGGCAAAATAGAAGAAATCACTACAAAAATCTCAAAAAAAGGGAATAAATTTGGAATTGCAAGTATCATGGACTTGCATGGGAATATCGAACTAATGCTTTTTGAATCAAAAATGGAAGAGTTAAAAGCTTTCAACCTTGATGACCCACTAGGATTTAAAGTCAAGATTACAAAAGATGGTGATTTTACAAGAATGAATCTACTCAAAATAGAATCTCTCGATGATGCCAAAAAAGAAAAAATAAAACAAAAAAAAGTAGAAGCCCCAATAGACCCACTTTATATTGAAGTTCATCTAAATGATAGTGACAAAGTATTGTATGATTTGTTTGAAGTAGTCTCTAGAAATCAAGGAAGACAAGAGCTATTTATCACAATAAAATCAAAACTAGCTGACATAGTACTTCAAAGTGGATACAAACTAGACCCAAAAGCCCACCAACTACTCAAAGGTGTTGATGGGGTGTTAGTATTGTAAACCAAAAATATCTCTTTATATATTGTATTGTAAAGTAATATTTTTATATAATACACTCATGAAACATATACTTATAACAAATGATGATGGATATGAGGCTGTTGGGATAAAAGCCCTTATTGAAGCACTCAGTCCTATTGCAAAAATTACTGTTGTAGCACCTGCTACTCAAAAAAGTGCGTGTGGTCATTCTTTGACTCTTACAAGACCTTTGAGACTCATGAGCATTGATGATGATTTTTATAAAGTTGATGATGGGACTCCTACTGATTGTGTGTTTATTTCTCTTCATTCACTTTTTAAAGAAGGTAAAAAACCAGATTTGATAGTAAGTGGGATAAATGCAGGGTCTAATATGGGTGAAGATATCACTTATAGTGGAACTGCTAGCGCTGCTATGGAAGGTGTTTTGCATGGGATTCCATCTATTGCCATATCACAAGTGTGCAATAGTAACTGCAAAGATATAGATAATAGTTGGGATTTTGCTTTGGCAAAGCAGACTATTGCTAAAATAGTAAAAAAAATATTTGCAGATGAATTTCCTCTAGGCAATAGAAAATTTTTGAATATAAATATACCACCTATTTCACCTCAGGAGTGTTCAGGAATAAAAGTTACAAAAGCTGGTTATAGACTATATGGTGATGATGTGCATAGACACACAAACCCTAGAGGTGAAGAGTATTATTGGGTAGGGCTTCATCCATTACTTTGGAAAGCTAGTGTTGATGAGATGTGTGATTTTGAAGCGATTAAAAACAATTTTGTTTCAATAACACCAGTTCATCTTGATATGACGAGTTATAATGATTTGAAAGAATTAGGAGAATGGCTGTGATAGATATTTTAGGTGCGTTGTCTAGTAATATTAAGATATTACAAGGTGAATTAAAAAGTGAAAAAGAGCTAATAGCAATACTAAAAAAAAGACTTACAAAAAAAGAATTTAAAGTCTTTTGTGCAATAGAAGAAGGTATAGAAGAGAGCAAAATAGCTGATAGTGTAAAAATGGATGTAGATGGTGTAATGGAAACTTACAAAACTGCTATAAAAAAACTAAATCAAGAAAAGTTGAAACACGAACTTATTCAATGAATTATATAAAACTTTTTACCCCTTTTGTTTTGATAATCTTATTTTTGGGAGGGTGTACTCAAAAATATGAAAAGTTTGATTTTTCAAATGCAAATTTGGTACAATCATCTTGGAATGAAATAAAAGGGTTTGAAAATGTTGATTTTCAAGGCTCACTTGATGCTTTTTTGCAAGGATGTCAAAGAAGTGCTAGGTTTGAGCTTCTTAAATCTTCTTGTGAAAATGCAAAAATCTCAACAAATCCAAAAGAGTTTTTTACTAAAAACTTCACTCCTTACAAAATGTATGATGATAAACACTCAAATACTGGTCTTATGACTGGATATTTTGAGTCTATGCTATATGGAAGCTTAATAAAAACAGATCGATATAAATATCCCATTTACAAAATACCAAATGATATATTTATAATAGATATGAGTGAAGTTTATCCAGAACTTGGTAAATATAGACTAAGAGGAAGAATACAAGGGAATAAAATAGTTCCATATTATTCAAGGGAAGAAATCAATAATCGTGATGAAAAGAATTATGAAGTGATTGCCTATGTGGATGATGAAGTTGAACTGTTTTTTTTACATATTCAAGGCTCAGGCAAAGTGAAGTTTGAAGATGGAACTATCATAAATGTGGGATACGGGATACAAAATGGACATAAATACTACGCTATAGGAAGAACTCTTGTACAAATGGGTGAATTAGACCAAACCAATGTAAGCTTACAAACTATTGCCTCATGGATTCAAGACAATCCAGACAAAAAAGATGAAATACTCAACCAAAATCAAAGTTATATATTTTTTACTACCAATAAAAAAGGTGCAACTGGATCACTTGGGACTGAGCTAATCGCCAAAAAGAATATAGCCGTAGATAGGACTTTCATACCTCTTGGGTTGCCAGTATTTATCAACACTTCTCATCCTATTACAAAAGAACCTATAGATGATATAGTAATAGCTACAGATACTGGTGGAGCTATAAAAGGTGAGATTAGAGCTGATTTCTTTTGGGGATATGGAAAAGAAGCCAAAGAAGCTGCAGGGGTGATGAAAGAGCCTTTTGAGATGTATATTTTTGTCCCAAATGATATCAAAGACCAAAGGAAATAAATGGGTGAAATAATAGCTTGGATAGTCAAAACTGTTGGGGATTTGGGATATATTGGAATATTTGTAATGATGTTTTTGGAAAGTTCTTTTTTCCCATTTCCTTCTGAAGTAGTGATGATTCCAGCTGGATATCTTGCATACAAAGGTGAGATGAATTTGGCACTTGCCATTGCGTGTGGTATTGGTGGAAGTCTTGCTGGGGCTTTGTTTAATTATTATCTAGCCCTTCGTTTTGGTAGAGCATTTTTGGCACGATATGGCAAATATGTTTTGATAAAAGAAGAATCTTTACAAAAAATGGAAGATTTCTTTGCTCGTCATGGTCATATTTCTACTTTTAGCGGAAGACTAATACCAGCTGTGAGACAATATATTTCACTTCCTGCTGGTCTTGCACGGATGGATTTACTCAAATTTAGTATTTATACATCCCTTGGAGCTGGGATTTGGGTTGCTATTTTGGCACTTTTGGGGTATTATATAGGGCATAATGAAGTTCTACTAAAAGAGTATTTACAAACTATTATTATATCAATTTTGGTTTTGTTGGTTGTTGGTGCTATATTTTATATACGATTACAAATTAAAAAAGGAATTATTAGCAAGAAAAAATAAATTCTACTTTTATTGAAACTATGTTAAGATTGCATTTTATATAGGAGTGTGTAATGGAATTCAAAATTGACGACAAAGAAGGTATCAAAAAGATACTAGAACAAAGAGTTCAAGAGACTTTAGCATCCAAAAATTATGCTAAAAAACCAAATAATGATAATGCTACTGCTGATACTATAAAGAACCCTAGTATTACAAATTATATTTTATTTGCTATTGTACTATTTCTTGCCACAGTTATCAGTTTTTATGTAGGTACAACTACTTCAAAAACATCACAAACAAATGTCGCAATTCCAACCACAGATAATGCCAATGTAACGGTAGAACAATACAATCAAAACACACAAGAATTACTAACTACTATTGCTGATTTGAAAGAACTCCTGAAGACAAAAGAAGCAGAAGCTACAAAGAAAGTGACTCCGACAAAAGAAGTTGTAACAAAGCCTGAAGTTGCCAAAACAATACCTCAAACTGTCAAACCAATAGCACCAGTTATTGAAACAATAAGTGAAAATACAAATACTGATTATGAACCTATTAGCTCAACTGATGAATTTAACCTTTTCAAATGTTATGAAGCAAAAGTTGGTTCATTTATGGTGCCAGATAGATGTCTTGAGAATATTTCACAATTCCTAAATGATAATAAAAGTGCATCTAAATTTGAGATTATTGGTGTAGTAAATGATGATGACAAAATCTATCTAAAATCATTTTTCAAAGAAACAGCTACAGCAAATATGGTAGAGTTTGCATCTATGGGATTATCACGCCATAGAGTAGTAGAAGCTAGCTGGAAAGCAAAAGAGATAATTGGAGAAGATATCAACCTAACTCCAGTAAACTATACAATCAACTCAAAAATAAGCCGTGGATTTGTAATAAGAGCGTACAAGTAATATATACTTATTAGTAGAGACTCCGAATCTAGTTCGGAGTGACTATTTATATTTGATATCACTAAGCTTCAATTCTACCTTAGCATATTTCTCATCACCTTTTACCTTCACCACATTATCCAACACCACAATTTGCTCTTTCAAAACACTATTACTATTGAGATATTTTTCAATATTTACCACCCTTTGTTTTGCTAGATCTTCCAAAGATTTAGGTTCTACAACTTGTTTGAGTATTAAAAAGTTTGAAAGTTCTTCTTTGTAGAGTCTTTCATCAAATTCTTTATCTTTTGTATATTTTTGTTTTACTTTCTCAAAATCACCACCAAAAGATGTGTAGCTCTTTTCTAAGTATGAAATATATTCTTTATCATATTCTTCAGGTTTGACTTCTTTTAGTGCTTCTTTGAGAATTTGTGTAAATACTATTTTTTGAATAGCTTGTAAATCTTCCTTTGCATCATAAGAAGGGTTGATTTCGATAGCTAGCTTTGGTCTACTTTGTAGGATTTGTGCTATCTTGTCTAAAGATTCTTTTTGGACAGGTGTAATATCAGAATTTCCAAAATAAAAAGGAACACTATTTATTTCATCTTCCCCAAAACCAAACAATGACCCAAGCAATGAAAATGGAGCTGTAATTGCTTTTGCAAGAATATTTGTAAAAGCCTGCCAAACTATAGGAGCTATACTAAACTGCGGATTATCCAAATCACCTTTGATAGGGAGCTTTATATCTATAATTCCATTTCTATCTTCCAAAATAGCAATAGCCAGTTCCAAAGGCAAACTTACAGCTTCTTCGCTTTCTATTTTATCACCTAGTTTAATTTGACTTATCACTAAATTATTCTTCGCATCAAGTTTTGATTTTTCTATATAATATTTCAAATCCAAAGTAAGCTTACCATCTTCTATCTTTCTTCCCACAAACTTACCAGAATATCCAGATAGTTCATTTAAAGCTATATTATCAAAATCAATTTTTAGATTTGTATAACTTTTTAAATCATTGTGTACCAAATCTCCATTGATTTTCATATATCCATATTGACCTATACTTCCATCAAGTTTGATAATTGTTGGCTTGGTACTTTTGGTATCAAATTCAGAAAAAGTACCATTAATATTTCTATTTGAGAGTTTAAAATGTATTGGTAATGTCAAATCTTCAAAATCCATTGCACCCTTTTTAATATCCAAAGAACCGACCTTTATATTCATAGGTATAGATTCATTTTGTGATGGTGTCGTATTGGTATTTTTATTTAATTTTGTAAAATTAAGATTCTTATTTTTATCAATCTGTGCAAAAATATATGGGGATTTTATATCTATATGTTTTATATCAAGTTGATTTTTGGATTGGTCAAAACTTAGATTATTTACAAAAATATTTTCTGTTTCTACCAGTCTAATATCATTATTATAAATACTAAGCTTATCCAAAGAAATATCTGTTGTTGCTAGAATATTATTATTTGCATATACTACTTTTCCCTTAGCATTCAAAAAAGCTGATTTTATATCCAAAAACATCATTTTAGACAAAATATCATTTACAATATCTAAAGATACATTTTCCAGTTGATAATCAACCTCTGCACTCAATGGTTCTATATTGATTAGAGAATTTGTTATAATTTTGCCACTGTTTATTTGCAAAATTGAATCTGTTGCTAAGATTTTTGTATTGGGAGTTTGTGGGTATTTTAAGTTCAATTCATTAATAGCAAAATTATTCAATGATATAATAGTTGAATTATCTTTTTCTGTGATATGAAAGTTTTTTAGATTTATAGTTGTGTCATTTAAAATAATAGTTGGTTCACCATCTAAGTGCAAAGCAAAACCCACTTTTGTATCCAATATTAAATCTTTACCAATTTCAATATTAGCTTGATTTTTTATAGAATCCCATATTGAAGATAGTTTAAAATTCTCAAGTTCTAAAATCCCGTATGCTTTCAGTGCGTCCAAAGAAAGTCCACCCTTGTATCGCAAATAAGAATCTTCGTTTATGGTGATAGTTATATTTTGCGATGCAACGGTATTTGCTAGCGTACTTAAATCTCTTAAAGTATAGTTAATATTATCAAGATTGAAATTTAAAGGAGTTGTAAAAGAATAATCACTAAAATTTATATTACCACTTATTATATTAAATTTATCAAGTTTCAGTTTGATTAATTCATTGTCTGGTTGTTGTTTTTGTTGTGTAGTATCGTTTGGTTTAGATGGTATCAAACTCAAAAGGTTTAATTCTTTGTTTTGATTAATTTGTATATTGATATATGGTTTATTTAAAGTAAGTTCTTCAAAATTTAGATATTTATTGGATATAGTTTGCATCAAATCAAAATCAACCAATATATTTTCAAAAGAAATTATTGTTTCACCACTATCTTTTAAAGATATATTATTAATATCAATATTAAATAAAAATGGATTAAATGAGATTTTCTCAATATCTAACTCTTTGTTTAGATTTTCTTGAACATAATTTATTGCTTGTGACTTGATAATATATGGTAATACCAAAAATCCTAGAAAAGTATAAGTTAAAAATATACCAGCAATTGTATAAAAAATCTTTTTCAACATATTACACCCCCACTTTAGCTAAGTATATTATAACAAAATAAACGCTATTTGGGTATATATAGAAGAGTCAATATATAGTTTTATTTGGCTTTTCACTCCATAGTCTAAAAACACTAAGGCACGATGCTCTATCAATACTTCTTATATTTTGATGTTCTTCATCATAAAATAACTTGTCTCTAAAGCCTAAACTTTGGGCATCTTCACTTGTAGCACCATAGTAAATATTGGATATATTAGCCCATCTAATAGCACCCATACACATAGGACAAGGCATACAAGTAGTATATATATCACATCCACTTAAGTCAAAAGTTTGAAGTTTTTTGGAAGCTTTTTTGATTGCATTTATTTCAGCATGAGAAGTTGGATCGTTTGATTTTAGGACTTGATTGTGTGCGGTAGATACTATTTCACCATTTTTGACAATAACAGCTCCAAAAGGACCACCATGATTTTGGTTAACCCCTTTTATAGCTTCATTTATGGCTTTTTTCATGTATTTGTTCATTTAAAACCTTAGTTCTGAGGTACTGAGGTACTAAGGTTCTGAGCTAATACAAGACTCAGTACCTCAGCACTTAGTGCTTAGTACCTCTAATTAATTACTCAACTTCCGCATCGATTACATCATCATCTTTTTTCTTTTTGTTATCATTTGGGTTACAACTTCCATCTGCACATCCGCCTTGCTCTTTTTTGTACATAGCTTCAGCTAGTTTGTGGCTTGCAGTTGTAAGGTCTTGTACTTTTGCATCAATTTCTTCTTTTGTTGCATTGTCATTTTTCAATACTTCTTCCAAAGCAGCACCAGCATCAATGATAGCTTGTTCTTCTTCTGGAGTTACTACGCCTTTGTTTTCTTCTAAAGATTTTTTAGTGCTATGCAATAAGCTTTCTGCTTGATTTTTTGTTTCAATCAACTCTTTTTTCTTTTGGTCAACTTCTTTATTTGCTTCAGCTTCGTTTACCATTCTTTGGATTTCATCATCACTTAGTCCTGAACTTCCGCTAATAGTAATTTTGCTCTCTTTTCCAGTACCTTTATCTTTTGCTGATACATTAAGTACACCATTTGCATCTATATCAAATGTAACTTCGATTTGAGGTACACCTCTTCTAGCTGCTGGGATATCTCTTAGTTCAAACATACCTAAAGATTTGTTATCTTTAGCGAACTCTCTCTCACCTTGCACTACATGTATTGAAACTGCTGGTTGATTGTCTTCTGCTGTTGAGAAAACTTGAGATTTTTTAACAGGTATTGTTGTACCTTTATCTATTAGTTTTGTAGCAACTCCACCTAAAGTCTCGATACCAAGGCTTAGTGGCGTAACATCTAGTAATAATACATCTTTTACATCACCTTTTAATACCCCACCTTGAACCGCAGCACCAGCAGCTACAACCTCATCAGGATTTACACTTTTGTTTAGTTCTTTTCCAAAGAAATTTTTAACAACTTCTTGAACTTTTGGAATTCTTATACTTCCACCAACCATGATAATCTCTTGGATTTCACCTTTGCCAAGACCAGAGTCTTTTAGTGCTGTATTGATATGAGCTAATGTCTCAGATACCAAATCTTCTGTCATTGACTCAAATTTTGCTCTTGTCAATGTTTTTACAAGGTGTTTTGGACCACTTGCATCTGCTGTAATAAATGGTAAGTTGATTTCAGTTTCAGCTGCACTTGAAAGCTCTTTTTTAGCATTTTCAGCCGCATCTTTTAATCTTTGTAATGCCATTTTATCAGATTTCAAATCTATTCCATAATCACCTTTAAACTCACTAGCCAACCAGTCAATGATTCTATTGTCAAAGTCATCTCCACCTAAGAACGCATTTCCATCTGTTGAAAGAACTTCAAATGTACCATCACCTATTTCAAGTACAGTAACATCAAATGTTCCTCCACCTAGGTCATAAACCATTACTTTTTCTTCACCTTTTTTGTCAAGTCCATAAGCTAGTGATGCAGCTGTTGGCTCATTGATGATTCTTAGTACATTTAATCCTGCAATTGTTCCTGCTTCTTGAGTTGCTTTTCTTTGTGCATCGTTGAAATAAGCTGGTACTGTAATAACAGCGTCAGTTACTGGTTGTCCAAGATAACTTTCTGCATCAGATTTTAGTTTACCTAAAATTTTTGCACTGATTTCTTGTGGAGTATAAACTTTTCCACCTACTTCAACAGCCGCTGCACCATTTCTATTTACTATCTTGTACCCAACTTTGCTTTGAGCTGATTGAGCATTTTTTTCATCCATCATTAATCCCATAATTCTTTTGATAGAATATATAGTTTTTTCTGGATTTGTGATAGCTTGTCTTTTTGCTGGATCACCAACTAAAACCTCACCTTTATCTGTGAAAGCTACAACTGAAGGAGTTGTGTTTTTACCCTCTTTATTTTGGATAATTTTCGCTTCACCACCCTCGTAAATAGCCATACAAGAGTTTGTTGTTCCTAAATCTATTCCTATTACTTTACTCATTTTATATCCTTTTCTTTTTTTAATTTTGAATTTTAAATTTATTTTTTTAAGCTAATTAGTTCTGAGCACTGAGGTACTGAGAAAAAACTCAGAGCTTAGTACCTAAGTACCTCAGATACTATTTTTATAGTTTAAAGACTTTTCGGTCATTTTTTTGAAGCTACTGAGGTACTGAGTAGCTTAGGTACTGAGCGAAAAACTCAGAACTCAGAACTCAGAACTTAGTACCTCAGAACCTCAGTACTCATTTCATTTCTTACAGATTGATACCATCGCTGGTCTTAGCAACCTCTCCTTATACTTATACCCTTTTTGAAGTACTTGTACAATTTCTCCATCATCGTGATTGTCACTCTCAGCGTGCATTACTGCATCATGAAGATTTGGGTCAAATCCACTATCTACATCTACTAGCTCAATCCCATGCTTTTCAAATGTAGTTTTGAAGCTTCTAATAGTTAGCTCCAATCCTTCTTTGATTTTTGTTACTAATTCAGCTGGATTAGCATCTGGGTTTTGTGTACTTGCTATTGCAAACTCTAGTGAGTCTATTGGGTTTAGTAAATCTTTTGCAAATCTTTCACTAGCATACTCAATTGCTTGGATTTTATCTTTTTCTAGCCTTTTTTTGATATTCTCAAAATCAGCATGAACTCTTAGATATTTCTCTTCAGCTTCTTGAAGCTTGGCTTTTAAAATAGCAACTTCATCTATCTCTATACCCTCTTTATTCTCAACTTCACATTCAATATCTTCACCGATTATCTCTTCTGTTGTCTCTAAATTGTCTAAATTTTCTTTATTTTCACTCATGCAGCTATCCTTTCATAAAAATTAATATAATCTTTTGTTAGATTTCCCATCACTAACATTTTTGTATTTTTGCCATTTATTTTGCTAGTGCTACATATTCCCATATGTCCACTTGGTAGTAAATTTTCAAAATACAATCCATCTTTGAGAGTATCAAAAATTGTACCATTTAAAAAACTTGATACTACTCCATCACTTATATCATATGATAATGCCAAAGATAAATACTCTTTTACATTTATTATCTCATATGAACTATAATGCAATTTATTTGACAACTCCCCATAAAGCTCACTAGCTCCTACTTGTCTAGCAACTGATAATAACTGCTCTACATCTAGCCCTATCATATCTTGCAAAAATTTATATATTGCATTTGTGTATTTTATAGTGATACCAAAATCTTGAAATCTCAAAAATATATAATTCCTATTGATATCCAATACCTCAACCAATATAGAATCCAAGTCTTGCTTCAAAGCCACACTCAAACCAAAAATTTTTGCATATCGTTGTAATAACTGATAATCAATAGCCTCTTTTGAAAAGTCCAAATTAAGAGCCCAATAATTCTTCAATGCTTCAATAGAAGGAATCCTTCCACTGCTCACATGTTCTTGAATCAAAAACCCCTCATCACCTAACTTTTTGAAATATCCTCTAATAGTAGCACTAGAGTATTCCAAATCATACATTTGCTTAAGCTGTGACGAGCCTATTGGCTCTAAGTTTAGTATATAAGCTTTTATAATAGATTCTAACAAAAACCCTTTTTTATCAATCATACTAAATCTCTTTTTGTTTGTTTTAGCACTCATATATCTGAACTGCTAAAGAATTATACAATATTGAGTCTATATTTGTCAAGTGGTATATTTAAATTTTTATTAGATAAAATACTAAAACTACTAAAATATTTAGAAACGAGGATTTGTAATGTCACAAATTTCTATTGCTCACTCACCAGATGCTGATGATATCTTTATGTATTATGCTATAAAGTTTGGTTGGGTAGAATGTAATAATACAAGCTTTTCTAATATCGCTTTGGATATAGAAACACTTAATCAAGAAGCACTCAAAGGTACATATGATATAAGTGCTATAAGCTTTGGGTTGTATCCTTTTATAAAAGATGATTATGCCATGCTTCGTACTGCTGTAAGCTTTGGCAACGGATATGGACCAAAACTAGTAAAACTAAAAGACAAAAAACTAAAACCAAACTTCAAAGTAGCCTTAAGTGGACAATATACTACAAATGCACTACTTTTCAAAATAGCTTATCCAAATGCAAGAATTACCTATATGAATTTTCTTGATATTGAAAAAGCTGTATTAGATGGCGAGGTAGATGCTGGAGTGCTAATTCATGAGTCTATACTACAATATAGTGAATTATTGGAAGTGGAGAGAGAGATTTGGGATGTATGGGTAGAAATAGCTGGTGAGGGTATGCCTCTTCCTCTTGGTGGGATGGCTATAAGACGCTCAATCCCTTTGCATAAAGCAATAGATTATGAAGAAACTCTAATAAAAGCAGTAAAAGTAGCTCACAATAACAAACACCTTATGTCAAAGATGCTGATTGAGCGAGATTTGGTAAGGGTTGATTATGATACTTTGCAAACTTACCTAAATCTTTATGCCAATGAAGAATCTATTGAGCTAAATGAGTTACAAATAAAAGCTATAAATATACTATATAAAATAGGATTTGAAAAAGGTTTCTATAAAGAACCAATAGTAGCAAGTGATTATATGATACCAAAAGAGTATAAGTCGTTAAGATATGAAGATTGATTTTTCAAAATATAGCTCTATAGGTATAGGACCTATTTGTGATGTACTTGAAATTGAGGAAATTGGTGATTATAGGGACTATTATATCATAGGAAGAGCAAACAATCTTCTTATTGGAAACTGTGACAAGAAACTAGCAGTTTTAGGAAAAAGCTTTGATTATATAGAGTATCGTGATGGGTTACTTTATGTGGGATGTGCTACAAAAAGCTCAAAACTTTATAACTATACCAAAAAACAAGATTTAGCAAACTTAGAATTTTTAGCTCATTTACCAGGATGTTTGGGTGGACTTGTCAAGATGAATGCAGGGCTAAAAGAGTGGGAAATCTTCAACTATCTTGTGATGATAAAAACTCAAAATGGCTACCTAAACAAAGAAAATATCCAATATGGCTACCGATATACAAATATCGATGAAATAGTATATGAAGTGGTGTTTGATTTGGAAAAAGGTTTTGATATATCAAAATATGAAATGTTTACATCAATGAGAGCCAACCAACCCAAAGGTAAAAGTGCTGGAAGTTGTTTCAAAAACCCAAAAGGTGACTATGCAGGAAGACTAATACAAGAAGTTGGACTAAAAGGATACAAAATTGGTGATGTAGGTTTTAGTGATATTCATGCCAATTTCTTGATGAACTATGGAAATGGAACATATGAAGATGCTATCTCTTTGATAAATCTGGCTAAAAATGAAATAAAAGATAAATTTGATATGGTTTTGGAAGAAGAGATAATAATATTGTAAGTTTATATTTGCTAAACTTAAGAAAATTATTAGAATTAAAAAATAAAAGAGGTTATTTAAATGAAGTATGAAGTAATCGTACCATTGGCTGGATTTGAAAGTGATAGTAGTTTCATATATGAAAAATTTGATAACTTCTTTTCATCTATTAAAAGTGAAGAAAGTGGAATAGAACTCAAGATGATGAATTTTGATGTTTTAAAAAATCTTGATTTTGAGCTACCTGAGTGGTTTGTCGAAAAACTTGATATAAAAAATCCTGAAGATGTATCTATATATTTTATATTCGTATTGCAATCGCCTGCAACAAGTTCTGTTGTAAATCTTTTTGCACCAGTAATTATGAATAATAAGAACTTTACAATGGGGCAAATCCAACTTGACCTTGACGAAGCCAAACTAGAAACTATCGAAAATCTTATTTGTAGTTAGACCCTAATTATAGTACCAAAGGTCTATATGGTCTTGGTCCTGCATTAGTACTTGATGAACTATCAACACTTGTTTCATACCCTTCCAAACCCAGAATCTCAGCCGTTAGTGGTGTTGCTGTTGATGTAGATGATTTTATAATACCAGTTTCTAAATCAATTACTTTTAAAAATATCATCAATCTATCAGTAGTAATTGCATAAGTTCCTATTACAATATTGGAATTTTCTTCCACTACTTTTGATTTAAGTTCATCTAGTTCTCTTGTGAGGATTTTAGAGCCATTCCTTCCTAATTTTATATTTTTCCCAAGTTCTATCTCTTTGATAGTCAAATCAGAGCAAACTTTAAAAAAATTAGATTTAAGATGATTGGACAAAATAAAACCTAATTGAGATTTATTTTCTAAATTTTCAATATTTACAAAATCTACCACATAAAAATCTTTTCCCAAATCTTCTTGAATTATATTCTTGCATATTTGTGTAACCATATTATAAGATATTTTATCAAAGTTGGTTTGAGTTGTTAGATTTAACATAGGTCTTTCTAAAATATTATAACATCCAGAAAAAAAAAGTACTATCAATAAACTACTAAAAATAATATTTCTCATTTATCCCTCACAATATCAACATATTTTTTCTGCTTTGCATCTGTCTTTTTTATATTATTAAACGCATATATAGATGATGCTGTAGCATATATATCACCATTTGAAAAGTCTATTATTCTCACATTGATAGAAGATAAGTTCTCATTTATAGCTGAATAAGTACCTATTAGTACATATGATGCTTCTATCTCATCTGGAAGTTTTTTGATATCTCTTGTGATATGAAATTCACCTTGAGCATTGATACTAATGGCACTTTGCCCTCTATATTCTTTGACCCTAAATCCTTTCATATGAAGTTTGCTTATCATATTTTCGGACAACAACCTACCAAAATCACTAGAGCTATTCAACTGATTTAAATCTACAAAAGAAGTAACTAATATGTTGTTTGTATCTAGACTCAAATGATTTGCTAATAACTGATCACTCAAATCATCAATAAGGTCATTGATATTAGTTTTTATCTCTTTATTGGAAGTATAAGTAGGTGTGGGTTCTATTTTTTCTGGTTTTTTAAGGTTGAAAATATTGAATTTATCTGTACAACCATTGACAAAGAAAGTCAAAAAAATCACTAGTAAAAGGGATAACTTCATAATATAATATCTCCATTTTAAATTATGAAGATATTATAACCATATTTTTATAAATTCTTATTTAGGACACTCTTTTGTAGAACAATTATCAGTAGTAAGTTTAATCATCTTTGGTTTTACACCTTTTGAAACTGTTGCTTGAGGTGTAGATAAAGTCGTAACACATGTCTCAAATAAATCACAATTAGGAGTAATATTATAAATACTTCTTGCACTTGCAACTACCTTACCGTCACTATTGTCTATAATTCTAGCATTTACTACAATCCCTTTGCCAAATATTGCATATGTTCCAACTAATACATAGCTATTTTTCACTTCAGTTGAAAGTTTTTTTACATCTCTTGTAATAAAAAACTCTCCAGTAGCATTTACACTAATAGCATTTTGTCCTCTAAAATCTAGTACAGTAAAGCCTCTTAAGAAAAGTTCATTATAAAATGACTCACTTAATACTCTTCCAAATCTTGTCGTTTTGTTTAATTGGTTTAAATCAACAAAAGCTGTAATTGCAATTTCATTTGGCAATATATTAGCTAATTTATTACTTTGTTGTAGTTGATTTGAAATATCCAAAACAAGCTCATCAATCTGGTCAAATGCCTTTACCTTATAAACAATCTTTTCTTTTTCTATAATCTGTGGTTCAATATTTTTAGCACAACCACCCAATAACAACAAACCACAACTTAAAACTAAACTTCTAATTAATAAAGTTTTCATAACTGACACCTTTTATTTTCGACATTATATTTTGTTATCTTAATATAACATTTCTTAATATTAGCTTAATTATAAGTTGTTCTGATATAATTAGTCTGTTATTTTTGTAATCAACTCTTTTGCTTGGTCTAATGCTACATTTACATCATCTTTATCATAAGTAAGAACTACAGCCATTCTTCTACCAATATGACTTTGAGGTTTGCCAAATACTCTTAAAAAGCTTGTTTTTGTAAATACTGCAGCGTCTGCTTCTATCACTGGGCTGAAAGTATCCCCTTTTGCTTTGTATGCTGCACTTGCTCCCGTACCATAAGTAATAAAATCAAGTGGGAGTCCAAGAACTGCTCTTACATGAAGTGCAAATTCACTTTGGCTTTGAGTAATCATAGTAACCATTCCAGTATCATGTGGTCTAGGGCTTACCTCTGAGAAATACACCTCATCACCACTTACAAATAGCTCAACACCAAAAAGCCCTCTTCCACCAAGCCCGTCAGTGATTTTCTTTGCTATTTCTTTAGACTTATCAAGTGCCGTTTGGCTCATTTGCATTGGTTGCCATGAAAAAATATAATCACCATCTTTTTGGATATGCCCTATTGGCTCACAAAAAATAGTCTCAAGCTGATTTCTTACGGTCAAAAGAGTGATTTCATAGTCAAACTTGATAAACTCTTCTACGATAAGCTCACTCGCATCCCCTCTAGCTTCTTTTGCCATTTCCCAAGATGCAGTCAAATCATCTTTACTTCTAGCTACACTTTGCCCATGACCACTACTACTCATAACAGGCTTGATAACACAAGGATAGCCCAAAGTATCAGCAGCTTTTACAAGTTCATCATATGTTTTTACAAAGAAATATTTACTTGTTTTTAGTCCCAAATCTTCAGCTGCAAATTTTCTGATATTTTTTCTGTTCATAGTCTTGTTTACCGCTTCGGCATTTGGTATCACACAAAAGCCCATCTCTTCAGCCGCAAAAAGTGCATCTATACTGATAGCTTCGATTTCTGGCAATATAAAATCAGGTTTTTCTCTTTTGATTACTTCCAAAACTTCGTTTTTGTTTTTCATATTGATAACATAAGATTTGTTTGCTACAAGTGAAGCTGGAGCGTTTACATAGCTGTCAACCGCAACAGTCTCAATACCTAATCTTTGAGCTTCAATAATGACCTCTTTACCAAGCTCACCGCTTCCAAGAAGAAGGATTTTTGATGAATTTGATTTTAATGGTGCTGGAAATTTCATATATAAGTTCCTTTGGATATTTTTGATAATGATATTATGCTATAAAAGGGGTTAAAGAAGTTTTAAGTGGGTGAATCTTGATTTTATTCATTGTTTTTAAAAAACTTACAAATATCTACATTTAGAGCTTTTGAGATTTTATAAAGTTGTTCTAAATTATAGTGTTTATTTTCAAGATTTGCTTCAATCTTTCCAATTGTACTCATAGACTTGTGTCCTATTGTAAGAGCCAACTCTGTTTGGGTAATGTTTTTTTCTTTCCGTATGCGTTTTACATTTTGAGCAACACCATTTTGAAATACCTTAATATCATTTTCATCAATATCTAAAAATTCTAGCATAATTATTCCCTATAGTAAACTTTTCTTTTAAGTTTATTATGGATATAATTTATTTCATATTCCCTATAGTAAATAATATTTTAATTAAAGCAAAATGAGTAGATTTAATACAAAAGGAGAAAATTATTATGAAAAACAAAATTATCACAGGAGAGTTAAAATGGGTTTTGTAAACAATATGTCAATTAAAATTAAATTAATGCTTTTCCCAGCGTTATTTATAGGTTTGTTTATAGTATTAGGAGTTGTATATAGCTATTACAACAATTTAGCACAGTCAAGAAATGATATTGCAATACAAACAGATAAGTTTGTGCAACAAGTACTAAAAGGTAGAATTTCGGTATATCAATTTCTTAAAAATCCAAATACAGATACAGCACAAAAAGTTAGAACAGATTTTGCTGTATTATCAAAAAATGTAAATGAAATCAAATCTAAACTCAGTTTAGAAGAAAATAGAAACCTAGTGGATTCAATTATATCTTTATCAAAAGAATATATAAGTGATTTTGATAAATTTGCTGACCTTAGAATAAAAGATTTTTCAAATGGAATAAAAGACGAATCTACTGAAATAAAATCTGTCATTGCAAATATGGTCAAAACTGGTTTAGCATTAGAAAAAGAGCTTGATAAGATTAATAATAGTGCAAGTGTATTAAAAGAAAATGCTTTTAGCACAATGAATAATACAATAGTAATTATTAGTATGATATCTATTATAATTTTTATAATATTATCATTCTATATTAGTCAACTAATAACATCTACATTGTCATCATTCCAAAATGGACTATTTAGTTTCTTTGCCTATCTTAATAGAGAAAAAACAAAAGCAGAACTTATATCTATTAATTCAAAAGATGAATTTGGACAAATGGCTAGTGTAGTGAATGAAAACATCATAAAGACTCAAAAGAATGTTGAAGAAGACAGACAAGTTATCAATGATACTATTATAGTACTAAATGAATTTGAACAAGGTGATTTATGCCAAAGAGTAAGCACTAAAAGCAATAACCCTGCATTAAAAGAACTCACTACACTATTAAATCAAATGGGTTCAAATGTGGAAACAAATATAGATAATGTTTTAAATATCCTTGAACAATATTCAAATAGTAATTATATGAATAGAGTAAAAACAGATGGTATTAAAGAACATTTATTAAAACTTGCAAGTGGGGTAAATGCTCTAGGTGATGCAATCACTCAAATGCTAATAGATAATAAACAAAATGGTCTAACTCTTGATGAGAGTAGTAATATCTTACTTGCAAATGTAGATAAACTAAACCAAAGTTCAAATGAAGCAGCAGCAAGCCTTGAAGAAACGGCTGCCGCACTAGAACAAATGACAAGTACTATAGTAAGTAATACAGAAAATGTAGTTAAGATGGCAGGATTTGCACATGAACTTAGTGCTTCAGCTAAAGATGGTATGAAACTAGCTCAAGATACAAATATATCTATGGATGAGATAAATACTCAAGTAACTGCTATAAATGACGCTATAGCAGTAATTGACCAAATAGCATTTCAGACAAATATATTAAGTCTTAATGCTGCCGTTGAAGCTGCAACTGCAGGAGAAGCTGGAAAAGGTTTTGCTGTTGTTGCTGGAGAGGTTAGAAATCTAGCATCAAGAAGTGCAGAAGCTGCAAAAGAGATAAAAGGGATAGTTCAACGAGCTACTTCAAAAGCAAATGAGGGTAAATCTATAGCTGATAAGATGATTACAGGATATGGAGGATTAAATGAAAATATTTCCAAAACAATTGAACTTATTTCAGATATAGAATCAGCAAGTAAAGAACAACAAAGTGGAATAGAACAAATCAATGATGCAGTAACACAACTAGACCAACAAACACAACAAAATGCAATGGTAGCAGGGCAAACACATGATATTGCAATGTTGACAGATAAAATTGCGAAACTAGTAGTAAGTACCGCTGATGAAAAAGAGTTTCATGGTAAAAATACAGTCAAAGCTCAATCTATGGATCAAAGCTCATCACATATAAAAGTTCCTGAGATAAAGAAAACAGTTGCAAAAAAAACAAGCCCAGCTAAAGCAGGGGTTCCTGTCAAAACCATCACTGCTAGCTCCAAATCATCAGATTCGGAATGGGAAGCATTTTAGACTTATGGAACGGTCGGATGTCTCACAGAGAGTGCAGGCACAAAATCCGGTTTCTTCCAAGACAAGCCCAGATGAATCTGGGGTTCCGAAATAGGGAACGCCAGATTTATTTGCTTAAATACAAAAAAATATGAAAAAAGTTATAGAATATTAGCCCCAAACATCTAACTCAATCCTAAAATTTTATTTGTTGATTATAATATATTTTATTGCATAAAAATATTATTTTTTATACTTAATACTATACATAGGTTGATATTTAGGTTATTTATTATTTCATATATAACTACAATTTATAATAATAAATATATTAAATTATTTATAAGTACTTATATAGTAAAATCCCGATTGAAATAATAAAATACAAGGGGTATTATATGTTGGATTCAATGGGGATTAAAACAAAATTAGGTTCACTTACAGGTATGTTCGTGATAGGTTTGATAATATTAAGTCTTTATTTGGGGTTTAATATCTCAGGATTGGCTACTAAATATAAACAATATGAAACTTTAAATGACATAAGAAGTTCAGTTAGTTCTGCAGCAACGAATGGTTTACAAATCACTTCAGCTATTAGAGGTATGGTTCTTGATTCAAATGATGCAAAAACATTAGAAAATCTACAAGGTGCTGTAAAAGCAATGGATAATGATATTCAAAAGCTTCAAAGTGAAGAGTACAAAAACTTTTCTCAAGGTTTAACTAAATTTAATATAGTTCCATTATATGAAGATTATCAAAATGATATTAACAAAATATTATCTTTGGCAGAATCCAAATCTTTGGATAAGGATACTGTGACTAAACATATCAAAACAATATGGAGACCATTAAAAGATGCATTAGGTGAATGGCGAAAAGCAAATATGAAGAAAAATAAAGAATTTATCACAGATATTGAAGATTCTATAGGTTCTTTATTACTTCATTTAGTAATTGCTTCAACTTTTATTGTCATTTTATCACTAATCGTTGCTGTTATGATTGTAAAATCTATAATCTCAACACTAAATAATCTACAAATTGGCTTAGTTACATTTTTTGATTACCTAAATAGAAAAACAAGTTTAGTCCAAACTATCACTATAAATTCAAAAGATGAATTTGGTAATATGGCTGAATTAATCAATACAAATGTAAAAGATATTCAAAATGGTCTTATGAAAGATTCTAAAGCTGTTGAGAATTCACTTTCTGAAGTAGAAAGAGCAAAGGCTGGATATTTAGATATTTATATCAAAGAAACACCAAATAACCCTCAACTACTTCAACTAAGAGATGCTATCAACTCTATGGCAAGTGGAATAAAATCTAATATAGATGATATCCAAAAAGTTCTTCGTGAATTTGCTCAATATCAATTTGTATCAAAAGTTGATCCAAAAAGTACTCAAGGTGATATAGCAGAATTGATTAAAAATGTAAACTTCTTGACTGATGATATATCAAATCTTTTAAAACAGTCTTTAACAGTAGGTAAAACTCTGGATAAAGCTTCAGATAATCTGACTATCAATGTAGATATATTAAGTCGTAGTTCAAATGAAGCAGCTGCTGCACTTGAAGAAACAGCTGCTGCATTGGAAGAAATAACTTCTACTGTTGTAAGTAATGCAAACAATGTTTCACAAATGTCAACTTACTCAAATCAAGTAAGTATTTCAGCTAAAAAGGGTCAAGAATTAGCAAAAAATACTACTACTGCTATGGATGAAATAACATCTCAAGTAAGCCTTATAAATGAAGCTATCACAGTAATAGACCAAATAGCATTCCAAACAAATATTCTATCTCTTAATGCTGCAGTTGAAGCTGCAACTGCAGGAGAAGCTGGAAAAGGATTTGCTGTTGTTGCAGCGGAAGTTAGAAATCTAGCTTCAAGAAGTGCTGAAGCTGCTAAAGAGATAAAAAATATAGTTGAAAATGCTACAAACAAAGCAAATCAAGGGAAATCTATCAGTAATGAAATGATAAAAGGATATGATGAATTGTTAAGTAATATTAATAAAACTACAGAGATGATTCATGAAATTTCAAATGCTTCAAAAGAACAAGAAGCAGGTATAACTCAAATTAATGATACTATTACTGGATTAGACCGCCAAACACAAGAAAATGCTTCAATCGCAAATCAAACTAGAGATATAGCACTTCAAACAGATAGTATAGCAAAAGATATAGTCGCAGATGCTATGAAAAAAGAGTTTATTGGGAAAGATGAAGTTATAAATAAAATGACAACAACATCAAATTCAGTTGCTAGGAATACAAACTCAATCAAAACAGTTACTCCAGCAAAAATAACAACTTCAGGTGCTAAATCTCAACCAAGTCCAGATAAATCTACTATGCCTATAAAAACTATAGCTCCTAGTAAAAAATCATCAGATGAAGAGTGGGAAAGCTTTTAACAATTTAACACTAGCTTACTAAAAGCTAGTGTTATTCTTCGATATTTTTATCTCTTCTATTTAAGTCCTAAAACCCATAACTCAACTTTTTCATTTTCTCTTGAATCTGTCCGTTGTGTTTTTTTGGATGAGGCTCGGACTTCTCTTCTTAGGTGTAGCTCTTTTCTAAAGCGATTGTTGTTTCTTAGTTCTTCTATTATTGGATGGGGACTTTCTTCGTCTACTACTTGAGCTAGATTTGAAAATATTAGGACTATTTTGCCATTGGGGGTGAGATGTTGTTGTGCTTGGGTGAAAAATCTTGGGAATAAATCTTCTTCATAATAAATAGCTTTATCGATACCCTCTTCCAATTTGTGTTTGGCTAGTAACCACGGAGGGTTAAAAACTATCACATCAGCTTTTACATCACAGTTTTCAAACAAATCACCGTGATTTAGTATTATTTTATTTTCATAGCCCAATCTTTTGATTTCTTGAGCGACACCAATAATTGCATTTTTATTTGTATCAGTTGCAAAAATATTTTCAAAACCATTTTGGATTAATTGAAACGACAAAATGCCACTTCCTACACCTATCTCTATTGCTTGATGTTTTGAACCTTCATATTTTTTGAGCCATTTGTCAAATAGTTTTAGGTGATCAAAGCGTGTTGGAAAGTATGTGCCATAAAAAGGATGAAGAGTAATATCTAAAGTCTTCACTTCAATCCCTTTTTGATACCACTGCCATGAGCTATTCATCCCTTGCACCTCAGGAAAAGATACATAAAATTCTGAAATCTCAGGATACAATAATGCAAGCCAGCCAATATCAGGAGATTTTTTTACAAGAAGTTTATTGTCTTTTACTTTCAATAATAACCTATGGGAAGCTTCTCTAAATGCACTACGATAATCACGCTGACCTTGAAAACTTTTGTCTGTAAATTTACGCAAAAGGTTTCTTTTGAGTTCAGATAAAACTTCCAAACCATTGCTATAATACTCTTCAACTATCACATACTTACCACCAACCATTTCCTCAACAGTAGCCTTTGTATCCATTTTGCGATAGTAGCTTATAGCGTCAATCTGTGTAGTTATAATCGCTGGTCTATCTGCTTGTATAGGTACTAAATCTTTATTCATGTAATTTTGCCTTTTATATTATGTGGCAGTTTAGTATATAAAGACTTTGGGATAGTTTTGTTTTTATTATATTTCTAAGTACTTGTAAATTATTGTCATCTTTTTGGAAGTGAGGCTTCAGCCTCGCCTTTATGTGCGGGACTAAAGTCCCACTTCCTTTTTTATGACATTATTTACAAGCAATCACTTATTAGAAGGTGCCATTTCTTACTCATATAAAAAACTCTATCTTTTAATATAATGCCAAATACTCGCATCATAAAGCTCTTTTATTTGAAAACAACTTTAATAATTCTTAAAATATTATATATCTTAGCATAAGCTAATATATTATACAATGATGAATTAAAATCATAGAAGGAAAAATAAAATGAATACTTATTTGTCTAAACTATCAATTCGTACCAAAATGCTTATGGGCTACCTACTTACTTTTCTTGTATCAGTAGTGTTGGGTAATCTAATTATTTTTATGGTTACGCATAAAACTATAGAAAATAATACCGAGCAAGAATTGATGAATAGTACAAATATTATTATGAATATGGTCAAAAGTGCGTCGGATGCCTCAATCAAAAACCACTTACGCGCAGTTGCCGAGAAAAATAGAGATATTGTACAGTACTACTATAATGAGTATAAATTAGGAAAAAGGAGTGAAGACGAAGCACAAAAAAAAGCAAGTGAAGTTTTATTAACTCAGGTCATAGGCAAAACTGGATACATATACTGTGTTAATAGTCAAGGTGTATTAAAAGTACATCCAAAAATAAACGGTGCGGATTTGGCCAAATATGATTTTATACATCAACAAACTCTAACTAGAGAAGGATATATTGAGTATGAATGGGCAAATCCAGGAGAAGAATTGCCCCGCCTAAAAGCACTATATATGACATATTTTGGTCCTTGGGATTGGATAATATCCGTATCATCATATCGTGAGGAGTTCAAAAATTTATTTAGAGTGAGTGATTTTAGAGATGATATTTTGGCTGTATCTTTTGGTAAGACAGGTTATCCATATGTGATGGATAGTAAAGGAAATTTGATTATCCATCCTAAATTACAAGGGCATAATATATATGATTCTAAAGATTCAAACGGACGAGAGTTTGTCAAAGAAATGTGTGCTCAAAAAAGTGGTAAAATAATCTATCCGTGGCAAAACCCTGGAGAAAACTACTTAAGAGACAAGCTAGTAATATTTAATTATATTCCCGAATTTGACTGGATTGTAGCATCTTCAAGCTACTTAGAAGAATTTAATGGTCCTCTTGTAACGATAGGCTACGCTTCATTAATAACTCTTACATTGGTCATTTTACTTATTGTACCTATTACTTTAATTATTAGTAACTCTATAAATAAACCTATTCAAGAGATTATACAAGGGTTTTCATTGGGAGCACGCGGAGATTATTCTAGTAGAATACATACCAAAAATCAAGATGAAATGGGGAAACTAGCAGATTATTACAATGAATTTATGAGTAAGCTTTCAGAATCGAGCTGTAGTCTTCAAGCATCTGAAGAGAGATTTAGACTACTTTTTGAAAATGCCGTAGAGGGAGTTTTTACAATCAATGCTGATGGTAAATTTATAAGCGTAAATCCATCTATGGCTAAAATGTTGGGCTATGATGGAAGAAAAAATTTAATAAGGGAAGTATCAGACTTTGGAGCTAAAGCTTATATAGAATTATCTGAACAAAATCGTTTGATTGCAGAATTAAAACGAACGGGAACTATAAACGGATTTGAAACGATGTACAAAAGACGCGATGGTAGTAGTATTTGGATATCTCTAAATGCCCGTGCTTACTCGGATAGTAATGGTGATTTAACTACTATTGATGTATTTTGTAGCGATATAACAGAAAAGAAAAAAGCAGAAGATGCACAAAATCGCATTAAAGAAGAATTGGAACAAAGGGTAGAAGAAAGAACTTCACAGTTATCTGACTATATTAATATACTTGAGCAAAGAAACACTCATGAGTCATTATTACGGGAAATGGGAGAAATGCTTCAAGTGTGCCAAAGTGTCGATGAATCGTTCCTTATAATTAATCAATATGTAGGTCTATTCTTTCCAAAGCAAAACGGTGCACTCTTTTTATTTGCAGATACAAACACACTCAAAAGCGTAGTTTCTTGGGGGAATACGGATGACATAGAAATGCAATTTAATCGTGATGAATGTTGGGCATTGAGACAAGGAAAAATTTATAGTATTTGTAAGGATAGCAATCAACTCCCGTGTGAGCATATTCAAAGAAAAGAAAACCTTGCATATTTGTGTTTACCTATTATCGCCCAAGGTGAAGTTCTAGGGTTGTTACATATAGTACAGCCTTGCATAAGTAGTGATATAGTATGTATAGAACAAAACTTAAAAGCTATAGCTACAACTTTTACCGACCATCTCGGACTGTCTCTTGCAAATCTAAAACTTCAGGAAAAATTACGAAATCAGTCTATGACAGACCCCCTTACAGGACTTTATAATAGACGCTTTATGGAAGAATTCGGACGAAAAGAGCTTTTACGCGTCAAACGCAACGCTACTTCATTTTCTATGATTATACTTGATGTTGACCATTTCAAAAATTTTAATGATACTTATGGTCATGATGCTGGAGATTTGGTACTACAAGAAATATCATTCTACTTCAAAAAACATTGTAGAACAAGTGATATAGTATGTCGATATGGAGGAGAGGAGTTTGTCATATTATTACCTAATTGTTCAGCAAATGATGCTATGGATTTGGCTGAAAAACTCTGTAAAGGGGTGCGAGAACATGTACGCATTCCATACCACAATGCAACGCTTTCAGTCACTATTTCTATGGGTGTAGCCTCAATACCAGTACATGGTGAAGAACTAGATGAAATGCTAAAAGCTGCTGACAGAGCTTTGTATCAAGCCAAAGGCAATGGACGAGATAGGGTTATTATGGCTATATGAGATTATAAGTCGTAAGCTTATATACTCATATCATAAAGCTCTTTGAAGATATAAGCTTCTACTATATCTTCTATATATCGCTGAGTTGGGGCTATCAAAACGGCGATGCCTTGCTCCATATATGGCCATACATATTCTTTTTCGTTTTGGACTATGACACAATCTATCATATCTGTTATCTCATTTTGGCTTTTGTAGATGTTTAGGCTTTGCATCCTTCCCTCAGCCATCACCATATGCCCCCAAAACTGAGCATCATTTAAAGTTGTAAGTTTTGCTTCATCTTCTATATCGCTATCAAGTGGTAATAAAATATTCATCCATATTCCTTGTATCTTGTTTTTACTATTATAACAAAATATCTTAAATGAAAAGTGGATATAATCGTATCCTTATTACAAACTTTAAAAAGGAGGAAAAGATGTTACACGCTAAAAAATACTTTAGTTTCTTTGGGATGCTGGCAAATAGTGTAAATGCAAAACTGATGCAATTAAATTCATGTTTCAAACAATTACAACAAATTGTAATGCCACTGGTTACCAAAACAGAACTAAGACTCAAAAACGCCGTAAAAAATCAAACAAAAATACAAAAATAAAAATAAGGATAAATAAATGACACAAAAAATCTCAATAAGCTTAGTTGCAAGCTTGATAATAGCAACATATTCACAAGCAAATACACAAAACATAGGGACTATAGAAGTCGTAAGTGCAACCAAATCAAACCAATCAATCAAAGATGTTACAAGTAATGTAGAAATTATCACGGGTGAAGAACTTGAAGAAAAACATATCAAAACTGTTCTTGATGCACTTAAATCTAGAGGCATCTCAACTACTCAAAGTGGTGGCATAGGGCAACAAAGCTCACTTTTCTTGAGAGGATTTAGCAGTGGGAATACTTTGGTTTTAATAGATGGAATAAGCTACAATGACCCAACCACAACAGAAGGACAAGCAAATTTAGAACACCTAATGATAAGTGATATAGAAAGAATTGAGATAATCAAAGGGGCTCAAAGTGGGATATGGGGTGCAAATGCAGTTGCTGGTGTGATAAATATCATCACAAAAAAAGCTTCACAAGAATTACACACAAATGCCAATATAGAATTTGGTTCAAACAATACAAAAAACTATCAATTTTCTATTTCACAAAAAGTAGATAAATTTAGCTACTATTTAGGAGCAAACTATACTTCAACTGATGGTATATCTGCGAGAACTCCATACAATATAAATCCAAAAAACTATGAAGATGATGGATACAAAAATAAAACTATCAATGCAAAAATTGGTTATGATATAAATGACAACAACCAAATAGGATTTAATATCACAGATATTGATGCAAAAACAGAGTTTGATAGAAATAATCCTGATGATAATCAAGATGAGCTAACACAAAAAAATAGATTATATGGGATAAATTATATCTTTAATACAGATAAATATGACATAACTGCCAAATATGAAAAAACAAAATTCAAAAAAGAAGACCCAACCGCACCTATGTTTTGGACTCCAGAATTTGAAGGAACAATTGATAAATATATTTTAAATAGCAAAATCAATTATCTTCAAGATAGTTTTGTATTAATTGGAGCGGACAAACAAATTTCCAAAGATAAAATCAACGACAATACAATAGAAAACAAAGGATTATTTGTAACAAATTCTAATCAATTTGGTAATCTAATACTAAGCGAATCTTTGAGAAATGATAGGTTTGATAAATTTCAAAATAAAACAACAGGTAAAATAGGAGCAAAATATTTTATCAATGATGATGTAAATTTAAGTGCGAATTATGGCACAGCGTATAAAGCTCCTGCACTATATGAGCTATATGATGGGTTTAGTGGCAATATTAATCTCAAACCATCTGAGGTAAAAAGTAAAGATATCTCAATGGAATACAAAAACCTTAAATTAACTTACTTTACAAATAAAATCACCAATGAAATCTTATATTCAAGTACACTATGGTCATACTATAATGAAAATGGTACATCAAGAATAAAAGGTTATGAAGTATCATTTAATAGTGAGATTTATGAAAATTTACTTTTTGGTACAAACTATATCAAATATGATGCCAAAGATAAAGATGGCTACCAGTTAGCAAAAAGACCAAAATATGTACTCGGTGCTTCACTTGATTATTATGGGATAAGTTCTTTACATCTTGGTATCAATGCAAAACATATTGGTAAAAGAGTTGAATATACATGGGGAACACATAACATATCAGAGCAAACAGGAAAATATACACTAATTGATACTGTCGTAAACTATGATATCACCAAAAATCTTAAAACTTATCTAAAAATTGATAATATTACAGATAGAAGATATCAAGAAACTGCTGGTTATGCAACTTATGGCAGAGTTTACAAAGTAGGACTAAATGCAAAATTCTAAACTAACCATACAAAAAAGAGAGTTTATTAGCTACAAGCTTCTAAACTCCTTTTTTGGGGGTATTGCTATGGGGACTGTTTTTACTATATATGGTGAGCTAAATCCGTCTGTTTTTTCAATAGGTGGGATAGCTCTTGCTATAGGGCTTTTGGTGGTTGCCAAGCTATATACCAAAATCATAAATATTGAGTACTTTTATAAAATCTCTATGGCGGTTGAGGCTGTCATGCTTTTTGCTGTTATTTACTTTTTATTATTTCCGTATAATTACACAACAGCTCTTTTGGTATATATTGGTTACCAGTTTACCTTTGTGTTTGGTGGATACCTTATCAGAGCTGAAACTGTTTTTTTAAGTCGTGCTAAGATTTTGAGCTTTTTAGATGTTGCCAAGCAAAAGGGGTATTTAGCGGGGATGTTTTTTGCTTATGTTTTTTATAAAGGATTGGAGTATTTAGATATCACATCAAATCAAGAGCATGTTTATAACATACACTTTTTTTTATTAGTTATACAAATAGGTATAATCTATATATTACAAAAATCTTTCAAAAAATCTATTTAAGGGTCAAAAAATCTTCCATATTTGATAAAGGCAAAGGCTTAGAATAATAAAATCCTTGAATAGAATCAATACCATGTTCTTTCAAGAAACCAAGCTCATCTTCACTTTCGACACCTTCAGCTAGAACTTGGATAGATAACCCTTTTGCCAAAGATATAATAGTTTTTACAATAGTTTGATTTTTGGGGTCATTTGTAATATTTCTTATGAAGGATTGGTCTATTTTCAATTTATCTATTGGTAAGTTTTTCAAATACGACAATGAAGAATACCCAGTCCCAAAATCATCCATAGATATGTAAAAACCTTTATCTTTGAGTTTTTGTAAGAGTTCTATCGCTTGTGTTGGATTTTCTAAAATAGAGCTTTCCGTAATCTCCAACTCTATCCAAGATGGGTCGCATTGTGTATCTTTGATGATTTTATCAAGATTTCTTATGAAATCCAAGTGATTTAACTGTTTTGGGGATATATTTATGGCTACTTTACCATTTAATAACCCCATATTATGCCATTTTACGGCAGTTGTACATCCTTGAATCAATACAATATTACCAACTTCTATAATAAGCCCTGTCTCTTCTGCTATTGGAATAAATACTGATGGTGGAATCATCCCATTTGATGAATGCCATCTAAGTAATGCTTCAACCCCTATAATATCACTAGTATAGGCATCATTTTGTGATTGGAAATATAATTCTAAAGCATTGCTTTCCATAGCTTTTTTGAGATTTGTTGCAATTTGTGTGTGAATTAACGCATCTTGTGTGAATTTTGAATCATAGAAGCTATATGTATTTTTTCCTATTTTTTTTGCATTATACATAGCTGAATCTGCTTCTTGCAAAAGGTCTTCTATAGAATTGGATTTTGTGCTGAATTTATGAATAGAAATCCCAATACTTGTAGTAACATAAACATCAGTTTCTTCAACTTCAAAAGCTCGATTTAGTCTAATTCTTAATTTATCCATAAATGCGATAATAGAATCTTTACTATCAGAATCTAATATTATTGCGAACTCATCCCCACCCATACGAGAAATCATAGCATCTTTATCAAAAACTTCTTTTAAAACATTGGCAACTCCAACCAATAACTTATCTCCAAATCTATGCCCGTAAGAATCATTTATTATCTTGAAGCCATCCAAATCTAATAAAATCAAAGAAAATGGTTCTTCTTGTTCACATTTTTTTGCCAATACTTCTGCCATATGTATTCTATTTGGTAGCTTGGTCAGTAAATCATGATGAGCTAATTCATAAAGTTCTTGTTTTGATTGTATTAGATATTCTTCATGCTGTTTTTGTATAGTAATATCTCTTGAAATACCAAAAACTCCAAATACCTCCCCATTATCAGTAAATAAAGGTCCTTTGGTCAGTAAAAAAGGTTTTGTTAATCCAAAATTTGTAGTAATTTCTTCTTCTTTTGTCTGTATAGTTTTTGTACTTATAACTTCTTGATCATCCAAACGCACTTTTAAGGCTACACTATCTGGAAAAATCATAGAATCTGTTTGTCCAATTACTTGTTCTTTCGCTATACCTACAATATTCGAGGCACTTTCATTAAATAAAATATATCTTCCATCTAAATCTTTGGCAAATATAGCATCTGGGGAGTAGTCAACTATTGCTCTTACTAAGGCATCATTTTTGGATATTTCTTTTTGATGCTTTTCTTTTAGTATCATTTGTTTTAAATATTGGATATAACTACTTTTAAAAAACCGATAAGTCAATATATATAAAAGAATAGTTGTTATAAAAACAAAAAACCATCCTTTGTATGTCTGCATAATAGTTATTTGGTTTGGATTTATAGTAGAACTAGCAACAACATTATCAGATATTATTATCCAAGCTACCCCAAAAATAAAATATATTAAAGAAATAAAAAAAGCACTTTTATAACTTTGAGAATCTTTTATTTCCATTTTTATCCTTTGAGAAAACAAACATTTTGATTTGTATATCATTGTATAATAACTACCCTTAAATAAAAAATAAAAGCTCTTTAAGCTATAATTTCAAGAGGAAAAACAAATGTCAATAATAGGTAAATGTCCATATTGTAAAGATGGCGTAGTAAGCTACGAAAAAAAGTTAGTTCGTGGGAAAAATACAAAAGTTTATACTTGTAGCAATGCTTCATGGAGAAGTGAAGATGGTGAGATGTTTGAGCTATCTCCAACTGCAACTTGTAGTTTCAGAATTTGGGGCAACTCCTTGCTTCGGTGGGGCAAAAGAGGCATAGGTCCCATAGAAGTCAGAAAACTCATCAATGGTGAAGATGTGATAGTACAACTTTATAGTTTCACCGCCAAAAAAGAGTATTATAAATATATAGCACTTGATAAGGAATATGGCATTAGCGTGGTATGGGATATTGATGTGGAAGAAACACAGGAGAATAGAAATGTTTGAAGAAGAATTAGATTTAACAAAATTCAGAACAACTCTTAAAAAAGTGATACAAAATCTTGAAGAGTTGGAGGATATTCCACTAGATGACTTGAAAGATGAAGTTGAAAATGCTTTTGGAACATATCACTATGATGGTGTAGATGATATAAAATTTTGCGAAAAATGGAACTGTATTGATTGTGACGGTGAATATGTGCTAAATGTAGGGATAGATCACCCTCACGCTTATGAATTTAGTGTATATTTAACTATCAAAAACAATTTAGTAACTATTACAAATGTATTATGATTTTTCAAAGTAAACTAGCTTATTATATCTCTTTATTTGTAAGTATAGTTTCTATAATAGTTTTTGTATATATTGGTTTTAGTGCATTTTTTATAGCCAAAAACCAATTTATTGATATAGATGGTGCTACTTATGTAAATCAAGTAAGAACTGATGATTTTACCAAACGCCTAGCCCTTCATCTGACCCAAAACTGCCAAGATGACCTATGCAAAGTACAAAGAATGCTTGATTTCGTCACAGCAATTCCCTACAAAGAAAACCATTTTGTAGCAAGAAGCCCAAAAAACACAGTAGAGCAAAACTTCGGTGATTGTGATGATAAAAGTAATCTTTTGATTTCTATGCTTCATGTGAGTGGATTTGAAAGCTATTTTGTCACCGTTCCAAAACATATATTTGTGATAGTCAAACTAAAAGACCCGAGGCTAAAAAACACAAAAGGGCTATATGTAAACGGCGAGAAATACTACATACTAGAAAGTACAGCCCAAGGCTCAAGAGTAGGATTTGAACTCAAATATAAAATCAATGAAATCAGCAAAATAATAGACCCATTCAAAAACAAAGCACTCAAAACTGAATCCTTGGAGTATAAGCTATGAGCTATAAAAACTGGTTTGATAACCACGCCCAAAAACACCAAAACATCATCAAAAAGCTAGAGAACAAAACCATAGATGAGATAATAGAGTATTTTAGATTTGAAAATATGCTCATACACGAAAAAGACTTTTGCCCTCTTTTTGCCAAAGGAGAGAAATGCCACGACACCAAAGAACTCAACTGCTACTTTTGTGGTTGCCCCCATTTTAGATTTGATGACAACGCCCAAAAAATAAAAAGTTTTTGTTCTATAGACTCAAAAGACGGCAAACAAAGGGAATACAACACCATCACCCACCAAGACTGCTCAAAATGTACTGTACCACATAAGGAAAGCTATATCAAAAAGCATTTTTCGTACTCTTGGAGTGAGGTTATGAGGGATGTGAGGTTAACCCAAATTATGCATTTGAGTTACTAAAATTGTATTAGAGAGATTGAAAACTGTAATATAAAAAGACCACTATTTCTATTTATTAAATATTTGAATGGGATTGCAACTCTTTTTTGAGTAATATTTTAATAAGTGATTGATATGGAATATCCAAAGCATTTGCTTTTACTTTTAACTCTTCAATCATATCTTCAGGTAGTCTTAGAGATATGGTTTTTGTACTTTTTTTTAGATTTGGAAACCTTGCCAATTTAGCATTTTTTGTATCAAAAAAATCAGTAATATCATTTTGTTCCCAAAATGCAATTTCATCAATTTGAGTTTTAAACTTTGGTAAAGTTTTCATAAAATTTCCTCTCTTTTTGACTCATAGGTCTTGCTGAAATCACCCTAATGTTATTGTTTCTGTTTGTAAATATAACTGTTACAAACTGCCCACTATCTGTAAATCCAAGGGCTACACATCTACACTCTGACTCATCTGAGTGTTTTTTATCTTCAAGAAGTACTAGCGGTTCATTGAAAAACACTTCTTCTATAATTTGCCATTTTAGATTGTGTTTGATTTCATTTTTTAGAACATTTCCATCATCCCAATCAAAACCAGTCAAATCATCTAAATCTAAACAATCAAATTTCATAAACCACCTTTTTGTATATTGTTATTATATACAAAATTTCTTAAATAATACTTATCCTTTTAGCCTATTTAATTGTTTAATTGTGCCAGTCTTTTTTTTAGTCCCTTTTTTCTTTTTGAGGTCTGATCTTTTTTTGGATAATGGAACCCCAGTCTATGACTGGGCTTGTCTTATTAATAAACCAGATGAATCTGGCGTTCCTTTATATTGCTTTAAAGACTTTTAAAGAATTTGTTTTCTAAAATTGTACCTCGTTCCAATTTGCAATTAATTGGCATTCTATCCCCTGATTTTTAATTGCTTTAATTATACCAGTCTCTTTTTTTCCAGTTGTCAAGTTTTCCTTGACAACTGCCAAAGATGGCAAATCCTATAACATCAAGCATTACAACCTTGATATGATTATTTCCATTGGATATAGAGTAAACTCTATCACCGCAACAAAATTTAGACAATGGGCGACATCCGTACTAAAATTTAATTGTAACTCATTTTTCATTTTTTTCATCGCTTTAGCGATACCGCTTCCTCTTTGTGGCACTTTGCTTTTTTAAGAAAAAGATTTTTTGAATAAATTTCGTTAAGAAATTGTGACTGTCTGAACGAAGTGAGTTTCACAATTTTAGAAATTTCTTCAAAAAATCCTTAAAAAAGCAACTCGTGCCACGATTTTTGGATACTTTTTCTAAAAAAGTATCGAAGAAGCTAAAACCATAGTTAGATACTACTTTTTAGAAAAGTAGCCAAAAGCGGTGCAAGAGGTTATAATTTTTGGAATTTATTGATACTTTTTCTAAAATTGTGAAACTCACTGCGTTCAAACAGTCACAATTTCTTAACGAAAAAGTCCCAATAAATTTTAATCCAAAAATTATAAATTGCACCATCTGCGGTATCGCTAAAGCGATGATTCTTTGATATTTTTTGCTTCCATTTAAGTCTTAATTTTGCTTGAAGAAAGTTTTATTTTGGGGTATTATCTTTTTTTGGATAAAGGAACCCCAGTCTATGACTGGGCTTGTCTTATGAATAAACCAGATGAATCTGGTGTTCCTTTATATTGCTTTAAAGACTTTTGAAGAATTTGTTTTCTAAAATTGTACCATTTTCCAATTTGCAATTAATTGGTATTCTGTCCCCCTGATTTTAATGATTTGTTATACATTTTGAGGTTAATTAAAAATATGATTATAGAACCTATCGTATTAATGAATATTTCATCAAGTTGACTAATAACTATATTGATATTAATAGAATTTAGCTCATAAATAAAATCAAAAACAATACTTATTCCAAAAGAAAAATAAATTGTTTTATATATTATGTTTTTTATTTTTAACTCATGAAGTAAAACTATTAATAATAAGAAACTTACTGTATAGCCAAATACACCCCAGAAAATATGTTTTAATGTATTAGAAGCGAAAAATGGACATAGACCAAAACATAAACCTAATGGAATAGAAATGGCAAAAATTAATATATTTGTTTTAATAAATTTAAATACTTCTTTTCCAAAGTATTTTTTTTGTTTTTCAATTAAGATATATCCACCTTTGTTTTTATGTATAACGACTGAATCAAAAAACAAGGGTGTTTTGTACTTGATAGTTTGACTTGTCTTTTTTGTATTTGATCAAAATAGAGCTTGAACTACCGCAAGTGTACCCTTGTTTTTTTCTATGATTTGTTATATATTCTTAATTATTACTCGTCTTCATCTTCTTCTACTGTACAATAGGGTGTTGAAAGTTCAATTGTTTTATCATCAGTATTTATACTTAATTCAACATTATCCTCATATTCAAAATAAGTGTCAAATCCAGAACGTCTAGCAGAAGCTTGCCCTGTTATTGTTCCGTGCTCTGATTCTGCTTCAAATTCAACAGTTTCAATAACATCATTTGGTTCTTTATAACCTCCAGATTCTTCATGAAATGTCCGACTTATTATTTTAACTTCATCGGATTCAAAAGTATCATCGCCTTTTGTATATTCAATTGTTCCAATTTTTAATGCCATAATTTTACTCCTTTTATTTTGTGTATAACTATTTATTCAACCTACATTATATATAAAACACCCTGAAAAATCAACAAATAACATATATAAAATGTCATATATTAAAACAACAACAAATCATTTAAATAAGGTGTTCTTGAATATTCCACTATAAAAAACATTGCAATTTCAAGGAAAGTTTGCTAAAGCAACCGCTATTCGCTACTTTTGACATATTTTTTAATTATATTCTGTGAGCTAACACCTCTTTGCGTTATATGATGAGGGACATTTGGTATCACAATTCTTCTTATTCTTGCCATTTTTATCTCCAATATTTAGATATTAAAAATGATACAAAAATAAAATCTATTTATTCAAAAATATTACAATTTTCAATTAATTGGTATTCTGTCCCCGGATTTTCTTTTTTAATTGTCATATATTTCCTTTGATTATTAAGCTACACTGTTTTGTTAGCTTACTTTATTCACCCAATAGTTGAACTTACAGAAAATGGAGCAATATCTGTTCTTAATAATAATTTTTTACTTAAAAGGTAATTTTGCATCCATTCTAGTTTTTTAACAATCTTTGGTATTTTTGAATAAGTTGTTAAATCTTCTTCGATTTTAGATAAAAGTGTAGATTTTACTTGTTCTATTTTTAAGATATCCTTACCTATGATATATTCTGTACTTCTTTGAAGAACATTAAATGGATTTACAAAATATGATTCTCCATTAAATTCAGAAACAAAAGGTGTTTCATGAAACATATTAAGTAATTCTAAGTTTTTATTGTCAGTTGTATGCTCCCATTCAAATACATCTTTCCCTATACTTAAATCAAACTGCAATCTTGGCATATCTGCTTCTTTTGATTCTATTTCATAAGCACGTTCAACTGCTGGTCCAAAAAAACCAAGTTCGTCTAGGAAAACATCACCGAATGATATACCACCTCTTACAAGATAACCTTTACTCATAAGTCTTAAAATTGTTAACGATACATTATAGGCTGCTATATAAATAAGGTTAGTATTATTTTTTCTGCCATCTTCTATATCATCTTTATAATAAAAAAAGAAATAGGCACAATCTGAAAAACCAAAAACTTTTCTATCATAAATTACATGAGGTATTTCTTCTTGCCGTTTTTTATGGATAATTACTTCTTCATGAAACAATCTATGTAATTCATGTTTTTTATTAAAATCTGTAATATTTTGATAACCTACAATATCTATAAATATTGAAACCATTTTTTTATATGATGACATATTTTTTATTCCTTATATAGCTAACGTTTAAAATGAGCCGATGAATTGCCCGCATGGTAATTTATTGGCTCCACTAATTTGTTATCTATGTACATCAACAATATTCACATTCATATTTAATATAAATTTTAAAACTTTATAATCATCTCTTAAATAGTCATTAAAATTATATTGATTATCTATGAATAGTTTGATTTCATCTTTTAATTTTTTTTCTGGTTCAATAATAGTTTGCATTAAGTTAATCTCTCTTAGTTTGCCTAATAGATACTTTGCAATATTATCTTCAATTTTACTTTTAGAATGAAATTTTTCTAAGAAACTTATATAATCATATCCAATCAAAACATTAAATTTGTATGTTAAAAAAGTTAATATCATTAATTGTTGCATTTCCCATGTTTCGATTTGATTTTTAATAATTTCAAATTCGGAATTTAGATAGTCATAAGTTTTATTATCCAAATTAGTAATTATTTTTTTTAATACTAAATACTTATCGAATAATCGTGATATTTGCTCATACTTAATGTCAATAGAAAAATTCGTATGCTTTTTATTTTGGTCATGTAATGAAAATGCAGAAATATCATTATTTAATTTTAAGACTCCCTGTTTAACTTCTTCATTTTTTGTATCTATACTAATAATTGTATATTCTAATGAATCCATATATAACTCTATTCTATCTATTAATTTATATACTTTATTTTGAGTATTCATTGTTTGAAACTCTATAACTTGATTTTTATATTCTCTAATACTTAAGTTTAATGCTTCATTTTGACTCTTTAAACTTTGTTTTTGAAGGTTAAGTGAATCTTGAAACCTTAATAAAGACTCTGCTTGCTGTCTAATATTATATATTAGTAAAAGGAAAGCTATTACCGTACCATGCCCTGCTAAGATATCTCCAATTTGACCTCTTATCGCCCACTTGTCAAGATAGTTATTTGTACTATTGTTATCTAAAAACTGAATTAAGGTATTAGGGTCATATAGAGATACACATAAATTAATCATAGTAGCAATAGCAACAAAAAGTAAGATAAAGTTAATCATTTAGGTAGAATTCCTTTTTTTATAGATAACGGTTGACTTCAGTGACGCTTTTGCGTTCACTGCTAGGATTTGTTAGCTACTCCATCCAACCAATGCTTTTCATTGTTTCAGTAACCCAATCAATTGTTTGTTCTTTGCAATTAATAGTTTTTAGTACATCGAAAAGTATGGCTATAAAATTTTCTTTGTTATCAATTTTTATTTTGAAAAGAGTATGATAAATATAAGTTCTAATGTCATCTACTAAAATAAAAATTCCATTTTCTGAATACTTTTTGACTAATGTTATAACTTCCTCTTCATTAAATTGGGCATCTATCCCATAAATAA
>Ga0265295_1000484_pt1 | contig 80234 bp, 70 predicted proteins | sample Munlansysbiofilm_FD_192503 | JGI IMG/M metagenome (GOLD analysis project Ga0265295, IMG submission 192503) | Leachate microbial communities from a municipal landfill in Southern Ontario, Canada - Methane capture system biofilm | ecosystem: Engineered > Solid waste > Landfill > Unclassified ... | reverse complement strand
CTCCAGCGGGTCATCATTAAATCAGTAGACCCGATAGTTCATCATACGCTAAGACCGCTGGAGCCCGTCGCCATTCCGGACTAGGCCACGACCCCGCCAGCTTTCTTATACAAATTCAGCGTATAGTGATTTAAGCGTTGTGTTTCCAGATTGGAGCTTCAGATCTGGGTGATGAAGATGATCACGAGGAATATTGCCATTACAATGATGAAGATCAAAAGGTAAAGGAGGTCATGTTTTGTGTCGGCGGCCGGTTTTTCCTGTACTGGAACACGAATGATCTCTTCGGGGATCTCTTTGTAGGGATGTTCCTGTTCAAACTGTTCGAACTCGGCACGCTCTTCTTCGGTAAAATCCGGCTCCGGCTCCAGCTTTTCATTCACGATTATGTAATTGTCTCTCACAAACCTTATTGTATCTGCCGGTCTATCTGAATCTCATGGTTAAACTCGGTGAAAATTTTAAGCCGGCAGCGAAGTACACTTCGTATCTGGCACTTGCGAGCATAATGGTAGTTATCCTTATCTGGGCATGTTGTGTTGGCTGGGTCTATTTCGCAGCGATCGGCGAACCGTTTTTTGTTCTGATTGGTCAAATCTCTCTTGGCGTTCTCGCAGCAATCGTGATCTTCGTTCTGATCTGGGCGCGTCTGTATTATGCCTCGGTCGTATATCACCTGAATGATACGGAGATGACTTGGAAACGCGGTGTCTGGTTTAGAAAAACCGGTATCGTTCCCTATAACCGTATCACGAATGTGGATATCGTTCAGGGTCCGATCATGCGGATATTCGGTATCTCAAATTTAAAGATCGAGACTGCCGGCGGAAATTCCGGGAAGAACTCGGCCGAGATCCAGCTTGAAGGCATCGCTGATCCTGAACCTCTCAGGGCAATGATCATGGATTTTGTCCGCGGGAATGTTCCAAGCCCTGCGGCGACCGGTGTCGATTTTGGCAAGCGGGCAGCTCCTGGAGATATGCAGGCGCTTCTTGTTGAGGTCATGGCTATCAGAAAACTTCTGGAAGCAGAGAGAAAATAATTTTTGTGGGAACGATCTCCCTCTTTTTTGGAGGTGGATCCTTCGGAGAGTTTTTATGATCCGATTAGTAATTCTCGGCAATTTTTTTGATTTGATTTTAATATTTCCTATATGTCAAATGAGATAATAATGGTAATCTCTCTCGTCGGCATAGAATATTTTATGGATTAATAAATCACATTTAAAGTCTGGGAATATATGATAATTCGGAAAAGAAATCGGCGTTGTTATTCTTTAAAAGAAGAATTATTACAAAAATCTAGAGAGTCTGTTTTATCTGCAGTACAAATATTCAATACCCCATCTCTGAAATTTCGAGCCGAGACCTATATTGTTTTGATGAATATTGGCTGGACTTATTTATTGCATGCGTATTTTAGGCAGAAAAACATTGAATTCAGGGTTTATAAATTGTCAAAAAATGGGAAAAGACGGGTGTTTGCCCGAACTCATAATAAAGATTATGTATATTTGGGGTTGGATGACTGCATATCATGTAAGGATTCACCATTAGATAAAGGGACGATTAATAACTTGAAGTTCATGATTGGTCTTCGAAATGAGATCGAACATCAAATGACAACACGCATTGAAGAAGCATATGGTGCGAGATTTCAAGCATATTGTCTCAACTATAATTTTTATATCAAAAAATTATTTGGTGAGGAATATGGAATTGATAAATATCTCTCTTTTGCGATACAATTTACAAATATTGATGCACAACAAGCAATGGCCTTGAATACGTATCAACTCCCGTCCTCAGTTCATATGTATATTAATGATTTTGATAGTAAGTTGTCTGAGGAAGAATTCAATGATCCTCATTTTTCCTATCGTTTATTATTTGTACAAAAAATCGTTAATTCACGTGATCAGGCAGATAAAATCATTGAATTTGTCAAAGATGATCCTGAAATCATTGATGCAATTAACAAAGGATATCGGGAAAAAATATATATAAAAGATAGAGAAAAACCAAAATATTTTGTGAAAGATATCATTGAAAAAATGCATGATTTAGGTTATGTTAAATTTAATACCTATCATCATACACAATTATGGAAGAAGATGGATGCTAAGAATCCTGCTAAGGGATATTGTATCTGTATTCATGAATTATGGCATTGGTATGATTCGTGGATAGTAGTTGTAACAGAACATTGTGAGGCTAATAAAGTTCTCTATCAATAAATATAACTGATAACTCGTAATATCTTTTCATTTCAAAACGCCCCTGAAGGAAACCCTTTTTACCTTTTCTGCCTAAATACAAAGTATGTGTAATGTAAAAGGCACCAAAACCGAAGCAAACCTGGAGTTTGCCTTCGCCGGGGAGTCCAAAGCACGAAACAAGTACACCTATTATGCCTCCCAGGCCAGAAAAGAAGGATATAACCAGATCGCCGATATCTTTGAAGAGACTGCCGGCAACGAAAAAGAACACGCAAAACTCTGGTTCAAGATCCTCCACGGCGGAGACGTGCCTGACACCATAACAAATCTGCTCGATGCAGCAGCAGGCGAACATGAAGAGTGGACGGAGATGTATGCAGGTTTTGCCGTTGTCGCAAAGGAAGAAGGCTTTGATAACCTTGCAAAAACCCTTGAAGGCGTTGCCGCGATCGAAAAATTACACGAGGAACGCTACAGAAAACTTCTCGCAAACGTCAAAGAAGGCAAAGTCTTTGCCCGTCCGGAGAAACTGCAGTGGCAGTGTACAAACTGCGGTCACATCCATATCGGTGAAAAAGCTCCCGACGAGTGCCCTGTCTGTAAACACCCGTTGGCCTACTTCGAGATCAGAAAAACCAACTACTGAACTCTCCTCCTCTCAACCTTTTTTTCGTGTTCCGTCTTGGGACGAATCTTTACCAAAGAAAATCAAAAAAAAAAATGGCAGGTTCTCAGAATCCGAACACGAATGAAAGAATAATGTATGCCAGAAAGGAAACCACCGCAGCACACGGAATCGTGATGATCCACGCGGTCACCATCTGACGAACAGTACTCCAGTTCACTGCCCCCATACCGCGGGTCATACCTGTACCCATGATCGTTCCGCTCGTCACATGGGTCGTTGAGACCGGAACACCGAATGAGGTCATAAAAGAAAGGACTGCTCCGCCGGATACTGCGGCGGAAAATCCCTGATACGGCTGGATCCTGGTGATCCCCGACCCCATCTTTTTAATGACACGCCATCCTCCTGAAAGAATACCTGCGGCGATCGCAAAACCCGAGAGAAGGATCACCCAAAGCGGCAGTTCGCTGCTGGATGCTGCAAGACCTGTCGAGATCAGGATCGCGAGGATGATACCCATTGCATTCTGTGCATCATTTCCCCCGAGACTTGCCGCCTGAAATCCGGATGCCAGAACCTGTGCACGCTGAAACCATTTGTTCAGAAGCATCGGGTGAGAGGAACGCTTTGCCGTGATTTTTGTTAAGATCGTTGTAAAAGCATAGGATACGATCAGCCCGAGTATAGGGGAAACACAGATGAACAGCAGGATCGCGAGAAGTCCGGAGAATACAAAAACCCCTAAAATCATCGCAAGTGGTACCGCGACGATCGCCCCAACTCCCGCTCCGATCAGCAGGAACAATTTTATCGAATCTTTGAAGATCAGTGCAATGATCATCATCACGATCGCGCCAATGACCGCTCCGAGAATCAGATAATACACCATGCCAAGAGCCATCTCGGATGTAGGCCAGTTCACGACCGAAAGACCTCCTGCGGCTATTCCAGCTCCTATCAGACCGCCTACCAGCGAATGCGATGAGGAGACCGGGATACCCGACCGCGAACAGAAATTCACCCAGAAGACAGCTCCGCAAAGGCCAATCAAAAGAAGAACGGGGGTGAAGATTTCCGGGTCTACGATTCCTTTCCCAATAGTTTTAGCAACTGCGGTCGAGAAAATGAATGGACCTGCAAAACAGCAGACCGATGCGAGCAGGATAGCATATCTCGGAGATAGTGCACGGGTCGCGACTACTGTCGCGACGACATTGGATGCGTCGTTTCGCCCGTTCGAAAAGTTGAACGCGAGCGCGATGATGATCCCGAGAATAACAACAATAAAAGTGACGGTATCCATGCTTTACTCACGTGTGACGAATCAGAATTGCGGAAAATACATCGGAAACATCTTCACATTTGTCGGTTGCGATCTCCAGATGTTCATAGATATCCTTGAGTTTGATGATCTCGACAGGATCATTGGATTTAAACAGGTTCCTGATTGCCGTGGAGAGAATCTCATCACCCACATTCTCCAGCCGGTTGATCTCGATACAGCAGCCTTTGATCGTATCTGTGTCTTTGAGGGTGCGAAGACCGCTGATCCCGGTTTTGATCTCATCTGCCGCCTGACGGATGCATTTCGCAAACTCGATCATGAACTGATCCGTCTTTTTCACTTCATAGATGAGGAGCATGCGTGCCCCGTCATCGATATAGTCAATGACATCGTCAAGCGCGGTAACAAGCCGGGAGATTTCTTCCGGTTCAAAAGGAGTGATAAATGTGCGGTTCAGTTCGTCATATGCTCTGTGGGCGATTGCATCCCCCTGATGCTCGATCTCTTTCATCAACCGGTATTTTTCCTCGATATTCGTATAGTCGGAAAATATATCGATCAGCATATCTGCTGCTTTACAGACCGTAGCTGCCTGTTCCTCAAACAGTTCAAAAAAAATCTTGTCCTGCGGTACGATTAAATTCTTTAGACCCATCAGTTCCCTCTGAATACGCATATATTCGTTGGGCATGTTACATCAAGGTTATCATATATGGAATATAGGAAAGCTATATCCTCTATTGAAACCTGAATGAAGTCTTTATACCCTCCCGACACCAACACTACTGCAGAGATTATACCTATGTTCTTAATTGGTGAAGCACTCGTTGGCGATGGAGCGGAACTGGCTCACATCGACCTCATGATCGGAGATAAAAACGGCCCGGTCGGCATGTCATTCGCAAATGGTCTGACACAGCTTTCTGCAGGTCATACTCCACTTCTCGGCGTTATCCGCCCCAACCTTCTGCCAAAACCGGCAGTCCTGATCGTCCCGAAGGTAACGCTCAAACACACCGAGCAGGTTACCCAGATCTTTGGTCCCGCACAGGCGGCGGTCTCCAAAGCAATAGCAGATGCATTGGAAGACGGCGTCTTCGAGGGTATGGATGTTGAGGAAAATGTCATTGTTGCAAGTGTTTTCATCGACCCCTCGGCAAAAGACTTCAATAAACTCTACCGTTTCAACTATGGAGCAACGCGCCTCGCACTCTCACGCGCTCTCGATAAGTTCCCGGACACCGCCACCGTTCTGAAAGAGAAGGACAGAGCAGCTCACGGAGTTATGGGATTCAAGGTCCAGCGTCTGTGGAACCCGCCGTACCTCCAGGTCGCCATGGATCTTGTCGATATGAAGCAGGTCGAGCGTGTTTTATCCAGCGTCCCGCAGAACGATCACGTCATCTTCGAGGCAGGAACCCCGCTGATCAAACAGTTTGGTCTCAGTGTTATCAACGAGATCAGAAAGATCCGCCCGAACTGTTTCATTGTTGCTGACCTGAAGACCCTGGATACAGGTAACCTTGAGGCACGCATGGTCTCGAATGCCGGCGGAGATGCCGCAGTCGTTTCCGGTCTTGCACCAGTAGAAACTATCGCCTCCTTTATCAAAGAAGCAAAGAAGTGTGGAATCTACGCGATCATCGATATGCTGAATGTCGAAGCACCTGCAAAACTTATCGAGTCTCTCGGTCAGATGGGTGGCGCAGCACTTCTTCCGCAGTATGTTGAGATGCACCGTGCTATCGATAAGGAAGCAACCGGCGATTACAGCTGGGGTGACATTAAGACGATAAAGGAAGTTGCAAAGAAATACAATGCAAAGATCCTTGTCGCGACTGCAGGCGGTATCCGTCAGCCGGTCGTTAAGAAAGCACTTGCAGCAGGAGCAGATATCGTTGTTGTCGGCAGAGCGATTACCGCAAGCAAGGATATCAAGAATGCAGCAGAAAGCTTCCTTGAGGAACTCGACTCAGAAGAGATCGATCAGTTCCGTATCATGACCGACTTCTAAATCGGTCATACCCGCGGCTTATGCCGCCAACCTATTTTTTTAATTGTTTCTGTTTCTCCGGGATTAGATCTTTGGGGATATTATATCAATAATCCAAAAATAGGATATTTCCACCGCGTCGGGCTCCGCGCCGAAGTCGCCCTCCCGCACCCCAATTCAGAAAAGGGAATGGGGGACGTAAAAAGAGAAAAATTAGAATTTCGGTTTTGTTTCAACCGCTTTTGCGAGCAGATGGATTGCCGCTTCGAGATCTTTTAAGTCGATGACCTCGACCGGTGAGTGGATGTAGCGTGCCGGAACCGACAGTGGAACGCTTGGAATCCCGCCGCGTTCAAAGTTGATGGCGGATGCATCCGTATTGCCGCCGTCTCCAACCTCTATCTGGCAGGGGATAGTGAATTTCTTTCCGGTTTTTACCAGCCAGTCGACGATCCGCGGATCTGCGAGGTGGCCCCGTCCGCTTGCCGACGCCATGCCTATGACCGGTCCTTTACCCATATACACGGGTGCTTTGCGCCGCTCGACACCGGGCGAATCTCCCGGGATCGTCACATCTGTGGCGATGGCCACATCGGGATCGAGCGTGTAGGAACTTGTCTTCGCTCCTTTCAGTCCGACCTCTTCCTGCACGGTGAAAACTGCGTATATAGTGTGCGTGGTCTTCATCTCTTTCAGAGCGCCGATCAGCATAGCACAGCCGGCACGGTTGTCCATGGCTTTTCCCGTGACCGTGGTCCCGGCAAGTCTGACATACTGCCTGTCCATCGTGACCGAAGTTCCGACCGTAATGCCGAGGGCCTCGACCTCTTCGGGTGATTTTGCACCGACATCAATGAACATATCCGCCAGATCGATTGGCTTTTTCTTATCCTCTTCGTTCATGACATGCGGAGGTTTGTTGCCGAGAACACCGTAGACATCCCCTTTCTCTCCGTGCAGAATCACGCGCTGCCCGACCATGACCGGATTATACCAGCCGCCGACCGCGACGAACCTGATAAATCCGTGATCATCCACGAACTGGACCATCAGACCGATCTCATCCATATGGGCGGCGAGCATGATCTTAAAGTCGTCGCCATTTTTGACCGCGATAAGATTACCCATCTTATCGGTTTTGATCTCATCCACATAATCTGCGATCTCGGCACGGATGATCTTTGCAATCTCCGATTCACGGCTGGAAATCCCATGTGCATTCGAGAGTTTTTCAAGTAAAGTATTGATTTCAGTAAGTTCCATTTATGCCACGACCTTTCGTATTCTCTCAAGAGCGATTTTTATATTTTCCTGGGACGTTGCATAGCTCATACGGGCGTATCCAACACCTTTCGAGCCGAATGCAGCGCCCGGCGTGATGATCACGCCTGCCGCCACGATCTTCATGACCGTGTCGAGTTCAAGTTTCGGGAACGCGTAGAATGCTCCTTCCGGCATTTCAACGGAGATCCCCATTTCCCGAAGTCCGCTGATAAGGAGATTTCTGCGTGCTTCGTATTCCTTCTTCATTACACCAATCGAGGACTGATCCCCGGTGTATGCCTCGAGGGCCGCATACTGGGCGATCGAGGTGGGACAGGCAAGCGAGTACTGCTGGATTTTGACCGCCTGATCGATGATCTCGCGTGAAGCTGCCATAAATCCGATACGCCAGCCCGTCATCGCATAGGTCTTGCTTGCCGCGTTGATCGTGACGACGTTGTCGCCGAACGTTCCTGCGCTGACAAATTCCGTGTCGCCGTAACAAAACTTTTCGTACACTTCGTCGGAGAGTATAGTAACGCCGTAATCCGCTGCGGACTCGACGACCGCTTTGATCGTCTCTTTCGTCTCGACTGCACCGGTAGGATTTGCCGGGCTGTTTAAGACCATGGCTTTGGTATTCTTGTCGGAGAAGTGTTCTTTGAGCGCTTCGACATCCAGATGGAGGTCGGGCTTGAGGGCGACCGGGTCGGGAATTCCGCCGGCGAGCGTCGCAAGCGAACCGTAGGAAACAAAACCCGGGTTATTGAACACGACCTTCTGCCCGTTCTCAACGAGTGAAAAGATAGCTGCGTGCAGTGCGCCCGATCCGCCTGCAGTGATAAGGATATCAGAAGGTTCATACGAGAGTCCGTTTTCCGTTTTGAGTTTTGCGGCTACTGCGGCACGGAGTTCATCGATACCTGCATTGTTTGTATATCCTGTTTTTCCCTCGGCAATGGCCTTGACCGCGGCATTTTTGATGTTCTCCGGGGTGTCGAAATCAGGCTGGCCGAGACCCATGTTGATGGATCCGGGAGCTGCCGACTCGAACATCTTTCTGATCCCCGAAATATCGATGGATGTTACACGTGATGCAAAATCTGTCATATTACTCGATGTTAGTGTGGCGGCGTTTCAGATCAGCCTCTTCGATCTTTTTCATATCCATCAAAGTCGAGATGACGGCATCTCCGAACATCAGGGAAGATGTTTCGAAGATGGTCCCAAGCGGGGCGAAGGACCGGTGCTCGCCAAGCATCTGACGGATCTCATACTCATGGGCATCGCAGGTGACCGGGTCACGCTGGGTTTCTATCTCAATGACAAAATCCGCAACATGCCCGATACGCGACTGGGGATTGGATGAGATCAAAGCGACCTTTGCACCAAGACCTTTTGCGGTCTCTGCGATATCTCCGATCGTTTTCGTGTTTCCTGATCCGGAAAAGGCAACGATCAGATCATCTTCGCCGATCGCCGGGGTGATGGTCTCACCGACGACATAGGCGGTAAATCCTGTGTGCATCAGACGCATCGCAAAGGATTTGGCAACCAGACCCGATCTTCCTGCGCCCATCACATAGATGCGGTTTGCATTGAGGATCGCCTCAAGAAATGCATCAACCTGATCCGCGGGGATCTTCTGAGCGATGGCATCGATACGTGATGCCATAAGACTCATCATGTTTTGAACGGATACTCCGTATTTCATAATTGTGTAGCTATTGGATGTGCAGATAGAAGAGGATGTTGGAATTGGAAAGTATATCCTGCGGCACTGTGCAGAATGAAAAAAGAAGGGAGGTGTATCTCACCAGATATCGTAATGGGCGTGCCCTTCGGGGTCCATACGTTCAGGATGTGACTCGGGCGGCATTCCTCTGCCGATGGAAAGGATCGCGACCGGCCGGATGTGTGCGGGGAGATCCAGGGCTTCCTTGACCTCCTCTTCATCGAATGCTCCTATCCAGCAGGTGTGCAGGCGGAGTGCGTGGGCCGCAAGCATCATGTAGGTCGCGGCGATCGTGGCATCCTGCACGGCGAAGAGGATTCCTCTGTCGGCATATCTGGACATTGACCGGACGTAATTGGCGCAGACGATAATAGCCGAACCGGCATCCGGGATCTGGTGCTGGTTTCCTGCAGCATCTCCGAGGATTTCGAGCTGGCTTGGGTCGGTCACGACGACGACGTCCCACGCTTCGAGGTTTCCTGCCGACGGGGCGGATGAAGCGGCCTGAAGAAGATACTCCATCTCCTCATCTGTAAGGCAGTCGGGTTCGTATTCGCGGACCGAGTACCGGGTCGCAAGGAAGGTCTGGAATTCAGATAAGTCCATGTTCATGTAATACCGCAAAAGCGCCTGCGGCAACGGTTGTTATCGGGGTCATTGCTTCGCCTGATTTATCGGATGCAAGACCGAACTGGTTCGACTCGGCGAGACCGATGACGGCAAGTAAAACGGCAGCTGCCTGATTGAACTCATCGGCCTCGGTCAGTTTTGCGGCGGCTTCGCAGTCGCTTGCGAGAACATCGGTCAGGGCGATCAGAATGGTTTTTGCGCCGGCCTTGTCCTCTTTTTTGAGGGAAGGAATGCTCACAAACTGGTGGGCGATCATCATGATGTCGAGTTTCAGCCGCTCGGCGAGATGATAGCGCAAAAGTGCATCTTTTGGTGTAACAGTCATGATATATTTGTTTTCCGTGAGGGAATAAATAGCATCTGATTGTGTAATGCGTTGCTGTGAATCAGGTAAAAAAAAGGCATCCTGAAATCGGAAAAATGATTATTCAGGTCTCTTTCCCGTTCATGAGCCCAATGACCCTTTCGGGGTGTGAATACACGGTGAACCGGGGCGGTCTTGTGAAACAGACAAGTGTGATCCCTGATCTTTCCGCAAGAGACGCCCCGGCGGAGGTTGCGGCTGCACGCGACACGATGATCGGTATCCCGGCATTTGCCGCTTTGACTACCATCCCCTGCGGCATGCGGCCGGTACATCCGAGGACACACTCGCCCGCAGGCAGATGGTTTTGGGTCATGTACCCGATGACCTTGTCCACAACATTGTGCCGTCCTATGTCGCTCGCGGAGAAAACCACTTTTCCCTTATGATACAGGACTGCGCAGTGCAGTGCTCCCGTTTTGTCCCACTGCTCGGTGTTGAGTTGTTCCCGTACCGCAAATATTTCTTCAGGGGTGATCAGACCTTCGCCGGTCACACAGACCAATGATTCCTGCGGACAAAATCCTCCGGCCGACTCCATTTGGCCGCTGATATCTGCGGTATCTTCTGCCTCCACAAAAATGTCCGATCCCAGGACTTTGACCGATTGGATCTTTTTGGCGATCCCTGCGGCAACAAAAAATCCGATGCCGAGTTCGCGGAGTGATTCCATGGTCGCAACATTCTCCAAAAATTTTTCTCCGTTCAGATACAGCGTTACCGTATCCTCGGCAACCACCGGATCAACGGATCTGACCACCGTACCGTTGTCATATCTCCATCCGGGAAGCCGGATCTGATTGCTGTCGGCTGTCCCCTCTTCCGGTTCATCTGCGGGAAACCCGCTGATTCTTTCAGGATGCGAGTACACGGTAAACCGGTTTTCCCGGGTGAAGCCGATAAGCGTCACTCCCTCTTCTTTTGCGAGCATCGCTCCGGGGTAGGTGACTGCGGTCCTGCCGACGATTACCGGGATCCCGGCATTCACCGCCTTCATTACCATCCCTTTCGGCTGTCTGCCCGTACATCCAAGAACACACTCGCCCGGCGCTATTCCCTGCAGAGTCATGACTCCGATGAGTTTGTCAACGGCATTGTGTCTCCCGATATCACTCGATACGGCAATGATCTTGTGATCATGCCATAATGCGGCACATTGGAGACCGCCGGTCTGTCTCCAGACGTCCACGTTCATCGCATCCCGGACGGCAAATATGTCTTCCGGCTGTATGATCATCTTTGAAGTGACATGACCCTTTTTTTCTGCAGGAGTGAAGCCTTCGCGGGTATTCATGTCTGGATACACCTCTGCCTCGACGAATACGTTTCTGCCGTCGACCCTGACGGAACATATCTTTTTGGCGATCCCTGCTGCAATAAAAAAGCCAGCTCCAAACTCCTCGAGCATATCGCTGCTTGCGACGATGTGCAGAAACTCCTGACCGTTCAAATACAGGGCGATCTCCTCTTCGCATGCTACAATATCACCGATCTCGGTAGTTTTCCCCTCGGTCCAGAGAAGTGCCGGCTGTTTTTTTATCATACTGCTCTCTTCAACTGATCTCTCGTGCCGGGTCATGGTCGTTCCTTTCGTTGGATATATCTCACTGTCAGAAGCTTATGAAGAACTCTTCGAATAGTGAATAGATAATCCAGTATTTTGGTGTGATACCTAATAGGGGTATGGATAATTACGCAGTGAGATCCTGCAAAAAAAGATTACTGGATAGTGGGAATTTTTATCTGACCATCTCGCCGTGCAGCGTGAGGTCCAGACCGATATATTCCTCGTCCTCTGAGACCCGCAGTCCAACCGTTTTGTCCACGATCCAGGCAAGGAGATAGGTCATACCGAAGGCAAACACCGCGGTCACGCATGCATCGAGGATCTGGATCCCTAAGAGATAGGCATTTCCTTCAATGAGTCCGGATGCCCCGCCGACCGCCGCAGTAGCGAAAATACCGCAGGCAATTGTTCCCCAGAATCCGCCGACACCATGGATAGACCAGGCATCGAGACTTTCGTCGAATCCTTTCTTGACTCTCCAGATAAGTGCGTAGTAACAAAGAATTCCGGCGACCGCACCGATTAAAAGGGCAGCCCACATATTGACGTATCCTGCTGCAGGGGTGATCGCTCCAAGACCGGCGATGGTTCCTGAGATGAATCCAAGCGAACTGGGCTTTCCATGCCGCCAGTTAGCGATCATCCAGGAGATCGTTCCGGCAGCAGCGGAAAGCAGCGTTACCATGATCGCGTGGATGGCGATGTCATTCGCGGCAAGGGCGCTGCCTCCGTTGAATCCCATCCAGCCAAACAGAAGCACGCCGCCCGCGAAGAATGTGAGAGGAATGTTCTGGGGGTTCAGGTTGTATGAACCGAACCCTGACCGTTTACCAATGTAAATTGCAAGAGCGAGTGCGCTGAATCCTGCACTGATATGGACGACGGTTCCTCCGGCGAAATCGAGAGCGCCGAGCTGCTGGAGCCAGCCTCCCCCCCAAAGCCAGTGGGCGATCGGATCATAGACGAAGGTTGTCCAGAGAACGCCGAATAGCAGGAACGCGCCGAATTTCACGCGTTCGGCAACACCCGAGACGATGATCGCGAGCGTGAGTCCGGCAAACGTCATCTGGAATGCGGCAAACAACATATCGGGAATCGGAAGGCCGAGTTCCGTCCCATAACCGACTCCGGCCAAACCGAGATGTTCGAGACCGCCGATCACCAGCGTGTCGGTCCCAAACACTAGCGAGTATCCAAGCAGGAACCACTGGATGATCACGATCATGAGCGATGCGAATACGAGCATAAGAACTGAAATAAAGTTCTTTTTGCGAACCATGCCACCGTAGAAAAGACCTAGGGCTGGCGTCATTAAAAGTACAAGGGCGGTTGAAGCAAGCACCCAGGCAACGGATCCGGTGTCAATCATATATATAGTGTCTCCATCGGGTCGTCGGGACCAGGTCTGCGATGCAGGACAGACCTCCATTCGTCCCGGCTCACAGATATTTTACACCGGATTTATTGATTCTGCAAATATATAAATGGTGAGAGTGGTTAGCATGTCACATGTTATCACACATAACTTTTTCCTGTCAGGTGGTCTGATCCGGTTGTTCCGGCGCGGTTTCTTTGGTGAGCGGTATGATGTTTTTGAGCAGGTATTTTACCAGAATCGAAACCGACGGATTGCCTGCTGAAAAGATGCCGATCTCCCGCCCCTCCAGTTTGCCGATGATCAGCGTATCCTGCCGGTCGGCATGGATGGTCAGCTGGAACTCAGGCTCGGTTCCAAACCCGCCGGTATTTCGCACATCCATGAACTCCCTCATCTCGGGCTGAAGTTTGTAGCACCGTATTGGAAACATATCCGGATCGGTGTCTTCCGGGACGATTAAATAGAGATCGATCTTTTTCGAGAGATTTTTCAGATTCCAGATATGTTTTTTCACATACGCCGTGTCGTGACAGATCATCACGATCTCTTTTTTGCTCCGGGAAAACATCATCCGAAGGTGACTTTCGATGGCCCAGGTATTCTGGAGTGTGTGGGAAAGCAGGGGACGATTATGCTGGAAGGTGATTTTTGAGTGGAGATACTGTTCGACTTCGTTCAGCCGGTCGAGATTTTCCTGTCTTAGTCGGTTGAACGTCTTGGTTATATCATGAATAAAGAATCTCGACGGACCTTCTTCCTCTGCCGTACCCACAAATCCCTTCTCTTCGAGATTTGCGAGCGCTTCATAGACTTTGTTTCGCGGGACCTTGCTGATCTCATGCATTTCCCGTGCGGTCGCCACTTTTAATTCGAAAAGAACCGCGTAAACTTTTGCCTCATTTTCGGTCATTCCGATCGTTTTTAGCTTTTCTACAAACTCCTGCATGCTGATTCCTTCCCTGATTCTGATAGATCAAACTGAATGGATAATGGGTGTATTGTTACGTTTATTGGTAACACTAATTATATATGCGTTTGTGCTGATTTTGTAATAACCAGTTGAAACATATCTGGGGTTCTGAAAAACGGAGCCGGATATGAAGCTTGATCCTGGATATCAGGGTTGGGTCCGGATTTTATCTCCAAAAAAGTTACCGGCCGATCATAAAAAATGTGAGGAATAGTGGTGAAATGCTTTGGTCTGTCACCATCATCGGTCCCGCATTGGCCGTGAGTAACGGGAAAGGGATTCATGGAAATACTAGATACAACCATCAGGGACGGGGGATATGCAGTTGATTTCAACTTCTCCTGTTCAGACGTGAGAAGCATCTCTTCCAAACTGGAAGAGATGGGCATAGGAATGATCGAAATCGGACACGGGATGGGATTGAACGCCAGTTCTCCCAAAAATGGCATCGCCGCCCAGACCGATGAGGAGTACATGCGTGCAGCCGCAGAAGTGCTAACGCGCTCTAAATTCGGGATGTTCTGCATTCCGGGCATTGCACGGTTAGAGGATCTGCAGCTCGCCGTTGACTGCGGAGCCTCGTTTGTCCGGGTCGGTATCAATGCAGATCAGGTCCCGCTGACCGAGCCGTATATTCGTGAAGCAAAAGACCTCGGCTTAACGGTGATGACGAATTACATGAAGTCGTACGTTCTCACTCCTGAGGAGTTTGCACAAAATGTGGTTCTTTCAGAAAAATACGGGGCAGACTGCGTGTATATCGTTGACTCCGCCGGCAGCATGTTTCCGAACGAAATCCAAACATATTATGATGCCGTACGGCAAAATTCAGAAATACAGCTCGGATTCCACGGGCACAACAATCTCGGACTCGCCGTTGCAAACAGCGTGTACTGTGCAAAGCTCGGCTTCGATTTCATCGACTGCTCTCTGCAGGGTCTCGGGCGAAGTTCCGGGAACGCCTGTACGGAAATGTTTCTTGCGATCCTGGAGAAAAACGGATACCGGACCGATGTGGATCTCGTTGAATTATTTTCGGCGGGATACGATCTTCTCCGTCCGATCACGAATAAAGACCTCACCGATCCGCTCGATTACGTCTGCGGGTATGCCGGGTTCCACACCAGTTATCTGAATCAGATCAACACCTGCGCAGAAGAGTTCGATGTAAATCCGTTCCGTCTGATCATCGAGTACTCGAAGTATGATCAGGCGAATATGGATTACGATAAACTGTGCAGCATGGCGATGGGAATGCAGAAAAACTCCCGTATGCGGCAGGCCGACCATCCGGTCTTTCCAAACTGCGCAAGCTGAGTTTGGCTATGACCACACCTCACTCATTTTAAAAATACTTATTTTTCCTTCTCGATGAGAAGTACCCGCGCCGGTGCTCCGTCGCTGTCTTTGATCTTCATCGGAAGCGCCGCGATCTGATAGTTTCTCGTGTAATCGGTTATTTTGGACGCTGCCAGATACTCGACGAGGATCACACCGTTTTTCAGGAACAATTTATGGATCACTGAGTCGTTTTCTGCATGAAGCGGCGTTTTGCTGTTGTCAGGTGACGGGGTGTCCAGTCCGAGGAGTTTCACTCCCGAGTCGACCAGATACTGCGCTGCCTCTTCGCTAAAGTAAGGATAATTCGCGTAATAATCGCCGGTGGTCCAGTGTTTGTCCCATCCGAAAACACAGATAACTTTCTCATGCAGAGGTATTCCCTGAAGCATCTCCGTCGTGACCCCCGTATTATCCGGCAGACTCCGGAGATCGATGAGGGTCACATCGCCAAAAAGCGTGGATAAGGGAATCTCGGGGATCGTTATCCCGTCCGGAATGAAATGTCTGGGCGCATCCATATGAGTGCCGGTATGACTGCCGAGCGTCAGTTTTTTCGTGTTTCGTCCAACAGACTCAATCATTCCAAGAGTTTCCGAGGAAAACGGTATGTGCCAGTCTGCATTGAAGCAGGGCATCCCCTGTTCCATCGCATGTGTTAAATCAATGATATTCATACAAACGGTCTCCGCTGGTTTAGGTATAATTTGGTAATTCTATCATTTATGTTTGACCCGAAAGACCTTCTTTGCGGGAATATATATTAAGGCATTACGACGGAGTAAAAGATAGAATAGTATTATGGAAAAGGTAGAACATCCCTGGTCATTGGATACCGACGAGCTCCGGCGTGCCCTCAACTGTGATACCGAGACCGGACTGGATTCTGCCGAAGCCGAAAAACGACTCGGAGAGTCCGGGTCGAACACCATAACCGAGTTCAAAAAGATCTCATTTTTAGGAATATTATTAGAAGAGCTCAAAGAACCGCTCATTATTGTCACGCTCCTTATCGGGGTCGTCTACAGCATATGGGGTCAGATCGGGGACACGATCACGATTCTCTCTCTCATCGTATTCGTCACGGTCGTCGAGGTCTATACCGAGTTCAAAGCGAAAAAAAGTATGGAGGCTCTGAAGAAACTGGGAGCTCCGACGACCTGGGTAATCAGAGACGGAAAACCTGATGAGATCCCTGCCTCTTCTGTTGTGCCCGGTGATCTGTTATTATTAAAGAGCGGAGTCAGGGTCAGTGCTGACGTCCGTATCGTGACGTCCCAGGGTCTCGAAGTTGACGAATCGCAGCTCACCGGCGAATCCATGGGGGTTGGGAAAGGTTCGGATCCGATTCCAGAATCCTCAGGTCTTCATGAACGGACCAATATGATCCACATGGGGAGCGTGATCCTGAAAGGCAAAGGGACCGGGTTTGCCGTACATACCGGGATGGACACCGAACTCGGGCGCATCGCCGGTCTCACTCAGGAAGCGAGCGATCCCCAGACTCCCATGCAGAGATCAACGCTTCATCTGACTAAAAATCTGATCGGGCTCGCGGTATTATTCAGCATCGCGATCCCCATCCTCGGTTTTTTCCGCGGTCTCTCGGTCCCGGAAATGGTCATGACAGGTCTCTCTCTTGCATTGGCCACTATTCCTGAGGAGCTCCCCATCATTATGACGATGCTTCTTGGCTTCGGGGCGATCCAGCTCGCCGGAAAGAATGTTCTCATCCGCCGGACGAAAGCCGCCGAGACTCTTGGCAGTGTTACCATTATCGCGACGGATAAAACCGGAACCCTGACGGAAAATAAGATGAGTATCGAAACATGGACCGTTGATACTGAAAAGCAGCTGTTCACCATCGGGGTTTTGATGGCAGATATTTCCGTTGATGAGGATGGGAATTTTCTGGGAGACCCGATGGACAAGGCCGTGGTCGAAAAAGCCAGTGAGTTCCGAATCGAACGAAGCGAATTGCTGAAAGAATACAGGCTTCTGCAGGATTCCGGGTTCGACGGTGCAAACAAAATCTTCCTGATGAAGTATGATCATCAGGGTGCCGGTATCGACGTCATAAAGGGCGCTCCCGAAAGTGTTTTTGCCTTATCGACACCGGATCCCAATTTGGAAAAACAGCTGAGCGAATCAATCAAGGCAGGATTTCGCACGATCGCCGTAGGCTCTAAATCACCTTCCGAGGAAAAATACACGGTCGCCGGCTTGATCAGTTTTGACGACCCGATCCGTGAAGAGGTAAAACCGGCGATCCGGGAATTTTTCAATGCAGGCGTCCGGGTGATGATGATCACGGGCGATCACGCTGGAACGGCGGCACGGGTGGCGGAGGATGCAGGGATCACGGTAGAGAATGTACTGAATGGTGAGGATATCCGGTCGATGCCCCCCGAGGCACTGAGAGAAGCGGTCCGCGGTTGTAATGTTTTTGCGAGGATCACCCCGGAAGAAAAACTCCGGATCGTCAATGCCCTGCATGAAAACGGGGAAGTCGTGGCAGTGACCGGGGACGGGATCAATGACGCTCCGGCACTCAAAGAAGCCGATATCGGGATATCGTTCGGGATATCGGGGACCGATGTCGCGAAAGAAGCATCTGATATGATCCTCGCGAATGATGATTTTACCTCGCTTGTCGATGCGATCAAAGAAGGGCGGCGGCTGTATGAAAATATGTTCAAGTGCATCATGTACACGCTCGCAAGCAAAATCGGTCTGGTATTCATGCTGCTCATCCCTATTCTTCTGGATGTGCCGCTTCCGTTTGCCCCGATCCAGATCATCATCATGGAACTTTTCATGGATCTTTCAGCGTCCACGTCTTTTGTCGTAGAACCTGCTGAATCGGATCTTCTGAAACAAAAACCGCGTGACCCGAGCGAGAAGTTCATGAACAAAAAGATGATCTCCGGTATTTTCACCGGTAGCCTGACGCTGATTGTGGTAGTTCTGTTCGTCTATTTCTTCAGCTGGTTTACGACAGGAAACCTTGGAGTTGCGCAGACATATGCCTTTGTTTCATGGCTGTTCTGCCATATCCTTCTCGCCATGAATATGAGAACGAGCCGTGTTCCTTTGAGCCGGGTGGGTTACTTCTCCAGTAAAGCGATGAACATATGGATAATCGGCGTGATCGTTTTCCTGATCCTGGTACTGAATGTTCCATTCTTCATAGAGTATCTGAAGTTGGCTCAGGTTGGCGTGCTGCCGATATTCGGCATCGTTCTTCTCTCCTTTGCGGCGACCTACTGGATCGAGCTCCGAAAAATACTGCGGATAAAAAAGGGCGGGGTTTTTGGAACCAGTTCTGGTTCTCTCGTATGATTATGGAAAGATAGTGTCTGCCGGATTATACGTCCGGTGACACATCATGTCCTTTTTCATCGATGAACAGGACGGAAAGGAGTTTTTTTGCCTCCTCTTCATGCAGTTTTTCGAAGAGAACATAAATCAGTTTCACGTCTTCGGATCCGAGCGGGAGATTCTTATCCTTATTTTTGGTTATCCGCTTTATTGCGTCCGATTCCTCGGGAGACATCCGGGAACCGTAGGTCTCGGTGACCCTTTCGACCCGCTGACGCCAGGGTCCCTGTCGTGAGGTGTTGATGATCTTCCTGAAGTCCAGGTCTTTTTTTACGACCGTGATATCGGCACTTCTGATGGCGATCCCGCTCGCTCCCGTAGAAACAGACGAGGATTTCGGCGGCGTGGCGTTTGGTCTTGACGGCAGGAAGACCTTTTCATGGACCACTTTCCGGGCGACGGGCTCGGGCCTTTTCCCTATGTCCTGTTGTTTGTTCAGGATCCGGAAACCGTTTCCATGCTTGGTCAGGATCTCATCGTCGATGACCCTGAGTTTCATATTCGAGAGATTCATTCCTATATCGGTTATTTTGAAAATGGTCGTGTCGGTGTGTTCGACCATCCCGGTTTTGATAAGATAGAACAGCGCATCGTTCACTTTACTATCAAAGATGCCCCTCCCTCTTCCTCCGGTCTGCATGATCTGTTCGTCCAGGGTCAGACTGAACACAGCGATGAGACTGTCTTTGATCTCTTTTCTTTTGTGCGGGGCACCGTCGGAGAGGAAGTTCAGGATCGGTGCATACATCAGAGAATACTGTTTTGGCAGAGGCATGATACGTACGGGGTAAATGGGGTGAAGAATATATAAGATTTCCGTCAGGCCGGTTGGGAAAATCTATTTATCTTCACCCGTCGTTTTCCCTCTTATGACGACCGTGGACGCAGACCTTAAAGGACCGGACCGTGAAACCGGGGAAAACATCGCCCGTTCCCTGTGGATGCATGAATATACGCCTGAGGCACTGCCCCCGGAGATCAGAGCCCGCATCTCTGATCAAAAGAATTTCAGCTCGGCGTTCGGCGAACGCATAAGAGCGAGAATCGCCGATCTTCGCGCCGCGCCGGAGAATTTCAATCCTGATTACACGAAACGCTATGCCGCTCTCACTAAGTATGCCGGCGAGCTGACGCCGCATCAGGCGTATGCGATGAGTAATCTCTTCGGTATGGATAGTGCCCGGGGGTATCAGGAGCTTCCAATCGACAAAAAGTTCACCTTTCCGGAGGATGACCGCCCGCAGTTCGAGTATCAGGTCGGCTGGCACTTTTTCGTCGGGAATGTGTTTGATACGAAGGGCCGCGAGTACGGGATCCAGCTGATGTTTTGGCGTTACTCTCTTCTCCCTCCGGAAATGGCAAAGGAGGCCGGGTTGACTGATATCGAGAATCAGATCGTCGAGATCCATTTTGCGGTGAGTGCGGCAGGCGAGAGGCATTACCGGATGCGGCCGGTGATTGTTGCGGGAACGACGGGGCTGATCAACTTCTCGACCGGGCCTTACACATATTCTGTTGGAAAAAATACCCTTACGTCTCAATCGAAAGATTCCCTCTTTCCCCTGAGACTGCAGGCATGGGGTATCGACAATCACAAGGATACGCCGGCCGAGATTTCGATCGATATCACCGTCGATCAGACCAAAGGGTATGTCTTAAACGGGGACGAAGGGATGATGCCGAGCGTCGGCGGGGTTGGGACACTGTATTATTCTGTCCCGCGTCTTCTGATCGATCCGGAAAAGAGCCGGCTTTCGATCGACGGAGAGGAGCTCCAACTTGCATCCGGCACGTTCTGGTATGATCATCAGTGGGGGACTGGTTTTATGCCGGCGGGCAGTCCGCGAAGCGATGTTCTGCGTGCGGCAGGGTTTATCGATGACAAACCGGCCGTCGGCTGGGACTGGATGGAGGTTCAGTTCGATAACGACACCGAGATTACCCTCGCGTCGATCCATTCTAAAGAGCAGAAGGATTTCATTAATCAGTCCGGTCCAACCCCGCCGGGCGTTATGACGGCTCCTGCCGTCGGATCGTTTATTAAAGAAAACGGGGAGTATTTCCCGATCAAAGCTATGCTGAAGGTTACCGAATGGGTGAAGAGTTCGGTGACCGACGGCCCGTATCTGACGACCCGCGTCTGGTATCCGAACCGAATGGAGGTCACGGTGGAAACTGCGGAGGTGCCGGATTCCTGCAAACGATTCGTGATGATCCCGATCGTTTCGACCGGTCAGCAGGGATTTTTTGCGGCAGGAGCTGAGTATTCGGAAGGGGCGGTCAGTATCGAGTGGCCCGAAGGCAAACGAATCGGCTCGGGCTTTTTGGAAAATGTGAGTTATGCGGATGCCTGCAGACAGAATCTGCGGCTTGCCGGGATTCCCGATACGCCGGAGATGGCCGGGATTTTTGCAAAACCGGTGATTACGGACGAAGAGAAGGCCGCCGCAATGGCTTTTCTGATGAAACCGGAGAATGCGGCCCGGCTCGCAGCGGAGCTCGCAAAGGCCAGGGGGCTTTGAGTTCCGGCTTTCTTTTTTTGAAGGGGGGGGGTCTGTTTCTTTTTTGTGTACGTTTCGGCTTCTTGTAATGGATTATTTTCGTGCATTTTTTGTGATGGCAATGTACGGATGAATGGAGGAAAGGACATCTTCTGTTTAAAAAAGGTGAGTGTATTGGAGTTTATTTCATTCAAAATATTTTTACTATTAAGGACTCATGTTTTGGAACATAATGGCAAATCTTGATATCAATACTGCAAGCAGGAAGTACCCTGATATCACATATACGACTTGCCAAAGCCGAGCAATTCCCTCTAATCCCGGATCTCCAACACCAAACAATGCTAAGACAGTGTTTGCAAAGAGTTCCGCAATGTCTGGAGACAAATGTTGGGTGAGGACAAGATTAACAATGAATGCCAATACTATGAGTCCGCCAAAAGACACAAGACAACGCTTACATGATGTGCCATAGTCAGATAACCACCAGAAAAGCTTGACGAACGGGTTGATGAGGAGTCTATCAAACAGAGAAGATTTGCATTCCTGTTTTTTCTCAGTCTCCTCTTTTTTGCCGAAGCTTTTTTTCAGGAATTCCCAGGGAGAGAATTTTTGTTTATCATACCACTTTCTCCATTGCATCTCCCGGATATTTCGCTCCAGTCTTGTTCTCAGAATCGGGTCTATGCGGGTCGCAGAAAGCGCAGTCCCCGTAAAATCCGTATTTTTGTCTATGAATCTAGTGACAAACAGGGTTTCCCCATTCACGATGGCATAGGTGAAGTCTGCTCCCTCAAGATGTGCCCACAGGAACTCTGCCCCTTCCAAGGTTGCGCCCTCGAAGTTTGCCCCTTCGAGACGGGTCAACATGAACTCTGCCCCATTGAGATGTGCCCACAGGAACTCTGTATCCTTGAAATGTGCCCCCTCAAAGTTTGCCTCTTCGAGGTGTCCCCCAATGAATTCAGCACCATTGAGATGTGCCCCATTCAAATGGGCCCTCTCAAGATGCGCCTCAAAGAAGTCCGCACCCTCAAAATATGTCACACGTAGATCTGCCCCCTCAAGATGGGCCCCCGATAATAGTGCTCCTTCTATATGTGCATCCTTGAAACACACGCCACGGGATATTGCCTCTCGAAAATCTGTGCCACTAAAATTAGGTCTTATTAATTGAGAATCTCTCTTCACTAAGTCCACAACATTTTTTGGATCCCAATCCCTCTTTGGATACAATCTGTTCCATTCCAATGCAAGATATTCCAGATACTGAGCATTCCACTCACCTATCCTCTCATTCTCTGCACACTCGATCAGATATTCTGAATTGAGTTTGCTATAAAGTTCCTGACCTCGCTCTTCAGGTTTTTCATCCATATTACAATGAATAGTCCCTTCCTTATGATTATCATTTCTTAAAATGTCGTGGGAGACCAGATTATTTTCGAAATCCGACTGGGAAATTTTTGGGAGGGGGTGTGTACGCATAATTCATGTAAGCAATTCTTTGGAACTATAAGATATCCCACCGCGAATAATCGCGAATAAACGCGAATCGCATTTTCCTTACGCTGTCTTCTTGACAGCGTCGTTTCACTCCTCTGTCGCGTTCCTACGCTCCGCCTTATCGGCTCTGCGTGGCCGGAACGACAGCGTGGAAAGTCCACGAGCTGTAAGCTCGTGAGACGTCTCAAGAGCCTTTGGCTCTTGGACAAATGCTGGAAAACCCGCGTCGCGGGTTTTCTCCTGATAAAATCTTGATTATTTTTGTAATCGCAGGGATTTGAGATTCTCTAAAGAAAACCCGCGACGCGGGTTTTCCAGTATTTTTCGTTCCGCCGTCTCGACCACGCGGAGCCGATAAGGCGGAGCGTAGGGACGCGACCGAAGGTCAAGAGGGCGGAACAGGAAAAATACGATTCGTGGAGATTCGCGATTATTCGCGGTGGGATATCTCATGTGTTTACACTTATCCAATACACGAAATCAGTGTAATCTCCCACAAAAAAAGAATGCCTTCTCCTGAGTACAGAAACAAGATTTCCCGCCGCGTCGGGCTCCACGCCGGATCGCAAACCTTCGGTTTGTTCCGCTGAGGCCGCCCTGCGGGGCAGCCCGCAGTCACCTCCCGCACCCCATTTCAAAAAAAGCGATCGCCCCTCTTTTCTTTTTTACTGAATGCATGTATTCTCACCTAATCTTCCCGATGGATTGACATCTCGATTAGATAACCAGTCCCTATCCACAATACTCATAACTTCCGGCATGCAATTATATAACCACTATGGACTTCGGCGGTTCTATCGGAAAAAACACCTATGTCGCACCCAATGCGACCCTCAAAGGCGACGTAACGCTCGGCGATAACGTCACCATCCTTTTCGGGGCGGTCCTTCGTGCAGACATGGAAAAAATATCAATCGGCAACGGCTCCAATGTGCAGGACAACGCCGTCATTCATGAAAGTCACGGATATCCCGTCTCGATCGGCGAAAACGTCTCGATCGGTCACGGGGCGATCATTCACGGGGCAACAATCGAAGACGACGCACTCATCGGCATGGGAGCGATCGTTTTAAACGGTGCGAAAATCGGCAAAGGATCCCTTATTGCAGCCGGAGCTCTCGTCTCCGAGCGAAAAGAGATCCCGCCGAACTCGCTTGTCATCGGCGTTCCCGGAAAAGTCGTTCGCGAACTCACGCCCGAAGAGGCTGCCGGCAACTTCAAAAACGCTGCGACCTACGTCTCCGTCGGACAGAGGTATCTTCATGAATAATGTTGTTGTCATTGGCGGAGGAGTCGCCGGCATCCAGAGTGCCATGGACATCGCCAATCACAACATCCATGTCTATCTGATCGAGCGCGAGCCGTCGATCGGCGGCCACATGGCCATGCTCGACAAAACCTTCCCGACCAACGACTGTTCGATGTGCATCCTTTCGCCGAAGATGGCCGAGATCTCCCGGCACCCGAATGTTACGATCCTCACCCTCGCCGAGGTCGAAAAAATCGATGGAGAGGTTGGAAATTTCACCGTCACCGTCACCAAATACCCCAGATACATCAATGAAAAAGAGTGCACGGGCTGCGGCGACTGTATCACCATCTGCCCGATCGAAGTCTACAATAAATTCGATGCCGGCATCGGGGTTCGAAAAGCGATCTACAAACCCCATGCCCAGTCGATCCCGAACCTTGTCGTCAAAGACAATCTCCACTGTATTGAATGCGGCCTCTGCTACGGAGTCTGCGGCAAAGACGCCGTCCTCAAAGTCACCGAGGACAAAGTCAAGACCCTCGAGATCAACGCCGCCGCCGTCGTCATCGCGACCGGGTACTCGCTCTTCGATCCCCAGAAGAAGTCCAGATTCGGCTATCTTCGCTACCCCGACGTCATCACCTCGCTCGAGTTCGAACGGATGATCAATGCCGGCGGACCGACCGAAGGAAACCTTCGCCGGCTCTCGAACGGCGAAACGCCGAAGAGCATCGTCTTTGTCCAGTGCGTAGGTTCGCGTGATATGACGATCAACAGGAACATCTGTTCCTGCGTTTGCTGCATGTATGCACTCAAAAACTCCATGCTGATCAAAGAGCATTATCCAGATTGCGAGGTCTCGATCCTCTACTCGGATATCCGGGCCTACGGAAAAGGCTACGAAGAGTATTACCAGCGGGCGATCGACGCCGGCGTCAACATCATCCGCGGACTGCCGGGCGATGTGCAGGACAATGGAAAAGGCCGGCTCGTTCTCCCGCTCGAAAACACCGAGACCCGGGAGTTCATCAATCTGGAAGCTGACCTCGTCATCCTCTCGGTCGGCATGCTGCCCGAACCGGACACAGTTCGTCTGGCGAAGTCTCTCGGTCTCGGCCTCGACGAACACCAGTTCCTGAGTTCAGCCGATATGAAACTCGACCCGGCGGGAACGATCCGTCCCGGGATCTACATCGCGGGCGCCGCCCTTGCGCCAAAGGATATTCCCGACTGCGTAATGTCAGCCGGCGCCGCCGCGATGAAAGCATCCATCGATGTTATAAGGGGCGAACAATGACCGAGGACAAAACCATCTGGTGGAACGATGAAAACAGTTCCGTGATGCTGATCGACCAGACGCTTCTCCCGACCGAGTATAAGGTCATCGAGATCACCGAAGTATCCCGGCTCGCAGACGCGATCCGCCGGCTCGAGGTCAGAGGAGCTCCGGCTCTCGGTGTTGCCGGCGCATTTGGGGTCGCTTTATCTGCGGCACGCTGTGTCTCCGACGTCGAGTTCGACGAGACGATCGCGTCCGACGCGGCTCTCTTAAAGAGCACACGCCCGACAGCCGTGAACCTCTCTTGGGGTGTCGACAAAGTCCTCCGCAGCATGGAGAACCTCCCGCCGGAAATGGCACGGATCATGGCGCTTATCGCCGCGAAAAACATCGCCGAGAACGATACCAAAGCCTGTATGCTTCTCGGACACAACGGCGCCTCGCTTCTTCCGCAGATCGGGACCGTGCTTACCCACTGTAATGCCGGAGCTCTTGCCTGCTCTTCATGGGGCACGGCGCTTGGGGTCATCCGCTCTGCCAAAAAAATGGGCAAGAAGATCTCGGTCGTCTCCTGCGAGACCCGCCCTCTTCTCCAGGGCTCCCGGCTCACCGCCTGGGAACTTGCCCGCGATGAGATCCCCGTGACAACGATCGTCGACTCCGAAGCCGCATTCCTGATGCGTCAGGGAAAAATCGACGCCGTTATCGTCGGCGCCGACCGGATCACCAAAGACGCCGTCTTCAACAAGATCGGGACCTACATGCACGCCGTCTGTGCAAAACATCACGGCATCCCGTTCTACGTTGCTGCGCCAACCTCGACCTTCGACGCCGAAGCATCCGAAGCCGACATAACGATCGAGCAGCGTGACCGAACCGAGGTATCCGGCTTCTTTGGGAGAACGACCGTTCCCGAAAACGTCCCGGTCATCAACTACGCATTCGACGCGACGCCTCTGGATCTTGTCACTGCCATTATAACCGAAAAGGGTGTCCTGTATCCCCCGTACGATTTTCAGGACCTGAGATAAATGGCAGCGACCCTCTCACTTGCATTTTTTGACAGTCCGGTCTGGAACAATCTGGCACTGGTACTTGGCGAGCTTCTGCTGATTTTCATAGCCTTCTGGCTGATCTTCTCCATTCTGATGGCGATTCTGATCGTCATTTCCATCCATCAAAAACAGATGTATTTCCCGCGGCTTCTCCGGCCGTTCTTCACGATCATGGAAGGAACGGTCAAAATCGTCTGTCTCCTCCTCGGCGTCGACGGAAAAGAGCTGATGGAGTTTCTGATCAGAATCGACAACGAGATGAACTACTCGAACTTTGCGAAGACCCCCGTCGAACAGCGGGTCATCTTCTTTCCCCAGTGTCTCCGGGCTCATGACTGCCCGGCCCGTCTGACCCCCGACGGGCTCAAATGCGTTTCCTGCGGCCGCTGCGGGCTTGGAAGGGCGGTGCCCGCTCTCAACGAAGCCGGATACAAGACCTTCATCATCCCGGGTTCGACCTTCATCAAACGGATGATAAAAAAATATCACCCGAAGGCAATGATCGGCGTCGGCTGTCTGATGGAAGTCAAAGAAGGGCTGGAGATGGGCCGCAAGATCTCCATGACGACGATCGGCTTCGTGACAAAAACGGACGGATGCGTGGAGACGACCATGGACTACGAAGAACTCGTGGAGGTCGCGTCCCTCGGCCTTGCCCAACCGGTGATTATGAAGCCCGAGACCGACGATAAACTCCCCGGTTCTAAAACATAATAACCCCCTGCCGCAAACATGTACCCCGCATGAAAAACCTGATCGTGAAGGGTGCAAGACAGCACAACCTTCAGAATATCAATATAGAACTCCCCCGTGACAAACTGATCGTTGTCACCGGGGTTTCGGGCTCGGGAAAATCCACACTCGCTTTTGATACGATTTATGCGGAAGGGCACCGCAGATACGTCGAATCGCTCTCCGCATATGCCCGCCAGTTTCTTGGACTGATGAGCAAACCCGATGTCGATTCCATCGAAGGCCTCTCCCCCGCAATATCCATCGAACAGAAAACCACTTCGAAAAATCCGCGCTCTACCGTTGGTACGGTGACGGAGATCTATGACTACTTACGTTTACTGTATGCCAGAATCGGGATTCCCTACTGTCCGATCCATCATGTGAAAATCGAGTCGCGGACCCCGGGCCAGATCGCCGATTCGATCCAGAAGGAGTATCCGGAGACGATGATCACGATCCTCGCCCCGATCATCCGCAAGAAGAAAGGGACCTACGAACAGTTGTTCCGCGATCTGCACGCGGACGGCTTTACGCGGGTCCGGGTCGACGGCGAGATCCTCAGAACCGACGACGAGATCAAACTCGGCAGATACATCATGCACAACATCGAGATCGTCATCGACCGGGTCGATACTGCCGACCGGAGCCGGCTGACCGAGGCGATCGAATCTGCACTGAAGCATGCCGAAGACGGGCTCGTGTATGCAAATGCCGGCGAGACGGATTCCGTCTACTCGGCACGGATGGCGTGTCCGGTCTGCGGTCTCTCGTTCGAAGAGCTCCAGCCGAGAATGTTCTCCTTCAACAGTCCGTTCGGGGCATGCCCAACCTGTAACGGGCTTGGTTTCCAGATGGTCTTCGATCCCGACCTGATCATCCCGGACAAAACCCTCTCGCTCGCCGACGGCGCCGTCGCGGTGTACAAAAATTTCCTCGACGGATTCCGTGTCCAGTATCTGGACGCGGTCGCGAAACATCTCGGATTCACGCTGATGACGCCGGTCAACGAGTTCACCAAAGAGCAGTATGACGGGCTGATGTACGGCGTGAACCAGGATATGAAGTTCCGCCATACCTCGAAGAATGCCGAGTGGGCCTATCACGGGACCTGGGAAGGGCTGCTTCCCCAGACCGAACGCCTGTATAAGGAGACGAAGTCGGAGTACCGCAAAGAGGAGCTGGAGAAGTTCATGCGTATCCTTCCCTGCCCGACCTGTCACGGGAAAAGGCTGAAGGATCACGTGCTCGCGGTCAAAGTGGGCGGTCAGTCCATCGCGGACGTCGCCGATATGTCGATCGACGCGGCCCTCGAGTTCTTCGAGTCTTTGCCGCTTTCAGAAAAGGAGGAGGAGATCGCGAGGCTGATCCTTCGGGAGATCAAGTCCAGACTGAACTTCCTGAAGTCGGTCGGTCTCGGTTATCTGACGCTTTCCCGAAGTGCGGGGAGTCTTTCCGGCGGCGAGGCCCAGCGTATCCGACTCGCCACCCAGATCGGTTCGAACCTGATGGGGGTTTTGTATATTCTGGATGAGCCGTCGATCGGTCTCCACCAGAGGGACAACCAGAAACTTATCCAGACTCTGCAGAAGCTCCGCGATCTCGGGAACACGCTCCTCGTGGTCGAACACGACGAGGACACGATCCGGGCGGCAGATTACGTAGTGGATATCGGCCCGGGGGCAGGGGTCCACGGAGGCCGTGTTGTTGCCGAAGGAACGCCGGATATGATTCCAACGTTCCCGGAGTCCCTGACGGGGAAGTATCTTTCGGGCGAGCTGTCGATCCCCGTCCCAGAGAAGAGACGGAAGGCGAAGAGGTTTATCCGGCTTAACGGATGTACGGAGAATAATCTGAAAAATATCGATGCGGCGATCCCTCTTGGGACGCTGACGGTTGTAACGGGCGTTTCGGGCTCAGGAAAATCCACACTGATCTATGATACGCTGTATCAGGCTTTGATGAAGGAGATCTATTCGTCCCGCGTGACGCCGGGCGCTTATCGTGAGCTGATCTTCGAGTCGGAGATCGATAAGGTGATCGTGATCGATCAGTCGCCGATCGGAAGGACACCGCGGTCGAATCCGGCGACGTACACGAAAGTGTTCGACGATATCCGGAAACTTTTTGCGGAGACGAAGGAGGCGAAGCTGCGGGGCTATGGTCCGGGCCGGTTTTCGTTTAATATCAAAGGCGGCCGCTGCGAGGCGTGTTCGGGGGACGGCGTGATGAAGATCGAGATGAACTTCCTGCCGGATGTGTATATCGAGTGCGAGGAGTGTAAGGGTACCCGCTATAATGAGGAGACGCTCGAAGTGAAGTATAAGGGGAAGTCGATTGCTGATGTTCTGGGTATGAGCGTGGACGAGGCCCTTGAACTGTTTGAGAATGTGCCGTCGATTAGCGCAAAACTTCAGACGCTTGTCGATGTGGGCCTCGGGTATATCAAGCTCGGACAGAGTTCGACGACGTTGTCGGGAGGCGAGGCCCAGCGTATCAAACTGACGAGGGAGCTTGCGAAGCGGGCGACGGGGAAGACCGTCTATCTCTTGGATGAACCGACGACGGGTCTCCATTTCCATGATGTGAAGAAGCTGATCGGGGTTTTGGACAGTCTGGTCGGGAAGGGGAACTCGGTTGTGGTGATCGAGCATAATCTGGATGTGATCAAGTCGGCGGATTATCTGATCGATCTCGGGCCTGAGGGCGGGAATGCCGGCGGCGAGATCATCGCGACGGGGACGCCGGAGGAAGTGGCGAAGGTGAAGAAGAGTTATACGGGGCAGTTCTTACAGAGGATGCTGTAAGAATTTTTCATTCTTATTTTGGGTTTTGTACTTCGGTTTGGTGTAAGGGATTCTTTTGGGTTTTAATATCCATCACACGAAATGCACGAAAAAAATACGAAAACACGAAAAATAAATTAGATTGGGTTGGATTCAGAGCGTACCCTCCCCAACCCCCACACAAAACCCACCAAAATCAACTAAATGCACAAAAAGGGGGGCAGGGGCGGAAGGATAGACAGGTAAGCTCTGAGACGGAAGTAGTTGGGATGAGTGTGGATGTATGAGATTATTTAACCGCGAATCTCCGCGAATTAACGCGAATCGCATTTTTCTAGCGCCGTCGTGCTCTGCTCCGGCTTATCGCCTGCGCAGGAATCGCACGCCGTCTGGAAAAATGCTGTCGGAAAAACCGGCGTGCCGGTTTTTCTCTCATTTGTGATGCTCGTCTTTTAGCAGAAAGATAGGAGTTATCTGATCCTGTAATATCTATGTGTATTATCCAATGAAACTACAAAATTAGATATGTTTCTTTGGTAGAGATTAAGAGAGATAATTCTTTCAAAGAATATCAATTACATCTAACTGAAAATAATCAGCCCTCATTCTCATCTTCTTTACCTGAATCTTAGATCCACTTTCAAGAATTGCTTCTTTAACTCGTTGAACCTCAGATTCGGGAGTCTTGGTGCCAAAATATATTGCAGATGGCTTAATGTGTTCAAGTCTCTCCTCCTCATTTGGATCGGGATTCAGAGGTAAAATAAGACGCCATTCCTTTTCATATTCCCATACTGTCGATTTTTGTGTACTCAGTTTGATAGTTATTTTCAATGATTGGTTATCTTCTATTAGAGCCTGCTGATACCTCTGAAAAACAGGATACAACTGCTCTTTAAATAGGGCAATTTTTTCACCATCAATAATTCCTGACTCGAGAAATGGTTGCATAAAGTCTTCAATCTTGGAAAGATCTAGTTTTTCGATCTCATTCGTTAATTCTTGACTGTGATTCTTTCCCATTTCCAAAAATTTATCTGTCTGATCTGACAGTTTATTGTTATATTGTACTGGGTATAAACCATGATAATTCTGATAATCAGATAATTGGTTAATATTAATCACAGGGTATTCAAGGCAAAATCCAGTATGATTTTCTGCATAATGACTCCACATTAAAATAGATCTAACATCTTCTGAAAAACAGGCAATGCCAAGATTCTCTTGAAATTGATTACTAAATTGGTGACGTAAATCATCAAAATATTCTTCTGTTGCTCTCTCTACTAAAGAATGAAGTTGATAATATGTATCTTCATCAATTTGCGGCATTTCAAAATCTTTAGCTACCATTTGTGATAGGGCCTTTGATGCTAACATCTGATATTTTTCAGAAGGAATACCGGTTAAATCATTCTCACAATCTAAATAATTGCTATTTATCAGAATATTTATCTGACAAATAAATGTTATTAGAAACTGTATTAATTCATCATTATTTGACAATTGGTTTTCAAAAAATGTAGGGATAAATGTATCATATGGATCATTAAATTCGAGAGGTCGAGATAATCGGAGAGTGAAATCATCCATTTCAATCATAGAAATCAAACGGTCAATCTCATTTTTTTGGCACAATGTATTTTCACAAGTACTGCAGGTTGGACATAATGTTTTTTTCGAAGAGATATTTAAAGGACGATAACGGTAGAGCGAAAGAGGTATTATGCCCCCTAATATTTGTTTTGCCTTCATTGGGGCATCTTTCTTAAAAATGGCATTATTATATTTTTTAAGAGTTATTTTATGTTTCTTTGCTCGTGATGGTAATTTTCTGTTTTTACGAATCATAGAAAATATCTTCTTAGAATCTCGTCGTCTTATGATATTATACCTGTCGATGAGCTTGGATACAGAAAAATTCAGAGAATCTTCTAATTAGATGAAAAACCCGCGACGCGGGTTTTCCAGCATTTTTCGTTTCGCCGTCCCGGCCACGCGGAGCCGATAAGGCGGAGCGTAGGGACGCGACCGAAGGTCAAGAGGGCGGAACAGGAAAAATGCGATTCGCGTTTATTCGCGATTATTCGCGGTGGGATTTCTCATGTGTCCTCACATGACCATACTTTTTATGAATGAGATTATCGCCGATTCAAGAACCGAAAATGGTCATCGAATCGCAGTTGGTTTTATTCCGGTGTCTACACACTACCGTGAACATCCCGCTCGAACAGAGATCCCCTTCTATCCAAAATCCCCGTCAACCCTCAATTCTCCCTCTACTTCCACTCGAAAACCACCACTTCCACTCCAAACCCACCCCCAGCCGATCAAAAATAACTCCTCTTCACCAACAAAAACCATACCTCAAACAGAAAATACGCCCAATCCTGCCGTATTTTCCCTCCAGCACCCTCATTCTATATAAAAGAGGTACTTAGACGTATAAAAAAAACGATGACCCCCCAGAGACTACGTCCGTAAGTAAGTAAATACGGGAAGAAAAAGTGCTCATCAATCACTTTTTTTTTACACGTATAGTCGTATTATTATTATTTTATGTACAGTACAGACGAGAGAGAGAGAGAGAGAGAGAGAGAGAGAGAAAGCGCATTTATGTGTGTATGTAAGTACGTCTTTCCTTCCGTCCGGACGTAGTCTCACGGGGGTCATCGTTTTTTTTATATGTGTAGATACTATTTTATATACTATGACATTTCTGGACGGATAATACGTTGAATCCTGACGATTTCAATTTTTCACCACCAAAAATCATCACAAAAAATCCCATCAAAATCGATCGCCGAAGACCCAAAATGGAATTGAAATGCCTATTTGCGAGTGGAAATGCCTATCCTTTTCACACACTTTCACAGGGTGAAGGCAGGAATAAGGACCCTCGTCGGGTGTATTTTCCATCGATCCACTCTATTTTTGTCCAACGGATCGTTATTTCGGCTGGAAAAAGTCCCTATGCAGATATGTAGATAGATGTGTATATGTGTTGAAAAAAAGATAGGGGGGTGACGAGTCCGTCCGTAAGTAAGTAAATACGGGAAGAAAAAATGCTCATCAATCACTTTATTTTTCTATATACTATATACTTTTTTTAGTACAGAAGAGAGAGAGAGAGAGAGAGAGAGAGAGAGAGAGAGCGCTTTTGTGTATATATACATAAACACATATCTCTTTACGTCCGGACGTAGTTTTTTCCGGGATATCGTTTTTTTTTGATTTGTGTAAATATGTATATAGATACATAGATGGATAAAAAAAGAGCCGGATAGATGAACGGGCGGATGTGTTTTCGAGACCGGACATCCACCCCTGTCCCTCACTCGCAAGTCTCTCGACTTGGTCGCAAGGCAAAGCCTTCAGTCGCAAACCTTCGGTTTGCTCAGACTTGCTCCGCTGAGGGCGAGCCTGTTCGCAAACCTTCTGTTTGCTCTCCGACTCGGGTCTACGACCCTCGCTTGTCGGCTCACCCCGCCACGCAAAACGTACCGTTTTAATTAGTTTTGGCCACCCATATTTTTGGATAATATATTACCCAGCCCTCATGCTGCTGTAATATAATGGAGAATATCATGGAAGAAGGCAAATGTCCAATATGCGGAGAGCACTGTTATATTCACTCAAGAGCAGGGAGCAATCTTCCCACCTACAAATGTGATTTCTGTTTTGCCTATGAACTTGCCGATGAAGACCTCCCCCTGATCCAGGAACATAAAGTAGTTCTTTCCGGATTTCTGTTTGAAACCCGCATGAGATCCCACTCAATAAGAATCAATGCCGGGACCCTTCCCGTCATCCTATCTGATTCGCACGTTCCTCGGACCCCCATGCAAAAACTGGATAAACTCATACTGTTTGTCTACAATGTAGGATCCGGATTCAAGAACCATATATCAAAACTCGCCAAATATCCCCCGTCCGTATGCTACGCGGAAGATGCTGCCGAGTTCAATCTCATGGTCTCTATCCTGACCGATATCGGCTATCTCTGCGAACGTCAGGCACGTTTCGGTGAATACGACTGCGGGTATTTCATCACCGTTGAGGGAATGAAATACGCCGAATCTCTTCTATCAGGCAATAATCACTCCACGACCGTCTTCGTCGCCATGAAATTCTCTGACGACCGCAAATCTGTTTACGAGGAAGGAATAAAACCCGCATGTGCCAAGCTTGGCTTCTCCGTCTTCACCATCGATGAAACGGAACACAAGGGAGATATCACCGATAAAGTCATTGCCGGCATTAAAATCAGCCGTTTCGTCATAGCAGACTTCACCTACAATGCTCTGGGCGTCTATTATGAAGCAGGATATGCCAAAGGGCTTGGACGCGAAGTCATCAAAACCTGTAAAAAGGAATGGTTTGAAGAGAAAAAGGACGGAGAGCGGGTAAACTGTCTTCACTTCAACATAGAACACGACAACCTCATTCTGTGGGAGGATGAAAAAGATCTGAAGCAGAAATTAGAGGACAGGATTTTGGCGACGATATTCTAAATCGATTTTTATACCGGTTCACGGGTGGTCATTCTCATCCGCCCGCCAGAAAAAAAGAAAACTGCCTGCGTATGCAGGTCTCACTTATACTCTTTACCGATCAAAAACCGGTAAAGAACCATGTATTTTGCCGCAGACCGCGGGATCTTCGACTCGACTTCATAGTACGTTCCGTCGTGCATCGAGAAGAGGATCTTCATCTGCAGGGAAAACGCAAACCCTTCGATATCCGCAAACGGGAACACGAACTTTCCTTTGTCGCCGTCGAACTCAAGTCTGTCCACATAGATCGAAAATCTTCCGGTCCCGAGATCCTCAACCGACTTCAGCGCTCCGATCTTTCCAAGGATCTGCCCTTCGTCCGACTCGATCGGGACATCCTTTTCGGTCGCGAGATACGTCGTCAGATTCTCTTTGATCAGATCCCGCTGCCAGTGATCCCAGGAGACGATGTTGTCATAGTGAAGCGGGTGACCGGACGCCGGTTCAAACAGACCGAACTCGTTGAATTTTACCGCATAGCCGCATTCGCAGGAAAGGATATCTCCTTTACTGTGCAGTTTTCCCATCTGTTTACATTCCGGGCAGATGTAGAGGATGGTTTCCAGATATTCGGCAAGATCCGTGCCGGTGTAGGGCTGCGGATCCTTTTTCTGGTCATCGAAGGTATTCACGTAAAGATCACGATTGATCGCTTCATTGATCTGATCGACGGTCATGCTCTTCAGCTCATCAGGTAAGTATTCGTGTACGAACTCTCCCCGCATTTTGCCGTCACGCGGTGTTTTCCCCCACCGTGGGCGGCGCAGATATCCGCCGTGCATCCGATAGGTGATCAGCGAGGCGTCGAGATCTCCGCATTCTTTGACCAGTTTGCCGGTCCCGGGCGAGATGAACGCGGTCTCGCCGTTAATCGAACGGACCCCTTCGGGGGACATCCAGACATTATGACCGGCGCTGAGTCTCTCCTTGATATCGCGGATCACATCTCCGGCGGGGGCTCCTTTCTTACGGATGATCGGGTCGAGCAGAAACGCTCCAATAAACCGGGTCGATTTTTTTCGAAACAGGTGTTCGCCTGCCACATAATACATGTGCCCTTTGACTGCCATGCCGATCATCAGGTGATCCCAGAGGGTTGTGTGGTTGGAGAAGACCATATAAGGAGTATGCTTTGGGGTGACTATATCATAAGTATAATGTAATTTCCGTCCGATGGCCGGACTGGCAATAAAACGTGCCGTTCTGTACACGCTTTTATACCAGCAAACGCGAAGGCTCTGCATTGACCTATATTATAGTAATTTACCCATGATATAGGTGAGGGTACTCAAAAGAAGGAATGGAGTAAGAGTTTTTGGGTGTACTTCGGTTTCAAATAAGAAAATCTATGGATGCTTTCAGTATCCTATAAAAACACGGGAAACTCTAAAGCAATTCAATATCACGTATGCAAATCTTCTTTTCCCAAATTTGCTTCATAGGTTGGTCTGAGAAAATCAAGTCCAACTAGTAGATAGAGATTGCATATTATATTTGCATTTGTATTTTCGTTATTTTGATAGAGTATCGTGACAAATTGAACAATTTTGTCTTTATAATACTCAAAATAATGTCCGGATTTAATCATGACTATAAACAGTTCCCCGCAAAGTTTTGGGTGTGATAGAGCATGTTTGATTAAATTGTCGATGAAATTTGTTTCAAAGGGTTTGATGTACTTTACTGATAGTTTTAGCCACTCACATATTTCTTCGGTTAATTCATCGACTAAAGAAATCCAGCTATTTAGTTCAGCTAATATGTTGATGTTTTCACTATTTTCCGGATCCTCTTTGATTTTTGAAATAATGATATTCCAGAGAGGAATCACCATTTGAAGCTTATCTTGAGGGATTTCTCGACCATAAAATCTAAATGAACGTATTAAATCTATAATCTGTTCTGAATTCCATCGATCAAAAACTTGATTGATCAAACTTTCTTTCTCACTTAATAGATCAAATCCTTCTAGATATCCCATACAAATGTGACTAACTAAGCGTTCATTGATATGTGGATCTTTAAAATTCTTTTGAACTGCTTTTGTGTAGTGCCCATTTTCTTTAAGCAACATATAGATATCTTTGAAAATTTTTGAATAGAATAAATATGCAGTGAATGCGGCATTCCAATGTTGTTCATCATCAGAGAATATTTTGTTTATATTATCTCTAACCCAGGAATTATCGAGATAACATAGGTTTGAAAGATATTTACCTAAAGTCACAGAAAATTCCACAGTTGGTTCAAATGTGGTATCAAGCCTTCGTTCAAACTCAGCTTTAATTGTATCAGGCCATCGTATTTCATCGATCTTATGAGAATGGCGGGCAAAACAAAGAGAGTAATGTACCATCGATGAATAAATTTTTCCTTTAGTGGAATTTAAGACGGAGGTCACGAGGTCACTCATTGGATAGAGATCGGACTCAGCTTTATTAGAAAGAGTTAAGAGAATTTTTTCGACGTCTGGTAACAATTCCAGATCCATTACGTGAGCGTCATTCCGGGTTCCTTCATCAAATAATCTTGTAATTCCAGAGATAATCTCGTTTCTGTAGTGATCTTCTCCTTCTTTATACGATTCATTCCAAAATTCATCAGAGTTTATGATTGAGTTGATGTATTTAATAACTGTATCCCATTTGAATTGTTTTTCTTTTTTCCAGGCTTCCGATAAGCCATATAATAATTCATATTGATATAGCCGTTTTACAGTTAGGAATGGATCAAGATATTCAACAAATTTTTGCGGATCATCAATAATACTTAATCGAAGGACCTCACCTAGAGAGTCAGTTGATATTCGGCTCCCAGCGAATTCTTCCTCCTTAAAATTATTGAGATATTCGACAATGTCAGTATTAGATTTGCTAAGGAGCACCTCTTTTGAAATGGGGGATTTTGTAACTTCTGAAAAGATCGCTACGCTTCGAACTGGAGGTGAGATATTTGCAGGATTTATCGAATCATATTTATCGAAAAGGGATTGGACTTTTGGATTGTTTGCTTCCAATAACGCAGATAACCATTCCTTTTTACGATATGCAAGATACTGTATCTGTTGTTCTAAATCATGAGATAATCTATCTTCGTGGTAGTCTTTGGTCTCGATCCATTCAATAATCTGTGTAATTTCTGGTTCCGAAAACTCTTTGCAATGAGAGGTAAACAACTCATATACTTCAATTTTAAGACTATTTTCCTGAAGTGGATTTCCATTGTACTTCCAAAATATCTCATGTAATTCTGAATAATGCTCATTTATCGCACTAATTGCGATTCTTTTGAAAATTGGATCCTTCTTTTCTAACAATGATTTCGTAAGCTCTTGGATTTTCTCAATATCCATTTTAGTGAGTGCTATCCAAACGAAATGAACTATTTGATTATCATATCTATCTGCATTTTCGTCATATTCTTTGATAGATGGAATCCAGATGTCATTGAATTGACGTGGGTCATCTTCTAATATTTCATCTATTTTTTCTAATGCGATTTTTATGGCATCTATCCCACACAATGCTATTATTTTATCTGGGAACCTCTCTAACACCACATTGAGATAATAATCTCCCAGAACAGAGATATATTTTTCAAATGCCGGCTTTTCATTTTTCTTGAAATCAAATATAATCTTGAGAATATCAAGGAGAAGTTCTTTATTGTCGTTTTCAATAAGTCTTGGGATGATAGTTTCTACAATATCATGTGCAAAATAGATGGTCTCCGTATAATCATGCATGCATTTTTTAATAAAATCAAAGTGAAACGGACTGATTTCATTTAAAGGAAGGAGAAAGAGAATGCGTATGATGTGCTGGTCTGTTGAAATATTTAAGATACGTTCATTTTTTGCATCTTTGTATTCTATAATAGAATCGATAATTGTAAGGATTTCATGTGTTATTTCTGAATTGGGATTGGTTTGATTAAGTTTAGCAATATTTTCCAAAACCCCCATGACATTCCAATATGACGTATATCCATTGATAAGTGCGGGATTATTTTTTGGATCGAAATATCCATTGTTCTTAAGGGGAATTAGCCATGGGATCGGATTCTGTGATAATGACAACTGTTTGAAGAACTCTGATGCAAATGGTTTATCGTTTTTGATATGTTGAAATACTTTAGCTTCGACTGATAAATCGTAATTATCTACATACCTTTTTAATTCATCAAGTGTTTTGATTAAATATTGGGATTGTAGAATTATTTGAGTGTCCCAATCCTTTATTACATCAAATAATTGAGCATAACCTTTTTCATCTTTTGCATATGGGATTACTTTAATTCCCATGTCTCCAAAATAATATTTATCAAATTCGAGTAATGTATCTTCACCGAAGTAATAAGGTAATAAAATAAAATGTTTAGGTTCTTCAAAAGAGAAAGCTTTAGATTTAGTCAATAAAAAATCTAATACCTCAAATTCGGCTAAACCATATCCAACAAATAAAATTACTTTTTCTTTAAATATTTTTATTAAAAACTCCCGAAATGAAGTGTCATTATATCGATCAAAATATTGTTTGACGGTGAGAACTACAGAATTCCAATCAAATACTGATCCATGGATATGATATAATTTTGAGGTATCAATGTCTTGATCATTAAAACCCTGATATATTATTTGAGATCGATCAAAATGGTCATCAAAGAGTTCATCGATATTTGTTGTAATAAATAAACCCCTAAGACCATGTAGTTCTGAATAGATGTTTTGCGTTTTTAATAAATTCTCGTTTGGTTGTAACGAATCTTTAATCGTCTGAATGAAAACATCACTTAATCCATTATTATCCAATATTTTTTGACAAATTGTAATGATTTTTTTTGAATCTTGCATATTTAAAAGAGCTTCCCTCTCTTTATAATTAATGCAGGTAACTGAGGCATTATCCATTTTATGCTTAGAAAAACAGGTTTCAACTAGAGAATCGGCAAGATTCTTCCAACTTCCACACCCGATAATCCTTGATGTGCCAGCACCAAAAATAATTGCTAATTGATTATTATTTATTGCCTCAATTATTTCATCTGGAATTGGTGGATTTTTTCCAATAAGTTGTTCGGACATTTTATTATGCTGATAATTATGTGGTATATGAGTATTGAAAGATAATAAATGGTTTCAAATGGAGAGTAATGTGCCCCATCACTCCTTTTCTTGTCATGCTTTCATTAGATTTTGCGTTTTACCGTGTAAAGCCGAACCATACATAAACTATCTTATTATCATCTCTTTCGCTGTCCACCATTTACACTTACAGATAATTCCATACACGAAACTGACGTACACTGATGTAACGTCCATAATTATCAAAAAAGGTTATTCGCTCCCCGCAGGTCCCACAGCGAACGGTTTTCATTCGAGTTTTCAGCCGCTTAAACCGCGGGGATCATTCCCGCTTCACCTGCAGAATCGTGTTTACGACCTTCTCGATCTCGGCAAACTGCACGTCCGCCATACCGTTTTTCGTGATCCCTATCTCCGTCGTGATCACATGATGGTCATGAGTGAATCCTGCCTCGGCAAGCTTCTTCTTTGCACAGCAGTCAGTACAGCCGTCAAGCACGATCACGCAGTCTGCATCTTCGATCACGTCTGCAAGCATATCAGCTCCCTGCTCTGCACGCACCCAGAGATATCCTCCCGGTCTCCTCTGTAAGAGAGCCAGGGCGGCCTGGGTCGTTAGTTTCCCGGTATTCGAGATCCCTGAACAGGTGATCAACGTAATTGGCATATTTGACCTCTTCTGATCACTCGCACGATCCGCCGCATCCGCAGCCGCACGTGGATTTTTTCGTATCTGAACCTTTTTTCACCGGCTCACTCTTTCGCCCCTCCCCGGCCCAGCAGGCAGCGACGACCTTCTCGACATCATCTGTCGTGTAGGATTTAGACGGTCCTTTGGTTATGCCAAGTTCAGTTACGCTAATATTTTGTCCCACCTCAACACCCTGGGCCTCTGCGATCTTTGCTGCACAAGACATAGGGCAGCCGTCAAGAACAACTACTTCTTCCGCATTTCTTGCAGATTTAACCAGTCCTTCATTACCGGTTGCAAGGAGTGAAGTACAGACTATTTTTCCATAGCCTTCTTCCGTCAACTGAATCGCTGCGAGGTTTGTGATCTGTCCGGCATTTGACTGGCCGGCACAGGGGAAGAGAAGCCGTTTTGGTTCATTCTGTCCGCATGAACAGGTTGGTTTTTCTGTCATAGTTTTTCACGCCGTTAACAATGCTTTGATCTCTTTCACATCCGCGACCCGGCCTTCGGCTACGATCTCATCATTAATGATCAGGGCAGGCGTCATCATCACGCCGCGTTCGGCGATCTGATCAAGCTTCTCGATCTTGACCAGATCGACGGTAATATTCAGTTCTTTCACAGCCTGTTCGGTGTTGGCAAAAAGCCGTTTGCATTTTGCACAACCGGTTCCAAGTACTTCGATTTTTGTCATGATAACTCCAGTGTATATTCAATTTTTTTTGTAATAGATTTTTGGGAAGGGAATCAACTCTTCCCTGCTGGTTGTTTCTCTCTTTCCTGAATGTTCTTACCTCCTTAGAATACATTCCCAAAGACAAAACCTGCTATGGTCGCAAAAACTATGATCAGACAGAGATAGACCAGCGTCTTCTTTCCGCCGATGAGACGATAAAGAACAAGAAGACTCGGCAGGCTGACTGTAGGGCCGGTGAGGAGAAGTGCGAGGGCAGGACCCTTCGCCATGGATCCTGTCAGGTATCCCAGTGTTGTTCCAATGACCGGAACTTCAAGAAGTGTCGGCATATAGAGGATCGTTCCTACAAGGGCAGCAAACAAATTTGCAAGAATTGAGTTGTCGCCGATGAATGGTTTGAACACTTCTGCCGGAAGGAAGAACGAAAGGACACCAAGAGCAAATGTACCTATAATGAGAATCGGGAAGATCTTTTTCGTCAGGTCCCAGATCTCCATTCCCCAGTCGGTTACTTCATCACGGGTGAAATAGTAAATCAGCAGATAGGCGATCACAATCGTGATTAAGAACACAATGAAGAGCCGGATAAAAGCATCTAATGCAGAAGTTCCGACCAGGAGAATCGCAACCAGTAAGACAAAAAATACCGGAACGACCCATTTTGGCCGGGTAGCTTCGCTCGCAATCGCGGCTTTGCGTGCTGCGCCGAACGTCTTTTTCGTCTCAGTGTCGTGAGCGGGAAACAGCCTCATCATAATCAATCCAATAATAATTGAAATAACTATAGCCGCTAATGCCCGTGCGAGACCAAGATCGAGTCCAAGTACCTGAGCAGTGTAGATGATCGCAAGAATGTTGATCGCCGGTCCTGCAACGAGGAACGTAATGGCAGGTCCAAGTCCGCTCCCTTTTTTGAGAATGCCTGCAAACATCGGCAGGATCGTGCAGCTGCAAACCGCAAGTATGGTTCCGGAAACTGACGCGATCCCATAAGATACGAGCTTATTCGTCTCCGGGCTGAAGTATTTGAGAATTGCATCTTTTTTGATAAATGTTGCAATTGCGCCGGCGATGAAGAACGCGGGAATAAGGCATGTCACAACATGTTGGGATAAATACCCCAGCAGGGTTTCCCATCCAAGCAGGAGTGAGCCGAGTAGTAAATCTAGCATTTTTTCACCTCTCACAAAACGATTTCAATTTTTATTGAATCACTTATTGACTGAGAAATTATTTATAGCTATGCATTTCATAATAATTTGAAATAGCTCAGACATAACATGACAATCAAAAACCCATCAGCAAAATCCACTATAGAACCGATTTCACGGTCCGGGATTCCTGAGATAATCCGGTGCGATCTGAACGCAGTTGGCGGTGTGAAAGGACTTTGCGAGCGTTTACCCTCACCTGAACAAATTGAGGAAATAAGCTCGATGCATCACGCATTATCCGATACGGTTCGTATTACAATTCTCTGTCTCCTCATGATCCAGCCGCTTTGTGTCTGTGTAATCAGAGAGTGTATCGGTATTTCAGGATCGAAACTCTCCTATCATCTGAATATCATGAAGGAGAATGGGCTGATCGTATCTGAACAGCAGGGCAACTGGATAATTTACCGGATAACGGAAAAGGGCAGGATCTTCGCTGAAGATACCGCATAAAAATAGATTAGTCCTGTTCTGAATTAGGGAATCTGTTTTGCGTGGCGTTTGCGATTTTCACGAGCATCAGTATGATTGAAACTTCGACTGGACTGTTCGTCTAAAACAGTGCGATCTTCTGTCATAACCACTCTCTCAATGTTTTTATATTCGCTTCTATTTCAGCGATCGCCAAACGATACGCCTCGTCTCCTTTTCCGACCGGGTCATCGATATGCCATTCGATCCGCTTCGTTCCGGGAAGTACCGGGCAAGCGACCCCACAGCCCATCGTGACCATGATGTCGATCTTGGGCAGATCTGAGAGATGTTTCGGGTGCATTGCACGCAAATCGAGTCCGTAGATCTCCTGCATGAGCCGGATCGCCGTTTGATCGACGGCATCGCCGGGCTCACTGCCTGCCGAATAACAGATGAAGATATTCCCGGCGAAATGCCGGCAGAGAGCTTCTGCTATCTGTGATCTGCAGGAGTTTTTGACACAGAGAAAGGCGATCCTTTTCATACGATCACCTGGACGGCGAGTCCCGTCACCACAGCCGAAAGAAAGATCGTCGCAACAAAAACCAGAACGAACTGTTTTGTGAATATCGCAGATAGCATGGTGATCTCGGGAATACTCATCCCTGCCCCGCCGATCAGCAGCGCGGCCACGGTGCCCGCCCCCATTCCTTTGCTTAAGAGGGCGGCACTGATCGGAAGGATCGTCTCCGCTCTGATGTAGAGCGGGATCCCGATGATCGCGGCGATGGGGATCGCGAACAGGTTTTCTGGTCCCGCGACGGCAAGGATCCAGTCGGCCGGCAGAAATCCGTAGATGAATGCGCCGATCGCGGCTCCGAGCAGGAGGTAGGGGATCATTTGCCGGAATGTCGTCCAGGCAAACATAACGATCCTCTGAAGTTTCGTTCCGGTCTCTTCGGTCATTCCTTCGACGGCGACGGGTTTGACGTATTTTTTGAAGCCGAGCCGCTCAAGAGTGAGACCGATAACTACGGCTGCCGTGAACATGAGAATGGCATACACGATGGTGATCTCGGGTCCGAATATAACGAGCATCATCGCGAGAATGACCGGGTTGAGAAGGGGGGAGGCGAAAAGGAAGGACATGGCACTGGAAAATGCCACGCCTGATTTCAGAAATCCGAGCGTCACCGGAATCGTCGAGCAGGAGCAGAACGGCGTGATCGCGCCGAACGCTGCCCCGATAACGCTTCCCCTGACCGATCCGGAATGCCCGAGGACCTTCTGCATCTTTTCTTTTGGGACATAGACGTTCAGTGCCCCGACGATCAGACAGACGACGATGAAAAGAGCTGTAAGCTCCAGGGCTATAATCAGGAAATACTGACCGGCTGCGAGGAGTGTATCCTCAAAATTCATTCAGATTTACGGCAGCTGCAGTTTTCTCCGCATTGGTCTTTCGACCCGGCTTCATCATCGCATCCGGGTTTTTCCGGCACAATTTTGATATTGCAGCAGCATGAGCAGTTTTCTGCAAGGAGGGCTTTCTTCATCTTTCCAAATATTGAGGTCTTTTTTTCTTCGGTCATGATTAATCACATTTTTCACAGGTTCGTGTTTCTCTGAGTTTTTGCAGGGTGTCTTTGTCGGCGGTTGTCGTCGAGAGATCGGCACAGATCTTTTCCAGGGCTCTGGAAAGGTCAGGGTAGACGGCGGAAAAATCATCGCTGATTTTGTAATAGGCCCATTGTGCCTGTTTTCTGCTCTGGATGATGCCGGCGGTTTTCAGGATCGTCAGGCTGCGTGATGCGTTGGGTTGGGAGAGGGAGAGTGCCGCTTCGATCTCGCAGACACATAACTCATTATCCTGCAGGAGGGCAAGGATTCGAAGTCTGGTCGCGTCGCCGCATGCTTTGAAGATCGTTTCGGGATCACTCATCGCATTCATATCCCTGAATACAACAACACCCGCATCCCTGACATTCTTCTGCGATAAGTTTGTCAGGTACGTGAAGAATCTGTCTGATTTCTTCTTTTGACGGGTATCTCCCGGTGATCATGATGAAATCATTTACCACCACTGCCGGAAGAATTTCCTCACCGTGTTTTTCTACAAGATGGCGGACGTTGGTGTTTGTATCCCAGATTGCGCGTGAAATCTCAATCCCGGATGGATTGAGTCTGTCTATGAGTTCAGTTGTCTGGAGATACTCATACGTGGTTTTGTCAGGGTTTTTTGCTTCAAAAATAACCATCGATGACATATATTATTATATTCGCATATTTGTATATAATGATTTTTGAATGAGACGTCCTGATTATTCCGCGACGCCCCAGACCGGACTCGTGGCTTTGAGCATGATCTCGATCTCTTCTGCTTTTTTCAGCCACTCTTTTGCTCTGGCGGGCCGACCTGCAGGGGCGGTCTTAGCGGAGGCGGGGACCTTTAGGTCCCTTAGCCGAGCAAGGCTTTGCCTTGCGAGCAAATCTTTGATTTGCGACTGCGGGATCTTTTTCCACGCCGTTGCCTGTAGTATACATCTCGGCAAGGTTCCGCATGGCCTTGGTATTTCCCTCTGCAGCTGCTTTTTTGAACCACGCTTTTGCGACTGCGGGATCCTTTGCCGCACCGTCCCCGGAATAATATGCCATGCCGAGCAGGTAGATCGCGTCGACCTTCCCTTCGGCCGCTTCTCCCTCCAACCGTTTGATGATCTGCTCAGGGGTAGTATTTTGCGGCTGGCAAATTTCTGCCGTCTGAGGCGGGTCAGCGAAAAGACGTTGTATTTTTTGAAACATGCCGGGTATTCCTTATCAGATTAGAGATCCTGCGTGTGATATTATGGTTTCTGCCGGGTGGGGGTATGGGTCATGTTAGGGAATTTCTCAAGAGGCTGCATTCAGAATCCAGTCAAATTTCGACATAACCGGAAAAATACTGGTTATAAATAACGCGCATAGAGTTCTGCAGAAAAAACTCCTGCGAATGATTTTTTTATCTCAACAAAAAGGGCTTATCATAATATCAAAACTTAGTTTGGAGTTATGCTCTAGACAATCCTGCCTGATTATCTCATGAAGAGAATTGATATCTCAGCTGTATTCGCTCCCCTCACCAATCTTCCTCCTGCATCCCTAAATTAGATAATAAAGGAATATTTTCCGATATTCATTAAATGAAATGCATGATTCATACGAAGCAGAATATACTAATTTTACCATTACTCAATTAAAATTAAAATAATGCTGATACGTTATATGAATATGTGAGTTTTACCTACATCTTATAATAATCATGTATTTATGATTAACATTTACTATCAAAAGTAATATGGTGTTGGGTGGGTATTATGTATTTAGTAGATAATATAGAATTATCTTCCATTATTTTTTCTCAGGATAAAAATGAAAATACGTGATGAAGGGACGTTAAATGAGAATTACAAGTATTTTCGATACAATAGAGAAACTTCGCAGAAAATATCTAACTTATTCTTTCCAGTAATCAGAGACGACGGTCGCATTCTGTTATAATCTCTATCAGTTGAAGATGATGGATTTGAAGAAATCAAAAACGCAAGCACCCGGGTAATTCTGATAAATATTGGGTAATATCAATGAAATATTTGTATGAATCTATTTTTAATGGGAACATCGTGAGTTACATCGGTCAAAATTATCTTACTGAAATATAATGGATTCGAGAGAAATTCTCTGTATATTCTTTTATGGCGGATGTTATTTCGTGAGGATATTTATATTGCGATCATCTTATTCTCAACTTCTGAAAATGGAAAATGTGGTTCATTATTACATTATCATGTGTGTTATATTTCCTCATTCAAAAGCCGGCATACTTCCAAACTGCGCTGATTGCGGCAAGTAATAAATATAAACTACGTTTCGGTGAATTTCACTGTATACAGTTTAAGAATCTCTGTCTTTCCGTCTGAGAAAATACCTCGAACGGCGATGTCTCTTTCGCCGGTAACACCAGCACATGCTCCTTTGAAAACGACCTCGCCTTTATCGGCAACAGGAGTATTCATAGTAGAAACCGAATTGGGGAGTTCTACACCTTCGATTTGTACAGAGAGCATAAGCAGTTCATCTATCCTGCATCCATCACAAATCGTCACAACAACATCATCTCCTCTGATGGTTACATGTACCAGCACATCGGGATCAGCTAGTGATTTATCTATCATATATTCTATTCCAAAAACAGCCGAAAAGATACAGACCAACAAAATAATCAGTATTAACATACTGAGAATCCCAATCATTGCCAGACGTTTTTCTTTCTGGTTTATTTTTCTTCTGTACTTTAGTGCCATTTTCTTCCCTCCAGAAGAATCATGCCGCCGTAATGTCCATATGGGCAAACAGGTCGACACTGATTATAACATCAACTTCTTTCTGGAGTTCAGGGTCAGGCAGGACTTGGAGACAGGAGAAACATATGTCCTCCGCCTGCGTTATCCGGACTATTCTTCTCTCAAGGTAATGAACATCGAAGAAATCTTCCTGTTTTTTTGTTTTTTCTTCATATTCTCTCTCAATTCCTGCAAATGACAATATCACATCAGATCTTGCCTCATAAATCACATGAACCACCTCACATTGCATTTAAACATAGATAATTCTATATTATCATCCATTTATTTGCCGCGTAACCAGGAAATTTTAAAAAAAAGTTATTTAAGACTCAATTTATTTCTAGGATGTTTTACCGTCAAAATCTCCTTTTGCTGACTGGTAGCTACATGTGTATAGATCTGGGTCGTAACAATAGAAGAATGCCCCAAAAGTTTCTGAATATACCGCGTATCAACGCCCTCCTCCATCAATAATGTAGCAAAAGAATGACGGAACATGTGCGGCGTAAGATGCTGTGAGATCCCCGCCTGATCCGCATAGTTGTCAATCATATATCTGACTGATTGTTCAGACATCGGGTGATGACACTTATTTTCAAAAAAAAATACCTGGGGTGAGTTGCCTGCAGATGTATCTTTCAATTGCTTATATTTTTTAAGCGCTGCAATAACCTCATGATTTCCTATATAGACAACCCGTTCTTTAGAACCCTTCCCATTAATTTTTACCGTACCATAGAGCAGATCCACATCCTCAGCTTTCAGTGAACACAATTCAGATACTCTGACTCCTGTTGCAAAAAGAAGTTCTAAAACTGCTATATCTCTTATAATTCTGTTAAGCTGCTTTGATGTATTCGTCTCTTTGTGAAGGTCTCCATACATTTTCTCAAAAAGTGCACTTATCACGCTTAGAGGGATCGTTTTTGGCAGCACAAACGGTTCTTTGAACCTGAGTTGTATTCTTGCAAACGGGTCATTATCAACAATTCCTTCAAAGAACAGATAATTGCAGAATGCTTTGACAGATGCGATTTTTCTCTTGGCACTTTTTGGTTTGTATCTCTTATGCATTTCTGCTATAAAATCTGAGAGATTATCTCGATTGAGTTCGCCGTTTGTTGTTTTCATGAATTCCATAAATTGTCGTAAGTCTATCGAGTATGCTTTAAGCGAGTGAGGGCTGAGAGTTTTATGATTTTTACAATGATACAGATAGTTAGAGATGTGATGGTTTAGATCAATCATACAATTTGTTCCCGTGAGTTGTATTACCCCAGATAGAATGTTTTATGGGTGTAAAAAAGAGTGCAGTTAATATTTATCCGTTCCACAGGTAAATTGTTCATTGCTTCTCTATATTTTGTAAAATAATACAAAATAACTCAGGCATCGAGATACAGAATAATGTCAATTTTACTAAAAACAGGTTACGCTATTGATTGGTATTGAATGATCTCGCTCTCTTACAAAGATATGGGATTGAAAGAATAAAAAAAATGTTCGGGTTTTTCACCCTGCTAAGATCCTTTCGAAGAATTTCCGCACTTAAAGGCCGGCCCGCTCGACGATAACGTCGGCGACCGACTTCGCGCTCTTGAACGGGAAATCTGCGCTCGTTAGAAGGGTGCCGGCTTCGCCTGCGGTCATCTTCAGATCGCCGACCTGACAGGTCGTGTCTGCGCCGTTTGGAAACGCGGCGATGAGAGCGGCGGGGGTGTTGATCGGGAAGTTTGCTCCCGCAAGTGCCCCGCTGATCTGGGCGTGGATCTGCTCTTTAACGGAAAGGGGTGCAAATCCCTGCATGCCGGCGACCTCTCCCGCGGCTTTTGCGATCGGGCAGTCGGGACTGTGGGTTTCGCACCCGAAGCATGCTCCCTTGACCGATTTGAGGGACTCTTCCGCCTTTGCCTGTGTCACTGTTTTGCCTGTGTATTTCCATGTTGGCATCTTTTTCACCAGATACTTATAGTCGTGTTATATTTATATACAAGAGCGTCATTAAAATATACAAAGCATGTTGATACAGAATAATGCCCCTGCGGGTTAATGAGTATGCATTACTAATGAGTTTAATAGGAAAAGAAGGATCATGGGAACAACACTGAGTTCATCATTAACGGAGATCCGTGAACTAAAATCAGAGGTCACCGGTCTGCGTATGGATCTGAAGCGCTTTATCGAGCATGCGAACCAGCAGCATGTGCAGAATGCCCTCACCGATCTCAAACAGAATTACGCAGGTCTTTTTGCGAACGATCAGGTGGAAACGGCAAAATCCGAGCTTTCGTCGAATATGGTCGCCGACTGCGGGATGCGGGACAAATGCTACGGGGTGTTTCTGGAGTTTCTGCAGAACACATCTAAGCATATCAAAGACGGTCAGGTGTCCGAAGAGATCATCCAATCCTATCGGGACCAGCTGAAAAACATGCGGGAGGCGGGGCCGTTTGACCGGTGTGATGTCTGTTTTTCGCAGGTCTATCGTCTTTTTGAAAAACAGGTCGATTTATTGCAGTCTCTCGGCATTTATGCAAAAAGCGGCAGTAATCAGGAGATCATTACGGACATCCCGGAAGAAACGGCAGTAAAGGATCTGCTCGAACCGGTAGCAAACATCCTGCGTTTTCAGATTCTCAAGTCACTTGCGGCACAAACGCGGACCTTTTCGGATCTGTCGAACATGACTGGATTACGCGGCGGCAATCTGCTGTTTCATATCAAAAAACTCACCGAATCCGGCATGATCCTTCAGCGTCATGAGCGAGGAGATTACGTCATAACAGATAAGGGATTCAAAACCCTGAACGCTGTTTCAGCGCTGTATCGCGAAATTTATCACGCGTGACTGCGTTCCAAAAAAAAAAGAAAAAAATATTTTTTGCGTTTATACGAGCTCAGTACCGCCGGATACGACCACAAACTGACCGGTGACGTAACTCGACATATCGCTGGAGAAGTAAAGGATCGTTCCGTTCAGTTCTCCGCGTTTAGCCGGGCGGCTCATCGGGCACATCATACTGTATTTGGTCATGAACTCATCGGATTTGAACAGCGTGCCTTCCGTCATTTCTGATTCGAACAGGCCGGGACCTACGGCATTGACCGTGATGTTGTTCTGTCCGTATGAAGTTGCCATACCCATGGTCAGACCAAGAACGGCAGCTTTCGACGTGTTGTACACGTGGCGGACGAACATTTCACCTTTGTCGCCGAGTACTGCATTGATCGATGCCGTATTGACGATCTTCCCGTAGTTCTGGGCTTTCATGTGGGGGACGACATATTTGCTCATGAGATAGATGCCTTTGACATTGGTATCCATCGATCTGTCCCACTCTTCTACGGTCAGGGTCTCGACCGTTCCGCGCTGGGCGATGCCGGCGTTGTTGAAGAGGATATGGATCGTTCCGTAATGTTTGACGATCGCATCAACCGCTTCTTTGACGCTTTGTTCGTTCGTTACATCGCACGGGTAGGTGAAAACATCCCCGCCTTTTCCGGCGATCTCTTTCGCGACTGCTTCGAGTTTGTCCGTTCTGCGGGCGAGCATGGCAACTTTTGCCCCAGCTTCGGCATATGCACGAGCTGCATCGGCGCCAAGGCCGCTGGAGGCTCCTGCGACGACCGCAACTTTTCCGGTTAAATCACATAAGTTTATCATTTTTTATCAAGCTGATACTTACTCCTTCGGCATAATAAAGAAAATGCAACTGGTCAACCGGAATGAACACTGCTTTTTTTGCGTGGAGAGTCTCAGGTGAATTCTCAAGAATTTTGTCTGAAATGCCAAAAAAAGCTCAGGTGCAAGATTAATGTCCAGTTGGCAAAACCAGATATCTGATCGATTCCAGAAACTTTATCTTGAAACAACGTGTTAATGAGATAGTATGAAAGAGATATGCAGTTATGACGGATGCGGGAATGCCTGAAGATCCCCTTCTGTCGATCCAGGAGCAATTGATCTCCTGTGGAATGCGGGAGTATGAAGCCAAGATCTATGTAACCATCTTCAGCCGCGGTATTCTTACCGCGTTCGAGATACATCAGTTCAGCGGTGTTCCCCGCGGCCGGGTGTATGATGTTTTAAAGATCCTCGTGGAGAAAGGCTTCATTACCCGTTCGTGGGATAAGCCGGTCTATTTCACTGCCGAACCTATAGAAAAGGTCTCGCTTCGTCTGGTGAAAGAAACCCTCAATAATCTGGAACGCATGACTACCTGTCTTACTGAACTTCAGGATGTCTGCTACCCTCTGGGAACGAAAATAGTCGGCGTTCATGAATTCCAGACAGATCTTGCGATAGATACGCAGATCAGGATGGAACTAAGACGTTCCTGCAAGGAAGTTCTTCTCCTCTGTTTCGATGAACGGATCCTGCAGAGATATGCCGATGATATCAAAGAAGCCGCAAAGCGGATCCCGGTGTATGTTGTTGTCAAAGATAAGAAAATGGCAAAGTTCTCCCCGATAAAATGTTATATGGTCAAACGCGGGATCCCTATGACGACGATGGAATTGCCGTTTTCCTCCAAAAAACAGCGGCTCCCTATCCTCGCGCAGTTCTATCATGATCGCCAGGGAACGATCGCGATTCTTGAAAATAATGGTCAAATGCTCTGTTTCGGTCTCGTTAACAATGTCTCCGTGTTTGTAGCCCAGAGTATTCTTCAAAATATCGAACGGATCGATCTGGACGAGTGAGGGGGGCGTGAAATATAGGAAGTATGCGGTGTGATTTTTACTGAAAAAATGCCGTCTCGTGAGATGTAGTTCGATTTCGTGTAAGGCATTAGCGTAGACGCAAGAGAAAAACCAACCGCGAATCGGCGCGAATCTCGCCCTTCGGGCTCTCAGAATCGGATTTGCTTTTCCTCACTCTCGCAATCCAGCTTCGCTGTCTTGCTCATCCCTCATCGGGACCGTTCGGGCAAATCCTGTCGCCGCCCCAGCGGCTCCTTTTGAGGAACGGCACATAATTCACATAATGAGGTATATTTCTCTCATTGAATTTATCATAGTTCAGCTGGAAAATGGATTTGAGATATGGTGATAAATTGCTCAAGTGACGCGTAGAGACGGGACCAATCCACATCATAACGAATCATATCGAGAAACGTAGGGATATTCCCCAAATAAAAAGACCACAAACTCAGCCAATCTATATGAGATATTTTTGAGAATAAAGCTGTGTGAATTATGTCGAGAACTGATTCACGCAGCTCAGAATATGGATAGTGTTCGTATAATTTCAGAGTGGAAAAAGAGTGATAAAATCCGTCTGTATATCCTGCTACGTCCAAAAACGGCATTTTTGAGGTAATAATCTCTTCCAAATCCTCCTCTGTTGCTGTGTTGTGAGCAAAAGGAACTCTTTTTTCCCTTTTCTCCTTGGAAATACAGTCAATACCTTTCAGCATTGAAAGATATTCATCAGGAACATCATGAACTGAAAATTCTCGGGCTTTTATCTGGGAAATAAGATAATCGGAATATTGAGACTCGAGACAATTATTAATGTCGTAGAAGGAAACAAAATTCGAATTTGATGAGTTTTTCAACAACAGTTTTTGAATTTGGTTATGAACACGCCATTCTTCTAAGATGTTGATATGCTTTGGAGTTAAATAAAAAATATCTATAGGGTATGAGCCATCGAATACTCCATATTCAATACATTGATGAATAAAACTCTCATCTTTGTTATTAAGGTACGAGGGAAGATAATTCCATCTCCCATGATCAGACATATTTGCCATGGAAGTTATGAGTTCAATCGACGATAAGGGATTGATATAACCATATTTTTCAAAAACAATTAATGCATCCGATAAAGTATAGGTGGTCATATCTTTGTGATTGAAATACATGAAACAATACTTCCAAATCGACATAATGTCGATTTCACGGTGTTCATACAGTGCTAATCTGATATATGATAAAACATAATTATGAACCTCATAAGATCCCAGATATGCATACTTAGAGATTATTTCATCCAAGGAATTATCCCTGAATATATTTTTCTTATCAACTGATCCGCCGAGTGAATATATCCGAAACTTCATTTTTGATAAAATATTGGAAGTCCAATAACCTGTTTCGAGCCCGCATTCATTACAAAAATTATAACAGATTACTGACTCATAACGGTCCTCTTCCTTTTTCAAATAACGGTCAATGAAACCATATAACGGAAAATCTGTGATATTATGTAAATATACGGATGCAAACAAATCTATTATTTTATCGTTTTTGTTTGATAGACTAGAGTCCTGTTTAATATCAGAAATAATTTCATCGATATTTGGGACTTCTTTTAAGATATCGAAATAGGTTTTTTCTTTTTTATAATCTTTATTATAGGAAGAAATCTCTAACCTTTGATTCAGAGAATGATTCGAATATAATTTCCTTAACTCATCTCCCTTATCATTTAATTTAACGAGACTGTAAACAGACCATAAACTACCACTGCTGAATATTTCCTTTTCCAAAACACCAATTCTGGATAAATATCCAAGTAATATGAGATATAATCCGTAATTTCCAGACATATTATCCCTTTCTGTAATTTGTGAGATAAGGATAAATGAATAATACTGATAAATATCAAATATCCCGGGTAGAAATTCAAGGGAAGTTTTTAAAGCCTGATAAAATTCTCTGACAGATTCAAAGTCATAATTTGCGGATATGAGTTCTATAAAAGTCTGGAAATCAGAATATTCTAATAATACTGTTTTTTTGAAATCGGTATCAAAATCAAAACAGGCAAATCTTGAAAGGTACTCAATATTTTTTTCTCTGATGCTCTCTTTTACTTTGGAAAGGACGGCATTTTTAAATGAATCACGTGGCGGATGAACTTTAAGAAGATAAGTATTCAAACTGTCATGAATAAGAGATATTCTATTGCCCTTTCTCTCAAAAAGATAGGGATAAGCCAGTATAAATTCATTAATCACATCTCGTTCATGCTCAGTAGTAAGTAATTCATTTATTTCATCACGGGTAAAATATGAATAACTTATCAAAAAAAGGGAAAGTCCAGACATAACATTTACATTTGTGATTAGTTGCTTGTAATATTCATTAATATCATCAATTTTTGTAGTAATATTTATGGTGCCCTCCTGAGAGTAGTGCTGAGCTAAGAAACTGGTAATTATTGGATAGCCTGCCGCCATTTCAAATATCTCTGTTTGAATAGCATAATGATCAATTCCATGAGCTTCTTTTAGATATGTATTTGATTCATCCCTTGTCCAATTTGGCAGATTTATTGTTGACCAGGGAATTTCTGTTTTTAATGGTCTGGTGAGAAGAATGACTTTTGCTTCGCTTATGGAAGTTATAAACCGATTAAATTTTTTAAGTTCTTCCTCTCCCTCGTAATTTTCGATGTGATCCAACCCATCAATAATTATTTCGGGAGATCTTGTATTGATCTCAGTAATAAGTTCTTCTTCGGTAAAGGAGCGGGAAGAACCAAATATTTGACAACCGAGATCGGTGAGAAAATTTTTGAATTGCCGTCGTTCTCTAATATAATTATCTTGTGAACCTATCCACATCCTATAAAGGACGACATTTTTAAATGAATCTCGAAGTTCTTCTGCAAAATGACTTTTTCCAACACCAGGCTTACCTACAATACATATGACTCCTTTTTTGAACTCAATCAACGAACGAAGATAAATTGTTCTCTCATTCAAATCTGTCGAATAGATAGGTAAAGGTGGTAAATCCTCTTGCGTAATGAGAAATTTCCCATTAGAAATTTTTTCATAGCCCAATTCAATAATTTTGTGAGCTCGTAACTCAACACTATACATTGAATCGATTATTTTTTCAATTTCTTCTGGAGTTATGGGGATAATATATGCATTTTGGAGATTACAGCATGCAAACCCGAATATATTATCATCTGTTGGAATATGATCTGAATTGATTATGATAAGATTTATATCAGTTTCGGATAACTTTATTTTTTTATCATTTATTTGAATTGTAAAATCATCAATTTGTTTAATATCTTCGCGAGTAATATGAGAATAATTTTTCACCTGAATATAGAGTTTATCTCCATCATCAGTTCTGATGACAATATCATCCATATTGTGGGTGACGTCTGCCTCTGCTTCTACGGATTGAATACTGCGTTCTGTATCCATTTTAGCAATGAATAATGTAGTGACATATTGTTGGTAAGTGTACCCTTTTAGAGAATTTTTAGCAGACATTATGATGATTCCAATCTCATTTTATTCAATAATAGGTATCTATGATCATAATTTTCTGATATGTTGTACATACGCCTTTTTTTCGAAAAGAGAGAGCAAAACGATCTTAGTCTCAAATTTCCAGGTATTCCACAAATCACACCACATCTTCATTCATTCAAAAAATTCGATACTAGGTGATGTTTGTTGAATATACAAATAGATTGGGGAGAATACACGAAAAATATACTGTGGGTTCCCTCCTTTCTTTTGAGGGCCCCCCACTCTCTTCCATTCCCCCACCCCTGTCCCCCCTTTTCGTGAATTTCGTTGGCGGGTTGGACGCTGAAAGCGGCCGACCTTAGCCGAGCAAACCAAAGGTTTGCGAATTTGTGATTTTTGGTGTTGGGGGGCGGGGGAGGGTGAGATATGGGTCAACACCCAGCTGATTTTCTTTTTTCGTGTTTTCGTATTATTTTCGTGAATTTCGTGTGATGCCAGCCGGTGAAAAAACATGAGATGGAAAAACCCAGTCGGATTTACAATATCAACGATCTATGTCCATTTTCTTCTTATCGCGGATTTGCGGATTGGACGCTGAAAGCGGAAACCCTCAGCTGAGCACATCAAAGCCTTGGTCGGCTGAGGGACCTAAAGGTCCCCGCCTCTGCTGAGGGCGTCCGCTTTCAGCGTCCACCCCACAGTCGCAAATCAAAGATTTGCTCCGCTGAGGTCGTCGACTTCGTCGCCAACCCGCTTCACCCAAACAAAATACTCTTCGGCTCCGTGTACTCATACACGAAGTCCCGCCCGTTCTCTCTCCCGAATCCTGAGTTCCCCACCCCGCCAAACGGCATCTCCGGAGGAAGGGTCAGATGTTTGTTCACCCAGACGACCCCGCATCTAAGTTGCTCGGCAAACGTGCGGGCCGTCGCGATATCCGATGTCCAGACCGAAGAGCCCAGACCGTAAACCGTCGAATTCGCAATATCGATTGCCTCGTCCGGATTGTTGAACGGAATCACCGACATAACCGGCCCGAAGATCTCCTCTGAGACCGCGAGCGGGCTCACATTCTTCAGCAGCGTCGGCGCATAGAAGTTTCCGGGCATCTCCAGTCTTTTGCCGCCGTAAACCAGCTGGGCATCGCCGTTTGCGAGGATACTCTCGACCGAGGCTTCGATCTCTGCCAGCTGACCCGGATTGTTCATCGGTCCCATGTTCACTTTGTCAAGCCCGTTCCCTACAACGTAGCCGGAAAGCATCGTCTCCGCTTTGTGCACAAACTCATCGACAAGCGATGCGTCCACCAGGATCCTCTTAGCCGAGGTGCAGACCTGACCGCAGTTGTAGAACCGGTTCCTGACCGCAGCTTTTACCGCGGCGTCGACATCGGCCGTTTTCGTCACGATGAAACTGTCGTTCCCGCCAAGTTCCAGCGTCAGTTTTTTCAGATGCGGCGCCGCGAGAACCGAAACTGCTTTTCCAGATACGATCGACCCGGTAAACGAGATGTGCCGGATATCCGGGTGGGTGACAAGCGCAGAACCGGCCCCTTCGCCGGATCCGGTCACGATCTGGAGAGCTTCTTTAGGAAACCCCCCATCATGGAGGGCCTCGGCGATCTTAAGGATAGTGAGGGACGCGGTCTTCGACGGCTTTGCGAGAACGGCATTCCCGCAGGCGAGGGCGGCCCCTGCCTTCCAGGCAAAGATCATCACCGGCATGTTCCAGGGTATGATCGCGGCACAGATGCCGAGTGGTTTTCTGACAACGTTCAGATACCCGTATCCCGGCAGATTACGTGCATCACCCGGGATACTCCCGCATACCGAGGCATAATACTCGAACACATGAGCGGATCCGAGGATCTCATCGCGTGACTCACGCAGAGGTTTTCCCTGCTCGGTCGTCAGCAGAACGGCAAGTTCCTCCACCCGTGCCCGCATCAGAGCCGCGGCGTTCACAAACATCACGGCACGCTTCGATGCCGCCATCTTTTCCCAGGACGGCAGGACGTCAGCGGCAGCATTCACAAAATTGTCTACATCATCGGGCGTGGCGTTATGTATAGTGCCGATGACTTCATTCGTGGCAGGGTTTCTCACGTCGAGAGATGGTTGCATGCTGGAGTATTATTCCGTAGCCTATTTAGACCTGTCCGTCGAAGCAAAAAAATCGGAACTCTCTTTTTCCCGGAAAGAGAATCTATTCACATGCACGAATATGCAGAAAAGATCGCATCAATCGGCGCGGCCGCGAACCCTACCTTCATGACTCTCGGGATCACCCCTGTCTCGTGGGGCGGCGGAAAGGCCGTTCTGAAGATGAACGCTGCTGATACATTTCACAACGGCGTAGGGTTTCTGCAGGGAGGATTTTACGTCATCCTCGCGGACGAAGCGATCGCTCTTGCGATTTTAGCGGAGCTTGATCCCGGGTCCGGCACCACGACCATCTCCGAAACGACGGAATTTATACGCGGAACAAAAGACGATGAGATCTTCGCCGCTGCAAAGATCATCCGGAAAGGAAGACGCATCATCTTCGCCGAGGCGGAGGTCAGACGCGGCAGCGTCGACGGCGATCTCCTTTCCAAAACCACGGCCTCGTATCTGGTCACGCAGTGCTGAACGTCATGACACATTCTTCATATCTCCTGACGCCAAAGTATAACGATAAGGAGGAATATGGCAGTTGAACTGGAAGTCGTAGACCGGGTCGAAGAGTGGACCGGGTTTCTGAAGAAAAAATACAAAAGTGAACTCAATAAGATCTCCCGTGAATACCCAAGTGAACGTTCTCTTGAGATAGACTATGGGGTCCTCGAAAAATACGGAAAAATAGGTGTCGTTCTCGCAGACGAGCTGCTCGAACACCCGGGAAAGACCTTAGAGGACGTCAAAGACGCAATCCGGACCTCCCGCCTTATCACCGGAAAAGATGTCGAGGGAAACGACATCTCCGACACGATCATCGGCAAAGTCAATATCAGGTTCGTCCGTCTTCCGCGAAAGACCCAGATCAGGGACATCCGTGCAGAAGACATCAATAAATTCATCAGTATCGACGGGATCGTGCGCCGGGTCACCGAGGTCCGTCCCCGACTCGTCACCGGAGCGTTCCGGTGCGTGAACGGGCATATCACCTACAAAAAGCAGGAGTATGGTTCCTACTCCGAGCCTGATATGTGCGGGCATGCCGAGTGTACGCTCAAAAAGCTCGAGCTCGTTCAGAGCAAATCGACCTTCATCGACTCGCAGAAACTCCGTGTCCAGGAGACCCCCGAAGGGCTTCGCGGCGGCGAGCAGCCCCAAAACATCGATATCGATGAGATTGATGATCTCTGCGGGAAGGTCTCGCCGGGTGACCGCGTCATTGTGAACGGAATATTACGCAGTGTCCAGCGGATCGTCAGCGGTCAAAAAAGTACCGTCTTCGATCTCTATATTGAATGTAACTCGATCGAAATCTCCATCAAGGAGTTCGAGGAGGTTAACATCTCTGAAGAGGATGAGGCCACTATCAAAGATATGGCAGCTGATCCGGGTGTCTACGGCAAGATCTCCCGATCGATCGCTCCAACTATTTACGGAAACGACGAGGTCAAAGAGGCGATCGCTCTCCAGATGTTCGGCGGGATCCCGAAAGAAATGCCTGACGGCACAAATCTTCGCGGCGATATCCATATCCTTCTCGTAGGTGACCCGGGTATTGCAAAATCCCAGCTGCTTCGGTATGTCATCAAACTTGCTCCCCGCGGAATTTACACGTCCGGAAAATCCGCTTCCTCGGCAGGTCTGACGGCCGCCGCGGTCAAAGATGATCTTGGCGACGGCCGCTGGACACTCGAAGCCGGAGCACTCGTTCTCGCGGACAAAGGTATCGCCGCGGTGGATGAAATGGACAAGATGCAGAAAGATGACCGTTCCTCTCTGCACGAAGCAATGGAACAACAGTCAGTTTCGATCGCAAAGGCTGGGATCAATGCCACGCTTCGGACCCGCTGTTCCCTTCTTGGAGCCGCGAACCCGAAACTCGGCCGGTTCGACGAGTATGCCAACATCTCCGAACAGATCAACATGCCGCCGTCCCTTCTCTCCCGTTTCGATCTCATCTTCATCATGAAGGATCAGCCGGACGCCGTGAGAGATCTCAACATCGCACGCCACATCATAAAAGCCCATTCAGCCGGTGAAAAACTGATGCGGCACAAGAAGTACCCGATTCCGGGAGCGGACGACGAGTACTTCAAACGCGAACTCGCTCCGGTCACGCCGGAGATTGATGCTGCGATGCTCAGGAAATATCTGGCCTACGCAAAGCGAAACTGCTTCCCTCTTTTGAAAGAAGAGGCGAAAGATGTTCTCGTCCAGTATTATCAGAGCCTTCGAAGCGTCGCGTACGAAAACTCCGACAAACCGGTCCCGATCACCGCACGACAACTCGAAGCACTCGTCCGACTCGCAGAAGCAAGTGCCCGCGTGCGTCTTGCCGATGAAGTTGACCGGGAAGATGCAGAGCGTGTGGTCAAGATCGTGGATACCTGTCTGAGACAGGTGGCATACGACGCAAAGACCGGCTCTCTCGACATCGACAAGATCACCACCGGAACGTCCAGATCGGGCCGTGCGATCCGCCGCGAACTCAAAGAGACGATCGAGACGCTGATTCAGGCAAGCGACGATCATGTGGCGAAGGTGGAACAGATCATGGAAACGATGGAGAACAAATATCATTATAAGAGGGACGAGGTGGAACACATCCTGGAAAGAATGAGGATGGACGGGGAAGTGTTCCAGCCGAGGAACGGACTCATCAAGTTCACCGCACCTATGAGGTAAAATAAATGGCAACAGACAGAGAAAACGCCGTGTTCGAAGCGGCAATCAAACTTGGAGCGCTCTACCACCAGTTTGTGGGAACGCCCATTTCACGTTCGACCGCAGAGATCGTGGAGGCCGCTATCGAAAGTGCGGTCTCTCTTCAGCCGTATGTAACGGATATCAAAGTCCGTCTGGACAAGTCCCTGATGAATGAGAATCCGTTCGGGTACTCGGAACTTTCCGGAGCGATGTACGATGTCGTTATCGGCACAAAATACGGCGACGCGGTCTGCCGTGCAAGCCTGAAGTTCGAGAACGGCTATCCGCTGATGAAGATCATCGAGTGATGGACAAATTTCCGATCCTCGACGATCATTTCCATATCAACCGGAGGACGGGTGTCGGCCCGTCGGTCGTCAAAGAGTTCATGCGTTCCGGCGGGACGCACATCGTTTTAGTTTCGCTCCCTTCCTGGTCGTGCGGCGTAACGCCGGTCACGCCCGATGACTATCGTCAGGTGTTCGATGAGCTTCTCACGGTTTCCGAGATGGTAAACGAACTCGGATGCGTCTGTTATCCGGTCGCGGGCGTCCACCCGGCCGAGATCGGGCGGCTCTCCGAAAGGCTCGGTCTTTCAGCCGCCGAGGAGCTGATGTGCGGGGCTCTCGATATCGCCGCAGAGTATGTTCGCGAAGGCAAATGTATCGGCCTGAAGTCGGGCAGACCGCATTATCCGGTGACGCCCGACGTCTGGGAGGCGTCAAACCGCATCCTTGAAAGAGCCCTTACTCTTTCGGGCGAGCTCGACTGTTCGCTGCAGATCCATGCGGAGTCCGGACCGTGCGAGGATGTGCCGGCACTGGCAAAATCCTGCGGGATGGACCCCGCACGGGTCGTGAAGCATTTTGCGACCTGCGAGACGCCGCTCCATCCATCTATCACGGTCAGAGAGCCGTTTTTGAATCAGTGGTTTGCAGAGAAACGGGACTTCACGCTCGAGAGTGATTACATGGACGATCTTTCACGGCCGGGTGCGGTGAACGGTCCGCGGTCGGTTCCCCGCAGGATGCAAAAGCTGCTTCAGGAAGGCGCAGTACATCCCGAGGATATGTGGCGTGTCCATTCATCTGTGCCGAAACGGGTGTACTGCGTTGATTTTGATGTTTGATGGTTTTTGAGATGAATCAATGTTATTTTTTTCATTTTTTGCGGTATGTGCCATATTAATTCATAATAAATTTCAATTTTGTTCACAAAGAATAGTATTAAGTAGTTTTAGGGTATATTATCAGATTGGAGATAAAATGTTTGGCATTATCTTTCGTAATAATGTCTTACCAGTTTCCGAGCAACGGAACAAAACGTAAGCAATCGAAAAGCAATGATGCCCCTTCATTGGTTATTTGATTAGGATAATCTCGCTAAGAAAATACGGCGACATCTTCCGAAACTTATGACGGAAGGATAAAAAACATTTACGGGTGAACCAGCCCAATGGGGGGAGGGAAACACCCAATCTCCACCTTTCGTATCTTTTCTTGTCATTATGATACTATTTTTCTCTACTGTTACAAATCGTAACGCTGATTTTCATATCAGTTACAAATTGTAACATTGCTGTGAAAACTCAGTTACAAACTGTTACTTATAAATTATCGGGAGTATGAATATGATATTGCATGGCAACCAAAGTCGTACGCATCTCCGAGGACGCGATCGAGATCACCAGCAGATATGCCAAAGACATCAGTGAAGGGATCCGGATGATGCAGAAACTTATTGATGAGAAGAACACGCCGCCCGTCGATATGAAAGCTCTGGAAAAGATGATGCGAAACTGCATCTCGGAAGAACTCGAAAACCTCCAGCGAGGGTACTGAATGCAGCTTACCGGCTGGTTGGAAGAGAACGGCCGGGTGCTCGACCGTGCCGAGATCGAAACCTTTGCCAAGTCCCGGCTCGCTGAATGCGGCGGCGAGTTCATTGTTGAGACGGATGATGCGTTCATCCGGGACAAATATCATATCATGCCCGGCACCACGGAAGGGAAACAGGTCATCACTGCCGAGCCCCGAATGCCCGAGATGCCGCTCGGCGAGGCGATACGGACGGCTGTTTCGCTCCGTGCATCCGACGACGCCGTCACTACACTTTCCGGCGGCGTGGACTCGTCCCTCGTTGCCGTCCTCGCGGGACTCCCCTGTATTGCTGTAGGCATCAAGGGTTCGCACGATTTGGCTGCTGCTGAAAAAACTGCAGAGATCCTTGGTCTCCCGCTCACCACAAAAGAGATCGAGAGGGATGATATCAGGGCAGCACTCGATGACGTCCTGACGATCATCCCGCGGATCACGCCGCTTGACGTCGAAATCGCGATCACCGGCTACTTCATCGTCGCTCTCGCAAAAGAGACCGGGGCGAAAAGGATCCTCACCGGTCAGGCTGCCGATGAACTCTTCGGAGGTTATGCGAGATACGGCAGATCCTTTGATCTTCGTGCCGATCTTGCGGCCGACTTCGCCGGTCTTGTCCAGCAAAGGGAAAGGGATGCTGCGGTCGCCTCGCACTTTGGCGTCTGGTACTCCCTGCCCTTTATGGACGAGCGGGTCGTCTGCGCATCGCGGAAATTTTCCGCCGGGGAACTGGTAAACGGCGATCTTCGAAAGATCGCTCTTCGAAGCGTTGCCGCAGAATATCTTCCGGAAGCGATCGCCTGGAAACCCAAAAAAGCCATGCAGTACGGCAGCGGTGTTTCAGCAGCGCTCACTAAAATCGCAAAGTCAGAAGGCTGCAAAGGATGCGGCGAACTGATCCAGAAACTCTACCCGGATAAAATATAAACATTCTCCCCTCAATATTTATAAGAAATGGCAGATATATCCGGAGTTGATCCAGTCGGCGTGTTTGTTGTAATCGGATTCATCATTCTCTGTATGATAGTTGTCCTGGTGGTCTCAAAGCTGGAAAAAAAGCTGAACAAATCCCTTCCGGAAACAAACCAGCAGAGCAATTCCCCCGAGATGGGCCGTGGAGCCTTATCGGAAGAGGAAGATTTCTCGGCATTTATTGTCGGACAGGTGTATCAGATGGAGGATGGAACCCTCGCAAAGTATGCCGGCAACGGAACATTCCACAAAATAAAACCTGAGTGAACCTTTCCTTTTTTCGGTCACCTGATCCTGAAGGGGGCGGTCGTATACAGTTCGGCGACGATCCCGTCGTTAAACGTTCCGATCACCGAGATCGTATATCCTGTCGAACCTATGTCGGGCGGAATTTTGTAGAAGATCGTGGTTCCTTCTGTGTAGGTCGTTGGGAGCGCGACCGGTTCGGCCTGAATTCCGTTAAGATACATCTCCAGCAAAACGAGATCAGTAAGATCTTTCCCGTCTACCAGCTGTACTTCCAGCTGATCATCCTCCGCAGGATTGATGGTCATTCCAACGAGTTTGAAAATAAAAACGCCGTTTCCGTATGTACTTATAAGAAATACGATAACAATGATTGTCAGTACTATCGCTATGGCCATAATTAACGTTATCCCTATCAGTGTTGGTGCAGGAAGGGTTTTTCCGGAAAAATACTCCCAGAAGATATCAATGAACGACGCCACTATCTCGAAATTGGAGTTAATTGAACATAAACGTTCTCTTAACGATACTCTCCCTTTTGAAAAAGATTATGTGTCGGCGAGTATTCCGTCTCCCTTATCACACAAAAAAACCAATAGAATCCTATGAACTGTATCGTCACCGGAGGGGCGGGATTCATCGGCTCGCATTTGGTGGATCTCCTTGTTGCAAATCATCATCAGGTCACTGTCATCGACTCGATGGTCGCCGGCAGAATGGCCAATATTGAGAAGAATCTCGAACAGATAACATTCGTCCAGGCCAACCTGCTTGAAGACGGCTGGCAGAAACACTTCGCCGGCGCAGACAGAGTATATCACATAGCAGCCGATCCGGATGTCCGCGGATCCGCACGCAAATCCTTTGAGGTGTATGAGAACAATGTCACGGCGACGGTGAAAGTTCTCGAGGCCATGAAGGAACACGGCGTGAAGGAGTTCGTTTTCACCTCAACATCGACCGTGTACGGCGAAGCATCGGTGATCCCGACGCCGGAGACCTACTCGCCGATGATCCCGATCTCGATCTACGGGGCAAGCAAACTTGCCTGTGAGGCGATGATCTCTTCCTACGCCGCGACCTACGGCTGGAAGACCTGGGTCTACCGGTTCGCAAACATCGTTGGCGCCCGCAGTACGCACGGGATCATCTATGACTTCGTGCAGAAACTCAGAGCGAACCCTAAGGAACTGGAGATCCTTGGCGACGGACGGCAGAGCAAATCCTATCTTGCCGTCGAAAACTGCGTAAAGGCGATGATCTTCGCACCCGAGGTCTCGCATGATACCTTCAACTTCTTCAATATCGGATCTGAGGACTGGGTCAATGTAAAAAGGATCGCCGAGCTGATCGTCGAGGAGATGGGACTGGAAAATGTGAAGTTCAACTTCACCGGCGGCGATCGGGGATGGGTCGGCGATGTTCCGCTGATGAGACTCGGGGTCGACAAACTGAAGTCGCTGGGCTGGGACCCGGAGATCACGTCCGAAGAGAGCGTCCGGCGTGCGATCCGGGCAACGATTGCTGAGTGAAGATTTCTATTTACCATCATCCATTTTTTATTCGGGGTGCGGGACGTGACTGCGGGTTGGAGACGAAGTCGACGACCTTAGCTGAGCAAATCTTTGATTTGCGATCCGGCGCGGAGCGTCCCGCGGTGGAGATATCCCAAGATTTTGTATTTGAGGTATAATTTTTTCTCTTTCGCGGAAGTCTACTTCGATTTCATCTACGGTATTTTGTGGATACAAGAGGAAAAACCAACCGCGAATCGGCGCGAATCTCGCCCTTCGGGCTCTCAGAATCGGATTTGCTGATCCTCACTTGAACACGGCGTGCCTAATCGTCCCGCCGGTTCATCCCTCATCGGGAACGTTCGGGCAAATCCTGTCGGCGCCCCTGCGCCTCCCGTAAAGATAAATGGATATTTATTGGTTATTTTTGGGGTGCGGGAGGTGACTGCGGGGTGGACACTGAAATAAAAAAAAGTATTTTGACCAAAAAAGTCAGCGTTGGTTTTTACGCCGATTTCTTCTCTGCTCTCTTCTTCATATACTGGAGACCGGCGAGGATCGCTGCGCCGAGCAAAAAGAACAGGATGCTGAATGTTTCTAAACTCATCGCGGGTCTTGGCACGTCAAGCGTGGTCGCGCCCAGAACGATCGCATACAGCGAGCCGATCAAAAGCCCGACACTCAGATAGATCGTCTGCGACCGGTATTTTTCCAGACAGTGCCTCAGAAGTTTCGCGATAAAAACGAGCCCCGTGATCATCCCGAAGCCGAATATGATCAGCATTGGCAGATACTGGAGCTGCAGATGAACGACCGCACTCACTGCCGAAATCAGCGGGACATAGAGTCCCAGGATCAGAAGCATCGTCGAGCCTGAAATCCCCGGGAGAACCATCACCGAGATCGCGAGGACCGCAGAAATGAAAAGAAACAGGCCGACGCCGGGAGATATCTGCGCCAGGTCAACAGAACTTTCGTGGGAGACTGGATTGAAGTACATGATCAGAGGAACGACCGCGATACCAATCACTGTAAAGATACTGTGCAGATAATGGCTTTTTAGGGCCTCCTTTTCCTCCATCACCACAATTGGAACGGCGCAGACGGTCAGGCCGATGAAAAGCGAACTTATTTCATAAATATAGGTATCAAAAAGATTTGCGAGGATAACGGCGCATATGAGAAATGCGGCGGCCCAGCCTATAGCGAGTTTGAACAGAAACGGAAACGCAGCCTTTCGTTCTGCCATCGTCCCGGTAAGAAGATCATCCACCGACGAGATAAATTTGTCATAAAATCCAAGTAAAAATGCGATCGTCCCGCCGGAAACTCCCGGCACACTGTCGGCGATCGCCATGCACGCTCCTCTGATGATATCCATATAACTCCTATTAATTAGGCCTGCCTTCCCTAATTAGGGTTCGTGCTCTGTGTCTCAACCAAGTAATTTATTCTGGTAAGGACCAGATATATATGAGAGATTCCCATGAAATATATTCTTATTCTGGCTGACGGTGCAGCAGACGAGCCTCTTGCGGAGCTGGGGGGCAAGACCCCGCTCGAAGCGGCAAATAAACCCAATATGGACAGGATCGCCCGCGAAGGCAGATGCGGCATGCTGAAAACGGTGGACGACTCGCTGTCCCCCGGCTCGGACGTTGCCAATATGTCGATCCTCGGCTATGATCCGATGAAATACTACACCGGCCGCGGAGCGATCGAAGCGCTCAGCATGGGGATTCCCTTTAAGGAGGGTGACCTTGCCTACCGGTGTAATCTGGTCACGGTCGAGAACGGGAAGATGAAGGATTTTGCGGCCGGCCATATCTCAAGCGAAGAGGGAGCAGAACTCTTCGACGCTCTCAAGGAGAAGATCCCGGAAGCCGGATGGTATTCGGGCGTCTCCTACAGAAATGTCATGATGCTTCCAAACGGGAAAGGGTCGGAGACGACCGCTCCCCACGACATCCTCGGCGAGGTCATCAACGACTATCTCCCGAAAGGTGAGGATGCCGAGCGTCTGATGAACTTCATCGTTCGGGCCTCGGACGTGTTCGAGAAACACCCGGTAAATAAGCAGCGCATCGCCGCAGGGAAAAACCCGGCGACGACGATCTGGCCGTGGAGTGGAGGGTCGAAGCCCGCGATGCCGCCCTTCTCTGAAAAATATCATAAGAAGGGAGCGGTCATCTCGGCGGTCGATCTGCTGTTCGGTCTTGCAAAATGTGCGGGAATGGAGGTCGTCACGGTCCCCGGAGCGACCGGCTATCTCGACACGAACTTCCTTGGCAAAGCACAGGCAGCGGTCGAGACCGCGAACGGCGATGCGGACTTCGTGTATATGCATGTCGAAGCGACCGATGAGGCAGGACACCTCGGCAGCGTGGAGGAGAAGATCAAAGCGATCGAAAATCTGGACAAGGCGATCGGTTATATCTTGGACAACTTCGACGGCTGCATTATGCTGATGCCCGACCACCCGACGCCGGTCGCGAAAAAGACCCACACGAATGACCCGGTCCCGTTCGCGATCCGCGGACTCGGCGAGCCGGACGAGGTCTCCGTTTACACCGAGAAAGAGGTGCAGGAGAAGGGTTCCTACGGGCTGATCCAGGCGGTCGATCTCCTGGACATGGTCTTTAAGGAGTAGGCGGATGCGGGACGAGATCACAGCCTTCATCGAAGCGTATGTGAAAGACGCTCCCTACTTGCGAAAACCGCTTGTCGGATTTGCCGACTGCGCATCCCCGATGTTTCCGGCCCTGAAAAACGTCGTGATGCCGGAACATCTGATGCCGGCAGATATCCTTTCGGACCCGACGGTCGTCATATCCTATTTTTTGCCGTTTCAAAAGGAGGTCGCCCTTTCGAATGTTTCCGGGAGATACGCCTCGAAGCGTTGGACCGAGTGTTATGTCGAGACGAACCGGCTGATCGCTTACCTGAATGCCGCTTTGATCGATTATCTGAAGGATCGCGGATTTCGGGCAGCATATTCGGAGAATGCTGTACATCTGGATCACCAGACCCTGATGAGCTGCTGGTCGCAGCGGCACGTCGCGGAGATCGCGGGTCTCGGGAAGTTCGGTCTGAACAATCTTCTGATCACCCGGGTCGGTTCGTGCGGACGGTTCGGTTCCCTTGTAACGGATCTCCCTATCACGCCGGATGTGCCGGAGACAGAGGAGCGGTGTTTGTATAAGCTGACCGGCAAGTGTTTGAAGTGCGTGAAAAACTGCCCGACGGGAGCATTGACCGAGGACGGGTTTGACCGATGGGTCTGCTTTTCGCTGTGTCAGGAAAATGAGATGCGATACGGGGCGAATGACTGCGGGAAATGCGCCGTGGATATCCCGTGCGGGTTTTTGAAGTAGGGGTTGGGCGGGTTTATTCTCGATCCAATTTGGGAAGGGTATGGCTGGTTCCAATTGTTTAAAGCTTGCGGGATTCTTTGGATAGTATAATTTTCACAAGGCATTTGCCTTTCTCAGTTAAGGTCGTCGACTGCGTCTCCACCCCCCATCACACGAAATTCACGAAAAAGTCCACGAAAACACGAAAAAAGGAAAATCAGCTGGGTGTTGACCTATATCTTACCCTCCCCCGTCCCCCACGCGAAAACCACAAATTCGCAAACCTTCGGTTTGCTCGGCTAAGGTCGCCGACTTCGTCGCCAACCCGCCAACGAAATGCACGAAAAGGGGGACAGGGGCGGAGGAAAGAATCTCTTTTCTGTTATTTGGGGGGTGCGGAGCGTCCCGCGGTGGAGACATCTTATTTTTTGATTCAGCAAATGGTATGCTTTTTTTGCGAGAGAGTGATATTGCATAATCTTTCCACATTATCAAAATCCAAAAAATAGTGCATCCGCGGCATTTTGGGTAATGATAATCATGAAGGAGGGACTATTCATTGTAATATGGATGAAATACCTGAAGGGTGGAATCAGGAGCTGTATGAAAAGCTGAGTTTTGAATATCTGATCGAGTGTGCAGAGAATAAAAATATACATGAGTGGAATGCTCTTTATCTGGAGTATTTAGAATCGGAATGGAAAAGGCTGTATCCAGATAGGAAGTGGGATCCTGAAAATGTTTTCGAGCTTGTGATGAGGTGGCCTGATTTTAAAAAACCCACTTTTTTTCGTAAAGATTTCCGGGAGGTCAGATCCCGCGGTGTGTATTTTGCAAGAGCACACCTAGAAGGGGCAGACTTCATGGAGGCACACCTAGAAGGGGCAGACTTCATGGAGGCACACCTAGAAGGGGCAGACTTCAGGGCAGCACACCTCGAAAGGGCAAACTTCATCGAGGCACACCTAGATAGTGCAAACTTCATCCATGCACACCTCAATGGGGTATACTTCATTGATGCACGCCTCGATGGGGCATACTTCATCAAAGCACGCCTCGATGGGGCAAGCTGCATGGATGCACGCCTTGAAGGGGCAAACTTCATGGATGCACGCCTCGAAGGGGCAAACTTCAGGGAAGCACACCTAGAAAGGGCAATATTCAGGAACACACACCTAGAAAGGGCAATATTCATCAATGCACGCCTAGAATGGGCAGACTTCAGGGTTGCACACCTCGGGAGGGCAGACTTTAGCGGAGCACACCTCGAGGGGGCAAAATTCATCTATTCTATCGTGGATGGAGAGACCCTGTTTACTGAAAACGCCATGGATGGAAAAACGGATTTCACCGGAACTGGGATTTCTGCGACCCGCATAGACCCAGTACTCAGAACAAAACTGGAGAAAAATATCCGTGAAATTCAATGGAACGATTGGTATAAAAATCATAGATTTTTACGAATCATAATGCGCCCGTTCTGGTTCCTGACGGACTATGGGGCATCCACCATAAGGCCAGTTAGTGCATTTGTTTTGTGGAATACACTATTCGCAATAATTTATTATTTATGGCTTGGGAACGATTTTGAGGAATTAATGACTCCGTATACAAGTCCCTTTCTGACAAATATAGGAGATAATATTGTTATATTTCTTACAGATTGGATGAAATCTAATTTAATGATAATTAGTTTGACCGATATGGCAACTATCGAGCTTGGACTATGGACGCTATTCGCTGTCTTCCTTCATGTCTTTGTAGGATATTTCATCCTTGCAGCATTAGTTGCCAGATTGAGTATCATGTTTCAGAATCTTAGTCCAAATGATAATTAAAAAACACTCAGAAAATTCCATTAAATCCATAACATTTTTGAATTTACTCTCCAAAAATTCATTATCTCATTAATTTCAAGCGAAATCAGTCAGATACTCCCTCAAAAAGAATACCTATCCCAAATACAAAACCCTGGGATATCTCCACCGCGGGCCGCTCCGCGCCGAAGTCGCGTCCCCGCACCCCGGAATCAGAAAAGGGTTTGAAAAATGTCTTTTGAAAAATCCAAGTTTCCCAAGGGTGTTTTACAAAACGTTCGAATAACGTCCTTTGGGAATTCAGATCGAATACAAACGCTTAAAAAAAAGAAAGAGTTCAATTCTTCTTTTCAGTGAACTCTTCGTGATGAGCTTCCTGATATCTCTTCATCTCGAGATTGCGGAGCTCAACTCTTCGGACCTTTCCCGAAATCGTCTTTGGAAGCTCCTCCACGAACTCGATCGCACGCGGATACTTGTAAGGAGCGGTCGTCGTCTTGACATGGTTCTGCAGCTCCTTGATGAGGGTCTCGGACCCCGTGTAGCCGTCCTTCAGCACCACAAACGCCTTGATGATCACGCCGCGGATCGGGTCAGGACTGCCGACAACCGCCGACTCCTTCACTGCCGGGTGCTCGATCAGCGCTGACTCGACTTCTGCCGGTGAAACACGGTATCCGGACGACTTGATCATATCATCGTCGCGGCCCATGAACCAGAAGTAACCGTCTTCATCGACTGTTGCCTTATCTCCCGTGTAGTACCAGCCGTTGATGAACACCTTCGCCGTAGCCTTCGGGTCATCCAGATACTCCGTAAACAGACCGACCGGGGATGGGTCGCTCGTCTTGATCGCGATCCTGCCCTCGACTCCCGGCGCAACCTTATTGCCCATATCGTCGTGCAACTCGATCTTCCAGCCCGGAGCGGGCTTGCCGATCGAACCGGGTCTGACTTCCATACACGGGAACGTCCCGATCACGGTCACCGTTTCCGTCTGGCCGTATGCCTCGTAGATCTTCTTCCCGGTGCCTTCCTCCCACACCCGGTTTACCTCCGGGTTCAGCGTCTCGCCTGCCGAAAGGCAGTGACGCAGCTCGGAAAAGTCGAAGGTCTCCAGATCAGCAAGGATCAGCATACGGTAGATCGTCGGCGGAGCGCAGAACGTCGTGATCTCGTATTTCTCGATCAGCGGCAGAAGCTCGGTCGCATTGAACTTCCCGCGGTAGTCGTAGACAAAGACGCAGGCTCCCTGCATCCACGGACCGTAGAACTTCCCCCACGAGGATTTACCCCAGCCCATATCCGCCACCGTAAAGTGGAGATCATTGTCAGTGAGATCATACCAGAACCTGCCGGTCACGATGTGGCCGAGCGGATACGCATGATTGTGCAGCACCATCTTCGGGTCAGCGGTCGTTCCAGACGAGAAGAAGATCAGCATAGGGTCCGTCGCTTTGGTTCGGACACTCCTGACGATCGAACTGAGTTTGGTCGATGCACGTGCCGGGTGTATCAGTTCCTTCTGATAGTTTATCCATCCGGGAACATCGCCGTCGGTCAGGAATTTGACTTTGAGCGACGGGCAGTCGCCTGCTATATCCTCAATCTTCCAGACGTTCTCGGTGTTCGTCACGATCATCTTGAATTTGCCTTGGTTTATTCGGTATTTTAGATCGTGAGGGGTTAGAATGACCGGGGATGGGCAGATCACTGCGCCTATTTTGATTGCAGCAAGAGCAAAGGTCCACCATTCGGGGACACGCGGCAAGAGCAGCATTACTCTGTCGCCTTTGCCGATATTCTGCTTGAACATCATGTTCGCGATCTGGTTGGACAGATTCATCATCTGCCGGAAAGTGAAATATTTCTCTTTTCCTTCCTGATTCGTCCAGATCATGGCGAGTTTATTTCGATCTTTTTTCGCCCATGCATCTACAACGTCGAAGCCGAAGTTGTAATACTCAGGCACCGCAATAGAGAACGTGGAATAGGTTTCCTCGTAGTCCATCATGTTATGGGGCACAAATCCCTCGGATTTATGCTCGCGTTCAGCCGAACGATTACTGCGTCCGGCTTTGCGTGCCGTTTCGGTCATGGGGTTATAGTTTGCTTTATTTTATCATAAAGATAGAGGTGATTTTCCACGGCACACAAAAAAGAGGGTCAGAATTTTTTATAATAGGTTTTGTGCTGCTGCCAGCCGGGATTCATCGTCCGGCGTCCCGGGGCATATTCCCAGGAGTATTTTATTGCGCCGGTAACGAACTTTTTTGCCTCAATGACGGCCTCCCTCACGGGATAGCCGAGAGCGATGTGGGCCGCGATCGCGGACGCATAACAGCAGCCCGATCCGTGGACATCGGTGAACGGCGCTACTTCTCCTTCGACGAGCATGATGCCGTTTTTGTCGGCAAAGACATCGGTCCCGAGCCGGAATGCGGCATGGCCCCCTTTGATCACGGCAGCTTTCGCCCCGTGATCGATGAACCAGTATGCCGCTTCTTCCATGGATTCAGGGCCGGTGATCGCGATTCCCGAAAGGGCCGCGGCTTCCGGGAGATTCGGCGTTATCACGGTGGTCCGCGGCAGAAGTTCGGCGGTGAGCTTCTCCTGGCCGGCAAAATCCAGAAGCCGGTACTCTTTTGTTGCGAGAAGCACCGGGTCGACGACGAGGTTTCGCCCGTTAGGGATGCTTTTTGCAACGATATCCACCGTCTCGGCATTTTTCAGCATGCCCGTTTTATAGCAGCCGATAGGGAAGTCCTCTTCGAGGGCGTCGATCTGTTTTTTGATGAACGGGGAAGGGATGCTTGCCGAGTCAAGAACGTGCGTGGCGTTTTGTGCGGTGAGAGCCGCGATCACGGTCATCCCCCAGACCCCGCAGGCGGCCATGGTTTTCAGGTCGACCTGGATCCCGGCCCCTGCCGACGGGTCGGAGCCTGCGATCGTGGCGGCGAAGGCCATCGTTTTTTCGAGGGAAGTCATATCAAATATATTAGAACGCCCCTTCTGAAAATACTTCGTCGGGGGGTTAACCTCATGTCTTTATAGTCTGTCCCTTCACAACTATCTTGTATGGACGTTGAAGGCTTCGTTCGGCGGAGCATGCATAAGGATATTCCTGAGGAGAGGATCGAGAAACTTCTTCAGGAACGCATTCTGGATATAAAGGATATCGATGAAGGGTTCGCACGGGATTTCGCGAGGGCCGTCATCGAAGAAGTGAAGGTGACGAGCGGGCTGAAAGGCGATCTGTTCGAGTATGAACATGCCGGCGTTTCCATGGGAGAGTTCGGTGTCGGGTCCCGCGGTTCGGGGGATTTCTATGCCCACAGGAAGATCGCTCACGTGATCGGGCAGACTTCGGCACAGGTCGGTGTCGATCAGATGGACGACGGCGGGGTCGTTGAAGCGAACGGTCAGTATATCATTACAACAGTGGACGGGATGCACTCGCGTCTGTCGGATTTCCCGTTCCTTGCGGGATTCCATGCGACCCGGGCGACGCTTCGCGATGTGTATGTGATGGGGGCCCACCCGGTAGGTCTGATCTCGGATGTGCATATAGCAGACGACGGGGATGTGGCGAAACTGTTCGATTACACGGCAGGGATCACGACGGTCTCGGACGCGTTGGGCGTGCCGCTTGTCGCGGGGTCGACGCTTCGAATCGGCGGGGACATGGTTCTCGGCGACCGGATGACGGGATGTGTGGGCGTGGTCGGTGTGGCAAATCACGTGACGGCCCGCAGATCTTCGGTTCCGGGGGATGTTCTTTTAATGACGCGGGGAGCCGGCGGCGGGACGATCGCGACGGCGGCTCTGTATTCGGGGAACGCGGATGTGGTGGAGGAGACGATCAATCTGCATTTCCTGAAAGCCTGCGATGCGCTGATCAGCTCGGATGTTTTCCCGCATATTCATGCGATGACGGATATCACGAACGGGGGTCTCCGGGGCGATGTGTTCGAGATCGCAGAGACGGCGAAAGCGACGGTGGTTGTCGAGGATGCGCCGCTGCGTGGTCTTATCGCGCCGAAGGTGCTTGCTTTGCTGGATAAGCTGGGCATCGATTATCTGGGCGTGAGCCTGGATGCACTCCTCGTGATCGTCCCGCCGGAGTTTGCGGATGAGGTTATCCGGGTCGTTGGAACGGCGGGTGTCCCGATGGAGCGGATCGGTTTCGTGCGTGAGGGTCCGGGGGTGTCCCGCCTGATCAAGGACGGTGTGGAAGGAGAGTTCCTGCCGAAGTTCCGTGAGGCTCCGTATACGCCGGTGAAGAAGGTGGTGGACCGGCCGGGCAGGGACTTTGAGGAGATGAAGAAGGGGATCGACCGGGCGGCGGACGCGGCACGGGCGAAGAAGGAACGGGTGCTGAAGAGACTATTATAAAGACAGGTTCATCTTTTTTTCTTTTTTAGTTTATTATAGCTGGAATACACCAAATCTCTGAAAAGAAAGGAGATTGTTGAGTGTGGACACATGAGAAAGCCCACCGCGAATAAGCCCAAATGGGCTTTGCCCATTTGAGGCGGCACGCAAGCCTTTGGCTTGCACGCCTCCGCGAATTCTCGCGAATCGCATTATTCTTGCGCAGTCGTGCTCTGCTCCGGCTTATGCGTGCAAATCGAAGATTTGCGTGCCTCCTCAAACAGGCTTTGCCTGTTTGGGCTTCGCCTGCGCAGGAATCGCACGCCGTCTGGAAAAGTCCACGAGCGATAAGCTCGTGAGACGTCTCAAGAGCCTTTGGCTCTTGGACAAATGCTGAGGAAAAACCGGCGTGCCGGTTTTTCTTTTTGTACGTCATTCTTTTTTTGATATGGGGTGCGGGGGGTGACTGCGGGTCGGAGACGCAGTCGACGACCTCAGCTGAGCAAACCGAAGGTTTGCGATCCGGCGCGGAGGCGGATCGACGGCATAGTCGGCGATCTTAGCTGAGCAAGTCGTTAGACTTGCGAGTCGGCCCGCGGTGGAAATATCCTCTATGTTGGATTCAGGAGAAGAGGCAGACATTGACATTTTGGAATGTTCATTGAATTCGTGTTTGCGATATCCAATCTAAAAATGATTTGAGTGCCCGCGAGGGGCACGACTTGTGGGGATGCAGGTCACGAATGAGTCTGACGTATTTCAATCCACATGCCCGCGAGGGGCACACCTGAAAAAAATGAACGTTGTTTATCTATCATCTATAGGTATTTCAATCCACATGTCCGTAAGGACATGACCTCTCCTAAAGTTGGGGATGCCGGATAATGTTCCGGCTTAGAGCTTCTCGATCAGCTCTACGGATTTTGGAATCTTATCCGTATCCACATTTATTGCGTAATCTTCAAAACTGCGTGCCGGTTTTGATGCATCCTTCCTGGTTACGGAGATTTGATCGAACAGCACATGGGATGGAGCACAGCCGAGAGCCGAGTCGTGTTTGAACACGAACAATTTTCTCGTCGCCATCTTACCGCGTGCTGCCGAGTGATCGTGTTCGAACAGATTGATCAAAGCTTCCCAGAGCAGATCAAGATCCGTATCATCGAAACCGGTGACCTTCTGTGCGAGATTTGCAGAAATATATCCCTCAACACGATACAGGGCATATGGCACGATGTGTTTTCTTCCCATTTCATGCTCCTTCTTCTCTGCATCCTCTTTACTCGTCACCGCAACTCGGGTGATCGTGATCTCCTGAGGAACGATCGGATCAATACTTCGGGCGAAATTGATCTGGACCGGACCCCTAACCTGCCCGCAGTTCACCTTTGTCGTCATGACCGCACCAAACGTCCGGATGTCAAAAAAGTTTTTACACATGAATCCCGTGATCTTTTTTGCATCCGCTTCATCTTTCGGCAGTTTCTTCTCTTCGGGTTTCATGTCGTAATTCTTGTAGGCAAGCTCGTGCTGAGCATTCAAAACAGCTCCGTCGCGAACATAAATTTGGAAACCCGGTTCTTCCTCCTTAACCGTAGCCACGTAATCCCGGATCTTTCTCTTGATGCATACATCCGTCACGATTCCGTAACTCGTCTCTGGATCGATTCTGGGCATATTTCCTGCATCCGGGTCGCCGTTCGGATTACCGTTTTCCACATCAAACAACATTACAAATTCATATCTGTTTTCAATTGCCATACTTCAAGCCTCCTGTAATTCTTTGTCTTCCTTTTTCGTGTAGATAAATTCGCGCTGGTGATAGTAACCCAGAACAAACTTGCCCTGATCTTCCAGATTGAAAGCCGCCGGGAATTCGGTCACACCTGACAAAATTGCCTCCATCTGTTTGTCATAATACCTTCCGTCGATCTTTGCGATATGATGCTGGGATAAATTCAGCAGTGTTGGAAACACCAGTTTCGGGTTTGCCGAAGCCGATGCGAAATACCGTGACCGGATGGTTGACGTACCGTTCGCTTTCTGCTGCAATGCCTCCATCACAGCGAACAGCCTTCCAAGGGAATAGGCTGTATCTGTTGATTTTTGATTTAAACTCACTGTTAACTCCTCCATTTTTTCCGTCATATTCTGTTTCTGATAATACCGTCTCAGATACGCTTTCAGATATCCGACACGAATATAATCGATACCGTAATCATCTCCTGCCTCGGCACGTATCCTCATCAATACAGCCGAATATACGGATGTTGGATACATATCTCCGGAAACGACTGCCCGAAACAATGCGGTCTCATAGGAAGAGGGGACATTCTCCCACCATTTTTTACTGGATTTGACCGTAATGCTTCTCAGAACATCCCCAATCGAAACGAGCCTCGGTTTGAGTTTCGCGGATTTTATCACAGCCATATTTTCGGCATGCTCGCCAGTTTTCAAAATGAAATTCTCCAGCGTGTCCTCATACCAGAATCTGATAGATGCCCGGGCAACATTTGGAGCAAGACCGAGGATGTACGTTTTCACCTTAAACTCCGGGTCGTTCACTGCCTGACCGGACCTGACTTTTTTCAGAATGTCGAGAATCTGTATTTCAGCTGAAGTGTCTGAAATGTCTGCGTCTTTTGGAGCATCTGCACCAAGAAGTACCGAAATCAGAGATAATGCCTTTCCGTCTTCTTTGCCGTCTGTCCAGAATACTACGGTCGTATCCCCGATCTGGATCCTGCGGTCATTTTTCGAAAGGAGATAATTTAGGGCGGTCGTATATGCAAACATCGCCTTTTCAGAAACAGGTGCATTATAACTCTGGGTTTTTCCATACGAGGTAACCGATGGAAAATTGAAACCGACGATAACACAGCCCGTAGTATTCGCGTCTGCTACTCCTTTGAGCATGGTGTGCGTTTTTGCAAGAGGCTGATCCAAAAGTCCGGTAACCAGACACTGTCCGCGTTCTTCCGAGCAGGATGAAGCATTGCAATACGTTTCCCAGACTTCCTTCGCTTCCGGGCGATCGTGGATGTAACCTTTTTCGTCCGTGAGGCGGAACACGATATTCCCGCTCTGATAGATTGGATGGTCTGCCGGAATATCAAGAGGGAGACCATCAACCCTGTTTTTGAGAAATGCGATCACTGCTTTGAGCCTGGCATCCTCGGATAAACCGATGATTTTCTGATAGGCATCATACGCACTGCGCAAACGGTCGGGCGTCGGGATGAGTTTCTTCTCTTTTTTGTCGTAATCGGCACCAAGGAGATACTTTGCATTATCGCAGAGAAAGTAAGGAGGCGGGTTTTTTCCGGAGCGGCCGGCTTGTTCCGGGACCCTCATCATCACTCGCTGTTTATTCTCAACCAGGGTGATAACGCCTTTGAATTCCCCATTTCTGGACAATTCGATCGCATATGAACATGCAACACTCGAGTAGTTTGGCTGAGCGACTCCTGATCTTGGATCCAGCACGAGATTGTCGTATAACTCACACAAGGCGGACAGGATCATACGTTCACCTCTTTGTGAAACGATTCAGGGATCGTAATGATCCCTTTATGCATTTGTGCACGGAAAAATTTCGGCGTCATATCATCACTGAAATTAATATCGTAGAGCATCCATCCAAGATCCCGGTCTTCGTTAATAGGACTCTTCGAGAGCGGTTCTTCCACCAGTTCGAATGAAACGGGAAACTCTCTGCATCCGAAGTAAGGTTGGTGATGACACTGACCTTTCCGTGCCCGTCGGAGAAATATATTGTAATGCTTCTCTTCCGTGTCATCATCGCCCGCTTTCTTTGTCAGTTCAAAGTGAGCTTTGATAATATACTCAACATTTTTGAGCATCAGGGTCGCCCGCTGCTGCCGGTCCTTCTGGGTATTTTGGTAGAAGGGTTCTGCAGACCCTTTTTCAGAAACAGTTTTCATCAAAGGACCCGGACTTTTCATGATGGAGGAGACTTCATTTCGTCTGATATTGGAAAATGCGATTGGCTGCATGACCTGGATTTCATCGATCACCCAGCGAATTGCGGGTTTCCAATGGATCGCCTCTAAAATTCCCCGTGCTGCTGATGGGGTGATGACATCATAACTTACCCGTTCGACCTTCATTTCAGGCCGGGTAAAACATGCATAATCTCCCCATACTCGTAATGTAATTCCGTAGATAGTATCACCTCTTTAAAGATTAGAATAAATCTAAATTTATTCACTTAAAGATGATATAACATATCCGTATTTATACTTATCTTACCTCAGAGGATATAATCAAACATTTCGGGTTTTCCCGGCATGTGGATTCCGGTGTCTTGTGCGTAAAATTGGGCTTGATTTTCCAAAACAACGAAGCTTTCACCCAATAATGATACTGCGCCCTTTTCATACAGATAATCAAGATCGTTTTTTCTCACGTTCACACAGTAGGGAGATATTTTTCTAACAAAACTGCGGGTGGTTTCCGGGGAATATTTTTTGATAAGTTGTTTCGCTTCTTCATCGAATGGGATGATCACCGCACACCCGCTGTCGGATATCAGTTTGAATTTGTCGGATATGTCGGCAAAGGGGAATGCAGTTTCCGAAGTTGTGATTCCCTGCCGGCAAAGACCCAATACTCCTTTGTTGTCGAGCTGTTCTTTTCGGATATCGAATAATTTAGAGAAGTATTTCGCAATTGTATCCAGAGATAGATAATCATCGGTCTGGATCGTGTGGGAAATTTCTGCGGTCTGTTTCACGTATCCGGCACCGGAATACTTCTGTTCGGGAGTGAAGATGTACACGTTCCCGCAAGAAAGTTTACCTTCACGATTGCATCTTCCGGCAGCCTGATTTATTGAATCAACTCCTGCCAAAGAACGATAGACGACTGGGAAATCGATATCGACTCCTGCTTCAATGAGCTGGGTCGATATGACACGGCAGGGTTCTTTGTTTTTGAGTTTTTCACGTATCGTTTCGATGACCTGTTTTCGATGCTTCGGACACATGTTTGTGCTTAAATGCAGGGTGTCTCTCGCTTCTTTCACAAGAGAGTAGAGATCTTTTGCATGTTTTTTGGTATTGACGATGCAAAGGACCTGCTGTTCTGATTTGAGGCAGGAAGCGATTTCATCTATTGTTTTATAACCAAGGTTGTGTGCTTTCGCCCGCTTCATTTTTTCTGCCAGCTCTTGGTAATTTGGAACAATGTCATTGACTGATGTACCACTTGGCAGAACCTTATTCTCTACGAAGTCAGGCTGGGTCGCTGTGCAGAGAACAACGCTGCAGTGATAATTTTTCACGAGTTCCGAGAGGGCATACATGCATGGGAGGAGAAATTCGTTGGGAAGGGCCTGGACCTCATCTAAGATTATGACACTGTTTGCAATGTTGTGGACTTTTCTGGCTCGTGACGGGTGGGAGGTAAAGAGCGATTCAAAGAACTGAACATTCGTGGTGAGGATCAGCGGGGCATCCCAGTTTGTTGTGGCAAGAGCGAGGTTCCTGTTTTCTCCATACGGGGAGTCAGGTTCGACTTTTACACCTGTTGGAAGAACGAAGTTGGAGTGGTGTTCAACGATATTGTTCCGACCAAAAATATCAGCATAGACTTTGGCATTTTGTTCGATGATCGAAGTGAAGGGGATGGTGTAAATTATTCGGGTCTGGTTATTTTTTATGGCATGTTTCAATGCGAAGGAGAGGGAGGAGAGAGTTTTCCCTCCGCCTGTCGGAACGTTGAGGGTGAAGATCCCTGGTTCTGTTTCAGCTGCTTTGTTGCAGGATGTGAGGATGTCGTTTCGAATTTTGTCAAGGTCGGATGATACCTGAAATTCTGCCATGCGTGCATCGAGTTTGCCATTGAATTCTTCCAGCGAGGGATACGTTCCTTCCGTTACGTATCCATCCCATTGTGCAGCATCGGTTCTGTCCGCATCGACCAGACAGGAGTAAAGGAAATGAGTGTAGAGAAAAAGCGAAAGAGCGAATTCATTCTGGTCGAGTTTTGATGGATCTTTCGGGATGAAGGTTTGTGTGGCGAAAAACTCCGAGAGGTCGGGGAACGTTTGGGGCATCTCGGTTTTCC
>Ga0265295_1000483_pt1 | contig 80258 bp, 89 predicted proteins | sample Munlansysbiofilm_FD_192503 | JGI IMG/M metagenome (GOLD analysis project Ga0265295, IMG submission 192503) | Leachate microbial communities from a municipal landfill in Southern Ontario, Canada - Methane capture system biofilm | ecosystem: Engineered > Solid waste > Landfill > Unclassified ... | reverse complement strand
TAGGATGGGGTATCTTCTTTAACGAACAAGAAGCAGTAAATGATTTCATGAACATTCATCCTAGAGAGTCTATGCTTTCTACGGAAACACCAAAAGTAGGTGATAATGTATGCTTGTCTGAACAAGCAGCACTGAACCTACACAAGTGGTTTTGGAGTGTACCGGAGTTTACACCAGTGGTGATCAAACGCTAGTACCTTTACATCAATATACAAAGTGAGTAGGGAGCGGTACATAAGTACCCTCCCTATCTTTTTTGTCTATACAGAGGTACTAACTTATGCCAGATAATCGGATACACCAAATAGTAGAAATAGCACAATTAGATACAGCTACAGGGGAAATACTACAGAAAAAGACATGGGACAATATATTAGCTCATGAGATGTCATTAATAAATACAGATCTTCGTAAATTAAATAGGCACAGAGAACATGATCCAGGTAAGGTAACCATATATCGATCACCACATGCTAGTATCCATAGTGGTATGGATAGTCCTAGTAATTGGTATATGTATACTTTATTTGGTATAGATCAGTATAGATATAAAGTCAAGTATACTGTATTTGTAGAGGACCACCCCACCACCCACCATACTTTTACCTTCAAGTCGTGATCACATATATATTACTATTGTGAACATGTATTTCGGGTAGACTTTTAATCCACGGAGGATAGATAGTGTGCAGTATCAACAGTTAAATTTAGGTAGTAATCTGTTCTCTATGGGGAACATCTTGGGTACATCTGGTGCTCAGGATTTACTGAAAACTATTAATCAGCAGGCTGGATTCGGTAGTAGTTATTTCGGTAGTGAGAATGATCCTTTTAAAGATAGCTATATGCATTTCATGTCTTCTGTTATCCAGCCTATCCGTGAGGTCAGAGCACAGTTACATGCCGCTAAAGCTACGGTACAGCGAGAAGACAAGTATGTAGAGATACTGTCTGAAGAGGATTTAAAGGCCGGTGTACCGCCATGTATGTATGATGGTATTTTGACTTTTGGTCCTATCAGGGAGCTAGCCCAAGATGGCAGGATAGAGGCATTTGGTATCGATGTCAATAACTATCCGATCGAAGACGAATACGGTAGATTGATTGAGAACGGTAGAGTAGATCTCATCCCAGACAATATCAAGGACGGTATGGTAGAGTTAGTATGGGAATGGAAATCCACTGACCCTATCGTCACTGATGAAGAATTGGATATCTTGGATGCTACTCGTAGATATCTCCATGAATTCATTATGGATGAAGAAACCATGCATTTAGATCCCACTAGTATACCAGCTTTACAGCTTAGGGGATAGACTGGAGTCGTATAATCACCATAGGTACTATAGCGAACCTATAGTACCTATGTTCAGGAGTAAGGAGTATGCCTAAGGAATTTAAATTTGATAGTAGTACTGGTAAGACGTTATATCGGAACCATAGAGCCGAGTCTTTTCAACCCTATACCAAGGAAATGGAAGAATACGATAAATTCATGTCTAAGACAATAGTAGAAGAAGATACACTTTTCTCTAAATCTAATACCACCCCTGTAGTAGAAGAAACACCCACCACTGAAGGAGATATCGATATGCAGGAATGCTGTAAGTTTTATGATAATCTGGTACCCTTTTCTTGTCGTCATCGTGGACTAGATAAATGGGATTTGCTCTGGCAGTGCAGCGTGTGCGGTCAGTGGTATAAGATCGAATTCATGTACAATAACTTAACCCCTCGTATCAAAAATATCCAGGAAGTAGATTTCAATATCTATTTTGCTGCTATTCGTCACGATAAGTTGGATACCATCCAGTTGCGTAACTTACAGGGCGGAGTACCGATATTCGATCACATTCGTAATACAGCAGCTGACTTTGAAGTCACTCGTAAATACGACTGGATGTGTCCCAATTGTACCTTTAACCCAGAGACTATTTTGGGTGATGAGGGTAGTACGTACCGTTGTGGTGATTGCGGTACCACTTATAAATTGTGGACCAATCAAGATACTAAAGCGGTATCATACATCAAGCTGAATGCACCCAAGGTGGAAGCTCCGGTAGTGGTATCTACTCCACCTGTGGAGGATACCCCTGTGCAGGAAGAAACTATAGTGGAGGAAGTCGTGGAAGTCAATGAATCTCCCGATAAAATCGTAGAAGATACGGTAGTGGAAGAAACTACTGTAAATGAAGCAACAGAAGAAATCACTCCCACTATCGTAGATGGTAAAGTGATGGCTCCTGCAGTGGAGTGGTCTGAAGATATCATCGATGAGATGATGGATACTGGTGAGCTTCCGGAAGCATTCACTGCACCGAGTGCGGAAGATATCCCTGATGAAGATAACAACAAACCAGTGTGCCCTGTTTGTTTGATCAAGAATAAGATCACATTGGATGATGGTACTTTGGCATATCAGTGTGATGCATGTGGTACTATCTATACCAGAGAAAGTGTAGATGTCGATAAAGAATCAGACACCTCTACTATTCCGGAAGAAGGTATCTTGATCGCTAGAGGTATCCCGGATTGGATGTGCGATAGTTGTTTGGATGATTATACTGAGGTCAATCTGGTCGATTACGATAATGCTCCTGGATACAAGTGCAATGTGTGTGGGGTCATTCATTATGTCGAAAGAGTGGGTGAAGAACAGGATATCGTATTCAAGCAGTTCAAGCAGATCACACCCGAAGAAATGACTGCTTTGTATGTAACTGATCCAGCACCTGTGGTATCTGAAGAAAAGGATATCTTCGCTGATAAGGTAGTCGAAGCTTTGACTGCAGTTGGGGTAGAAGAACATCCTCCCATTATAGATGATGCAGGTGAAGATATCGATCCTAAGGACTTTGTAAGTATCGATGATGAAGATACTGATGATTCTTTGGAATTGGGAGATGTCTCAGTAGATGCGATCCATAGTGTATCATCCGAAGAAGATGTACCGGATATGACTCTGAGTAATATCAACATTGATATCGAACACACCCAACAGGATAATGCTCTTTATGATTCTGATGAAATCATGTTTGATAAAGATGAAATGGAGCACGACTACCATACTCAGGCTATCCGAGAAGATATGAGTGATCGAGCAGGTGTCGATACTTATCACGTACATGTGAATCTACCCAAAGGTATCGAAAACATCGTAGTGTCGAATGAACAACTGTCCAAAGGACCATTGGGTAATATGTTGTCCCATCAGAAGAAAGTGGATGATTTTACTCTTGATGTCCCGAAAGATAAACAGATTCCGTCTGATTTATCCGCCAGTGTAGATGAACTGGATGAAATGGATGATTATAAAGCTTTCCAAGCTTTACAGAAAGTGACTACCGACTGGGATTCTCTTGCGAACCAAGGTTCTATCTCGACCGTAGTTGATAAGGTGGAAGGTTTTGCTACGGTACCGAATAGTGCGGTATCCAGTTATCTTGAAGAAAAGAGAAAGTTGAGTGAGGTACACACACTTGATTTTGTGGTTATGGATAATCGTAAGAATAAAGGTGTGCGTATCAATAAGAATGAATCGTACTCATTCGAAGTGGAATCCTTTTCTGCTTGTATGGATTCTGCTGGAAGTGGCATCCCGGATTACCCTGATGATAAGACTATTGTCATTAAGGATGAATTGGCTGGTGAACTAGGTAGTTGGGACAGTATGATCTATGAGTTGAGATTGACCACAGGTGAACTGTACTGTGTGTGTATCGATCTGGCTATGTTGAACAAGGTCACTATCAGTTACAAATAGCGTATAACAGATAGCCACCGTAGTAGTACAACTAGAGTGTTGTGCTATTGCGGTGGTTTATCATATGACGCCATTTATATTTTTAGCTAATGGAGGCTAAAGTGACTGAGACTTCTCCTATCATACCTGTATTAAGTACTTCTGTGGGTTATCTTACGGAACGTAGCGAAATAGCAGCTGCTACGGTGCAGTACCTATTGTTGAATCCTGGTCGTACTTCTGATACTCATGAAGATTTACTTATTTCTTTTAGAGGATTGGCTAGTCGATATGGACACGATCGTGACCTGATCTGTAATGAACTACAGAAAGCAGTACCTGTGGTATTAGCTCGTAGTTTCCCTAACGATAACATCGAATGTAAGTTTGAAGCATTTGATTATAATGAGGATAGTACAGATCCTAGATTTGGTGTATCTTTCAATATCCTATTTCATAAGTCAGATGGTACAGTAGAACCTGCAGTATTATCTGGTAGTTTCTTAGTAGGTGATGAATACGACATCACAGTGGATTTTAATTAGAGGATTGAGCTATGTTGAAAGAAAAAAATGAATGCATCCGTGGTGGTGTAGAGTATTTATGTGATATAGATAATCTGTATGTAGAATTTCGTAGATTAGATGAAACTCCTGTAATTTTAACTCATCAAGAGTTTGAGAAATTCAAACCTCTATTTAAGCGCGATACTCTAAATAATTTGTATGATAAAAATACATCTGAGTTTGAGGAGTATTGTGCTAAGCTTAAAGAATTGTCCATGGAATTACTCTCTAGAATAAATCCATATAGAGAGTTTCGTGTCGAGCAATTAGATGGTTCTTATGTTATTTTTCCTCCTATTTATATACAGACACCTACGATAAATAAAGATTAGAGATACCGAGGTAATTTATGGCTGAAGAAAAGCAAAATGACCATGTGAAGATGACTACCTTCCAAACGGAAAAGATCGATGGTGTACCTAAGTTACCTATAGGTCCCCCTAAGAAAGGTACCAGAGAACATGAACAACGCATGCGTGAAGTAGATAGCTTGTACGATATCTATACTGATCTGATGAAGACACCTAAGGTAATTTCCTATATCGAATTTGAGAAGTTTAAACCTTTGTTCTGTCGTAAGAATCTAGAAGGTATCAACCCTATGGATGAAACACAGACTGGTCCTCTTAGAGAACTATCCGAGGAACTACTCACGATAGTGGACAAGTATAGAGAATTCCATGTCAAGCAAGCTGACGGTAGTTATCATACTTATCCACCTATCTTTACTCCAGTGGCTCTTTTGTCCAATGACAGAAATGATGCATTGGATATCTTTAAGAATTTATTGGAAAAGTGTGGTGATCAACCGTGGAAACGTAATGAAGCTACAGCTAACTTTATCGATGCTCTTTATAAATCACAGAATCCAGAACTCGTAGTAGCCCAATCTAGAAAGTTCAATAAACTAGCCAATAAGCTACATGAAGAAGTGATTAATAAGGATAAACCTAAGCCTTCTTCAAAAAAAGAAGAAGTTAAAACTGAAGTAGTGGAAGCTAAAGCCGATAACGGTATTATCTCTGACATGGATTTCGTATTGGACTAGTCTATTTCTACAATTGGCTACCGTATTATACTTTCATCATAAAGGAGCGGTAGTGCTATGTCAGATAACCCGTTGAAGATCACTAATATAGCTGATATACACTGCGGTCATCCACGTATAGATCACAGTCAGATGTATCAGAATTTATGTAATTACTTTTACCCTAAAGTAATAGAATCCCATATCGTTTTCATAGCAGGTGATCTCTGTGATACTCTGTTAAATATGGGCTCTAGTCACACTACGTATCTATTACGTTTCATATATGACCTTATGGCTATATCTAAGAAATATGGTACTAAGATACGTATCTTACAAGGTACATTTTCTCATGATAGAAATCAAGCATTTGCTTTTGAAGCTTTTATCCAAAACAAATGTAACGGTTTCATAGTAGATGAGCATGATGCACCTGTAGACATGAAAGTTATCTCTAAGATCTCTGTAGAAGAGATATCTGGTTTTATCAATAACGGTGTACCTCATCCTGATACTTTAAAAGTAGTTTATCTTCCAGATAGTCTACCATATAAGAAAGGTGAGGAAGCTGTAGATAAGATCAAAGAGATCTTTCAGTTAGTGGGATGGTCTAAAGCTGATCTACTGATAGGTCATGGTACATTTGATTTTGCTCTACCTATAAACATCCCATTACCTCCATGTACCTACACCGTAGAGATGTTTGATGATATCGTAGATGGTCAGATCGTTATGGGTCATATCCATACTCACTATCGCAAACAGAATGTATCCTACTGTAGTAGCTTTGAGCGTATAGCTCACAATGAAGAAGAGGCTAAAGGTTTCCTATACTTAGAAAGGTATAAGGACCGTAGATGGCGTATCTTCTTTAAAGAGAATAAAGGTGCTGTATTATTTAAGACCATCACACCTGAATCAAATGATCCAGATGAAGTGGTGGCTTATTTCATTAATAGAGTAGAAGCTTTATTCCCTGATCTTATGGGTTATGTCAGAGTGGTGCATCATAATCCGGAAATACGTAGTATCCTTAATAAGGTATGTGCTACGAAATATCCTAAATTGATCTACACTGCTAAGACTACAAACATCGATAAGAACACTGCCCTGAAAACAGTAGATGATTATTTTCAAGATACATCCGATCTAATCATTCCTACTAAAGATAACTTGAATGAGTTAGTATATAACCACATCAAGCAACATCCCGCACTATCTAAATTAGGCCAGTCATTAAACATGTCTGATGTATCTACCATTTTGGATAGTCTGTAGAGGTATGTCTTATGTTATCCGCAAAAGGATATGTGCGCCCGGATAAACTAGACGCTCCAATGGAATGGCACGAGATAAAGGAAGAAGTATCTGCTTTTAATGATATCTCGATATCTGCAGGTACTCTTCCTATATTGAATTCCTTCTATAACTGGTCTAAGCTTAGGAAAAGACCTACTTGGGATATTTACTTAGTCAACATACTTACGATCATTCGTAACTGTATCGGTTATAAAGATCAATTTGATCGTGAGAAAGTAGCTAGACAAGCTATAGCTGATATAGAAGTACTCACTAAATATATCAGTAGTTACACTAGTATAGATCGTATGGACCCAGTAGAACCCAAGTTGATCTTTTATTATCCAGAGTACCATTTACCGGAGATATATCTGAAACCTCCCTCTAAGTCCAGAGATGAGTTATCATTTTATCACCAGCAGTTCTCTAAACATGTAACAGCTACGGAATCATTCTTTGAATCATTGAAAGTGATCACTACCTTAGTGGGGAGACGATATCTTCCTCATATCGATTTGGATATGTTTCTTTCTAAGTTAGATCATAAATATAAGTATAAACGAGTGTGTCTCATTAGTGGTGTACCTTTGGATTATCATTTCTATCGATTTGTACCTCATTTTCATTTACTCCGTAGTTATACTGGAGAAGTGATGACCAAGGACAAGTTCAGTGAAATGGTATTTAAGTATAAAGTACCTTTTAATGCATATACTCATTTATTATTTGGTGATAATAAAATGATTCGTAGTCCACTTACTCCGACTAAGAAGCGTATGGTAGTAGAACTAGCCGAAAAGAAGAAATGGAAGTTCCAACCAGAGTACGTGATCTTAAAGGATATACAGAATATGAATCTAGTAGATTCTGGATATTTCAAAGGTATAAAGATTTAAACCAAACACATTCACCCAGATAGGAGTTTCATCATGAGTGACGACAGTTACAAACTTGGTAAACTATGGAAGGCTTATTCTTCCGGTGGTAAAGATCAGTTGATGCTTGGTACGTTTAACTATGCTACCAGCTTCACTCTCTGGAAGGAAGGTAATAACCGTCCTGCCCTGAAGACAGTCATCCCTGTCCATATCGCTATGAAGATCGTAGCTACGCTGAAAGACCTGATGAAAGCTACACCCAATACCAGGCTTTCTATCGTCAAGATGCAGTACGATCAGCAGAGCAAGTCGTATAGTCCTGATATCAGTTACGTCTTTGGTAAAGATGAAAAGAATGTCATGTACATCGAAGTAGGTAACAAGGATGTTAATCCTCCTCTTCGTTTTGATTTCCGTACTCCTGGTGGATTCTCTTTCCCTGGTCAGGAGAATGTATCTGAAGCTGATCGCAGTATGTTCGGTGTCCAGACTTTTATCAAGATCCTGGAACAGTACGTACCTATCGCTGAAATGCTCTCCACTTGGAACATGCAGCCTCCTAAGTTCCAGGGCAATAGCGGTGGTGGCGGTGGTGGTAGCTACAATCGTGGCGGTGGAGCTCCTGCTCCTTCTTATAAACAGAACGATGGTGACTTGTTCTAGTATATCCCAGTACACAGTAGTACCCACTATAGGTACTACTGTGTACTGTCTTTATTTTTCGTCATTTTACCTTCAGGTATATATTACCTAATTGAAGCTCTTGTGGTAGTATAAAAATACTAATGTCCTATTTATTATACTGGTCATTTCATCTACATAGTCGTAGATGGATTTTGGGACCAGTACCTTTATCCGTAAACAGGTAGTGGAGGTAAAAGTATGCGGTTTGTGCGAAAGATGCACCCTAGTAATGGTCAGTTTTCTGTTTATCTGGATATGGAAGGCCTGTCATTACCTATCCCCAAATTAGAGGGTAGCACTTCGACTGTAGAAGAGGATAATGAAAACTTAGATACCTTTTGTTATTTTAAAATCAGCACATTCGACGTATTGAGACCTAAGAAAGAAGAAGACTTCTTTGATGACGTATTCCGTCCTATCCACACCTTTTTCGATAGATGCAATCATGAAGAACAGATAGCACTGGCTACCATGTATCTAAATATGCATTTCGATATCCTGGATAAGCTCAGAGTGACTGAAGATGTACAGCAGAACATCAGTGAAGTCACTACTAAGTTATCTATGTATCTGGCCGATGTAGATAAACGTATTGATATCGTAGGTAAACTTAGAGCTATCGTAAATGAGACTATACCAGTACCTATGTTTAACAATATCGGCGATAGGCCTCAGGATAGTGAAGAAATGACTTTCCATAGAGAAAGTGTATTGGAATTAGCTACTGTGGTATTACTCAGTAAGCTGATGACTCCTATCTTCGGTGTATTCATTGAAAGATGTAAAAAGAAGATGGATACCTCTTTAAAAGAACTACATACCGTAGGTATCCTTAAAGATATCTTCGAGAATAGATTTCGTTGTATCATCTTGAAGCTTAAGAACTTCTTGTTCAACTTGATCAAGCCTCATGTAAAAGACGAAATCAAGTATGTCTATCATGGATATACGCTGTTCCTGGTAGTTGAACAAATCTTTGCTGCTATCGTAGTACGTAGATTTGTCAATGTCAATCTACACCAGCCTAATTGTAATATCATGACCTATATCACAGCTTGTGCTAGATCTGCTATCAACTCAGCTGGTAGTACAGCTTCTAGTCATAAGAGTAGTGTAGGTGAGATCAAGAAACCAGAAGAACTCCATGGTGATGACGGAAATACTTCTATCTTGGAAGTAGAATCTCGTAGATCTGTACGTACTGCTGATCAATTAGGTCTTGTGGATTTAGCTACCGATTGTGCTATCCGTAGTTTCCTTCAGGAATATGAAGTATCGAGGAAGGATTATGAAGAAGCAGTAAATTACTATTTCGATAATCCATCTCCTCTTACTCCCATAGGTGTGTATCTGCTCTGTACCTATTTCGGTAAAGCTTTAGGTGGTGCTGGAAGTATAGCTTCTATGTCCGTGAAATCCAGTACTAAATTGATAGCTGTATTGCAGATTATCCTCATCAAGTTGGGGTATCCTGAGCTAGTACATATCTTAACAGTAAGAAAAGCTCTGTTCAATAAAGTCATACCAACTCAGGTAGACAATATGATTAGAGCCACTTGGAACAATACCTTTGAATACAGAAATGTATCTCAGCGTTTTCCTTATTCCATCGTAGATCTTAGATGGGATACCAAGCTGAAAGAAATAGTCGAATACATCACTGTCAATAATCATTTCCAAAACACAGCACCTATCATCTGCACTATGATGGGTGAAACTGATGATGGAAATGAGCAGCTGTATCAATACAATGATACTATCGTAAAACAGTTGTGTAGCTTCCTTTCCACTATAACTGTAGTCGGTATGATAGAGTAATACTTATGATAGTAGCTATCCATGAATTAGATTACCGATTACCTGATAAAACTCTTATCCTAGGTGAATCGGTATCTGCTGTCAAGACTCCTACTAGTGGTGAAATGTATCTACCACGAGGAGTAAATCTTCCTATAAATACCAGGGAGAAGAAACTCAGATCAGTAGAGAAAATAGGTGATGTCTATGTAGAACGCTTTTTCATTAAAGCAGATAGACGTCACCAGTCTGCTGATCTCAATACAGTCATGGTGCGTATCCATGACAAAGATCATCCTAAGGTACTGATCAATAGAGACGGTATCTCGGAAGTAGTAAAACATTGGACAGGTGGTAATATCGGCAGTACTACTTTTATCAATGACATTTATCTGGGTATCATTAATACTGAATACGACAAAGTGCTGTCAGAATTCATCTATGATACCGTAGGTAGTGTGGCTGATAACTGTAACAGTATGAATTGTTATTACCAGAATGAAGCTACGGATGATGACAATATCGTGCGTTATTACCGTAGCCTGTATCAGGATATGGTATCGGATTACTATAGTAATATGAGATATGGCTGGAGTAGTCATACCGATTTAGCTATAGGTAAGTATATGGAGATAGATACGGGTACATTACCTCAGATAGATCCTTTATCTTGGCTAGCCAAAGATGGTGGGTTGAGTACAAATGATCTTAAATTACGTGTAGGTAAGCTGGACCCCATCATCGACATCAATCCCAGTACCGTAGTGGATATAGATAAGAAATGTATAGCGGTACCTTTAAACTTTGCTGAGTATCCAGACTTAGTAAATGTACTTCAGTATAGTCCGTGTACTGAATACAAAGTCCGATATATATTACTTAATGGAGAGCATAAACCACGTACAGAAATCCACAAGTCCGTATCTAGGTATGGATGGAGCCAAGTCGTATCCGAACTATACTTCGATGATCTAGGTTTCAACTGTTTTAAGTATTGGCCTACAGCTAAGACCATTACAGTAGAGATGACCTGGAACCATGACGTATACATTAAGATCCACCACAACGACGGCAATAAGAGTGTATACTACGTGGATTTGGTAACAGCGGCATTAGCGACTATGTCCTTAGTGCATTATTGATTTTTGAAGACTTCACCCACCCACCCATAAAGGAGGCTTTAGAGCTATGAGTTTTCAATTGCAGCCGGACTTTTCTCTTCCCCAGGGATTGTTTAACGGTCAGCACCAGAATAATGTTATTGCTCCGATGATGAACAGTATGCCCGATAGTAGCGGAGTGCATCTGTATATCTTCTCCCCGAAGAATATCACTCCTCAGTTCCGTAGAGCACATCTGTATCAGTTCGGACCTAACTTTGTTCAGCAAGTGGGTGATTCCATCGAAACATCCATCACCCATGGTAATGTGAAGCGTAATAGTTTCATGTACGATGCTCCTTCTGCAGCTAGTGCCATCACTCCCAATAGTTTTGGTACTCCTGTAAACCTGAATACTTTCAGTGAACTTTGGTCATTCTTGCTTATCCTTGATATCGTACGTGGTAGTCAAATACCTACTCTCGGTATCGGTGTAGGTATGCATGTACCTTTCAATACCAGATGTATCTATGTGGGGTATTGTAGTGATGAACCTATCAATCCCAATAACTTGGGTAATGGTGTTACTATCAATCCTCAGGCTGCATTAATCATTACGCATCACACCGTAGTGAATCAGGTACAGGAAGTGGATGCATTCAGATCTGTCACCAGGTCCAATACTGTATGCGATGTGGATTTGGTACCGAATCATATCGTACAGCAGATTTCACCTCCAGTGCAAGATCAGCAGGGTAATGTAGATAGTAATCGGTATCTCATGACTCCTGGTAATCTTCATCGTACGACTTCTTATGATGAGCTCGATCAGACGGTGGTGTATACCGGCACCGAAGCTATGATTAAGCCTACAGTGAATAATACTCCTGTAGTAGCCAATCTGAATTCACCTAGACACCACATGAGCGATGTCGTAGGTGGTTTGGCTCATGCTTTCACTCATACTGCTGGTTTGTACAGTGGTAGTGGTACTATCGATGATCAGGATGCTGGTATCCTTCATGGTGCTGATGTGTTCCATGATTCTGTGGATACCTATTACAATTCCCATGGTGTAATCAATCGTGGATTGTCTCCGATCAATCCTGATCAGCCTATTACTCTCGGTACTCTGAATAGTCTGTTCCCGAATATGATGCTGACAGATTGCCGTGTACCTGCTGTGAATCAGTGGGATAGCTTGTCACAGGAAGCACCGAATATCGTAAACATCTACGGTAGCATGCTTTCTAGTACAGTACCTGCATTACTTGCTGGTCAGGGTCTATCTCAGATAGCTTTTCGTTATGTCTCCAGAGATGTAGCTAATAGCTTTGGTGTAGGTGCTGGTGAAGGTAGTGCACAACTATTGGATATCGCTACTTTCATTCAGTTGACACCTGAAGCTATGAAGTTGAAATTCCAGAACTTTATGCATTACATGAAGTTTACAGTATTCCCGACTCTTATGGCAGGTGGTGGTGATTTCGATCTGACTATGTATTGCTCCGTAGCTGGTACTAGTTTGATTAATCTCCATTTCCTGGACTTCCCGAGTATCCATTACAACAATGCTTTCTATGAATCCACTACTTCATTGGGTGGATTGATCTCTCCGCTTATCGGTACTACTAATGAGTTGCAGCACAATGCTACTCAGTTGTCTAATTTGATCCGAGCTGTACGCCCTGCACCATCAGCTTTCTAAGTCACACCCTTCATTTAAAAGGAGTTATAAATGGCCGCCAGTACTGCAAAAGTATCATCTGCAGATGTAAAGGCATTTCTCAAAGAGATCGTAGAATTTGGAGATGCCTTTTATGTAGATGAACAGTCCTATGTCATCGCAAAGGTAAAGAACGAGAAAATCCCATTCAAAGGACCGGATGGAACTCCTCGTTTTCTGTCCATCTATGATCCCATGCAGCAGAATACCGATGTGTTGGTATTTAATCCTTTTGTTGAAGGGTTGGATGAAACTGCTGATAAACAGTGGTTTTATATGACGAGATCCATGTCTCTGTCTGGTATCATCTACCGTGTCATGGAATCTATCATCAAGCATGTCATCAGTGCTAAAGATAAGAAAGACGCAAAAGACCTCGATACCAGTATGGCTAAGTTGATCTCTAAGTATGTATCGATGGAAGGTATCGATGCTAAGTTGTTGATTGAATTGGATGCTCTGGTGAAGAACATGGGTAAGTTCTTTAACATCTTCTTCAATCGTAAAGACAATAGCAGTTGTCGCCCCAATATCGGTATCTTCGAAGAGAACTTCAGAAATAGCTTTGGTGGTAAGGTACGTAAGCGTAGCTGGACTGTGTTTGAAAAGATCATCAGTGATATCCTGGGTACTACCAATCCCAAGGAAGAATTCAAACATCATGCTCAGGTAGCAGGTTGTCCTCATCTGGATAGCTTCATGCGTACCTATATACATGTCATTCGTAAGATGCAGAAGTATTGGCATCTGCAGAATAAGACAGTGAATCTCAAATCTCTGGAAAAACACACAGAGAACCTGGGACTTTACTACAACATTGCACGTCACTACGCTGGTCCTGCAGCACGTACGAATACGACAGCTGGTGCTACTGCTACTCCTGCAGCTGCACCTACACCTCCGTGGCAGACTCCTCAGTCTCCTGCATTCCCTGGTCTTCCTTCACAGCCTGGTGGTCTTCCTTTCTCACCGGCTAATGCTACTTATACACCTGCATCTGATCCGAACATGGTACCTATGGCTCAGAACATCCCTGTACAGCAGCCACAGCAGCAGGTCGTGTATCCTAATCAGATGCCAGCCATGCCGACTATGCCTCCTCAGCAGGCACAGTTACCCGCTAATCCTGGTGGATATATGCCCCAGTATCAGGCTTATAATCAGATGCCTTTTGCTCCTATGCAGCAGGTACCGATGCAGCCTCAGCTTCAGCCTATGATGTGTGCTCCTATGGGGTATCCTCAGCAGCCGATGCAACCACAGCAATATCCCGGATACCCTCAGCAACAGCAGATGTATCCTGGATATCCTCAGCAATATCCTCAGCAGCAGCCCCAACAGCCTCAGCATCCTCAGATGACGATGCCCACCAATAGTGGTATCATGATCGAGTCACCGATGGAAGTACATCGAGTGGTCGCTACGTCACCTCTTATCTAAATATCGAGCATGGTATAAGTAGCTAGTACTTTTATAGTACTAGCTACTTATACTGTACGATATCACATATTTTTTACTTAAGAGGTGTATCATGCCTAATGCTGTCTCTACTGATCAGACTTATAAACCTAAATGGGATATGAAGTTTGGTATAGCTGCTGCAGATAAAGAGTTCCATAGTAGAAAGTTAAAGGTGTACTTGAATGAAGTACTACCTTTTTATACCGATAAATTAGAAGCCACTGAAATAGTTAATACTGTCAAGACATCAGATACCAATGCTGGTACTTATGAAGGTGAGACTACCACTAAGAACTACATAGAAGCTGAATATATGGATTTGTTTACTAATAGAGTACATCCACCTGATGTACGTAGAGGTGAACAAGTCATCTTAGTTAACATGGAAGATAGTGATACTTACTTTTGGTATAGTGCAGGTAGGAATGATAACCTACGTCGTACTGAAAGGATGAGATTAGCTGTCTCTGATGATGTAGCTTTTCAGAAAGAGTTGGATGACGATAATACCTGGTATATCGAATTCGATACTCTACACAATAAGAAGTTAGTTATTTCTACTGCTAATAGTGATACTAGTCATCCTGTGAAATATCGTTATCGTATCGAAATAGATGCAGACAAGGATACCCTATTCATCTGCGATAATAACAATAATGAGATACGAATAAACAGCGATATTCCTCAGATATATTTACGGAATAAAGACAATTCCATCGTAGATATAAATAAGAAGAATATCATTTTAGCTGCTCCAGAAGATATCATCTTAAAAGCAGGTAGACAGATCGTACGTGATGCACCTATAGAAACTAATCAGAACACTAAAGGTGATGGTACTACGGTCATGAAGGCTAATAACCTCACGATCGAATGTGCCAATACCATGACAGTAAAAGCTCCTGCTATCGGTATGAGTGGTCAGACTACAGTAGATGGTAGTCTTAGATCTCAAGCTATGCAAGCTACTGGCTATTCTACTGGTGCCCCCAGTGCTTATGGTCACGCTAGCACTGACTTAAATAGTGGTGGTGGAGCTGGTGGCAATAGTCCTAAGGAAGTCACTGCAGATCCAGGTAACAGACACTGTGCAGCTTATGAGAACTTAGTAGCTACTGTAGCCGCTATCGTAGCTGATCTAGAGAAAATAGATGCAGTGACTGGTTATGGTAATAATGGTGGTGGTATAAATGGATTAGCTCTAAGTACCATCATGCCTAAAAATAGAGGAGAGTAGATATGGGTTTGTTTAATAGAGTACCTGAAGGTACTATAGCTTTTGATGGTAAATATTACCCTATCTTTTATAAAGGTGATGAAACTGCTGAATTGACTAAGATCATGGCAGCTTTCACTAACTATATCGGAAATGAAGTATCTATCCACAATAGACTACAACACGTTAAACCCGTAGATACCTTTATCTATCAATTGATGGTACGTGATTATAAGTTTATTGCTCAGTATGATGCTATCGAAAGATTCCTTAAGCTATTGAGCAATGATACTATCAGTATGGCTTATGGTAGATTCTTAGATACTATCCAGTATATCGTCATGACCGTAGACCCTAGTTACTTATCCTGTCTAAAAGGTAGATATCTATTGACGACTATAGGTAATTACCTCAGTGGAGATCGCATAGCGACCCCCACTGAGATAGATTGGAAATATGCTTTTGATAAGGTACCATGGTTGTATCTATTACCCATCTACGCCATAGCTGCATTTAATAATGATCAGTTAGGTGCTATGAATAAAGAAGCTATACCACAAATAGCTGATCCTGCTAAAGCTATGCTTTAAACGTACTTCTTACGAGAAGTCAGTATAGCTCTATATGTACTACGTAAGTCAGTGATATGGGATTCTTTAGGTATGTGTATTTCTTCTAAAGAGGTATCGAATTCCATCTTAGAAGGAAGATCATTGATAAATAAGAATATCCAAGTCAATGCCCTATTTGTATTCTTTTGTTCAACTAGATAATCATCCGGACGATATAGGTACTCTTGGATCACATCGGGGTCCAGGAGTACCTTAGTCCCATTTGCTTTTATGATCTCTTTATGATCCTGGATCATAAGTCTCCATTCCTCTTCCATCCCTTCCAATACTGAAGTCTTATTAAGTAGTGCCGATGAAATAGATACTACGCTATTGGACATGCTCATCTCCTTTTTATAAATCCAATTAATTATCTTGAGTAAAAATAAACTATCACCACGATAGATCGTACTATATAGCTAATAAATAGCCATAGCTGTTATAAGTATATATTACTATATTGAACTAGGTATTCGTATATAGTAGATACGGTTAGATATTTCTATATTTACTTTTAAATGGGAGGTATAGTAGTGATTAATGAAGGATTCCTTGACAATTTAGCATGTGATCCTCGTCTGGTAGGATTGGAGACTCTATTAGCTCCATTCGCAGCACATACCAGTAGTCAGCGATTGGCCATGTTGTCTTCCCATGCAAACCAAGCACTGGTACTAAAAGGTGGAGAACCACCACGAGTAGGTACTGGTTTCGAATCTATGATAGGAGAATATGAATTTGATCAGACCAAACGAGAACAGGATATCCAGATTTTAGCTATTATTCCTAAGTACATCATCGGTACTGGTGCATTTCCTATCCGTAACAATCCCACTATCACTGTTATCTATCGTGGTAATAGTGATGGTAAAGTGAACTATTTCCATTTAAATACGTTTACTAAATGTATGGATGGTTATGGATATGAGAACAAATGGCAGAATACCAATTACCTCAGTGTGGGTAACTATGTACCGAGAGATGTAAAGTTTACTACTTCTCCTGCACATAAAGGTAATTTCTACAGTATGGGCACAAATGCTAACGTAGCATACATGTCTCTGGATGGTGTCACTAAGGATGCTTTTATCATTTCTGAATCATTAGCAAAGAAACTCAACTCCACTGCTATCAAAACTATAGACTTTAAGGTATCACCTGAACAGATACCGTTGAATCTTTATGGTAATGACATGGAGTATAGGTTCATGCCAGATATCGGTGAACAGGTTAGAGAAGATGGATTACTGTGTTGTTTCCGTAAACCCACAGATGATACATTTATTTCTGATACGATGGGTGATGCTCTCAGTGCACCACAGATCTTACATGACCTGACATACGTGGTACCTTACAATGCTACCATTATGGATATCACTATCGATATCAATAGAAACTATAGGAACCGTATACCTGAAAACATCTACACCCAGATGATCAAGTATAAGGAAAGTATTAATCGGTACTATTTGAAGATAGTAGAAGCCTATCAGAGAGCAGTAGCTGATAATACTCCTATCTCTGCACCGTTTAATACTCTGGTCACTGATGCTTACGCTATGTTGCTAGCTGAAGGTATCCGTGTACCTGGATTTAATAAGAGAATGAACATTTCTCTTATGAAGAAGAAAGATCCTATCGAGTTTATGCACATCTCTGTCACGTACATGTATGACAACGTAGTGACAAATGGGTATAAGATCTCGGATCGCCAAGGTGGTCTACACTAGATAAATTAGTTTATCTAGGCCCGGTAACGTAGTAATGCGTTACTGAACTCTCTCTAACTGCTGGAAACCCCTTAGAGTCATTTATACTACAACGTAGTTGGAAACGACAAGCGTGACAGTTTGAAAAATAAATGAATTGGGCGATCAGCACCGAAGTACCTACGTGTATTTATACATACGGTATGCGATCAACGGCCAACCACTTACCACGGTGTACCCTAGCAAGCTAATGGCAGGGGAAATGGGAGACACCCTACTAGGTAATGCTAAGGGTGATGATATGGTCTGATCTATGGGGAAAGCCTGTAGCGGGTGTCACAGCACACCGGGTAGATAGTTGCGTATCTACTGGACAAAATGAAAGGTGTAGTATGCAGGATTAAATATTGGTCCCTCTGAGTGGTAATACTCAGATGAAAATCTTCTTAATTGCTGGGAAGTCCTAAAGTTAATTACACTACAACGTGATCTGAAAAGATGAGCGTGATAGTCTGAAAAGTAATTAGATATATGGGTAATCAGCAGCGAAGCTCCTAAGTATCATCTGATATATGGAGAACGTCCAACGACTAACGGGTTGCGCCGTGTAGATACCGAGTGGTATCGAAATAGAAGACGTCCTAATTTATTAGGATGGTGATATAGTCTGGCCATCTAGGGAAAGCCTAGAGCTGCACATAGTGGTGCGGGAGTAAATTAACGACTTACTCTGAACATAGCGAGTTCCAGATTCAGATATGCCAAAAGATGATTATGGTATTTCCTGTGATCTTATTTTAGATCCACCAGCCGTATTTAACCGAATGAATCCTAGTCAGTTATATGAAACATTTCTGACTAGAAAGGATATCTTTGTCTCACGTAGATTGAAACAATTACTGGAAGGTATGATGCCTGAAGGTATAAATACCATGGAAGGTGATTTTGCTGGACTTACTGCAGATGCAGATGGAGCATGGAAATACTTCATTCAGTATATGCACGATGTGAATCCCAATCAGGCTAAGTTGATTGAAGGTGTGTGTAATACCGCAGAGAAGAAGTTGAAGCATCTCATTTCTATCACTACGGAAGATGAGAACAATCCTATCGAGCACGGTATCTATCACACCATTCCACCGTATCTCAAACATATAAACAGTAAATGGGTATTGTTCTTAGAGGATAAGTATCCTTCCCCTGAAACCCCAGTGGAATTCACTATTGAAGATACCTATGGTAATAAGAAACGTGTCCGTACCATGGATAATGTATCTATTGGTAGTAAGTATGTATATTGTTTGTATAAGATCCCGCATCTGAAATCCTCTGGTGTAGCTTATATCAATCAGCATCGTACTCCAGTCACTCCTAGTTCTGGTCAACGTATTCTGTATCCCATAGGTCAGACTGCTTTGCGTATGGGTGAAGACGAGGTACGTAACTTGAGCATGGTAGCTGGTAGCTGGTCTGTAGCTCGTATCATGGGTATATCGGCCAATAGTACCGAAGGTGTAAATATGTGCATCGATAGGCTGTTAAATGAGAAACATCCTACTCAGTTGACTAGATTACCTCTGGAAACGAAATACATCACCAGTACAAACAATATGTCTGCTATGACGAAGCATCTATTGGCTACCGTAGGTGTGGATATTAGTAAGAAGTTAGATCATGCAGAGATCGCAGCCTTTAATGATTTAGTACTGCCTTTCTCCGAATAAGTCCCACCACTAAACAAAAGAGGTATGTGACTACATGAGTAAGATACCACCACGGTCTTATGATGTACAACAGGTACTGACCTACAGTGATATATTGGAGCCAGATATCGCCTATAAGCTTATAGGTGACAGTCATGTAGATTATCTGGTCAGGTTACAGCTAGATGATGCAGATGTGATTATGCATGTGAGAGATGCTATCTTCAATCTCATCATCTGGCGAGTATACCACGCATTTAAAATTAGGATCACTAGCGATAAGGTATTTGAGAGACCATTTGTAAACTCAGGTGCTATCGGTAATATCCAAACCAAGATGCTCTGGGATATTCGTAAGCTCTATCCCAATGCAAGAAGTGAAACCTGCGATGCTCTGTTTAAGTTCGTAAACTACTTATACAACTTTGTAGTGTCTGAACTGAATGCATATGCATCATCTATCTCTATCTTAGGTCTGGCTAAGCTCATCAATCATGAGAAAGTACAGAAGATAGTGAAACTCTCTTACAACAAGGTACTCGGTACTGACGTAGTAGAGAAGAAGATATCGGAAGCCAGTAAAGCTTTGGGTAAATTGACTAAAGATAGATCAGCTCTGACACCTGAAGAAAACTGTTTGCTGTATTATCAGGAAACTAATCAGATCAACCCACATCAGTTACCACAGGTCATGATAGCTTATGGTCCTCGTACTGACGTAGATGACACTATCGTACTCTTTAGTGTCATGGACAACAGTATCGAAGGTATCAAATGTATCAGATCTATGGCGACAGAAACTCTGTCTGCTAAGAAGTCTGCTTTCTATAATCAGGTAGCAGTATCTGATAGTCAGTACTTTGGTCGTAAACAGCATATCTTGACTAGTAGTATCATCCGTATCTATCCTGGTGATTGCGGTAGTAGAACTTATATCAAATACCAGGTGAAGAAGCACGACTACCAGAACTTACTTGGTATGTATATGGTAGATCCTGAGACGGAAGAGCTGACTGAGTTGACAGATGAGATATTAGTGACATTGATAGATCAGCCTATCTATGTACGCAGTCCTATTACATGTAAACATACTGATGGTATTTGTGAAACATGTGGTGGTACGCTGATGTTGAACATTGATCACAATGTCAACTTTGGTATGTTGTCTGCTATCCATGTTATCGCACCTACTACGCAGAAGATCCTATCAGCTAAGCATCTGGTCAAAACTTCATCTCAGGTCTATGAGGTAAGTAAAGAGGCTAGTAAGTATCTGATGCGTATTAATGCCAATGAACTCCATTGGAAACCAGAAGTATATAAGAAGCTAGAGAACTGGAGTTTGGGTGTATCCTTGAAAGATATGGGTACGCTACATGACATCACAGTATTCAATGCTGAAAGTGTCACTAGAGAAGAAAGATTCAGTACCATTAGACAGATGGTGTTGAGAGACGACAAGACAGGTACTACTGAAACATTAATCATGGAACAGAATGAGACTTGTCCTTTCTTCACTATGCCTATGTTGTTACATATCAGAGATTACATTAGGACTAATCCGGATATGACGGATGCTATGCTTTGGATACCGTTGAAGGGTACTGAACAGTTTAGTGTCTTTAAGTCCCTAGTAGTCAACGACAACATGATGAAGTTCGTAAAGGCTGTCTCTAGTTTCTTGTCTAGTAAGATAGCTAAGTACACCAGTGCTGAGTATGCGGTACAGGACTTCTGTGATATCATTTATAGCAAGGTATCTATGGCTCATTTGACTCACATTTGCACTATCTTGAAAACATATATGGTAACTAGTGAAATAGATTATCGTATCCCTGTAGTCGAAGATGTACATAACGTACTGTTTAGGAATACCCACATGATCCTAAGTAGACGTAGTGTGGGTGGCCAGCTAGCATTTGAGAAACTATATGCTTATCTCTCAGCACCAGATAGTTATCTGGTACCGAAAGGTGGTAGTATATTTGACGTATTCTTCGATATAGCTGGATAATTTATCAGTAGGGGTGTATGTACTGGCGCTATCCTTAGGGGTAGCGCCAGTATACCCTATTTCTTTTTAATCTTTACACACGATACTGTGATTACCTTCACAAATTATCACAGGAGACATATATGATAAGTACTAGAGATACCGGAGTGGATAGTAGATTATTGTGTCCTATGTCTTGTCCTTTTCTAGAACACGATAGAAGTATCCCTCACGCTGCTTATTGTAATCGTTTCGATACAATATTGAAAGTAATGTTAACCAGTAAACCTAACACATTAGATAAGATCAGAGCTCTTTTTAATAAGAAACACAGTCCTGTATTAAAGATACTAATTTTCAAACATGAAGAATGTGAAAAGGAAGAATAGATGTCTGTATCTATATATGTATATCCTACTTCATTTAGGGTAAAGTGTGACTGTAGGGGTGCACTAAAAGAACATCCTGAACACAAGGTCACTTCTTTTGTAAATTCATTAACTGAGATGCAATTTAACCACAGATATAGAAGATGGGAAGTACTGTATAGATATCTCCATTTTGACAAGCAAGAGGAGATGTTGTATCTACCTAGATATACATTAGACGACTTCCTCACTACCATATCTCATTTAGGTCATCAACTTATACAGATGCCGCATACTCCTGTGCGAAAGATGACCACTAAATTAAAGGATAAGTATAAACTACGTCCTGATCAAGAAGACTTAGTGGAATTTCTCACTAATCCAGATGAAGGATTTAAAGCTTTATCTTCACACACAGGTTCAGGTAAGCTTCAGCCGCATTATTCTAAGATCAAAATACCTGGTGGATGGACTACTATGGGCGATATCCAAGTAGGAGATATCGTAGTCACTCCATCCGGTGAAGCTGCTCCTGTCACAGGTAAGTACCCTCAAGGTTTAAGAACCGTATGGTATGTTGAATTCGAAGATGGTCGTTACGCAGAATGTGGTAAAGAACACTTATGGGCTGTCCACATACAAGGTATGCCTGTAGACGAGAGGACAGTAGTGACTACTGAGAAATTACAGTCTCTTTTAACTAAAGCAGCTAGATGCTACATCGATACAGTTAAACCTGTACTGAAATCAGTAGAACCTGATTTAGATTTACCACTACACCCATATTTACTGGGTGTACTGATAGGTGATGGTAGTATTTCTAGTGGAATAACCATCCATAGTGATAAATGGATTATTGATAAGTGTAGTGAATTGTTACCACAGGGTCATATCATAAATTCACCTAAGAACGTGGTAATAAAAGAACACTGTCATTCATTATCCATAATAAGAGATGTAAATGATATCCCTAAACGCCACATAAAGTTGATTCTTAATGATCTCGGATTGTACGGTACCACCGCATTGACTAAGTTCATACCTGAGATTTATTTACACGGCTCGTATGAACAAAGACTCAATCTCCTTCAAGGTTTAATGGACACCGATGGGTACGTATCAGCTATAGGTAGACCTGGTAGGTATGGTAAATTAAGTATCGCTGGGAGTATATCTTACAGCACTTCTAGTCCTAAGTTACGAGACAATATACTGCAGTTGGTTTGGTCTTTAGGTGGTAAAGCTAAAGTCCAGAATAAATCACCTATGTACACGTATAAAGGACAGAAGTTAGCAGGACGACCAGCTTACATCATACATATACGTATGCCTGTACCAGGGGATGTACTTACGGTACCACGTAAACGATGTAGACTACCTGAGAATGGTAGAAATCAATATTCATCCACTCATAAATTAAGAGTAATTAAGGTAGTAGAACAATTACTTAAGAAAGAAGAATGTTCATGCATCATGGTGGATCATCCAAATCATCTTTATATCACGGATGATTATATCGTGACACACAACACTTTCTGTGCTAGTGCAGCTATGGCCAATATAGGTGTCACTACATTAGTATTGACTGCGGGTCTAGTGAATCAGTGGTGGAATGAGTTATTGGATAAGACCACTTTACGTAAATCCGATATCTATGTCATCCAAGGTAGTGATAGTTTGCGAAAGCTCATAGGAGCTACTGGATATTACCCTAAAGTGATATTGGCTTCCATTCGTACCATGACCATGTATGTCACTGCCAATAAATTACCTTATAGTGCGATCATGCCTTATAATGAATTTCAAGTAAGATTCGGTATAGGGTTGAAAATCATCGATGAGGTACATGAGAACTTCTTTGCTAATACTGTCATCGATGTACGTTCTAATATCCAACACAATATCTACTTGTCTGCTTCGTATGAGCGTAGTAATCCTGTGGGTGAACGTATCTTCAATAAGGTATTCCCTAAAAGTAAGCGCTACGGTGATCATTTAGTCAGTAGATACACTACAGTTAATATGCTGGGTTATAGATTGGGTGTGTTTCTGGATGAAACTAAGTTACATACTAATCAGGGGTATAGTCATCCTAGATATGAACAATGGGTATTGAAGAATTACAATATCCGTACTACTTTCTTCCAAATGGTAGTGAATATCACTCTAGATGCTTATTTCTTACCTAATAGAAAAGAGAAGCAGAAATGTCTATTTGTTTGTACCACCATGGAAATGGTAACTGCTATGGCGGCTTATATCACTAAACACTATCCGCAATTAGGTGTGTTGTGTTTTCATGGTGATGACAGCCCTGATAGCATTACAGATCGAATAGATGTGATAGTAAGTACTATCAAGAAATCTGGTGTGGGATTAGACATTAGGGGTCTTAAAGTAGCAGCTAACACTATATCTTTTAAGGCATTACCATTAGCTAAACAGTTAATGGGTCGACTAAGAAAGATACCTGGTGAAGAAACTATCTTTCTCGATTATTACAACTATGAATTAAATTCTCATGTACGGCATAAAGATGCTAGATCTAGTAGATATAAGGACTTAGCTGCTAAGTATTATGAAACCACTGTGAATTAAATAGAGGTGTATATGTTCCAAGCATTTCAGGAAGAAGTACCTAACCATAGCATCATACGTATGAAACTCATATATCACGTATATGAAGAATTGGATGAAGAAAAAGATGCTGTGTTGGCTTATCTTATCTATCCTATCGAAATAGATGGTTCGGGTGCATTAGCGGACTTTGAGACTATGGATAAGGTACGTAAACGTATAGAGATTTGGAGAGTTGCTAATTCAGTCGACTTACATTCCAACACTAATACTTTGTATTATGACGATACTTGGAAAGATGCAGTTGGTATTTGGGATAAAGTACGTCGTAATCTAAACTTGTTGGATGCTAATGAAGATAGAATCACTGTCAATTACCGTGTATCAAGTATGGAATATGAAGTGATTATACCTGGTAGCGAATATTTTCCATATACTACTATTGCATTAATAGGATTGAAAGATATCGGCTTACTTAAGATATTGAGTTTCAATGATTTATCGATAGTGACTGATTATCTGAAGAGATTGCAGTTTAATGGTGATAGCGGTAGTATTAGTATGACTGTATCATTTGTGCGTATGGCAGAAGATTTGTTAGCGATAGAAGTAGATACGGACGAAATGGTAAATCAAGTCAAAGAAGTACTAGCTATGACTCCCGATATCTTATCTGAGGATATGAAATCATTGTCTCCCGATAAGACAGAAGAATAAACTATATGCTCTGCCCTGTAGTACCTAGTATATAGGTACTACAGGGTAAGATGATATAGTCCGTTTCCCTTTTATATGAGGAGTATATATGTATCAAATATATAGCGTAGCCCCATCTGTATTGAAACTTAAGAATATTTTACATATCGTAGATACTAGAGAGCTTACTCAAGCTATCAAGGATATCATTAAAGGTTATACTTGTGAATCTCATTTCATCTACAAACTAGGTGAAACGAATATGTCTATACATAGGTTTAGAGAGTTTCAAGCTGTCATAGTGCATGATACGTCCACACCTTATAGACATTGGGATTTGGTTAAGAGAGATAATTTAGCTCCTCTATTAAAGGAGGTCGCATTATCCAAAGATAAGCTATACATAGGGATAGGACACGGTGCTGCTATATTGCAATATCAGAGCACTTATTTCAAAGGATATCCTGGGATAAATGCTACAGATTTACATACTCCTTATTTAAATGTATTAAAGCGCAGATTAGTATTTCACTATAAACATACTGCAGAAGACAAGATCTATAACAGACAATTAGTAGAAGCTAGTGCAGCTGCTCCTATCTATTGTTTTCCAGATGGTACAGGTTATGTATCTAAGGATAATCTTATCATAGGTAAACCTTACTTAGTAAAGAAAGGTAAGTGGTATGAAATATCTAACAATATAGATAACACTGTAGCTATCCCTAATATATACTAAAGGAGAATATAGGATGGAATTAGGTAAGCAGATACCTAGATCTGTTAGAACGGAATGGCTATCTACCAATAACAATAATTTCAGAATAGGTTCACATCCGAATAGACGTGGGCATGTATTAATAGAGACTGATAGGATATGTAAAGTACATGGAATGGAATGTATCCTCAGTATGATAAAATACGGTAGGACTTTAGGTAAATCATGGGCCACTCAAAGTGACGTGAAGATAACAGAAGATAAAGTATCGGTCACTATTAGATCCGATAACCCTCTGTATCTAGTAGCTGAAGCTTTAGATATCTATCAAGCACAGTACCGTCACAGTGAAGAGATATTCAATATCGATAATATTGAATGTATCCATTTAGTTGCTGAGACAAGTGATTATAAAGCACTTTGTAACATGCCCATAAAGGAAGACGTCATCATACCTTACTATCCATGTACTGTTCATTTAGTAGAAGTACAGGATGGGATGTTCGTACCGGTTATGATGACTTCTATCGATCACGGATTAGGAAGATATCGATTAGATATGGATAAGTATTTTATATTGATAAATCCTATTGGATTGGATACTTTCGATATCGATGGTACGATGTTGGCTATACCTGCAAATAAGATAAATGAAAGAATCGGTCATGGTGTAGTGCAGATTATTAAAGAAGTACCTGGTATGGGTGATCCTCATGCGTATGATGAATCAAGATTGACTAAATACATGCCCAATACCACTTCTCATTAATACAGTAAAGATAGCTAAGTGACATCCACCTAGCTATCTTTTTTTCTTAAAGGAGTAATCTTATCATGGGAGCTATCACTATTGAGTGGCCAGCTAATACAGAATTAGTTTTACCTGAATGTTTCATTACTATTCCAGAAGGACTGGAAGGTAATCTCATGGTGTATACCGTACCAGAAGCTAATGATTTAGGTGTAAAGTATCAAGCTTTTTTGAATATAGGTGAATTCGAACAAAGACCGGCTTGTGCTTGTGAGAAGTTCAGACTCATCTGTAAGTATGATTTTTCTACGATAGCTGATAATTCTATAGAAATGATTTATCTATTGGAAGGTATCGTACCTACGATAACCTTAAATGTAATCGTAGAGGATTAAACTACTATGACTGTATTACTTACTATATATCCTCCACTTCCACCTATCGTAGCTATGAAAGAAATGGCTATCGGTAAAATCAATAAGATTACCAGTATGCGTATCTTAGGTGGATTTGATTGGATACCTCCTCTTTCGGTATTACCACCAGGTGTATTTCCTGGAGTACCAGTAGCACCCACATTTCACTTTAGTACGGATACATTAGACCAGGCTAACTTTGCTGATGCATCTACTAAATTCTTATTTGCTCTTATGACTAACGATACCACTTATACACAACCTTGGCAAGGATGGATAGGTGATATGCAGTATACTTTGACTTTTGATGTCAATACATACAGTGGATTGGGTCTCAGATATGCCGCTCATAAGAATGATACATTGGCCATAGGTTGGGATTGGAAGAATGCTATCAGAGCATGTACCACTAAAGAAGAAATGATAGCTGTATTTAGGTCTTTTGATATTACATCAGAAGAAATTAGTGCAGTAAACTGTGAACTATTAATGGAATAGAAACTATGATCACTGATGTATTTGAAGCTATAGCGGAATTGGAACAGACTCTTTCTGTAGAAGAAGAAATGGCTTTCTTTAAGGATATGGAAGAGAGAAGAGATAGTGGAGCTGAATTAAATGTGCTCCTTAAATGTATCCAAGATAAATGCACTGAAGTAGGTATAACCACACAGTTAGTGAAGGAATAAGCTATGCCTTTAGCTACTACTCAAGATACGGTAAGATTACAGGAAGCTATTACTAAAATAGCATTTGTATCTAACCAGCTACTATCTACATCGCAATATCTTATAGATGAGATGAGAAAGGTAGACGATCACAACATCAGCGCAGTAGCGCATCCAGATATCCGTACTGACATATCTAAATTACAACCCAATTGGGACACCGATGGTAATTACCAAGGTCCTGTGGGTGTAGGTTACAGAGATGATATGGTAGTCGGTATCGAATTCTTAAGTGAAGATGATGTGATTGAAGTCGTACCTGAATAGAATATCATATACTGACAGAACAGTAAATGATTTCTCTTTTCTCTCGTATGTCGTGTGTGTATTTTTTTTTTTCTTAAACCTCTTTTCTATGTAAAGGAATTTTACCATGGCTCTTATCGAAAAACTGATGACTGGTATCGTTACTCGTGGTGCTAACGGCGAACGCGTCCTGCGTCCCCTTGCCGCTGCTGCTGTTAAGTCTGCTGATGGCAATACGCTGGAACAGCACGTTCTTGACGTGTCCCTTCACACTCCGGTAGCTACTCTTGAAGCTACGATGGACTCTAAGGTCCTGACTTCCATCAACGTCCTGAAAGATGGCGCTGATGGATCTTCTTTGGCTGCTAAGCACGACACCCTGGTCAAGATTTCTACTGATATCGACGTAGTTCGTGCTCTGGTGGAAGACTTCCTGACCGGTGCTGCCGATGGTATGCCCATTGACCGCCTGATCGAACTGGTTACCGCTATCGGTGACAACGCTGCTACCATCGATACTCTGCTGAACGACAAGATCTCTTACAGCGACATCGTCGACAACCTGACCGCTGGTGGCGTTGGCGTTCCGCTTGCTGCCGAACAGGGCAAGGTCCTGAAGGGTCTGATCGATCAGCTCGCCGCTGATACCGCTGGTGCTATCGAAGCTCTGCATGAGCACAACAACCTCGCCCTACTGGAAGGTATCACGGAGTCTGCCGTCACCGGTGGTCTGATGTTCAACGGTATCGACACTGGCCTGAAGCGTGCCAAGTTCATGACCGAAGCCGACGTAGCTGCTCTGACCGAGTGGCCTGCTGACCTGGCTCTTGACGGCATGATCATGATGGAACCCGCTGTCTAAGTCTAAGTCTAAGTAGACTAATGGTTTGATACACTACAGGGGCTCTCACCTAGATGGGAGAGCCCCTGTAGCTCTATATCTAAATATACTCAGACATACACGAGGCAAATTAATATGTCCATGCCCCAAGTAGCTATGTTTGGATATCCGATGTACCTGGTAGAACTCGAAGGAGGAGTACCTGCGTTGGGTGTTCACGTACTGCGAACGGAGGATATTCAGTATGCTGCCGGTGTTACCTTGAAGACACATCTTCTTGATACACAGGCTCAGATCGCTGAAATCCAAGGTTCCCTGGCTAATGTTGTGGCTGCTATCGCTGATATGCAGACCTTCCTTACTGAACAGTTCGGCTATGTACCTGGTGATCACGAAGCTAGTGATGCTTGGGTTCCGCTCTATGATGAAGCGGAAAAGGTACCTAGTAACGGCGAGCCCGAAGTGTAGGGAGTATAATACATGCAAAATCTTATCGAAGCCAATACTCCTGAAGAACAAGCAACAGCCATTAACGCCATCCTTAACAAAACCAATGAAGCTATTGCTTCAGTATTGGTTAGTAAAGATTTGTTATTGGAGAAAGCAAATCAGCTTCGCAATCACGAACTTATCGGTGCCGATACCCAGTATCTTGGCCACGTAAAGTTTAGTGATGACGTAGAAGTTGATCCTGAAAACAATCAAATGAAGATCAAACGTACGATCATTCAGACTGAAGTAGCATCTCACGATGTCGATACTAACAGCCATGGTGACGTACGTGAGAAGTTGGAAGAGATCCCTAAAACGGTTTCTGCCCCTCTGATCTCTGGTCCCGGTACGGTAAAGACTGGTGGTAATGCTATCTTCGAAATCAGTGCACAGGCTCTGCTTCCGAATGCATACATTCAGCGTATCAATGTCCACATGCCCGATGGAACTATCGTAGCTAGATCTGGAGCTAACGTCGTAGCTGGAGTAGCTGAATTTACTCTAGTGTTTACTGGCGAAGATCTGACCACTCAGCAGTTCCGTATTCAGGCTTTTGATAACTTCGGATCTCCTAGTGAATTCGTTGCCCACACTGTAACGATTTCCACTAACAATGCTCCTGAATTGGGTGCATTGGTTTGTCAGGATCTGCCGCTTATCATGGAACCTGGTCAGTCGGTTAACTTCGTTATCACTGGTGGTGTAGACCCCGATGGCGACAGCTTGACTTACTCGATCAGTAAGCCTGGTGGAAGTCCTCTTACGTTCAGCAAGTCTACTGGCTTAGTGAATGGAGAGACTGTTTCCGTGACGTTGAATGGTGCAGCTACTCGCAATACTGTTGCTAGCTTTACTGTTCAGGCTGATGATACTCGCTTTGGCGGTACTGCCTCCAAGGTATTTAATATCAACGTCAATACTCCTCCTAGCATGAATGCTGTAGTCATCAATGGTATGCCTACTTTAATCATGCCTGGTGCTATCCATACGTGTAACTTGACTGGTGCTATCGACATCGATAATGGTCAGACTATCACGTATGCTATCGCTTGTAGTGATCCTGCAGTCACTTTTAGTAAGACCTCTGGAATTGCTGAAGGTGAATCTATCACTATCAATATCGGTGCCGGTGTAGCTCGTGATGTAAATTGCCAGTTCACTATCACTGCTACTGATGCTCTTGGTAGCGCTCAGGTCGTACGTCAGTATCCTGTCAATGATCTGCCTTTGGTGGATGCAGTGGCTTGTGCTGGTATCGATGTCGCTATCGAGGGTGGTGTCGTTAGTAACATCAGTTTCACTGGTGCTACGGATGCCGATGGTCAGGTCATGACCTATGAGATCCAGGCTGGTTATGAAGGTTTGACCTTCAGTAAGACTACTGGTATCGCTGAAGGTGAAGTCATTACGGTGACTGCCACTAAGGTACCTGAGTTGACTGCTCGTACTTTCTCTGTAAAGGCTCGTGATAGCTTTGGTGAACTCTCTGCTGCTGCAGCTGAATTCACTGTGAATGTAGACACTGTCATTAAGACTGCTGCTCCTACTTTCACCTATCCTGGTCCTGGAGAACTGGTACCTGCAGTACTGGAAGGTGAGTTCTATACGTTTACTCTGTCCGAGTATGCTACATACGTGGACCTGGTGAATTAGTTTACTTTAGACATAGGAGTACTCCTGTAATGGGAGTACTCCTATGTTTTTATATCCGTAGCAGTCCATGATATGTACTGGTTATAGTGTAGCAGTTTCAGCGTAATATATTTATATTTAAATAAGGAGAGTGAGTGCTATGTCCACTCCTATTACAGTAGTCTGTTTTTTAGAAGATACATATTTACAGAAGTCTACGTATGTGGACATCGGTAATCAAACTGATCAAGGTGTAGGTAAATTAGACAGTATTTTACTGGATTATTTTAATGTCCAGACTGCTATAACTGACCGTCGTGTAGATAGACTCTCCATCTTAGCCACACCAGCTCTAGGTACTATGAAGTTATGGTTTGATAACTTCTATGTAGAGAATAGTGAAATCTGGAAATATATTTCTAGTGTACAATATGAAAAGATTTTTAATATCTTAGAAGCTTGTACACTACACCAGAATCTCTCCATCGATACACTGAATACCATCCTTACTACCGATCCTGCTTTTATGGATACGTATGTAGCTGGTAGTGTGATCTTGAGCAGTACTCGTACTAGTTGTATGGTACAGACTACTGAACAGATTTCTATTTCTGTACCTAAGCAGTTTCAGTTCATTGTCAGTATCGTAGTCAATGGTGAGACTTATGATATCGAATTTAAGGTATATGTGGATAGAGAAGCTTTTAAAGCTAACTATCCTTACACCACTGTCACTAAAGTAGTATCTCCTTTTGATCCTGCTTATTTCTTTGGTGGTGTAGTATATAGTAATATCTATGAAGCGGTATGTAGTAGCCAGGAATTCGCTAATGGTAGGATCGATGAAGCTATCGGTGAATTCGATCAGACTGGTGCTTATTTATTTAAGACTAAGTATGTGCCTGATGCTGGTGTCTATTACAATATCCCTTTTCAGATCTTCCATAAAGGACCCAAGAGGCCCACTACTGCTATGTGCAGACAGGCTATCAAGGACTACCTTTTAGGCCTGAATATGGCCAATGAAGAGACCATAAAAAGACTCTTCCCTGAATTATTTATCGAGTGCTTGTTCTACATTATTCCTGTTTGGGATATGCTGACTAGTAGACCAGATAGAGTAGTGTATTCTGCTATTACTGATAATCTCTCTGTGATTTGGAATAAAGTCAATAAATTCATCACTATGAATTATACTGATTTTATCACTAAAGGAAGTATGCTCTTAAATGGTCAGAATGATATGTTTTCTTTTGTATATCCAGATGCGCTTAATACAGATCTATCTACTATTCGTGAAGTATACCCTACTTTCACTGCTCATAGTAGTCAAGAAGCTGAATACGAGTATATGGATACAGCGGATAAAGCATTTGCTTCTTTATTGAATAAATGCTTTTCCGTGTTGAATGGTGAAATCGTATCTACCGATTTTATCGAAGTAATTATAGAAGGTCATAGATATCTTACTTTCTCCAGTGGTAAAGCAGAGATCTATATACTTACGAAGGATTCTTATTTAGAAGGAGTATAATCTATGTTTACTCCTACTGTAGGAGTATCCTATTACTTTACATTTAGACTCAACTTTAATACGTTAAATGGTGTATACCACTTGGTACAATCACTGACGTTTAAAGAATGTATCGATAACAATATCGACTTGATGTCTACTTGCTTTAATTTAGCAGGATACACCGAGGAACAGTATCTACTAGATCTAGATATGATAAAGGAGAATAATATCCTTAAGTTGGTTAATCCAGACACTATGGATGCTGACTCTGCGATATACATACCCTTTATCTATCTAGACAAAGTACCTGATCATCATATCAAAAAATATTACAAACTAGCATTGGGATTGAATCTTGGAGTATTGGATAATGTAGAACTCATGGAAGCCACTATCGCTACCATGAAAGAACACATATCTGCTGCTACTGGTATCACTGACGATCCTACACTATTTGAGATATCTCATGTTTGGTTAACTGATGATCAGTATAATGACATAGAGGCTAGTAGGGATCAATCTGCTAAAAAGATCCTTAATTATTTTACTGAGAATGTAAGATATGAAAAGGAGATTACTCGTCTCAGGAGTAAGTTAGTGGCGTATGAAGAAATTATATCTTCCCTACATACGAGAGGTCTAATATGATGACATATCTTACCTTATATACCTTAGGAGTGATATAATTATGTCTTACCATGCTCCTGATTTGACGGGCATAGATCCGCTACATCGGATAGTAAACGATGTGCACAGTATCTTTGCTGCAGAGCAAAAGATCTTCTTTGGTACTGCGGTATTTGCTGATAGTATCGAATTATCTTTGATAGGTACTGTGCCGACTAAACAGTTTGTGGAAGGTGTGGATTGGGAAGTAAGAGCTGATGATTATGATACGCCCACTATCTCTAGAGTAAAAGTATATGACAGTGCTTTTAATAAGAGATTGGTACGTAGTATCACTGTTATTCATCCTTTTGTAAATACTGATTACTTAGTCAATGCTAACTATCAGCGTTTATATCCCAATCAGATCCGTACTGCTATTTATAACAATGAAACCTTAGCATGGACTCCTCCACTGGCAGTAGCTGTATTGGAAGAGATCGATAAGTTACGTTTACAAGTATCTCGTGCTAAAGATGTATCTAGTCCTGAGTCCGACCAGGTAGGTATATTAGAAACAGATATAGATCAGAGTAATGCTCAGAATAAGATTTATAATGAAAAACATGAATTAAATACCGTAGAAGGTGTGTGTTACATCCAGCCTATCTATGGTAGTTTTTATAATGACTCTACTTTAGTGGTACGGTATCCTGCTACTAATAGGGTATTAGTCAAGGATGTGGATTACAGAGTAGTCGGTATCAACGTAGCTAAGACTAAGATAACTGCATCTATTAATAGTGTATTTGATTTTATCTTGATCACTACAGAGATCGTAGGTGTATTGGAGATAGATTACCATGCCTTTGGTGGTGAAGCTAGCTTAGCTAACTTTAAAGAGTTGCTGTCTCAGATACGTAATATGACTTCATATATGAATGAAGCTCAGTTCGTGACTGAAACTACATTAGGTCACACCTCTGTAATCAATGCAATGACGCACCGTATCGTAAGTTTGGAGGAAAATATGCGTAGACTCTTGTCGGGTACTCCTTCCTATGGAGACAAGACATCCGGTGTATCCAGATTAGTGAAAGTCACTGCAGAAGATAGCAGCTTACATTGGTGGAATCTGGCTACACTGTATAAGGTAGATGGTAGTGATGATATCGTAAATGCTGACCGTATGCACTTACGTATCTCCACTTTGTACAGTAAATTCATGATGGACGTCTATATCTCTGCCAACATGAACAATCCCACTGATAATAAATTTGCAGTATCTGTAGCTAGTGAAAGTTATCCTAGAGGATATGTACCTTTCGTAGATTACAGTGGTGTAGATAATATCCTGCGTCCTCAGTTCCGTATCTTGTGGAATGAAGATAGTACTAGACAGTCTGGTATCACTTTACAGATCGGTCTGGAACTCAAACGTATCCTAACTGAGACTATCGCTATCGAAGATTTCAGTGGTGCTGAGAGTTGTTGGATCTTACTGGAACAGAGTGATGAAGCTTTTGTTCCTCTGGACAGTGTAGTGGAATTACCTGCTAAGGGTATCTCTGGTGATCCTGCTTTCGTTTGGGATCTTAATAATCCTAATAGCCGTCAGGAATCCACTCTCGTACCTTTCACCCAAGGTCATCTGGTATGGGCTGGTAGTATGTGCTTAAATAGACCTGGTGGATGGCAGCATTTCTCCATCCCTCACTTCTTGGAGCATGAAGTAGACTATCGTCGTATCAAGAAGATTCGTCTGGAACTGTCTGAGCGTGGTAGTTATAAGTTCCCTCTGGATATTCCTGTTATCCCTGGTGTAGATACGATCACCGGTACAGCCACTGCTTCATACTACAGAGAGCCTTTGGATGTCATGATCCAGATCTCTAGAGATGAACTCACTGGTGATATCTTGATCGATCTCAATACCAACGTAATCGAAAATGGTGCTAATGCCCTGGACCTTATGGGCTTGGTCATTTACACTTAATATATCCTAGGGAGTATAGACATCATGGCCGTAATAGTGACCTGTAAAGATAATCCAGATAGTGGACTCTTAGAAGTAGCTAGCTTTTCGGTAGTACCTAGGAATAAAAAGCCTGTAGTATTACCTGAAGGACAGATCTGCTTCGATACCGTACCTACTAATTTCTTTACCGAATGGTATAAGTATTATGTATTAGAAGGTACTCTCCAGATTAACCTGAGACGCATCTCTCTCGAAGCGGCTAAGGGAGTATAGAGATATGAGTAATTTAATTACTGAGATCTACTGTTCTCCAGATAGACCTGACGATGTAGAGGATGTAGCTATCGCTCTGTTCCATGCAGCTAAAGCAGCTGGACAAGATACAGCGGATAGTGAGACTGTGGATAAACCTAAGTACTTAGAATTAGCTACTGCTTTATTGGGACAGATACAGATCCTGAAACCTACTCTGACAGGTAGATATAAGGTATTTGTATTACGTGGTAGTAACCAGAGTGCTCCAGTCAATCCAGTATATGAACCTGCTAATTATGATGATTATCCTGCATTAGAGAATCCTGCTCCTGAATAGATATCGCATATACCACCACAGTACCTACTACAGGTACTGTGGTGGTATATCGCTGATCAATCTATTTCAGGTATATATAACTTAAGTGAAGTAAACCAAATAACTTTAACCAGGAGGTACACGTGTTATATCAAGGACGTGCATTTGAAATAGAACCTGAAGTCTACTGCGACATGCTCCAATGTGTCGCAGTGTTGTGTCTCATTGCCGCTTTTATGGTAATGGGATTCTTTCTTTAACCTTTGACCCATTGAGGAGAATGTCATGTCATACGATGAAATGTTGGATCTTGCCGAGATCCTTACGGAAGAAGAGAATGAAGAAATGGTTCAGCGTTACCTCCGTGAGTTGGGGATTGTTCCTCAGCTCACATTGTGATTACCACATAGATCCCACTATCGTAATTGGTAGTGGGATCTACTAACCTCTAAGTATAATTTATTTTTTTGTTTATCATTATCCATATAGGACATAATTTAGTAATTACTCATCTCGTCATATTAAAGGATATCCACATGCAAACTGAAGAAGATTTCGAATCATTTGATCAAGCTCACACGGAACTGGGTAATCATCTTTTCTCTATGAGTTTAGAAGAGTTAGAAGAAATAGATCTTTCTGATTTAGAAGAGGATCTAACTGAAGGCAATGAATCTTTTACTACTAGTTTCGCTGGTGCATTCTTAAGGAAGCTAGCTAGAACTTTACAGTCTATGTACTTCTATAATCTGATAGGTAAAGGTAATGAACCAGAACTAATTACTAATATCAGATTAGCTAAAAGAGAATTGTCAAATGCTAAGAATTACGATTATGAAAAGTTCTTGAATGCCAATACCAAGTTATTCAGTCCTTCAGATACGTCAATGATGGCTACATCTTTGATTCAAGGTGTAAATGGTCTTAAATCTTTGAAAAGAGAAATCTTATCTAAGAATAAGAACTTAGCTACACCAGCTATGAATGGCTTAATTGCTCTTGGTAAAAAGAATGGTATTATCTGTATCAAAGCATTGGAAGATATGCAGAACTACAGTGCTGTTTGGAGTAAGTCTTGGGATATCAAGAAACAACCTACCAAAGATACTGCTAAGAATAAAGGTTATACTGATAAGAATACTATTTCTACTTTTGAGAAAGTACTTACAGCTATGGAATATACATGTGTCCAGAATAGGATATCTGATTTACTCGTGAAAGATGTCGTAGAAGTATATAAGGAAGCTACGAAGATCAAGAAAGCAGCTAAGACCGATGAAGAAAAAGCAATGGCCAATATCTATTTACAGAGAATAGCTATCTATTATAACTTAGGTGCTGTAGTGACTTATCTATCTAGATTTATCTATGCTCCTACGGCTAGAGGTATCGGTGAACTTACACATAGCCACATCATCATGGGTATGGATAGTGTAGGTAACGATGCTGCTATCGGTGCTGCCAGGATTAATCATTTCTAAATACAAGTACTACTACTGTAGCTTATCTGCTACGGTAGTAGTGTCTTTATACTTATTTCAAGTATATATCACTATAGGGATATAACCTATCTAAACCTGTATAGGAGTAATTATGTCAGAGGTATCGAAAGTACAGGGAGATCCTATCGCTATCCTAAATCAGTATAAAAAGACGAGGGATAGCGAAGAGAAATCCACTCATATATTTGAGAAAAAGGTCATACAGGAGCAACCTACTGAGAGCCAGATAGATAGAGCTATCGGTTCAGTAGTAGATGAATACGTTTAACTTTATAAGGAGTGATTATGGAACACATGGCCGATATAATCGGTAAACAGGAGTATTTTGATCAGGGGTATAACTTCACCACTCAGAAGTGGGAAGATACAGACTTCAACGAAAAACCGTGTTATTTCACTGAAGATTTCTTGATCAATACCCATGGCTTTGATGTAGCTATTTTCAACGGTAGCCGTATCGTCAACGTACCTAAGAAACACTGTAAACACCAGGACAAGAACTATATCCTGGTAAAAGATATTGACTTCGATGAATCACCGGATGCTCCTGACTTTGCGAAGTTGTACCTCTGCTTTGAAGTCACTGAAGATTTGGATCTCGAAAAGTACATTGTCGCTTATTCCTGGAAAGAACACCAGAAGAAGATCCAGGAGATGAGAGAAGAACGTATTAAGAAATCAGCATCTTCAGCTGGTATCGGTGTCATTTATCCTGAAGGTTATATTGAAGAAAAACCTACAGAAAACCCAGTCAGAAGAAGTCTTAAAAAGATGAGAAAACTTCTGGCTAAAAGGAAGAAATGAGATATGGGTACTCACTACATCTTTATTCGGGTAAATGATAGAAAACAGTTATTCTTCTACAAATTTCAACCAGTTACTTACACATTAAAGGAAATAGACGACTATTCCTTTCTTTGTGTTTAATGTAAAAGGAGAAATGTATGACTAAGGAAATTCCAAATGAAGTCATGAAGATCCTGCGTAAGCGTAGACGTCTTGATGAAAATGATACAAGCAGGGATGAGCAGCTCCAGTCTCTGCCTCCCATGAAGAGAGTAGAAGAACTGTCTGCTTGGTTCCACGGTGATTCCTCATGGGTACGAGAGATGAAGTCCTGGTGCGAAGCCAATGGTATCTATTGGACCACTGACCCCGATGCTCCTGGTGTGGAACCAGTAGAAGTATTTGACGAAAACCAATACGTCTAATAGAAAGGAGATACCCGTGTCGAAATCCAAAAGAGCTTCTATATGGGGACCTATCTTATTTACTATAGCTATGATAACTATATCGGCAGGCTTACTAGTGGCTATTCATTATTTAACATAAGGAGATCATACCGATGCATCAATTATTTAGCACGACTACTTCTGGTGTACAGTTTCGTGCTACCGACAAAAGGGTAGTGTGCACCATCGAAATGGATGGCGTACCGAAAAGAGTATTAGTGGGTGACATCATCAAGGAGAAGAATGGTGTCACTCGTATCTTCGGTAGATATGAAGATGGTACTTACTGTAACATCACTATCGAAGAAGAAAAGAGCTACGTTAAATATTTCAAGGGTTTTAAACAATAAGATAAGGAGTACGGTCTATGTGTGTATGTAATGACGGTCACTGTGTAATCAAGTTTGAAGACGTAGAAGATATCAATGCATTTGCCGTGGAAATCTACAAACTCAATCGCGATTCCAACAGTGAGATGGAGTACGTAGCTACCGTAGATGGAGATAACGGTACTATCGTACTCGATAGATCCCTTTAAAGATTTTCGTAGACGTACTCCTGTAGTAGGAGTACGTCTACTTTCACTATATCTCTATTCACTTTTTAGGTATATATTACTAAATTGATAATAATAGATGTCAAATACTCTATAGGTACACATTTCATTTTTAAACATAAACAGCTAAGGAGTGGACTATGGAAGGAGTCGCTACGAATACAGTACATACGGATAAAGATTTCATAGCTAGTATGGCTTATATCTTATCTGTTTGTACGATAGGTGATCGTATCCTACGTATCTTAGAGAAAGTGGCATTGGAGATGGATAAGAAAGAACTACAGGAAATCACTGAAGGTTGTTTTGAATCTTTAAAAGACTGTGTGAATGGTGTCACTGTAGATATCAACTACAGACCAACTATTCAAATCAGAAAGATGTGTAAGGAAAATGAGAAACAATTCATTGTACTTATGCAGCAACATATCTTAACAGATGAGAATAGCAGTACTACTGAAATGGTAGCTAAGATCCTATTCAATCTGTGGCTAGTAGTAGGTGATCTGATCAATTGCGTACCTACAGCTTACAATAGCGTAGAGTGGCCTATGCTTTATCATGGTATCTTGGATGTATTGAATTTCTTATATCCAGATACCAATGTGGAGCAGTTGAAAGAAAATGCAGGATGGCGTAGTGTATACGACACTATCAATAATACTCTTATGGGATTAGAAGAAGGAGAAGAGCCTATTCCTGCATGGGAGCAATAAAATTATGCATCTTATGGAAAATGATTCCATGGCTATGTCTTGGGCGTACAGGATAGAGTCTATGGACTTTTCTTCTATACGCAGATTCATGCATGAACATTTAAATGATAAGCCTACTTATATCACTGCAGTATTTGGTGGATTAAAGCTATTTCGTTATTTAGCTTTTCCATTGGATAAATATGGCATCACCCACGACGGTATCCTTTTCTATGGTCCTAATTTTCATCTAGTGAATAATGAAAATAAGTTGGAGGCTAGTGAGAAGGCGATACTGCGTACGTATGATGCTTATAGTGGTAGAGATGATGACTATCACGAATTAGTGAGGTTAACTGACAGTTACGGTATCACTAAGACACATCTAGTTTATAAATTAGTGGCTAAGGCTTTTGTCTGCAATCCACACAATTATACTAAAGTAGACTTTATAAATGGAGAAGTGAGAGATATACATTTCCAAAACTTATATTGGACAGTATAAGTATGATGATAGACCCACATGAATACAATCGTAAGGTGATAGAGAAGATACAGATCCATGAATTGGAATTAATAGAGTATATGGATATATCAGAATTGGGATGGGCTGTAGGTGAATGCTTTCCTGATAAACAGATATGCGTTACCTTCATCTTTCCTAATTGCATGAAGCTATATACTTTATTACCTCCTCCATTTCATAGATATGCTATTACTCACGATGGTATCATCTTTGATTACAGGAACTTACGATACGCTGGAGATAACCAAGCTCTATTCAATCAGGTGAATAAGCTCCATTTCATGGACAGAAAAGAGATCGTAGATACTACTAGAGCACCTAACAGTAGGGTAGTAGAGCAAGTAGCATTACGAGATGTCTACGGTAGAGTAAAGCACTTTATCGTACCTGATTTATTAGGACATGCTTATTTACAGAATCCTTTTAACAAAACCACTACAGCTTTTTTGGATGTCATACAACCATTTGAGTTAGTGGCAGGAGCACCTATATCTAGAGTACATATACAGAATTTGATTTGGTATGATTAAATGATATAAGCACTCATAGCAGTACCTATTACGGGTACTGCTATGAGTGTATCTATATCTGTAATTAATTTTTCTACTTATTCAGGCATATAACCTAAATTATAGAAAGTGTATCCATTCACTTCATCGTCTTTCAGACCACGATAAAGTTTATTACTAGTGGATACCATGGAGATAGGTTTATCGTAATAGGCCTTTACTTCTTTATTAGCTTCATCGGAAAGTAAAGGTATCATAGAACAGACATCGCCCAATTTGTTAACCTAAGGGTTTTTTATCCCTTAGTTCTGTACTTTTATTAGATATACATATAGGTACAGCTCAGCATATGTTTTCAAATATCATCGGAGTAAATTTCATGTATATAAATTATGAATTCACATCAGAATTATACTTCTTAGGGTTTCCGAAATATCACGTATCATTAGATGGGTATGTGTATAGTGATTTTTCAGATCAATATATAACACAGAAAATTGATGATTATGGTTATCTGAGAGCTCAATTACATGGTATTGATGGTAAGTGCTATAACTTATTAGTGCATAGATTAGTAGCATTAGCTTTCGTACCGACCACTGATGTTAATCTTCAGATCAACCACAAAGATGGTAACAAAACCAATAATTGGTATTCTAATTTAGAATGGGCTACTAATTTACAAAATGCACATCATGCCTTACGATCAGGACTTATGCCACATGCTGTATTGAACGATCAAAAATGTCATCAAATCTGTCACATGTTAGCTTGTGGTATTTCGCAGACCGAAATAAGTAATCAATTAAATATCCCATATACGACAATCTCTTCTGTTTTTAGGAGAAAAAATTGGATACATATTTCCAATCAGTATATATTCCCTAGTGTACAATCCAGAACGGAACCAATGAGTGGTGAGGTTCTGAAAATAGCATATGGGATGATTGACTCTGGGATAAGTATAAAAGATACAGCTAACCATCTAGATATTTCTTATGTTGCCCTTAAGAAAAGAAATTCAAATCGATAAGATATTTGTCGCGGCCTCGTGGATGCATTATAGTCTATTCGTAGATAGGATCAGCATCTATGCGTTGCCCCTGGCTAGTACTTTACTACTAGACCTTCGGTATATATCGGGATATAGTATCCCGATATATAGGTGATTACTCACCGTCAAGTTATCCCTGTAGTAGGACTTCCTTGCTTAATTCCGCGATTTTACTTCGACAGCGGCGTATTTATCGAAGTCACCCTGTATGTTAACACATAGGCTCTTTATCCTATGCTTCTATATATCGCTATATAGTCCAGACTATCTTTTCACCATATAGGTGTCCCGGCCTCGTGGAAGTATTATAGTCTACTATAGATAGTAGGATCAACTTCTAGTCGTTGCCCCTGACTAATATGTTACTATTAGCCTTCGGTGTCTGATTACCTACGTGAGGTTTTCCAGCTTAATTCCGGGATTTTGTTTTATAGTAGTTATTCGACTACTAATGGATACGACGGTGATAGAAGAGTGAGACTAAACGTCTATCGTAACCAGCTAACGATGATGGATGAGGGCACATACTGTCTTGATAAATAGCTCCATGTAAGATAGGATACCGTGGTAATACCACAGCAGTATCATTAGTAGCTAATTTCAATGTCACAGTACGATTAGGTTCTGTAGTTTGGATATGGATCTTAGGTGTCAAGATACCTAGTTCATTCAGTACAGGGTATCGTGTAAAAGTACAGTATTTATCGTGTAAGCTATGGTAAGCAGCGATATACATCATTTCACCATAGGTCAATGCACGTACCTTATCAGATATAAAGATATGTTCTTTACACCACTGTAACTTCTTCTTATCCTTAGATCTATTTACCTTGACATAGTTATCGTACATATGCTGGATAGGTACGACTTTATATCCTTCTATAGATACAGCTGAAGATAAGATACCTTCATAAGTACCAAACTCAGGATGATCAGTATAGACTTCTATATCCTCATAGACTAGAGATCTATCAGTCTTAGTGAACTTACCACTAGTTAACAATCTTTCATATACTCTAGGAGATACCTTTACATCTAAGTCTTCAAATCCATAAGGATATCCATAAGCCACTAAAGCACCACTACCTACTACGATGACTTCTTCTTTATTAACACCCAAAGGTATCAATTTCTCTAACTTAGGTAGTAATGGAGCTATAGACCATTTGTCTTCATTAGTGAGATGGGATATAAATTCAGGTAAGTTCCTGAAACAATATAACGTATCTCCTAAATCATACATCAGATACATCCATAAAGGTTTCTTATCTTTACCCAATACGGATACTGGCTTATTCCTGATATGTTCATTCTGGAGTAAGTTGATAAGCTTCTCTACTCCATCTGAAGTAGTGAATAAAGACCTTTGGTCCTCATCTATCTCATGATACTGTATCTTTAGATCAGTGGGTGAGATAAGAGCTATGTTTCTAGCTCCTTCAGTAAAGATAGTAGAGAAGAAGATAGTACGTAGAGCATGAGATACTAGAGGAGTAGCTGCTTTAGCTGCTTGATAAAGAGGTATAAGTGCTTCATCATTCTTAAAGAACTTAGGATCGTAAGGAGACTCTACTTCAGTCATAGGCGCTGAAGTGATGACGTTACGAGTACCTAAGGCTATATTTCTAGCACCTAGTTTACCTCTACCGTATCCTTTCTTACCATCTACGATATTTAAGATATATTCATAGATCTCTACGATCTTTAACTGGATATTGTATCTTAAGGTGTCATAGACTGGATTTAACTCTTCATCAGTATCAGGTAAACCATTGGCCATACTGAGAGCAGCTAGATAGAGTTTATTGATATCTTCAGAAGCTAACATACCATTCTCTTCTTTGATATCTCTGATACCTGCAGGTAGTACTAAATACCTATCGATAAATACTCTATCCTTATAAGTATCTAAGATCTTGATCTTATCATTTCTAGCTAGAGAATTAGTAGTAGTGAATACGATACTGTTATAATACTTTAAGAAGAAACTATAACCAGTACCTGCACCTTCATCATCTGATTTACATCTGATGAAATCCTTTTCTTTTTTATCGAAGTAAACGTAACATTTACCTGATAAGATTTCATTATAGAAAGACTTTAAGGAGATGAGGTTTCTGAATACGATAGGTTGAAATATCCTAGTCTTTAGATCTATATAGGCGAATCTAATCATACGATTAGCACTACCTATTTGATCGAAGATAATTTCAGAGAATAGACCATCTGGATGAAAGGTATTAGTACCTGGATCATGGATCATGTGACTGGATACTGGTAGATATCCGTGTTTCTGTATTTCTATATCCGGATGTAGTAACGATACGTTCATCGGTACTTTAGTGGGTCTTTGCATATGAGGTCTCTCCTGTTTACTGTACATATGAGCCATATGATCGTCTGCGATAGTGATATCAGATAACTACTACAGTACCTACTTCAGGTACTGTAGTAGTATACCTATCTTTCCCATGGTATGTGACACCCATCCACCCACAGGAGTATCCCATATGGATAGCGCTATATTTAAGAATCCCTTATTCAGTAAGGAATCACATACCTTATCTAAAGATGATGAGCAATACGTAAATCGTATGAATGCTCTAGAGACACAGAAAGAGAATAAACCTATACGAGCTATCTACATAGACTTAGCTTGTCTCAGAGATTATAAGTTAGGTGCTTTATTGAAATTGGTAGATAGTATCGGATATCAGTATATCGTATCTAGATTGCCTATTTATAATGATAGGTTAGATGAGGATATCTTATCTTATTTTCCAGATGTAGACGTCACCCAAGAACAACTGGATAATTTCATAAATGATCCTTATAATCTCAATTATCTATTGTTAGGTAGTCCTACTACAGATATGTATATCACTTTAGTAGCTTTATTTGATATGGTATTAAAACACAATGCTCAAGTAAAGCCAGGTAACTTAGTAGTAAAGGTCTGTATAAACTTCTATCCATTTAAGCCTAATAAAGATATAAAGTATTTTTATGCTAAATTACTCCAGCAAATCCACCCTAATTTAAGGTTGAATATCATGGTAGATCCTTTATCAGTAGTACCGGACTCCACACTACTTACAGACAAAGGACCTATCTTCGATATCATGTATATCCACGACTTTATGTCCTTCATATACGAGCCTTCATTATCTACAGAAAGTTTTGCTGGGAAAATGTTATACTTAGACACTACTATCTGTAGTCCTAAACGTATAGATAAGAGTCTTCCTAATTTAGATTTAGAGAAGACAGCAGACATCTTTAAACAGACAGAAGCTGCGTTAAACTTATGTTGTAAATTTAAGTATTTACCTTTTCACATACCTGTGTAATGCAGTATTCTTCAAAAGGTGTGACATATGGCAAAGAAGAAAGATCCCATCGATGATCTCGATCTCGATAAGGATGACGATTTTAATTTTGATGACCTAGACAATTGGGGTAGTGATTTCGATGACATGGATGTAGGTGGACAAACTCTAGACACTGGTAAAGATAGAGATCCTGCATCTAAGAGTAAAATCAACACTAAAGCTGTACGCTCTACTTTAAGCGCAGTAGCTGGTGGTGTTGCTACCCATGTCACTAGGAAAGTAGAATCTGAATTCCCTAAAACACATAGCTTAGCTCAGGAAGCTTTAAATATCACTACTGATGTAGTCAGACTGAAACAAGACTTCAGTAAGGATATCGAACCTACTGTAAATCAGTTAAAAGCTGTAGGTAGACGTTTACTTCCTAGAGTGAAAGGTGTCATACCTGATAGCTTCCATGAGAAACTCACTAAGAAACTAGCTGCTACTGATTATGGTGGAGATAGTGGACCTAGTGTAGCTCAGACTAGAGATACGGCTATAGCCGAAAGCTTACAAGAAGTATTCATAGCTGAGCAAAAAATAGCTAGTGCTAAAGCTAAAGAGGAAGAAGTAAATCGTTTTATCGATAGACGCTTATCCTCTGGTAGACATCAAGAAATAGCTGGCATGGTCAACGATATCCGTACGATGACCATGTCTCAGGTCTCTTTTAATAGGACCGTAGCTATACCTTACATGAAGAAGAATCTTGAGTTGAAATACAGACACTTATACGTATCTGAAGATATCTTAGGTGTCAGTAAGACAATGATGGAACTCTTAGAAAAGAAGTTAGATGAGATCAGACACAATACTGCTTTACCTGATATCCAGAAAGAGCAGTTGACTGAGTCTTATAAAGCCAAGATGCGTGATAAGGTCATGGGTGGCTTATCTAACTATGTATCTGATTTTGGTAAGAACGTATTGACCAAGATCAAAACTGAATTCCTTGATCCTACCAAAGACATGATGGGCATGTTAGCCGATATCGGTGAAGGTGCCTTGATGGGTATGGAGATGGATGATGAAATGGCTGAGATGGATGGCCGTAAGCCTTTATCAGCCAAACAACAAATGATCAACACTGGTACTGGCTGGGTAGCTGGATTGGGTGGTGGTCAGGTAGGTAAGTACTTAGCCAAAAAAGCTAAACCACTGAAAGACAAATACGGTGATCAAGTAGAAGCCTTAGCTGATACTGGTAAGATGAATGCCATTTTAGCTTTAGATAAGATCAAGAGAGAAGGTTTAGGTGATAGTGACATGCTATCTGCTTTACTGGAAACTCTTGTACCTGATTTAGAAAGACATGCTGGTAGGACTAAAAATAAGCTACTGACTAGTCCTGAAGAACATGCTACTTTCGATGTAGCTACTAGACAAAGCATCGTAGAAATCATACCTGGTTACTTAGGTAAGATCTTACAGCAAGTCACTCAAGCTAATAGTGGTAAACCTACAGATGAATTAGTCTATGATCCTCGTACTAGAGATTTTATCTCTGCGAAGCAGTTTCAGACTAATGCCATCACTACCATATTCGGTGATAAGAAGTCTAGGACACTAGCTTTCAATGAAGGTATGGTACCACTACGTAAGGGATTTGAAGAACACGGTGGTGATGTAGTTAAGTTTGATAAGATCATGGATCAATTATCTAAGGTCTTCTTTAACTTAGCTAAATTGAAAGATTGGCCTGTGGTAAATGCAGAAAAGATGAAAGCTGCTCATGAGAGCGGTGATATGTCTGATAATTACATCAAGACTGCATTTGCTGGGGTGAAGTATACTAAGCGAGTATTGAGTTATATCGTCACTAGTCTTTATAAACCCGATGGTACTTTGGATAAGTTGACTTATCAGCGTTGGACAAAGCAGATTATGAACTACATGGAAAATACCATGGATAAGCATAAGACGCAGCTGGATAAGTACACTGAAGGCTTCGGTATGTCTAGACACATGAAAGATGTGTTTAGAGATTTAGATGCAGGAGAGTCTGGTACTGATATCTCTGTAGGTGATGAACATTTACGTAATATCTTAGCTGATATCGACTTAAAACTACTGAAAGATCATGGTGCTTCTTCTGCTGAATTAAAGATCATCGCTGATGCTAAGAAAGCAGAGAAAGAGAAGTCCAAGACTGGTGGTCGTAAGTTATTAGAAGCTAGAAAACGTGATAAGGCTAAGAAACAAGCTGGTGGTGTAGGTGAAGGACAACCTGAAGAAGGTGTGGTGGCTAGAGGTAAGAAGGAACTCAAACGTGCTCGTGAGAAATTCACAGGTAAGAGTGACTTTGATGATGCTAGCTCACTTAGTACTCCTGAACAACGTACTGGCTTAGGTGGTCTGACTGATAAGTTAATCGATGCTACTGCTAAAAAGTATCAGATATCCAAAAAGCTCGTAACTGAACTCTCTACCGAAGAAGGTAGAGATAAAGCTATAAAGCAATTGGGTAATGATCTGAAGAACTTTAGGGTAGATGCATATAAGTACGTGAACGATCCACAGTACAAGAACGAGATAGATCGTAGGATGATGGCTGAAGGAGAGGCTAAGTATAAGTCTTTCAGGAAGCTAGTCGATAAGAATAAGAGTACTAAGTACTTATTGGATAAAGCTGAAGCTTTAGCTAAGAGAGTAGAAGGTGCTCCTGCTGATTTTGAATCTGCTGAATCTTTATTTGGTATGGAGACTCCTGATGAAAGTATCATGGGTCGGATCAAGAGTGCAGGTAAACAAGCTAATCGCTATCGTCTCAAAGGTATCGATAAGACCAAATCTGCAGTAAAGACAGCAGCCAATATAGCTTTAGATACGACTACCGCTGAAGGTAGAGAACGCTTATCTAACCAAGTCACTAACCGTATAGATAGTATCAAGACTAGTACAGTATCTAATGCTGAGAAAGCACAGAAGTATGCTGAACTATTACGTACTAATCCTGAGGCTAGAGTTGAATTAGAACAAGAGATCAAAGCTACTTTATCCAATGCCTCTAAAAAGGAAATAGATAAAGTACGTGGTCAATTAGGTAAATCTGAGATAGGTAGATCTGTATTATCTCAGATGGATAAGTTTAAAGAGAAGTATAGCACGAAAGAAGAGGAAGAAGTAAGTACTTCAGTAACCGGAGACGATACAGCTACTCCTTTCGGTAGTGCTGAAGATATCTTTAGATTTGACGAATATAGAGATATCACTTCTAAGAAAACCACTATACAGGCTACGACTGAAGCTATCATTAAGAATGTACAGACTTCGTCAAAAGCTATAGTGAATAAAGTTACTGAGTTCTTCGGTAAATCCAAAGGTGCGGTGGCTAGTGGCAGTATCTCTACCGATACATCTGGTGCTATTTCTAATATCTCATTGGAAGGTAAGAACTTAGATGTATTGAATACCATCGCTACTCATACTGGTACTACGGCAGAACTGTTAGCTAATATTGAAGCTTATACTAGACTGATGATCCAAGGGGATGCTAGTTTAGCAGACAAGATGTCAGCTATCATGGACAGTACTGGAAGAAAGGTCAAAGATAGATTCGGTAAGGTCATGGGTGGTATCGGTAGTACTATAATGAAGCCTTTCTCTTTTGCTAAGAAAGTAGCATTATCGCCATTCAGAAAGATAGCTAGTATTTATAAGTCCATCAAAGGTGGATTTAAAGATATCTATTTGTACACTGATTTAAATACCCCTTTAGTCACTAAGAGAGACTTAGCTAGAGGATTAGTATTTGGTGATGGTAGACCAGTAACTGATATCACTGCTATCGATAAACCAGTCTATAATCCTTATCTTACTGAAGATGATCAACCTAGAGATCCTAAGGATGGTAGTGTACCAGCTAAGATGGTCATATCCATGGAGCATATCGGTATAGGCTTAGTGGATGAAAAAGGACAACCTTTACTGAAAAAGAAAGGTATCATCGGTAAGACTTTAGGTTTTGCTAAGAGACTTATCACCGGTGGTGTAAAGTTAGGTCTTAAGACTGCTGGATGGATGGCTCAAAAGTACGTAGCTATATTGAAAGGTACCGCTGGTGCCGCTATGGATATAGTGCGTCGTAACTTAAATCCCTTCCCTGATGTATACACTAAAGATATGACTGGTGCTTTAGTCAAGATAGCCAGTGGTAGAGATATCAAAGCTTATGGTGTATATGAGGATGGGACCGAAGTTAAGTCTTCCTATGATATCAACAGAAGAGTATTACACGTACTCACTGGTGATGAATTAGTAAGAGATATAGATATCAAACAAGGCTTATTCGATGCTAAGGGTAATCCTTTTAATAGGTTTGGTATCAAGTTAGGTAAAGTAGTGAATATGGTAGGTAGAGCAGGTAAAGCTGTACTAGGTGCTATATTTAAGACTGCTAAATGGGCAGTAAAGACAGGAGTCTCTTTATTTAAGAAGACTAAAGACTTCTTATTTAAGGGTGAGAATCCTTACATAGATGTATTCGTAAAAGGACAAATCGATCCCACTAGTCCCGTACTCTTCGGAGAAGGTATCAAGAAGGGATGGTATTGTTATGCAGATGGTAGATTAGTTGAATCTGCTTATGGTATCGACCAGCCTGTATTTAAAGTAGAAGATCCTGAAGGTGAAAGAAACATCGGTAACTGTATCATTAGTAGTGAACAGTTAAAGTTGGGTCTGGTAAACTTGAAAGGTGAATCTCTCAGTAAATGGGCAGGTCGTAGTTTAGTAGGTAAGGCTATCACTGGTGCATTTGGTGTAGCTAAGTCTATAGCTAAGTCTGGATGGAATATAGCTAAGGGTATCGCTAAAGGAGCTAGTAATCTGATTACTGGTGGACTGAAGGGTATGTTTGGTGAATACTCCAGTGCTTCTACTAGGACTGACTTACAAGAAGTAGTGGGTGATAGATTGGATATCATCATCGGTATGATGAAATCTATGAGACCTAAGAAACGCTTCGGTGATAGAGATAATGATGGATTGATTGAAGGTAGCTGGCAGGATACTTTTGCAGATGATGCTAGAGGTAGTGCTGGTAAAGCCGATAACGTCAAAGCTATCCTCGCTAAAGCATTAGGTGCTGCAGGTATGGGTAAAGCAGCCGCTGCTCCTAAATTAGGTCCTACTGCTCCTCCTAAAGCTGAAGAAGAAAGTAGTGTACTAGGTGATGCCACCTCATGGGCTGCTAGTACTGCTGCCACAGGGTGGTTAGCTAGTAAGTTCGGCATTCAAGGTGGTGTCCGTGGGATGGCTTCCTCTATGCTTAAGGGTGGAGGTAAAGGCCTGTGGAACGTAGCTAAGAAATTGCCTAAAGTGGGTAAGTTTTTAGCTATAGCTGGTGCTGGTGTCTATGGGGTATCTAAGATGACCTCTGATGATAACCAGGCCATAGCAGCTACCGGTAAGAGTTATAATGATATCGCTGTAGCAGGTAAGAGTGCAAGTACTACCGGTAAAGGTAATTATGCTTGGCAGTTATTCTTACTTAGATGTAAAGGCTACGGTATCAATAATCACTATCTCATGGAACCAGAAATAGATGAGATGGAGAAATTGGCTCAAGGTGTATACGCTAGCAGTAAACCTATATCCGATGATAATTACGCTAAATGGTGTAATTTATTCGGTATCGCTTTAGATGGCACCAATAGTGATAAAGATAGAATAGATTACATGAAGTTATGGTGGGAGAAGAGATTCTTAACTACTTACTTCGTATATCTAAAAGCTTTAGAACTAATGGACATGACTATCGATAGTGATTTGGATACTGAATTAGATGATACTCAAAGAGCTGATTTAGCTAAGTTATTGAATACCAATATCGCTACTGCTGTAGAAAAATCAGGTACTATCCTCCCCACTAAGAGTGGATTTGATAGATATCAGAGAGAATTACTCACTGGTATATCCAGTGTAGATAAACGTGATATGGCTGGTAATATAAAGACTGAAGGTATCACTGATAATAGAGGTACTGATTTCAGTTATAAAGGTGCTCTGATAGCTGGCGGTGCTACTACTGCTGGTGTATTAGGTACTAGTGCTGGTCGTGGTATGGCTAGTAATCTCTTTGGTAAGCTAACTGGTAAAGGTGCAGCCAATGCTGTAGCTGGTGGTGGATTACGTGGTACCTTAAAAGGCTTAAGTAAGTTTAAAGGTGGTACGTTACTCACTGGTGTGTTGGATACTGGTTTAGCTACTTGGGATATCCACGATAAGTTGAAAACCGGTGATGCTGCTGGTGCTACTCAATTAGGAGTAGAATCTATAGGTAGTATCGGTGGTGGTATGGGTGGTATGGCTGCTGGTGCTGCTATGGGTAGCTTAGCTGGTCCCTTAGGTACTTTAATCGGTGGCGCTATAGGTTACGTTGTAGGTGCTTGGGGTGGTAAAGCTCTATTGTCTCCTGCTGCTAGACGTATAGCTGCTTGGGTATCCGATGAAAGTGGCCCTGGTCTATTTGGTAAGAATAGATTTGAATGGGGACTATTTAAATATAGATGTAGCTTATATGGTATCGAAGATCCAGTAAAAATGGAAGAAGTCATCGATGACTTAGAAGAACAAGCCATAGAGTACTTTGATGATGGAATCGACGATAGCTTAACTGATGCGCAAGCTTATGATTGGGCTGAACGCTTTGGATTTGATCTGAAGAAAGGTGCTCCTGATAAAGTCAAGTATTGGTTGATGTGGTATAAACAGAGATTCCTTCCTGTATTGAAATGCCTCTATGCTGGTTTAAAAGCTGCAGATAAAGATTGGGATGAATTGGATGAAGTCACAGATGAAGAGTGTGCCTTATTGATAGGTAAAATGGATGAATCTGTAAAGCCTCATATCGGTAAGATCTCTGAATTGAAACCTACTATGGCTGGTTACGATGCTTGGTCTAGTGTACGCAAATCTGGTGGGATGACTTATAATCCTAGATCAGCAGCGGCACTAGCTACAGCTAAGCAGATAGAACAGCAAGAAAGACAGGCTAAGACTAACACGTCTCAGAATATCGAACCTGGAAAGAAAGATATGGATGCCATACTTTTGATGCAGCAGAGAAAAGAAGAGACGTTGAACAAACAAACAGTCAATGCTGTGAATACAGCTATATCCACTAATGCACCTAGTACCGCACAACAAGTGGGTAGTCAAGGTGTACCTAGTAGTCAAGCAGCCAAAGACGCCACGTATATACCGAGTGGAGCACCTAGTGCTTTAGGAAGTATGTCTGCTGGTAATGAATCTGGTACCAAAGGTAGCCGTGCTATCGGATGGGATAAGAACGGTGGTACTTCCTATGGTAAGTATCAGTTTGCTGCTAAGGTAGGTGGGTTATCTGCATTTGTAGCTTGGGCTATGAGAAATGGCGGTGAGGCTTTTGCTCGACGTATGATCGCAGCTGTCGGTACTACTCCTCCTAGTGGTGGTATCCGTGGTTGGGGTGATGAGCCTGGTAGAACCAATGGACCTATAGTAGATGCTTGGAATGCTGCTGTGGATGCTGGCGAACTGGGTAACTTAGAGCATAGATACATCGCAGAAGGTATGTATCCTTCTGTTATGAAAAGATTAACTAATGGATTTACTAGAAAGAAAAGCGGTGGTAGTATCGCTTATCCTGGTAATCCTGATTTAGTTAACATGATAAATAGCAGTAAGGGTTTACAAGAAATGATGTGGTCTATGGTGGTCCAACATGGAGTAGGTGGAGCTAGTAATATAGCTATGGATGCTTACACTCCAGGTATGACACCAGAAGACTTTGCTAAGAAAGTATATGCATTACGTAGTGGAGCTTTTGGTAGTAGTACCGATAGTGTACAGGCTAGTGTTGGTAGTAGATTCCAGAGAGAACTGCAGTCTGTATTGGGTATGATAGCTAAAGGTGAAACTAACGATCCTACAAATCCTAAATTACCAGACAGTATACCTGCAAGTAGTACTCAAGTAGCTAGCATGAATATGAGTACTGGTATTATGAGAGGTACTGAAACTAGAGATATGAGTCAGACAGCTACGGCCACCAATAGTCCTATCCGTACTGGAGGTAATTTCAGTACTGCTGGTGCTATGGGTGGAGCTGGTGGTAATACTCCTAGTTTATCTGTAGGTGGTAGTAATACCGGTCCTGCCATGGCTGCTGCTAATGGTAAGTTTGCTAATGATACTCCAGTCATCACTGATCCTAAGAAATTAGAGGAAGGACTGGATAAGGTCAATACTGCTGATCAGAATGTGGATATCTCCAATCTACATCCTAAACTCAGAACAGCTTTAGCTGGACTTAATGCTGAGTATATGGAAAGATTTGGTGGTCCTATTACTGTGACTAGTGGATTTCGTAGTTTACAGTATCAGCAGATGTTGTATGATAAATTAGGTCCAAGTCAGGCAGCTAAACCTAGTCCTACAGCACCTCATATGTTCCATGTGGGTGATACCCCTGCTGGTATAGCTTTTGATGCTAGTTCAGCTCAGATGAACAAAGCAGATGAAGCAGGATTACTAGCTAAGTATGGCTTGCATAGACCATTATGGCCTAAAGGTATAGGTAGAGTGAAGCCAGAACCTTGGCATGTACAGATGGTAGGTTTAACTAAAACCACTGCATCTGATTTAGGTGAACCTGGTGAGAAATTACCAGATGAATCTAAACTAGCAGAGATGAAGGATAAGCCAGAGTCCATCGCCAGTAGTACAGCTAATGCTGCTAGTAGTATACAAACAGACGCTAGTGTCACTAGTGGTCAGCCTGATATGTCTACACCTAACGGAGACAGTATTTCTACAGCTGGTTTTAATACCGGTGGTGGTAATATCGAAACAGCCAGTAGTACACCTACGGCTGCTCCTGTACCTACTTCCACAAGTAGTAGTAATACTCCTATCGATCCAAATGCTATCAGTAGTATGCAATTAGAACAACTGAAACTGATGGTAGCTAGTTTGACTAATATCGATATGAATACCGCTATTATGGCAGGATGGGATATGGGTAGTGTAGGTATTGGCGATGCTGCAGAACAAGCTACTGGTAAAACTCAGAACGTCAAACAAGAACCTAACAAGTCTACCTCTAGTAGCCATAGTGCTAAAGCTAGAGGTACTAAAGATTCTGGGATACCTTTAAGGAATCCTAAGGTGAATGTAGGACGTAAGATGTACGCGACGTAATAGATATAGCACACTGGCTCTACTATAGAGCCAGTGTGCTATATGCTTATATACTTATCTGGACCATTTTTTAGCAAGTATTCCTTAAATATAGAGGTGTTTATATGGCTAATGCTAATACGGCTTATGCTGCAAATATAATTCCTGATGATGCACAATGGGCCCGTACTCCATTCGCTGTAGACTTATCGGGTAATCAAAGCAAAGACTTCCAAACAGTAGATGAGATGCTGACCTTTGTCATGAACTCAGGTTATAATGCCCAAGATAGTCCTACTAAAGACGTAGTGAGAAATATCCTTACTGCTGGTGAGAACAACGCATCTCCTAGTTTTACCAATAGACCTTATTTAGCCGACACTAGATTAGGCATGAATGATGCCATAAATGTATTGTGGCAGTTTAATAGAGATGATGATATTATTCATCCTGTTAACATGACTAATGATAATCAGGGTATGGGTAGAGTTTACAGTCAGATGATAGAAAAACATCAACAGATCGTATATATGACTTTTGGTGTACCTGAATTCACTGGATTATTAGATTTCTACACCAATGCTGTAGATATGAAAGTAGCTAACTTCATGCGTAATGGTGGTGGTAGCTTAATTAGTGATATTAGTAGCGTTATCGGTAGTACTGTAGGGTTCGCTATTAAATTACCATTCATGCCTTTTGTATGGTTAAAGAAGTTAGCTGATATCCGTAATATCTTTAAGGTTACTAAATATTACGATTTCAGATCCACTATGCCTTTGTATTATCAAGCGGTCACTACTATGTTATCTCATCTAGCTGTAAATATGGGATTCATTAGTGGATTTGATGCTGATTACGGAGGATATGAAGCAGGAGAAGAACCAGCAGATAAAGTAAAAGAAGCTTTACCTATCTTCTTACAGAAATCAGGTCCTGATATCTATCGTATCCTTATGCAACGTAGTGAGTTGAGATTAGGTCAGAATAACCCATTAATAGCAATGAACAGTGCTGAACTATTAGAAGCTACTAATAGAAACGATATGAAGACCCAATCTGATGAAGCTATGAGTATGGCTGGTGGATCTGTGGATGCTGAAAATAGAGTAAGTACTCCTAAGGAATGGGCTGTTAATAGCATCCTGGAAAATGACTACGGTGGAAGTTTCTTACAAGGCATGGCAGATACTGCTTTAGGTGGATTGTCTTACGTAGGTTTTCGTATAGAAAAATCTACTGATAGCAGTGAGTCTTTTAGTAACTCTACTGGTGAATCTTCTATATCTCAGACTTTAAATAGTCAAGCTTCATCTAATAGAGATAAAAGTTTTGGTTCGATGGGTGGTAAAACAGGTATAGATATAGTGGATGGTGTAGTAGAATCACTGAAATCATTTGCTACTAGTATGGCAGACGTAACTAGTACTGATGTGCTATTAAATGCTTATAGCGGTAGTGCTTATATCGATATCCCTGAAGTATGGCAGAATAGTACATTCGGTAAGTCTTATAGTTTTGATATGCAGTTAAGAGCACCCTACGGTGATCCTATCTCTATCTTTCAGAGTATATATGTACCGTTGTGTATGGTATTAGCTGCTGCTTTACCTAGAGCTGCTGGTAAACATGCTTATACTTCTCCCTTCCTTATTCGTGCTTATTGCCGTGGTATGTTTAGTATACCTCTTGGTATCATCGAGTCTATTTCTATTAGACGTGGTAGTAGTGAGTTCGGATGGAATATCAATCAATTACCCACACAGGTAGATATCTCTTTCACTATTAAAGACTTATCTCCTAATATGTATATGGCTATCGGTACAGGTACGATCGGTACTGAATTAGCTGCTATCTTCTCTCAGAACTCTAGCTTTCAGGAATACCTAATGACCTTAGGTGGATTAGGTTTAGCTGAAAGAGTCATGTTCTTCAAGAACTTGTCTAGAAGGTTTGATCAATTCCTTACCACTATGCGTAATACATATACCAATCCTTTATATTGGTCTAACCGTATAGGTGATAGTAGCGTTATTCGTATGATAGGTAACTTTATGCCTTTCGATGCTATCCCTAGAAACTAAAGGAATATACAAATGCATACTCCAGTGACCTTAGCTGATTTCGAATATGACTATTCTTCTTTTGATAAGGAAGAGGTCATAGGAAATGAGCAGTACAATCCGTTTAGGTTTGTACGTGAACACCATAACTTTAGATTATCACATATAGGGAATCGTATCAGTGTGATGGATAACCAAATCCAATTAGGTTTTGGTTCATTATTGCATCTTTTGGATAACGTCATGTATGATACACATAGCGATATCCCTAGGATACACGAGCATCCACTGGTACGTAATGAAGCTTATAAGAAGTGGATCTACCACGTAAGAGACTTTGATAAAGACGGACCTATGTCTATCCATATGGAAGACAAGTACATTTATCGTACTCCTGGTCTAATGACTAACTTTATGAAGTTTAAGTCTAAAGAGAGAAATAACTTTAGGTATCTGATGGATTTAGAATGGATACCGAAGAAGAAAGAATCACTGACTTTAGTGAATCACAATCCTCTGTTTAGAGCTTACGTGCACGGTCGTTTAAAGTACTACAGGAAGGTAGTACTGATCCTGTCTTCTATCGTGAATACAGTGTTAAAAATCCCTGAGAAACGGCAGTATATTCACATCCCTTTGACCGGTGCTATATATTCTAAAGAAACCTTCCTTCGTAGTAAAAACAAAATAGACCTCACTACGATCAAGTATCCAGAAAGCTTCCACTGGATCTTTATGATGCACTTGTTAAACTTCTTAGATGTGAAGTGTAATACTTCTATCTTTGAAGCTATCCCTAAAGACAGATTGAATGATTTCAACTTCATCCTTACTGTACCTGGTGCAGATGGTAAATGGAATGCTATCTTCTATAATCTACAAGATCTAGTAGATATGAATGAAAGAAACCGTTGTTATGTACGATTGGTAAACCATATCAATCTATTAGCAGCCAGTACTGTCGTTCCCTCTGGTGTATTAGTAGAGAAGTTAGAAGCTGATATCACTCATACCGATGATCCTTCTAAAGATGTTATCGCTGCTTCTATTAAAGTAGAAGATACTGAAGAAGGTGGTAGTGTAGCAGTAGTAGATTCTGTACCTACTGTAGATAAAGTGATAGAAGAAAAGATAGTGGAAACAGTGAAAACTATAGAAGCTACTAAAGAGCTACCACCTACAGTAAAACCTTTAGTGAATACTTCTCCTACTAAGGTCATCACTGATACAGTAAAGACTATCACTAGGAATGCTTTACCTAAAGCTCCAGTGACACCTGCCGTTAGACAGATGTCACCAGTAGTAGCTAAAGCTGTACCTAAATCGGATAATAGTACTCGTATGGCTGCACCTAAATCATCTAAAGTAGAAGTCGATACAGTCGATACTACTTTCGTAAATGAAATGGATGCTAAAGCTGTAGAGTTCATTGAAAGTTATCCTGATATCACTCCTAAGCAGAAAGAAAGATGTAAGATCTTAGCTACTAAGTATAAGACTCTTACTATCGGTGATACTCCTTTAGAAGAGTTGTTGACTAAGACTGATGTATCTTTGGATGAGAACGATAAAGCTGAATTGGTAAAAGACTTACCTGATAAGAGTATGGCTACCTCTCGTATAGCTAACTTTGATCAGGTCTATATGAAGAAGTCTTTTAAGACTGACTTAGCTAGTACCATCGTAGCTTTTAATGATAAAGGGATGTTTGTCACCGATGTAGTGGAAACACCTATCGTGAATGAGCTAGATAACTCTAAGCAGTATAAAGTCAGTTATGAGGATATACAGGGTAAAAAGCATACGGTAAAGTTTACGATACCGATCGTAGCTAAAGATGGTACCTGTAAGATCAACGGTACAAAGAAGTATCTGAAGAAACAGATATTGACTTTACCTATCTGTAAGATATCACCGACTAGGGTATCCCTGGCCTCCAATTATAACAAGACTATCGTAGAAAGAAATGAAGCAAAAGCTCATAGTTTTCTACCATATATGCAACGTATCGTAGAACTGGGTATATCTAACAATGAGTTAGTATGTCACTACGGTATGGAAACTCTTAACTTAGCTATCTCTTATGAATATACGGAATTAGCTAAGAAGTATAAATCCCTTGTCCTAAAGACTCCTGATAAGCAGACCTGTACTTTATCCTTTAGTTACTATGATAGATATGATGTCTTAGTAGATCCTAAAGATACAGATAAAGTATCTGCATTAGAAAAGTCTTACGGGGTATGTGTAGGTAGTGTCAATAAGTTAGTCTATATCTTTATAGATGCTAATAACAAATTGACCTATGTGAGACTCAATGATAAGTCAGTACAAGCTGATAGTCCTACTAGTCTAATCGAATTGTTCAAGAAATACTATCAGTCTGAAACTGCTAGTAAGATCAATAGATTAACTGAATGGACTGATTTAAAGATCTTGGATAAGAAATTCCCCATCATCTTTATCTTATCATACATGTATGGATTACGTAATACCTTAGCTTATTTAGGTGTGGACTACAAGATCACCAATAAGAGATCTAAGACGGTATTAGAATCCTCTGATATGGAATCCAAATACAGTATCAAGTCTAAGGTAAATTACTTAGATAGTTTAGATGCTTTAGAGTTAACTTCAGATGAATATGTCATCGTAGGTAGCTCTGCTGCATTGGCTCACGGTATGCCTGGTGTGAATGAAGATATCGATATCTCCGTATCCAAAGCTACCATAGATAAGTTACTGAGTAAGAAGCTTATTATCCCTGGTGCTAAAGATGGTATCCATGACAACAACTACACTAGCTTAGATGGTAAGATAGATTTGTCTTATACTGCTTTAGGTGATAGATTAGATACTACGGTATTCGATACCTATGTCAAGGATAGTGAGACGGTAGATGGATATCGTATCGTGTCTTATGATGCACTTATCAAGTTCTATCTGTTGTTGTATAAGACTCATGGGATGGAAAAGCATAAGGTCAAGTTAGATTGGTTAAAAGCCCATAGGGTAAATAACGTAGAGGATTATAGTCTAACTGATAACGACATCGTTATTAAGTTTAAGGATTGTAATCTTATCTTTGATAGATATCCTTTGGCCCATAGCTTAATTGTAGCTGGCTTAGACTTCTTTGATACTTCTTCCTACTATCTGGAAGAATTCGATAGTAAAGACGTGTACTATTCCTTATTGGTGGATAAGCGTTATCGTGTCAACTACTTAAAAGGTATAGATGCATTCTTTGAGTTATTCATAGATCCTATTACTAGAGATGTATTGGTTCAGATGAATGAACCTACTAACGTAAGGGATCTGTTGATTAGAGCTACAGTGTTACTTACTACTACGGATCATAAAGAAGCTTCTTCTATGGCCAATCATAGGTTACGAGGATATGAGCAGTTCAATGCTATCCTTTATAATGAGATGTCTAGACAATATGCTTCATATAAGGTACGTCGTGGTAAAGGTAATGCTTTCAGTATAAATCCTGAAGCAGTGTATCAGCGTATCATCAAGAACGAATCCTTTGCTATCTGTGAGGAGATCAATCCTTATCAAAGTTTAAAGGAAGCTAGTAATGTGACTTATGCTGGTATCGGTGGACGTACTTCTGAATCCTTTGTAGTGGACGATAGAAGGTATCCGAAAGACGCTATCGGTATCATGTCCGAAGCTACCGTGGATAACGGTAAAGTAGCTATCAACTCTTGTCTAACTATGGACCCGAGTGTACTTAATACCAGAGGAATACTGGATACCAGAGAACTGAGTAAAGTAGAACCTACAAATGGATTGAGTGCTGGTGCTTTATTGATGCCATGTAGTACCAATGATGACTCAAAACGCAACTCATTCATCACCACGCAGCTCAGTCACGTCGTCCCTACAAAGCATGCGGATGTAAATCGTGTCCGTACTGGATTCGAAAGATTGATCGCTCATCGTACCAGTAGCTCCTTCTGCGGAGTAGCTAAATCCGATGGTGTAGTTTCACATATCGATGTATTAGCTAAGATGATTCGTGTGGATTATAAAGATGGAGAAACTGATATCTTTACCTTTGGTGAAGACTTTAAGGAAATCTCTGGATTCTTAATCACTCAACGCATGGAAATCCTAGTTAAACAAGGTGATAAAGTTAAAGCTGGAGACATAGTCTGTTACAATAAAGACTTCTTCCGGGTAGATCCTTACAGTAATCAATTAGATTATGTCATAGGAACCAATGCTAATGTGGCTCTTATGGAAGGTGAGGGTACACAAGAAGACTCTAATAAGCTCACTAGATCATTTGGTGCTAAGTTAGGGATGTATCCAGCTGCAGCTAGAGTCGTAGAACTGAAATCTACTGATATATTACACCAAATGGTATCAGTAGGTCAACATGTTACTAATACAGATATACTAGCTATATTCGAAGAAGGTGATAGTGGTGATGTATTTGGTACTGCAGATGAAGAGACTAAAGCACTCCTCTCTAAGATGAACAGAAAAACTCCCAAAGCTAAATACACTGGTAAAATATCTCGCATAGAAGCCTACTACAGTGCTCCTCTGACCGAGATGCATCCTAGTGTAAAAGCTGCAGTGGTATCTGCCAGTAAAGAGAAGAATGCCAAGGCTAAGTTCGTACGTGGTACTGAATATGAAGACAATTACAATACCGTAGAGATGTTACCTGTAGGTACGAAGTATAAAGGTATCACTTTTGAAGCTGATACTGTAGCTTTCGTTATCTATATCCAGGAAGAAGAAGATCACGGTATGGGCGATAAACTCGTCATAGCTAATCAGTTGAAATCTACTACTATGGGCGTTATGATCGATCCCCCAGTGACTGAATCTGGAGTAGAGGTAGATGTCCTATTTAGTAGTAACAAGATAGCTGGTCGAGTAGTTACTAGTCCTTACACCGTAGGGGTTAGTAATAGGGTACTGGAAGAATTAGAATTCCAAGTCTGTGATATGTACTTTGATGAATAAGTGAGGCTATAGAGCACTAGACTTTATGTCTAGTGCTCTATAGCTATCCACGATGTTATGCACATACCAATAGGAGGTAAGCGATGAAGAAGATATGGGATATAAAGTTCACTACTAAGTTATTCATGGGTGTAATCACATTATCCGTTATAACTATTAGTGTGATCGCTAGTATAGCTATCGTGGTAGCTAAAGATGGTATCACCGATATGGGTAGGTCGTCCATAGAGAATACAGCTAAAGCTGTATATAACTCTATATCTATACAACACGATCTGTTAAAGGAGAAGTTGATTACCGATATCCAAATATTAGAAAAAACTATTAAGGCGGAAGGTGATCTATTTATAGATAAAGACTTTAGTGATGAAGTCACTATCACAGATCAAATTACTAAGAATACTAGTAAGATTAATTTACCTACTCTATATTTAGATAGAGATGCTTTACACCAATCTACTGAAATAGTCGACAATATCAGTAAAATGACTAAGAGTATGGTAACTATCTTTCAATACCACGAGGATAAACTGATACGCGTCAGTACCACTGTAAAGAACTCTAGTGGTGATCGTGCTATAAATACATATATCACTAAAGATAGTCCTGTATATCAATCAGTTATGGGTGGTAATACCTATGTAGGTAAAGCTTTTGTAGTAGATGATTGGTATATGACTATTTACAAACCCATACGAGACAGTATCAGTGGCGATATCGTAGCTGTATTGTTTCTAGGTAAGAAGATATTAAATGATCAATTGATTCAAATGGTGTCTGAGACTAAAGCAGCTGAAGTGGGTTATTTCTTTATCTACAATGATAAAGGTGATATGCTCATACATCCCACTTTAGCAGGTAAGAATTTATTCGAGATACCAGTATTGGGTGAATTATTTAAATCCCATAAAGGTGGATTTTTAGAGTACTATTGGGAGGATGAGAATAAGATAAGTCATATATCTCATTTTAAAGAATGGGATTGGTACATAGGGGTAGGTTTGAGTGAGAGTCAGATGTTACGTGGTGTAGATACCACTATATTTAAATACGTGGCTATGGCTAGTGTATTGCTATTGTTATTTGGTTTGGTGTTTTCTTTTCTATTAGTGAAAGTCATATCTAAACCTCTGAATGATTTAGCTAAGAAAAGTATAGATGTATCTACTGGTGATTACACCGTATCTTTTACTTATGATATCGATGACGATATAGGTAAGTTAAATAAAGCTATGTCTGATATGGTAAAGAAGACTAAGTCTATCTTAAATGATATCATTTCAGTTACACATACTTTATCTTCAGCTTCTACTGAATTAGCTGCAGTATCCACACAGATGACTGATAGTACTAAAGATGCTGCTAAAATAGCCAAAGATGTAAATACTGCCAGTGGTGAAGTATCCATGCACTTATCTACTGTATCTGCTGCTATGGAAGAAGCTAGCATAAATGTATCTACGGTAGCAGCTGCTACTGAAGAGATGTCTGCTACTATATCGGAAATAGCTCAGAATGCAGAGAAAGCTAAACATGTATCTAATACTGCAGTAATCACCACTAATGATACTAGTGGTAATATAGATAAATTAGCTGAAGCTATGAAAGAGATATCCTCTATCACCAACGCTATAGCTAGTATATCCTCACAGACTAACTTATTAGCTTTAAATGCTACTATCGAAGCTGCTAGAGCAGGTAGCCACGGTAAGGGATTTGCAGTAGTGGCTAACGAGATAAAAGAGTTAGCTAATCAAGCAGCTAACGCCACTGAAGATATCAAAGATAAGATACAGGTGATACAAGCTATCACTGGTGTATCCGTAAAAGATATGAAAACAGTGAGTGGTATCATCTATGATATCAATGATGGTATGAATACTATAGCTACAGCTGTAGAAGAACAATCTGTTACCACCAGAGACATAGCAGAGAATGTCAGTCAAGTATCTGCTGGTGTAAATGAGATAAACCAGAGTGTATTAGGTAGTGTCACTATGGTGAATGGTATATCTGATAACATGAAGAAAGTACAGGTCACTACTAATGAAATATCCAATAGTAGCGTACATGTACAATCCAGTGCTACGGAATTATCAGAGATAGCTGAGAAGTTAAAGTCCATAGTGAGTTATTTTAAGTTATAAATGCATATACACCGTAGCTACCTAAACAGTAGCTACGGTGTATATGTAATCTAGCATCATTTCATCTATATATTACCAATGTGATTAAATGTTTATAGACCCTATATCTATAGTTACATTTATATCATTTCAACTTATAAGGAAATAGAAATGGGATTTTTGTCGTTATTTAAAAAGAAGAAATGTATTCCGCTAGCTAAATCTCAATATGAAATTTGTAGTGATTTATGTGAAGAGCTAGGTATGGCCACTATCAATGAATACACCAATAGAGAAATAAGTGAAGTCGTAGCGACACTTATAATGAAAACTATCAATGAAGTCAAGATAGATTTAGCCAACATGCACAATATCACCGTAGTGGAATTACATAGGTTGTTAAAGGAATATGAGAACATAAAGATACCTGGCGTCATAGGTAAATCCAGTAAAGCTTATGATCTGCTATACTCAGCTAAAGTGGCTATCCAGTGGGAATTACATCGCAGAGTAAAACTATAAATTTTAGGAGCACTTATCGTATCGCTGCTAAGTACGGAGTGACGATAGAAGACCCTGCAGTGAAACCTGAATTTTATAGCAGTAAAGGTGAAGGTTGGTCCATGGATGAATATAATCAGATGTGGGATAAGTTTCGTTTTCAATCTGTAGCGATTTAATGAGGAACTCAATATGGGTAACAATAAGAAGATGGGTCTCACATATCCGGATAACGATACCATAAATCAGTTACTGGCTCAACCTACTTCATATTCCACCATGTCTCTTACACCGGTCGATTATAGATTGGGTAAGAAGAAAGACGGTACATTGGTATTGCAGGGCAAATACCATATCGTCACTGTGAACACATCCACTAATACGGAAACCTATAGATATGAATGGCACGACATTGAAACTGTAGACCTGGATGAATGACATCCAAGGAAGTAAGGAGATGGATAAGTACGAGATCGTCAAACATAGACTATTGCAGATTCAGAGCGAAGTGAACAGTCTTTCGGAAAAGGAAGAAATACTACTGCATACCTGGACTTTATGTGACCCCAAAACACAAAAAAGTATTAGTAGAGTACTACTCACTGGTCGTTCTGAATTAGAAGCTAGACCGACTGGTAATCTATACTTCACTATAGATAATTGCGTCCCTGTATATGAACGTAATAGATACACCATTGATGAATTAAACACTTTAGTTACCATGACCCTCATGAAATAAGGGAGTCTTTATGGGTACTGAATTACAGAACAAAGCATGCGAAGCAGCTAAAGCAAGACTTAAGAAATATCCTTGGTATAAAGGAGTGTGTTTAGATACATTACCACGCACAGATGAAGCTATTCTAGAGAAAGGCTTCGATAACGTCGTAGATGATTTAGTCTACGATACTGCTTATTGGGATAGTCCCACACAACTACCAAATACTTAAAGGATTACTTATTATGGATAAAGTACTGGACATCGTCGAAATACAAGCAGGACCCAATGGTTCTTCTTTTACTGTACTGATCAAGAAGAGTATATTGGATGGATACAATTCTTCTGAATTGAAGGATGGTCAATTCACGCTTACTCTCATGTACCCCATCAACTTGAATAAACTCATCCTCGATAAGTTGTCGGTATGGGGTAGTAGTAGTGAAACTGCCTGTGGTGATTTCGTTAAATGGGAATTCCCTATCGAAATGAGAGAAGCTATCTCTTGTCTGATAGATAAACTTTTTAAGAAGTGAGATAGCCATGCTTACCTTTCCCAAAAGTACAGTAGATACTTTTACTCATCGTAATAAAGCATTACGGTGGGGACAGGCATTCCACCAGCATATGAAACTTCATAAGATCACAGGGAGCGATAAAGCTTTCTGTGACAAACTCTATAATGCTACAGATGAAGTAGCTAAGGCTATGGTGGCTAGTCGTACTGATAAAAATAATTAAAAGGAGATCGTCGTGGCTAGATGTATGATAAAAGCAGGTAGTGTAATTCGTGATAAAGATACTGATATCGTGTATGTGGTCAAACACGACACCCACATCGAAGCACCACGTCTCCCAGTAACTGCATTTGAGTTCATCGGAAGATGTGACGAAAAAGATATACCAACTAAGTACATTGAAATGAAACACAGTTGGACTACTAATGCAGTTAATGTCGATCTCTCCAAAGCCAAACTGGAAGAGTATTGAATGCAATACGACGTGACGGCAATCATCTACGATAAGCATGGTAGGGCACTGTCTATAGGTAAGAATTCTTATACTAAGACACACCCTATCATGCTTAAACATGGCATTAAAGTAGGTAGACCTCAAAAGATCTATCTACATGCAGAAGTAGAAGCTATATTGAAATGTAGGAATTTAGATAAAGCTTACCGTATAGCTGTTTTTAGATACGGTAAATCAGGACAGCCGTTATCCGCTAAGCCTTGTCCAGTTTGTATGTCTATCATAGCTAATACCAACATCCAAATAATCGAACATACCTAAAGGAGTTCATTATGGGCTATATGAAATCTACCAATATTTTTGAATTGACCACTTTGTTCAGTTTATTTATACGTGACTTATTGAAATATATGGAAAATAACAATTTCACTACCATCGCGGTAACGGAGGATGGTACTTTATTCTCTGATGAATATTTCATGAAATGTATTTCCTTTCCTAGGGATATAAATAAGTTATTTAAGGTGGTGGATCACGGAAAAGGTACTGTACTCGGTATCACTGAAAATAGAGCACTCTATTATCTGATGAACTTACGTTTGATGAAAGAAGACAACATGTCAATCGTAGCGAATACTAGTCGTGATGCTCAATGTTTCACTATATCAACTGATGGGGTGGAATCTGAAATCAATGCACATAGATTAAGAAGATTCACTTTACGTGATGTAGCGTCGCATAAGAATATCCTATCCTTTTACATGGATGTATTGGCAGATAAAGAAATAGATAACACTTTATCTAATTTCAAATCCGTATGGTTTGCGAATAATCAATCTTAACATGGAGATATAGGAATCTAATATGGGTAAAAAGACCAAAGAACAAAAGTATAAGGAAGCTGTAGAACGTAATATTGAAGCTAATAAAAGTTGGCTGCACTATAACCTAAAGTCCATCGGTATGCTGTTGCGTAGTAAATTAGGTATCAAACCTACAGACACTCAATTCGATGATAAAATCATAGCGGTGGCCGCATTGTACAATAACGATAAATCCATCGATTAAACCATAAAATAAGGAGAACATCCGTGCTAAATGTCAATTTTAAAACAGAAACAGGGAATAAGATCCTTGTTTCACTGGATGATAAATGTCCCATGGGTCTAGTGCGTATCGATACCACTGTTTCTAAATACAACGAGAATATGAATATAGCGGAGGAGTCATTTTCAGAACTATGTGAAAAGAAAGACCTTTGGGTATCTGAATTATTCCAATACTATTTTGTGAATGGCGACACTTTGTATAATGCCATCACGAGTATGTATGAATCTAGTGATTTCATCGTGACTATGCAGTTGTTCGATATCCGGAAAAATGTAGTGGACGTTCTCATAATGGAAGCGCTAGATCCAGATGATGAGAATGATAAATACAATAAGCGCAATCTTTCTATCAGATTCCATAAATACGATATTTGTTTTATGGTAAAGATGCGTGATATCATCTCTGCATTGGAAATCGTCACCTATAAGAAGGAGCAATAACTGGTATGCTACCTAATACCTTTTTAAAAGCCAGTATATTGTTTATCACTTTTATACATAAACTAACAGAGTATATGTATAATAACAATCTCCAATGTATGAGTCTGGTACCGAATGGTACTCTATGTACCGATGAATTCTTTGATAGAAATACCGGATATAAAAAAGGTATAGAGAATCTGCTTGGTATCGGACAATTGGAAGACGGACGACGCATAGGTATGTTAGAGTACCGAGCTATGCATCATCTACTCAATATCAATATCGGTAGGATAGAAACCACAAGGATCAGCATAGGTAGTGACGTAGTCCATACTCTTAATCTTAAATTGGATGTTGGTGAGACTAAAATAGAATGCCACGAAGTGTCCTATATAACTCTCCTGGATGATCCCGAATCCGCACCAGTATTGATATATGAAATGTCTACTGCAGATCGTCGTGACGTGAGTGATACCCTATCCAACTTAAAGAAAGAATGGTTCTTCAATAGTAATGATAAGGACAGCAAAACCGATTAACGGTATAATTCCATACCACGACATAGCTTACTATAGGAGTACTAGTATGGTACTAGTACTCCTATATCCTCATATCTATATTTGATTTTTTTAAAAGGAGTAAAGGGATGTCACAGATATTAAAAGCTCATACTAGAGTAAATTATAAGCATCCAGAGGCACAGGTCAGCATCACTGCTTCTGTCGTTGTAGACGTGGATATAACCAAGGATACTCAGGCTCTTATCTGCTATCCCGACTGTACTTCAGAATATGTACCTGTAGAAGCACTTATCTATAATCACGACACCCTCATGTAAATAATGAGTGTTATCATCTATTAAATAAATATATATTACTAGTATGATATCCAGGTAATAAATATCCCTATACCCACCCACCACCTTAAGGAGAATTACTATGGCTGAGACTTATGTCATCATCGAAACTGCAGACGGAGAAGTGACCGCAGTATCTGCATCCGATGAGTGCAATGTGGCATTTGTAGAACGTAACGTACTGGATACCTGTGACGAAAAGTATCGTGAAGATATCCTGGGTATGCCCGGTATGATCACCGGTACCTATGAAGCAGACATCCCTGTAGATTTCGATGTACATGCTGCTTGGTTAGCAGCCATCGGTACCGAAGATGAAGTCAGTATCATCGATGAAGGCTGTGAAATCATCGACGAAGATTAATCGCTCTATATCTTTACTGTAGTATCTCAAATAGATACTACAGTAAAGATATATAAAAAAGGAGTATTCCTATGATCATGAGTATCATGTTGAAAGCATTCCACGCAGTGCATAGTGATACAGGTTTGAATGATATCACTAAAGCCTGTGAAATCCTCAATGATGAATATAAAGGTGATGTGGCATTTGAAGTATCTGGAGATAATCAAGCTACAGTCACCTATATCGATGATGATAATAAGATACACGTAGCTACTTTTGAAATTGAAGAAAATGGTGAAGTATCTATCGGTGAAGAATTTCCATCCTCATACACACAAACTGTAAGTATGATTCCTGCTAAATAAACTATAGATACTACTGTAAATACAGTAGTATCTATAAAACCTTATACAGACAGGTATAACTACACATGAGAAAATCTCTATCTGACGATCCTAGATACCACGAAAGTCTTACTCGTACTAAACTAGGTATCGTGGCTTTAATGATTATAGGTTACACTGTAGGTAAATTTCTATTATAACCATGAGGTGATGTATGCCAGTAGCAGGAATAAATGCAGAATGTATGAGCGCTATCGATCAAGCAAAAAGAGATGCGTATAACGATGTATTGGATGGTAAAGAACCTCAACAGATCAATAATACCGTCTACATGCAGAGTTATCGATTCTATCGCATGATCAGTAATGAACACAGTGATAGATTCGGTGATCGTATATCCGACGGTGATATGGAGTAATTCATATGGACATAAGGCATTTAGATTACTGTAGGGAATTCCTATTGGATACAGAAAAAGTAATCAAAGAAATGACCGATTCCAATAGTTTTGTAAAAAGGATAGGTTATAATGTATCTGAATCGAAATACAACCGATTGCTCGATTATTTAAGACAGGGTCGCAAATTAGCCAAATCTTCAGTTAAATATATCTTACCGGTTAAAGGATTGGTATTGAAAGATGAGGCATTTTCTAATTTACGTGGTAAAAGATTAGAATTACCATATCCAACTATAGCACTGGAATTTACCGGTCACGATATAGAGAACGAAACAGAAACTAAACATTTTAAAACTGTAATTTTCGCCATCGACCATGGTGATAAAATAGAGTTATACCGAATTGTTGGTTTTAAACTCCCTAATGTGTATGGTGGTTCAACTACATGGACACCTTCTAATCATATAACGATCAATAAGGAGAATGCCCTCACTATAACTAATGAAGGTAAAGCTTTATTTGATTTTTCCAAGATTCACATAATGAATCCTGACATGAAACAAGATGTGTATAGTTTCACAGGAGAGCGTTCTTTAATTAATGTATTTTTAGATTTTCTAAATTCATTAGCACATCCTGGTATTCGTATATTTAAAAGCAACGCAAATGTACCCACCGTGAAATCTAAATCAGGTAAGAAAAAGAAGGTAAAAACTTCTATTCCTTATGATGATTATCACGTAGTCACCATAGACGTACCTCCCATTACTTACGTGAATGACAACAAAGGTACTGTTATTGAAAGATGTTCACCTAGGCAGCATACTAGAGCAGCTCATTGGAGACATTATAAATCAGGTAAGAAGGTACGTATAGAAGATATGGTGATAAATGCTGATAATAAAAACAAAGTCGAAAAGGTGTATAAATTACGTAACCGGGAAGGTGGTATAAACATTAACACTCGATAAATATATTTTGTCGGTAGAAATACCGTTAATACATTTGTTGTTTGGGGAGATGCAATCAATGGTGGTTGTATCAAAATGCCCCTTTGGTGGAACTGGTAGACACAAGGGAAGACACATCGTTAGTCCCCCTTAAGTAGTAATACTTAAGTAAACTGCAGGTTAATTCGGGAGAATCTAAAACTATTTAAACATAGTCACGATGATCGCGAGCCAAGCTCGAAGTACACTTCGAGAAGGTGTAGAGACTCACTGGAGAGGTAAAGTCCTCTTAATAACCAGCTAGAACGCCTGCTACCCAAATGAGTAATGTCATGGGTAAAGAGATAGTCCGCGTTACTAAGAAATTAGTAAATATCCGTGCTTAAAATCCCTCGGTAGAAATACCGTACAGGCTCAACTCCTGTAAGGGGCACCTCAATCACCAAATGTATTATAAATAGGTAAATTACCATGAATGAATCAAATCAACTTATATTCAAGGAAGAACTATTTTCCGAGTTATTATTTCAAGGATTGAATATTTGAATTAGGAGCCACACTGGATTCAATTACCATAGTACATATTAGTAAGCAGAATATCCCAATCCGTAAATTGGTAGCCAAAACCAATTATGAAGCGCTGAAGGGAAACACATCAAAGTCATTCGATCCTACAGCTGAATCTAATTCTTTCTTATTGAGTCCACAGAAATATTTTGAATTTAAATAAATCAATGTCCATAAAGGAAATCCTACATATGATAAAAACATTCCTTAAGGATAATCATATATCCTCATCTGAAGATTTACTATTGTGGATGTCCGATAATATCGAGTATGGATTCGTAGGTAGTGATCGTAAACGATACACTGAAATAGATTTCGATGATACCAAGACCCCAATTGATTTTTATCATAAATACAGATTGCAATCTCCTAAACAGTTAATAGACTCCAAATTGGGTGTCTGCTGGGATTGCGCTGAACTGGAACGTGCTTGTTTTAAAGAGATGGGGTATCAATTTGATATCTATTATTTGGAGCTGATGGATAAGGTAACCTCCACTCATACATTTTTAACTTATTGGCATAAGTCGAAATTGTATTGGTTTGAGAGTTCTTATTTCGATAAGCGTGGTATCCACGGCCCCTATCGGTCTAGAGTAGAAATATTCGAAGAATTACATCTCTCTTTAAACAAAGAAGATTCCGCTGTTGGTATAACTGCTTACACATTATCCACTATTCCAAAATACGGCAGTTCGTGTAGACAATACATGTCTGTAGTGAAGGCACATAAACCCATATGGGAAGTGATTGTGCCTATAATCGATTAGATGAGATATACCCGGCTTGTAATTCAACATATTTCAACTATGTATTACAAAGGTGAGAGAAATGAATTTCTTTTGTAAATACTTGTTCCCTGACTTTGTTTGTGCTGTCGTGGGCACCCCAAACTACAAATGTACTATAAGTAGACGATATGATTTCTTTACGTGATATCACTGAAGCAGATGCTGGTCTATTGTACATGTGGAAGGATGATGCTATCTATAAAGAAATGGCATCACACCCCGAATACATCAATACAGTAGAAAAACAACAAGAAGATATAGAATGCGCTATAACCGATCCCGATCAGGATTATAAACTGATTCTGTTAGATAACGAACCCATTGGTTACATCCGAGTGGGTTGGTACGATTACGGAGATGTCGGTAGGGTAGGATGGATCAGTTATGCGTTAGGTACACACAGAGGGTGTGGGCATTGTCGTAAAGCACTGAATATTTATTTTGACCAGATCACCACACCTGTACAGATAAATGCCACTGTGTATACCATCAATTTAGCATCACAGCAACTATTGGAAGGTCTAGGATTCAAGCGTATACATACCTACATGAAAATAACAGGTGCGCATACTTACAGTTTATCTTTACCTAGGTAGGTCGTATTTCAACATATTTCAACTATATATTACGAAGGTGAATGTGATAAACTTCTTTCATAAATATATGTTTCCTGACTTTGTCTGTGCTATGGTCGGACATGTATTCGTCCAGTTATCACCTAAGGTAAAAGTGTGTAAATGCTGTAATATGCTATACTTCGATAGCGACGGCATAGATTAAGTTTTCCGTATTTTTCTCTTCCGTTACGTTTATCAGGATACTGTATGTTTACGGATGTAATAGATGGAGTCACACCGGTCGTGATTCAAGTAGTTCAGTAACAGAAATGGACGGTAACCGTATGGGCCGCCCAAGGATTCTGATTCCGCTATGGTTCTCGTATGAGCGGCCGTACCGGATATCACCGAACTATGTCTACCGTCATACAGTAAGGGTAAATGAAAAATTAATTAGTTGTCTAGGATAGGCAGGAGTCATGGAAGCGGTAACGCCAGTTATCGTGGAGACGTCCTTGGAATACTGCCCAACTAATTATTAACGGAAGAGAAATTATCCTTTGATCTTTTATAATAATATGAGTATCTCTGAGCAGTCATCAGTGTACGTATGCGACACAACGTCCTTATTAGGATCTGACACTAGGGCTCTACTCATATTGCTATAAAGGACTAAGGGAGTAGTCTTTAGATATTTGAGATAGGACCAGATTAGGGAATAGACCAATGACCTCTATAAATCACTACTGTGTGAAGCACACCGTTAGTGGCACAAGCCTTCCTGTACAGATCCCGAATAACTACCATGCTTGGTACACGCTTTATGTGATAAGCGTTTTCGGTGCATAGGTTTGTAGCCCGACCAAAGAACACATCGTGATATGAGGTATACGTTTTAGTGAAAAGATGACTCAGGTTGTACAGTTCTTGCGTATTCTGTTTTCCGATACAGCTACAAGGTGATCGTCTGAGATACGACATCAGTGGATTAGACAATATAGAGTATTATCTCTATGGACTATCCATAGCTCTTAAAGTATCAGATCCAGACTCAAGAGTAAGCGATGAGAGATCCTATAAACAGTGATCTGCTTTACTCGTGTGGCCACGTATCCGAGGATGTGTATATCCAAAGAAAGAGATCTGCTTATATGTACACAGTTATAGTCATCGTGTCCTTTACCACAATATTAAAATACACTGTGGGTATAAAGGCGTTCACCTATTTTTGAAATGGTCCTAGCTCAATATTGTTCATGTCGTATCTCCGTACCGAATTACCTGGTATCCGTATGGATATTTCACGCTGCTGTATCCTTAAGTTTCTTTTCCATCTTAAGGGTATGGAGTAAAGGTATGTGTAAGTATGATGCGGTGTATCGAGTGCCTCAGAACTCGATGCTAAAAGCAGTCCGTCAAACTGCTTACTTTTCCATATTTAGTCACGCCACTTAGACCGTGCTCTGACTAGATAAATCCCTATCGTGAAGTGTCTGTCTGTGGTGTTTCTCCTTACATTGGTAGACTGAGTCGTATGGGTCTGTATAAGTCGCACCTTATATAGATACCTAAGCTAAAGACACTTCTTGGGCGGCAGTCTCGGGTTACTCCAGATCCCTTGATGCAAGGCAGTCCGTGAAGCTGTCTACTTTTCACAAATTTCTATCACATCGCTATCGTAGAGAGAGTTAAGTGGTTTCGATATCTACGGTGATAGGGAGATTATGAAACCATAGTCCTGCTCGGATGTATGGAGTCCACGATGTTGGCTCTAGAGCTGCCTTATGAGTACTAAGGGCATAGTGGGTATATAGCTATCCACAGGCTAGGTGTCGTATACCTATGTCACATCGCTGGATGTGACCTTCACTAAGCCGTACGCTATCTTTATACCTGCAGTACCATCCGTCATGGGTGGTACTGCAGGTATATCTATTTATCTAGAAAATATTATACCGACATACGGTGTATATTTTTTATATCTTTAAATTAATGGAAGGAAAGGATGAGGAAATCCTTATGTTTTATGTTATCGATATTAGTATTTACTTGTTTAGTGGGTGGTACTGCTGTGGCTAGTGATTATGCGATATTTAGTGTGACTGGTAAACGGTTAAGTGATAACTCTTCTGTTAGTGGTCACTTAGAAGTATATACCGATAAAGATGAAAAGAATTGCGTAGTGGTAGGTGTGATTACCGATAAAGAAGGTAGATTAGATATAGTGACAGGTAACCATATCGAAAATGGAACATATCGGTTATCCGGTAGAAGAGACACGTATGAAGTAAATAAGAAAGAATAAAGTAAATATATCACCATATCTCACGACTAGAGATATGGTGATATGAAACTATGTGATTCAATTTTAGATTAGGTATATATTACTAAATTGATGTATTGTATTTAACCTAATGTAAATGGAGTATATATGAAATTCGTACCAGTTAACAATGAGATATTGAAGAATATGGTCAAAGGTAGCCCTTATATAGTCGTGGGTGTCACCGATAAGGATACTCTGTGCTTAGAATTAGAAAAAGATTCTAATAGAAAGAGTGCTTTTATCATTAAGATAAAAAATGACAAAGTGGCTAAATGTCAAATAAGAAACATATTCGATTATTTGGCCAATTATATGCTGAATGAAGATATGGGCGATCCTAGTTATGTATTGTGTTATTCTGAGAACATATCGGTAGCTAAAGCTATATCTGCTATATTCTCTGATGTATTCAGTATAGAGAGAGATCTACACATAACAGATGAAGCTTATAGAAGGGTATATTCAGATTTTTATAATGTCGCTACTGAACTCAATCTATTACCGTGTGTATAAAAGGAGAATACCGTGGTTTATCTTATAATCATAGTACTACTGATTGTCATCATTCGAAAACTTTAATCCCCAGATAAGAGGAGTGTACCGTGGCAGAGAATACGTTCGCTAGCAGGATTGAGACACTGGAAGAAAAAGTATTTAACTTGGAATCTGTTGTAGCTAAATTATTGAAAGAACTCAACAAGCTGAAGAAAGTAAATGCTCCAGTGGAAGAGAAAGCTGAAGTAGTTAAACTTCCGGTAGAAAAGAAGAAAAGGACTACCAAGAAGAAAGCTACGGTAAAGGAGTAACTCATGGGTGATCGCGAACTCACTACCTATACCTTCTATTTTGTAGATGGTACATTTCAGACAGGTGACGGTATAAGTGTAGGCGATGCTTTCTCTAATTTAGGTCACAGTCAAGAAGAAATAGCTACTGTGGATATATTTGAAGAAAGTGCACCTAGTGGGGTTTATATCTACAATGAGGATACCAAAACTTGGGACACTGTGGCGGTGTAAACCATGTCTATATTAGATGTGATCGAACGTATAGATCTAGAAAAAGGTACTAGTCATATCGGTATCGGGTGTAAACCTGTAAGTGTGAATTTCCATCCTACAAACCACAACACAAGCACTGAAGCTACAGATAAAGAAGAAAGGACGCATAAGAGTATTTCTTCATACAAGTTCAATATAGTTTAAGTCATAATGACTACAGGGCACCTACGAAAAATATACGAGTAGTAGAAAATATCATAGACGTATGATATCTGTCTGCGTAATCGTGTAACTGAAAGGCGTATGGTGAATCTCCTCAAAGTCGGCGAACACTAAAGCTTATATTTACATAAGTCATGTCAACGCCGAGCCAAGTCTGTGTGGTCGTAATCACACGGAAAGGTGTAGAGAGTAGACGGGGAGTACCTAAGAGAGATATCGAGCGTACTGGTATATCACCACTACCTCACTTCCGAGTACCTGCGGGTATTTCGTGTATTTGATCTCTTACGGTAAAGACGTACTCCAGACCACAAACATAGCTAGGACTGATCATCCTTTTTATGGTAGAGAAATCTATAGTGGTAGGTATCCTTCTTCCATGGGTCTGTTTGTTGTGCAGGTTTATTGGGCAAGCTAGGTGGTACAGGGTCATACCTGTACCACCTAGTATCTTTTATATATGCAATTAAGGAGTATTTATATGGCACTATACCTAGTAGAAATTAGATTAAAAGAATGGATACCTGGGGAAGATCGGGTATTGGATATCGTAGACGTAGAGATCAATGCAGATCCTGGTCCACACGACATGATCGTAAAGATGCGTGGATATGATAAATTCAAAACAGCACATCCTGAAATCAATCCATCATCCTACTCTGCGGTATATGCCGAATGTGTGGATGATATCGTGGAACAAGTAGTATACCCTAAAGGAGAATAATTAGATGTATGCTGTAACTGAAAAAGCTTCACCTTATATGGAATACGTAAGAAGAACATCCACTATCAATACCATTCTAACTGCTGTATTCGAAGATCTCAAAAAGAGAGAATGCGCAGAGCAATTGGTCATCGATATGGCGTATACCCACGAAAGATTACTTCGCCGTAACCCATATCGTAGTCTACGACATGCTAAACAGAAGAAAGTCATCGAGTACTTTATGATGGGTATTTATAAGAATATCTCTATGACTAAATTGGCTAAGTATTTACATGTCAATTATTATACAATGAGATCATTTATTCTCTATTTAGAATCCTTTGGTCTTATCAGTAGAAATACGAGTGATAGGACTCATTATTTCACTTGGATGGGTCATGAAAGGAAAGTAATTCATTAAGGAGTAGAGGTGTATATGCCTAACAAATACAGTTTTAAAGAAACCTTAGATAACACTGCAGCCGAATTGGGTGTGGTATTGGATTGGGAATCTGAAGTAAAGCCAGGTGATATGTACCTCAGTGTATCATCACGTGGTAAAGTAGAACAAGTAACTACATGTCGTAGCTGTGAAGGAGACAATGTATATCCTAAGGAAACTTATGGATATCCGACATATCAAGAATACTGTGTAAAGATAAAAGGATAAAACTATGGAATTCCTTGTACTCAATAAAACTCAGATGGAGATGTATAAAGGAGAAATACCTTACATCATCATAGGAGCAACCGAACCACGTTCGTGTGATCCCACTTTAAAGGAAGATCCAAAACGAGTAGATGAATTACGTCTACGTTTTACGGATATCGATGATCCAGAAGATGCTAAGAAGTACGGACAAGAAGGCATGCTCTTCAGTGATGAACAATGTATTCAGGTATGGGACTTCGTTTCCAAGTATACTTTTGAAGATCCGGATCAATTGGTGGAACTTATCATCTGTCAGTGTGATGGCGGGATGTGTCGTAGTGCTGCATTCGCAGCTGCTATCGAGACCATTTTGAACGGTAGATCTCACGGATATAAATGGTTTGACCATAAGCTACCCAATAACTACGTATACCGTAAACTGATGTTAGAGGCCAAGCGTCGTAAGTACGGTCATTTCGGTAAATACACCTCCAGAACGGATTGGTGACGTTATGTCCTTCAAGATCACTAGATATACCAAATGTGTGCATTGCGATAGTGCTTATTTCAACAGAACCACAGTGTGCCCACATTGTAAAGGTACTGGTTACTGTGATGTGGAATTCATTGTACATGAAGATCAGGTATGTCACACGTGTGGTGGTTCAGGTATGACTACCTATCGTAATCAACCTTGGGATGAAACAATACCCTATAAGCAAAAAGAAGGTGAGAGAATCCCAACTATCGACACGGAAGATCACACGTATACCACAAAGTGTAGAGACTGTTTTGGTACGGGTAAACGATACGTACCTACTGTGAAACAATAACCCAGTAATTGAGATAGGAGAATTCTCGTGAAAGCTAAAGATATAGCTGAGTCTTTTGAAGCAGCTATCGATCAGCTCGTAGATGGTGTTATGGATATGAACATCGCAGTACATCAAGTACTGTTTCCCATGTTTAAACAAGACTTTGAGGAATTGGTAGCGAATAGAAATATCGACAGAGGTAGTTCTATGTCTGCTCGTGAAGGTATCCTTAGAGAATTGAAATCCAAATGGTATGCTGTATACAGCAGATTGCGCGACAGTACTGTATTTGAGATTTCGGAATACTTGGATGTAAGTGAATATTACATTCATAGAGAAATATTCAAGCCTGTAAAAGATCTCAGTGGTCTTCGTATCACTATCCGTAATTTCGATATGTATATATTGTCAGTGATCACCGATAGTATCGGGGCTGATATCTACAAACACGTGTGGTTGGAACCTATCATCTTGATGTATAAGCTCAATGAACGATACACCTATCGAGATTATATCGATCAAACTTGTCTACCTTCACATATCGAAAAGATAGTCAAGGATCAAGTAGCTACGGTACCGAAACCAAATACCGACCATAAACGTAAACGGGTAGCACGTAAAACTAACATCTACGAATACGAGGAAGTGTAACTATGGAATTCATTGATCTCAATATGATTCAGTTGTTGGGTATAGTGGTATTGGTTTTCTGTGGTGGTTACTATGTCGGTACCCGTAATACTGAGATCAAGTGGCTACATCGTCAAATCACTAAATTGGAATCACAGAGTAGTAACTCTCATTCAGTAAAGTCTTTCAATGGGAATGGTAATGGACTCATTCAAAAGAACCATGAAATAACAGAAGCCGACCATGTCCATTTCACGGTAACACCCACCTCTCTGGAAACACCCTCTGCTACATAGGTGAATTATGGCTATATTTCTTTACAGTCTACTGGTACTAGCTCTATGTATAGCTTTCTTCGTATTCGGATTCTTTGTAGGTGGTCATATGGGTATACGGGCATTTCGTAAACAATACGATAAACGTCTAAATACTCTATTGGATACCATTAAGAATATAGAACTCAGAGAGATTAATAGAGACCCTGAACAGTTTAAGAAGGATTTAGCTAATACTAAATTCATGCAGTAGTATAGATATAAGCCACTACCACAGTACCTATTACGGGTACTGTGGTAGTGGTGAAGTATCAATCTTCTTCTTTTTCTTTTATCGTCAGAGTATTCTTTTCCAATACTCTAAACAACTTCATGATGTCACCAGAGCAAGTAGACGCTACCATATACGTAGCATGTAATACCAAGTTACAGAAACTATATCTACCAGCCATGGTAATGATACGGTTCATACGCTTATCGTATTCAGGACTATTCTTAGCTAATTTTTTAGAATCTAAAAGATTATTAAGCGTAGTCATCTCATTGGAGATGTGTCTAGCACAGTCATCAAAACGACGTACTATTTCTTTATTATCGTTTTCACTAGAAATAGATACCAATATCTTATTGTGATTAGCTAAATTAGGAAAATAAGACATATCGTAACCGAGATCAGATAAAGAAGCATATCGTCTACTGTCATCTAAAGCATCAGAGTTTACGATATTGTTCTTCATAGAGATATCTACGCCGATACTACGAAACTTAGACTCGATATCTTTAGCAGTAGATGATAAGAGATTAGCTCCACTATCCATGACAGTGGCATCTACCATCCCACAAAATCTATGACCCATCTTTACGACATTGATAGCTTCAATCAATCTATCGGCTGGTAACATGTTGATATCGATTTCCTGTAGGTCTATCTTTTTAAAGAAAGGCATATAGACACCGATGAACATGGACCAGTACTTAGCTACACCCTTAGAATTCTTAGAGATATCAGCACTCTTAGAAGTAACGAATAACAGGGTCTTTATACCTAAGTTAAAAGACTTAATCATAATACGTTTAGTGAGATAAGAGATAGCTTCTAACTTATGATGTCTAAGAGTATCTAAGACTCCTTCTAATGATCTAAAGGAAAAGTCTTCATTAGCTACTTGATACACACCTAACTTATTATCTCTCTGTCGATTACTGAACTCGATATATCCGATAGTGGTTTTAATCGCTTCCAACTCAGTAATATATGTAACAGGTAGAGCTTCGATAGCTTCGACGATATCTTCGTCAGATATATCCTCTACATCTAAATCACTACCACAAGGACAAAGAAAGCTTCTAAGGAAAGCCTCTTTATGGTTTTTCATATATTCTATCATAAAAGGACACTTCCTTATTTAAGCTTGTAATTTACCAAGAGTACAAATAGTAGCACAAACACATTTCATAAAATGCATACCGTAACGATGATAAATGATGTGTAAGGATTCTTTGATCTCTTCCTTCAGAGCAGTATCGATATCCTCTATCTCTACTGTTTCTTTATCATCAGATACAAAAGCACCAGCCTGTTCTTCTTCTTTTTCCTGTTCTTCTACCTTAGCTGCAGCTTCTTCCATCTTTTGAATAAGTTTGGGTAGTGCTTCTTT